>Ga0310121_10000174_pt1 | contig 67841 bp, 52 predicted proteins | sample CB27_Tmax_986_MG_FD_203504 | JGI IMG/M metagenome (GOLD analysis project Ga0310121, IMG submission 203504) | Marine microbial communities from Western Arctic Ocean, Canada - CB27_Tmax_986 | ecosystem: Environmental > Aquatic > Marine > Oceanic | place: Canada: Western Arctic Ocean | collected... | reverse complement strand
AAGCAGATGTACAAATCACTATCACATGCTCTTGCCGCATAAAATATCCGCTACGGCGTTGCCCGGAGGGAGGGTAAAGAAAGTTGTGTAGATACCAATGCCCCAGAGGGGAGACGGGACATACGACCGTTATTGATGCGCCAGTCCTTACCGTTGTGTAGAAACGCCCAACATTGAACCAAAGGGCCCATCGATGTCGAATCTACCCCTTCGCGTTACGGTTTGGAACGAGTACGTCCACGAGAAAACGAATGATACTGTTCGGGAAATCTATCCCGACGGGATTCACCAGGCCCTCGCCAGTGGATTGGCCGAGATTCTCGGCTCCGAAGTGCAAATCCGCACGGCGACTTTGGACGAACCTGAACACGGGCTCACCGACGAGGTATTGGCCGAAACCGACGTGCTCACTTGGTGGGGACATGCGGCCCATGATCGTGTTGAGGATGCCATTGTGGACAAGGTCCAAAAGCGTGTCCTGTCTGGTATGGGATTGGTCGTGCTCCACTCGGCTCATATGTCCAAGATATTTTGTCGACTGATGGGCACCAGTTGCACATTGCGCTGGCGCGAGGCTGGCGAACGCGAGCGTCTTTGGATCGTTAACCCCGGACATCCAATCTTGCAGGGAGTCGACCAGGAGTACTTTGAACTGGAACACGAAGAAATGTATGGCGAGCTGTTTGATATCCCCGCGCCCGACGAGTTACTGTTGGTCAGCTGGTTCGAAGGCGGCGAGGTTTTTCGCTCCGGATGCACGTTTCGGCGAGGTAAGGGGAAGATCTTCTATTTTCGACCTGGCCATGAGACGTACCCAACCTACTATGATCCCAACGTACGGCGAGTGATTGCCAATGGAGTCCGCTGGGCCACGCCAAGCGGAGCCTTCTACCATGGGGAGGGAAGGAACGTTCCGGTGCCGCTTAGGAACAGGTAAGAAATAACTTGTACGTTTTGTGGAAATCCGAAGCACGAATATCGAAATCCGAAACAGATACGAATCACCTAAATTCAAAGGTTCCGAACGTCGAGAGCACGGAAAATATTGGGATATTACGGCGTTTCGAACAGCGAGTTTTGGATTTGTTTCGGATTTCGATATTCGGATTTCGAGACTTCACCCCGTTGAAACGGACAAGTTATTCCTTAGCACCGCCGCCTTAACGTGATCGACGGGATGTCCGAGGGCGGCTGAGGATGGCGGGTTGATTTTGAACGTCATCCCGTGGTCAGCCCGTCGCGAGCGGTCGACGTATCCTCAAGGGGTGGGATCGATTTCTAGGGGTGTTGACTCATCAAGCGCCTCAACTTCGGGACGTACGTCCTCACTCTCGCCCGGTTCAATCTCATTCGCGGAATCTTCCGTCGATACGGGTTCTTGGGATTTATCGCTATCCGCGCTCTGTCGTGTCTTGAGGATGATTCGATCCTCTTCGATCGTCAAGCTGTCAATCCTACGCAACATCCCGGCCATCTCCGGATCTTGATATGCATCTCCGGCAAGATTGTTCCGCGCCAGGCCATCCAGGATCGGCTGGGGCACTTTTTCGCCGTTCACCGTGGCGTCCGCCAACGTCACAATCAGGATGCCGTTTTCCAGGGAGACGTTGAAGCTTGCCGTGGCGTTGAAGTATTTCCCCTTTCCGCCGGGTAGAAAGTCGATGGGCAGGCTCACTTCACCGGATACTTGGCCGTCGCTAATGTCTATGTAAATCTTGTCCTTGAGTTCGGGACTCCTCGATATTAAAGCGTTCAATTCCTCGGTGGTGAAGATAATTTCTTGTGACGTTCCTTCTTCACCGATTGCGTCCTTGAACGTTGTAATCCGCTCGTCGAGCGCTGCGTATTCCTCGTCCGTATACTCGACTGACGGCAGTTCGGCTGGTTGATCCGACGTGTACTTATTGAACTGCCCTTGAACGGTCCAATAGATCGAAAGAACGCTCCCCACAACCAACACGATCATCACCACCGCGAAGGTCAGACAGCCGTATAGCAGGCAGCTCCCCCTAGACTTAACAGGATTCGCCGGGGCGACGTACGGCTCGGATTGGGTGGACTCGGAATCGTAATGCTCGTTCACGAGGTGGCTCCAGATTGCCTGAGGAAGGGGACGCCACGATGACGGCACATCCTCATCCGTATTGGGGGACGCTCAATCTCCGTGCTTTTCATCCTTGCCGAAGAACATTAGATGCTGCCAGGGGAGTCCGTCAAACTCGTGTGACAGATGGAAACCATTGGCGTTCATCTCCAGATGAACTTGTTTTTTGCTCATCTTGTGCAACGGCTTGATCGGGACGGCTGGATCTTCTTCACGGAATTCGACAAGGACCAACAACCCATTGTCGCGGAGCGATTTCCGCATACTGGCCAACATCTGCTCGGGGTGTGAAAACTCATGGTAGACATCCACGCAGAGAATGAGGTCGAGCGAATTCTCCTCCAGCCTAGGATCCACCAACGTCCCTTGGACGGGACGAATATTCGTGATTCCAGCTTCTTCGGCGCGAAGAGAGAGTAGCCGCAACATTTCTGGTTGGATGTCAACACCCACCACCTCACCGTCCTCACCGACCAATTCCGCGAGCTGCAGTGCATAAAAGCCGTTGCCACATCCCATGTCGCAAACGGTCATGCCGGACTTCAATTTCAGCTGTCGAAGCATCTCCACGCAGTCCTCTTCGCGCTGTCGCGACTCTCGGATCAGCCAATCCGCGCCAGCGTAGTGCATGGTTTGCGCGATGGTGCGTCCCATGTACTCGGTCAAGGCTGGCGGGACCTCCTTCGCCAGCGGACTGTCTTCGACAACCTGGGCCCGCGACCTTTCCGAGCTGCTTAACACGCAGACTACAAGAAGTAACATCCAATTCATGTTTTTTGGAATCTGGAACACGTGATCGTTCGCTTCCGTAAGGTGGTTGTGACGGTGAAACTCTCAAATATCGGATTCACGCCTCAGGCAGGTCGTGAGACATACCGACAACATTATAGGTGAATGATGGATGGATTATCACGATCGCTCGTCATCTTTTCACGTCGCTTACGCCGGCGAGCCGGCTTCAATCCCGGCCAGTCGACACAGGTGCTGTCGAACCAGTCTGACAAAAGCCCGCGAGTTTTGGACCGGCGCCAGGTGCTTCGCGTCCGGCACGGTTTCGACAGTGCAATTCGCCAATCGTTCTCTGAGAAAGCGGGCTGTGGCGTCGAACGGTGAATGCTCATCGTACAAGGCGATGACCGGTTGTCGGACCGCGCAAATCGATGACTCGTCGAAGCCAGCCTCCATAAAAAACTCTCTGCCGGCCATGGTCCCCGCCAACTGGTCCATCTGGCTAATCCAACGTGCACCGGCAGCTCCCATCGCCTCCCGCACGGGCTTCATCTGGTCGTCTGGGAGTTCGGCAACCGTCTGGAACAGCTTGGTAAAATCAACGGTCGCGCCAAGATCGACACCGGCCTTAAGAAAGGTCTGGCGCAGCTCCGTCCAAGGTCCCGCGTGCTCCACGTCCGGTTCCACGTGGCTGAGTCCAGGAAAATAGGTGTCCGATAGTACAACCCCACGGACCAGCTCAGGTTGATCGTGAGCGACCCGCATGGCAATGACACCGCCGTAGCTGTGTCCGACCAGAAACGCTGGTCCCAGACCCAAGGCCTCGTGCAGCCGTCGATAGTCATGAGCCAATTCGTCGGATGTATATCCCTCGGAGACGACGGTGGACATTCCGTGCCCACGCAAATCGTACAGTGTCACCCTAAAGTCGCGCGACAACGCCTCCACGATTCCCGTCAACATCCAAACAGCCAGGTTACTGGTAAATGCGTGCATCAACACAACGTCCGGACCTTCGCCAACCTGTTGATAGTGGGTCACGATTCCGTCTAGGTCGATGCGTGGCATAGGGAGCCGCTCCGTGGGGATCGCTGAATCGTCGTCGCGGAAACCATGAGAATTCGACCCATTTCTACGAATGCCGATATCGATCAGCCGCCAATACGTGATACAAAAACTCCACCAAACGACCGACCTCGATATCTTCCACTTCCTCTTCGCGTAGTTCCGCCAGAAACTCATGAAACGGAATCGGAGTGCCATAATAGTTCTCCAAGGTTTCCCCTAGCACGACGGCGTCGATCGAGACGAGCCCCAACCCGCCAAAGAATTGAGTGTCCAACCCGATTTCAGCCGTGTACTGTCGACCTTGGAAATTGGACAGAATCCCCTGCAGGTCCTGGTGGATTTGCTCTTTGCTGGCACTCATTGCATACCCCTCACGACCAGGCAACGGTGGCCGCGATCCAATCTTCTTGGCGGTCTGTTTTCACCTGCACGAACGTGGCGGCTGACTCGTCGTGGCGATCCAGACGAACCTTTACAAGTTGTTGTTCAGGTTCCACATCCACGAAGTCCCACTGGCACGAGTCTCGGCGGCTCGCGTAGTCCATGGCCTGGCTGGCGGCCAGCATCTTGAGCGCGCCTTCGATTGGGTCTTCATGCAATCGGGCAACCAGATCCTGATGGGACGGTGCCAACGCGGCGACCACGGAGGCGGATTCCGCTGAGATGCGCTGCAGCCCAATGCCAACAACTCTGGCGTCGCTGGCCATCGCGGCCATACCATCGGCCGCCGTGGCCACGCATAGACTGGGGGGATCCGGGCCCGACCCGTTTCCGCGTCGACGCGCGATCCACTCTCCGTCGCTTTCTAGATCAATCTCGATATCGGCAGCAAACGTGTTTTGGTTGTTATGGTCTTGCCAAAACCGTCTCACGGCGTCCTTGGCGACGCCACGTGCAAAGAGAAACTGACCTTTGTCAACAGCGGGACTTTCCATTTGATCAAAGGACCGAAATTCAGAATCACTGAGAATGACTCGTCCCGCCACGGACAACATTGCCGGCTGCATCAGGTCGGCTGGTGGAGTCAAGCGGATGCATGCCGATCGCGTGCCCACGGCATCTTCATTTTCGTTGACCTGAAAACTCGCCGAGGGCCAATTCTCGCTGAGGTAGTAGACATCCTTCCGGCCATGAAAATTAACGTCGTGAAATGGGAGATAGAATCGCCAAAACTTAGCGCCGGACAAACGGGCATGCACTCGTCCATCGGCGCCAATGATGTCCACGGAATGCTCAAAGTGCCGCGCCGATTCGCGATCCAAACGACCATGGATCTTGAACGTGTCACCGGCTGAAGGGCAGGGGGCATGGAACTCAATCGACTGAAGCTCAAACGGCAGCATGATGCGTCCCGATTGATCGGGCATCGCCAAATGCCAACCGGCGAGGTTATGCATTGCCACATCCAGCATGATCGGGTCCAACACGAATTCGGGGTCGGATCGCGATGTAAATGCCTCCCCGCGCGACCCGACGTCGATCGTCCCCACGATCGTCGTCTCGCCAAACTGGTCCAATTCCCGTAACTCCTGAAACATCGGCCCATGAAACAGGTTTTCGTAAGTTCGCTCAACCGAAACATCACACGGCTTGAGCGGTTCGCTAATCTCCTTTGGAACTGGCGCCGGTTGGTAACCGTTTCCGAGCACCACTTCCCCAATCGCCGCCTTCCCTCCGGCAAATTCCGGTCGCGGATCGGCGTTGCCAAGATCGGTAACTTCGACTCGAACGGCGACTTCCCCGTCGGCCGCCGGGTCGACCGGTGGGATCCGCTCGCACTTGACCTCAATCTCGCAGGGATCATTCGCGTAGAAGGCCAACCAGCGTTGTAGGCGAACCCCGCGAATGGAGCGGACACACATACCAGGGAACAGATGCAGGGCGTTCTGGGCCATGGTCTCCAGTGTGAACGTCATCGGCATGACGGGCAGGCCGACCTGCTGGGGATTGACGCGACTGATCTCACGCCCTCCAATCGTGTGTTCTCCGGCGTAGCGGTCTTCTCGCAGGTCCAAACGCCGTCGCGTGACCAACGCCTCGCCAGGCCGATGGCTCAAGATTTGGCCGACCAATGGCCTGGTTCGCGCATGCTCTCGCGGTGTTTCCCGTACCGAGCCGGCGCCGATACTGGCCGACTGGTTCAATCGGTCAGGAAACCGAACCGGTGCCTCGGACGGGGCCGCTGCTAGACTCCGTCCACGGGTAATGAGGTACCGCTGCATGACTTGCCGTTGCACGTCCAAGAACTGTTGCATGACTTGCTGGTGAGCCAGCACCACTTCTTGTCGACGCCGCGGATAGCTTGGTAGTGCGACGGGCGTTGTTGCGTGGGACTCGTCACCGCGAATTCGATTCGCGGTGGGATGAGGCGTCCGCGGCGTCAGGTCGTCGCCTTTCGCGTCGCCAACGGATCGCTCGGACCGCTCCTCCCTGACTTCGGATTTCGGATTTCCATGCGCGGCCACCGTCGAAATCGCGGATCCTCTCAACTCTATATCCTCAATGAGGTTCAATGGTCGATTGGCGTACAACGCATCGACGGAAAACGGGATGTGATGGGTGGCCAACTGAGCGAGCATGTGATTCAGCTGAGTGGATGCAGCATGGCGCTGCACATTGGCCGGCAAGACCAAACAGGACTCTCCTCGCAGGATATCCTGAACAAAGGCGGAGAGATTTCCTCGGGGCCCCGCCTCGATAAACACACGAATACCGTCTTCGTGCATCCGTCGAATCATGCGAGTGAATTCGACTCGCGAAGCCCAATGTTCGACAACCAGCTGTTCGACGCGTGCTGCATCCGCGGGGAAAGGCGCGGCGGTTGTACAGGAGTAGACGGTGGTATCCGGCACGGCGAAGGTGACTTGGCTGAACATCTCCCGAAATCGAAGCATGTAGGGTTCAAACAACGGCGTGTGGTAGGGGCGATCCACCGCCAACCTTTCGCAAATGATCCGCCGTCCGTGAAGCTCCTTCTGCAATCGATCGATTACGACTGGCAAGCCAACGACGACCGTTTGATGCGGGCAGTTATCCATTGCCAAATAGGCACCGAGCGTGCCATCGGGACCATTGACAAGTGACGACTCCTGGAGAATCTCGGCAATCGGTTCCCGCCCGGCGCCGACGGCCAATAGCGATGCGCCAACTTCTTTGTCCGACACGTCCGAGTCCAAGGCCAACACGGACCGTGTGAGGTCGCGATATTCATCGTCTTCGACTCCACCCGATGACCAAACAGCCGCCAGCTCGCCCGCGCTATGTCCCGCCGCCGCATCGGGTTGTAGTTGAAGCGACCTGAGGACCTCCAGCAGCGCCCAATTCGCGGTCAGTACGGCCATCATCGTCGTACTGATCTTTTGTAATTCGCGTTTCATCTCTTTGCGGATGTCGGGATCCTCTGGTTTACGGCAGAGGAAATCTCGCAGGTCATAACGGGGTTGGTCATCACGGGGTTGGTCATAACGGGGTTGGTCATAACGGGGTTGGACATGATCGAGCAAATCATGCGACTGGTCCAACACACTGGCCACACACGGAAAACATTCGGGCAAATCTCCCAACATTCCCAGGTACTGAGCACCTTCACCAGGAAACAGGAATGCGAGTTTACCCTCCTGAGCCAGCGGACGGTCGGTATAGTATATCCCCGTCACATCGTTGATCGGTCCACCGTTCTTGTTCTCGAACGCCCGGACAGCTTGACTGAGTTGCGACTGAAGCTGTGTGGTGCTCTTGCTAACAAGACCGAGACGGTTCCCACCGGCGGAAAGATCAGAATTCACCGTGAACGCGACATCGGCGATCGGTACGGCGTGATGGGTCTCCGCCCAATCACGGAGTTGGGCAACACGTTGAACCAGTGCGTCGCGATCCCCGCCACCGACGATGATCACTTCGGAGTCGCGGCGGCTGTCGGTCGTCGGTGATGCCTGGGTCATACCGCGTTTTCCTGACGCTTGGCCGGCTCAACCAATCGTTCAGCACCCCCTGCAATAATAACCTCGCTATCTCCGGGCAGGCCGCTGGTGATCTCATTCACAAAGTGCGAGACGCCGACCGACGGTGAGATGAGGCTAACGCCTCTGGATGTAAAGTGCTGTTGCAGGTCCGAAACCATCCCGATTTCCGACCAGGGTCCCCAGTCGACGGCAAACACTCGCGCGGGCCAAGTGCGATTCCATCCGGCCGCCAGCTTGACGAGAACTTCATTGGCAGCCGCGTAGTCGGCTTGCCCTCGATTCCCATAGCGACTGGCAATCGAAGCAAATAACGCATAAAAGCGCAGCGAATCCGGACGCAAATGTTTCGCCAGATGAATGGCACTGTCGACTTTCGTACCAAATACACGGTCGAACGAATCAACCTCTTTGTCACGCACCAATTTGTCTTCGATCACGCCGGCTCCATGTATGACGGCGTCGATGCGACCCAATCGCTCGTAGATTTGCGCGAGCAGACCGGCCAGTGCCGCTTCATCACGCACGTCGACGCAGAAATATTCCGCCGTGCCGCCAGCTTCACGCATGGCGGTCAGGTTGGCACTGATTTCACGATCTCGGAGGACCTTACGATAGGCCGCCTCAATTTCACCTGGGGTGGAACGATTGCCGCCGTTCGTCATCTCGTCAATCAAGGCTGCCTTGACTTCCGCCGGATCTTCCAACCCAACCACGCTGGATGGTTCAACACCGTCCGGCGTTTGGCTGCGCCCGACAAGCACCAGGTGTGATCGGTATCGTCGTGCCAACTCAATCGCGATGGCCGAGGTGATGCCGCGGGCCCCTCCGGTCAACAGGACGACTGAGTCATGATCCAACGGAACGCTTCCATCTGTCTCAATATCTTCCAGCGGCGCGGCAACGGGTTCCCATGTAACCCGCTTTCCGCCGTGGTAGCCGACTTCAACCGGACCTCCTGGAACGGCGAGTTCCGCCATCACCATCTCCGCCAGTGTCGGGGCGGGTAACTCCGGATTCACGTCCACCGCACGCACCGTGAGTCCCGGGCATTCGGCGGCGAAACATTTGGTGAAGCCCAACAGCCCGCCTTGACCGGCCGATTCGTGATTTGGGGCTGGCGTCTCACCGTATCCTAGATGCCCGCCCAATCCGGTCACCACCAACAGCAACCCGTTTTCCTGTTCCGCGGATTTGGCCAAATCCGTACTCAGTTGACGTGTCATCAGAAAGAGCGTTCTCGTGCCACGGGCAAAACGTTTCTCAGGTTCCAAGTCGGCGTTCAGATCGGCCAGTGGTGACAAATGGATGAGACCAGCAATCGGGCCTAATTCGTCACGTGCGACTTCCACCAGTCGCTGGACCGAAGACTCATCTGTCAAATTAGCTGACAGTACCCCGTCGCCGTGGCGAGGCTCCAAGTCATCTTGATGTCGAACGATTGCGACTGCATGTCCGAAGTCGACCAGTCGTTCAGCGACCAGAGCAGCCAGGCCACGGCCATCATCGGTGATCAACAACAGGCCGCTGGAGATTAAGCGAGTCGACCCAACCGGCAGGGGAGCCGATTTCAATCTGACGACGGCCCGTTGAATCTCGACAGTCGATGCATCCTCGCGGCGCTTCGGTTCAATATTCGACGGGAACAGCTCTCCGTTGTCCGACTTCGCCACGACCGGGGCGGCCATGTGTTCCGAGTCTTCGCCAATAACGGTTTCCTCGAGGTACGACAAAATACCGCGCAACGTACGGATCGTCGTTAGCCGCTCCAATTCCAACTCGCCTGAATCGACGTTCGCCGTGCCCAGTAGCTCCGCTAACTCTCCCAGGATTTCGACGCGTTTAATCGAGTCGATGCCGAGGTCCGCCTCCAAGTCGAGATCCAACTCCAACATTTCTGGCGGATACCCAGTCCGATCGCTGACCAGTTCCAACAGGTTGCCGGCGATCACTTCCATATCGAGGCGATCACTTGGCTCTGAATTGGGTGAGTCCACGGTCGAGGACGTGGACTGGGAAAGCTCAGCCGGCGGCTCGGCAACTTGCGTGTCCGAGGAGGCGGGCGAGGCCGGCGGGTTACTGTTTCCCGCCGAAACGTCTCCGGATTGCGCGTCGAAGTTGATCGGATGACCCACACCAACGGCAGAATTCGCGGCGCCGCTGGTCGGCGCGGCAAAGGTGTCCGCCGCTGACACCGCCAGCGAAGGTTCAGCTCCGCCCATTGAGACCGATTCACCATTCATCCAATCGCTACGCGAGTTTTCCATCGGTGTGCCGCCACCTAGATACTGGAGCATGACCGACTCCTGGGTCGTCAGAAATTGTGACATTAGCTGTTGGAATCCATGTATCACCGGATCCGCTTCGGCTGGCATGTTCGTTGGCATATGCGTTGGCATCTCGGGCGGCACGGTGGCAGGTTCTTCGGGCGCCGAAGTCAATCGATTCGTAGCCGGCTGGTGACGGCTGTGTTTGCCGTTGGAAGATGCCGCTTGCATGTTGTCCGCGACTCTCTGATCGGATGTTAAACGATGGTTCTGCTGGCGGTTGGTTGCCACGGCGGGCTGAGCTTTTTTCTCAGGCGTGGGTCCAGATGGTTGGGGGACGCTGGCCGCGACTACGGGTGGAGATTCGTCGTGGGTTGGAGCGACCTCGACGTCTCGCTGCCCCAGTAACCTCGGTTCGGGCGCATTCCAAAGTCGGCTGCGAATTCCGTTGACGATCCAAGTGCTCGCGGTCAACGCGGGAGGCTGCGTCGCGCGAACCAACGACTTGGGATCAAACGTTTTCTCGACGCGACCCGCGAAGAGCGCTTGCAAGTCGAGCTTCACACCCTCGATCAAGAGTCGAGCCAACGCATGCTGTAGCTGGGTCAAACCCTCGCGCGAGGAGCTGTCCGTCGCCAGCACCACATGTGGCTTTTTTTCGAGAATGCGTTTAACTAGCCCAGTCAGATGACCCTGCGGCCCCACTTCGAGAAACAGCCTGGCTCCGTCGGCATACATAGACTCAATCTGCTCTTGGAAACGCACGGGCGAGATCAAGTGATCAGCCAGCAGACCTCTAGCTGCAACGGGATTGGACGGATAGGTGGCCGCCAGGCTGTTGGAGTACACCGCATGGCTGGGCGTTTTGAACTCGCAATCATTAAGTGTCTCGGCCAGCGGTCCCGCGGCGGCGGCAATCCAAGGGGAGTGGAACGCGCAGGAGACCTGTAACGGCGTGGCCCGGTGGCCCTCTTGTCGAAGCCGTTCGATGGCTGCCGCCAATGGTCGGTGGGGACCGGCAATCACCGTTTGTTGCGGGGCGTTGAGATTGGCCACCACCACGTCGGGGCACTCCTCCAAAACGTTCGCGACCACCTCCGCGCTAGCGGAAATCGCCGCCATCGAACCCGGTTGACGACCGGCCGCCTCGCGGATTACCTGGCCACGCCGCGCGGAAAGCTGGATCAATGTTTCGTCGGAGAAAACAGCTGCCGACCAAAGTGCCACATATTCTCCGTAGCTGTGCCCAGCGGACATGTCGGGCACCAGACCAAGTCGGGTCAGCAGCCGACACATGCCGATACTGGCGGCTCCGATGGCGGGTTGGGCGACATCCGTGCGAGCCAGCTCGTCGCCGTGACACACTTCTGCCTCAGCGCTGAAAGCCGATGGCGGAAAGACGAATCGGGCCAGCGGCTTTTCCAACTGCTCGCGCAGAATTGTGTCGGCCTCCTCGAAGGCACCTCGCACCTCATCGAACTGCATGGTCAGTTGGCTCAGCATGTTCGGATACTGGGAGCCCTGGCCGGGGAACAAAAACGCCAGTTTGCCACTGTCGTTGTTGGGGCCAGCCGAAAAATAGACGCCTTTGGGACTGACATGATGATCCTGACCTGCCGACAGCATGTCGACCGCGTCGGCCAGTCGCGCGATTAGGTCGTCGATTCCGCCGGCGACAATTGCCAATGTCGCCGATGCCCCCAATCCCGCTGGCCGCTGGGCGTAGTTCCATAAAGAGGCGGCGTATTGGACAGGTTCGGGGCAGGCTCCCGATCGCAAGTCCCCGAGTTGGCGACTGATTTGTTCCTGCAGGAGTTCAGGACTTTCGTCTCGCCAGACGAACATTTCCGACGGCCACTGACGCATGGCGGGAGGACCGTCACTGGATGTAAATTCGTCGGTGTATTCCTCGAGTGCGACATGGACGTTGGTCCCACCAAATCCGAATGCACTCACCCCCGCGCACCGTGCTTGCTCTTTGCCCTGGACCCACGGCCTGGGCTCGGTGTTCAAATAGAGTGCCGATTCTTCAAGTTTCGCGGTCGGATTGGGCTGGTTGACCAGCGTCGGTGGGAGGACCTTGTGATGCAAAGCCAAAGCCGTCTTGATCAATCCCGCGATACCGGCCGCGCACTTGGTATGGCCAATCATTGACTTGACGGATCCCAGCGCGCACGATTGCAAATCCGCGCCCGACTGCTGCATTACCGTGGTGAGGGCCAGTGCCTCGGTGCGGTCGCCAACAACGGTCCCCGTTCCGTGAGCCTCAATCAGCCCCACGCGGGCTGGTGAGAAACCAGCCTGTTCATACGCACGTCGTATCGCCCGCAGCTGGCCAATCGCATTCGGTGCCGTGAGGCCTTTGTCTTTGCCGTCGCTGGACGAACCGACTCCTCGGATCACCGCGTAAATGCGGTCACCGTCTCTTTGGGCATCTGCCAACCGCTTGAGAATGGCGACCCCCAACCCTTCGCTGAGCACAATCCCGTCGCCTTCGGCATCAAATGGGCAGCACTTACCGCGGGCCGATAGCGCGTGCGTCTTGCTGAATGCGACATAGGAATAGGGAGTTTGCACTGTGTCCGCGCCCATAGCCACCGCGACGTCGGTGGACCCCAACTCCAGTTCGCGAATGCAGGCGTGTACGGCCGCCAACGAGGAGGCACAGGCGGCGTCGATGGCGTAGTTGGAACCACCAAAATTGAATCGATTCGCGACCCGACCCACCGCCACGTTCATCAAGAAGCCCGGGAACGAGTCCTCGGTCCATTCTGGAAGGGTGTCCTCGCAGGCGTCCAGCACGGCCTTTGAAGAACATGGCATGCCCTTGACACTGTCCAATAGCGGCAGGCAAGACCGGAAACCGTAGGAGACTCCCAGTGGACTTCCGCCGCCACCAATCCCCAAAACCGCGGCGGTCCTCTCACGATCAAACGGTCGATGAGTATAGCCAGCGTCATCCAAAGCCAATCGAACGCATTCCAAGAGCAGTAGTTGAAGAGGTTCGATCACGGGAACCGTCTTGGGAGCAATGCCATAACGGAAGGCATCGAACTGGATGTCATCCAAGAAGCCCCCCCATTTGGACACCATGCAATCTCGCGCCGTGGGATCGGGGTCGTAATACAGCCGCCAATCCCAGTGACTCGATGGAATTTCCTGAATCATCTCCCGCCGGTTGAGGATGTTGTTCCAATACTGGCGCAGGTTGGTGGCGCCTGGATAGTGGCAAGCCATGCCGACAATTGCGACATCGCAGGGTTGGGGCCGCGCGGCGGTCGCCGGACTGCGAAATTTCGTCTTTTTGACGACGTCCGCGATGCAGGCCGTGCCACCTTCGCTGACCTCCTGATGCAGCTGCGCGATCGTGGTGGTGGCATCGCGCATCGCGGCCACCTGTCCGATCATGTACATGCCACGACGATGTTGCTGGTCCTCCGGGACGGGCTGCAATTCTCGAGGTCCGGCAGTCGAATCTCCGACCCGCTGCAGCCCTTTGGAGGCCACGCGCAACCGTCCCATATTCATCCATTCCAACGATTTAACGATCTCTTCGTGTGACTTACCGGCTTGGCGCATCTGCGTCTTTTCACGTTGAAAATCGTCAAAATAGGGAGTTCGCAGGCAGCGAATCGCGTGGCCTGGCGCGGTTTCAAACAGGACGGTTTCAGTAGATCGGACGGCCTCATCCTGAAACCGAGTTACAACAGTTCCGGATTCAACGGCCGAGTCGGTAAACAGGTAAGCGGTGCCCATCAGCACCCCGACTCTCACGCCGCGTGCTGCCAAGGGGGCGGCGATCGCAGCCACCATGGCGGCGGACAGGGCGTCGTGAACTCCTCCAGCGAACACCACGTGCAGCTGGTCACCACGCGCTGTCGGGCCAAGGTGCTCAAGCAGCACGTGGACGGCCGACTCCCAAAGCACAAAACTGGTTCGCGGGCCGACATGACCGCCACATTCGCGACCCTCGAATACAAATCGAGTGGCTCCGTCGCGCAGGAACATGCGCATCAATCCCGGCGACGGCACATGCAAGTAAGTGGGAATCCCGTGTTCCTCCAGTTCACGTGCTTGATCCGGTCGTCCTCCGGCAATCAGGGCCATGGGTGGACCGATCGATTGGATTGCTTTGACCTGTTCTTGACGGATTTCGGCGGGAAGAAACCCCAGTAAGCCCACACCCCAAGGGGCGTCGCCTAATCTCTCTTGCGTTTGCTCAAGTAGCTCCTTTACATCCGAACCTCGCATCAAGGCTAAAGCTAGAAAAGGCAGACCACCACCCGACGCAACGCTGCTGGCGAAATGCGCCGTGTCGCTGACGCGGGTCATGGGACCCTGCAGGATTGGATATCGAGTCCGGTGACTTTCAGCCAGCGGCCCACCCGGGGCTAACGGTTGATGGTCGTGAGCCAGTCGAAGATTGTCGACGCTTCCCCGACGAATGAGTTGTACTATGCCACTGACCGTGACGCATTTGTCCGCCAACGGCTTAGCCAAGGAGATGTCTTGGCCGAACCAACGCAGCCGCCAGGCTGATTCAGCCTCCATCGCCTCCATGAATTGGCCAGTCCATTGTTGGCGTATTTCCGCGATTGGTTCTGTTGACGCCGCACAGCGGTCCTCGGCCGCCGCTAACTCCTCCGCGACCCGCGAACCAGGCCGCAATGTGATTCGGTGGCCAACATCCAACTGACCGCCCAAATATCGTGATTGGCTGCCGTCGAACGACTCGACACACTTGCGTTCTTCAGCGGTGAGCCCCGCTTCACGCGCTAGGACGAGCTGCGCGTCGAGAACGACACCTTGGACACCGGCGACCCGACACGCAGCGGCGGAATGCGGACCAATTCCGCCCTGAGCCCAGGCGGCAGGTAGGTCCGCGTCGGGATGGGCCTCCGCAAATCGATGCCAGTGCTGAAGGAGGACGAAGGCGGTGTGATCGCCCGTCCGTCCACCTGACTCGTTGCCTTTGAGGACTATTCCATCGGCTCCCAATTCTCGGGCGATAGCAAACTCCTCGGGACGAAGGCAGGTAACCAGCACCTCAAGGCCCTGTTTTTGCCATGATTGGACTTGGGAATTCCAAGACGGCGAAACGTCCCCATCGATCCACACCCACTTCAGCTGTCCATGGCACTCGTCCCCGAGTCGATCGATCTGTTTCGACCACGCATAAGGGATGACCACGCCGAATGGGTTCGACGTGTACCGGCTCAATCGCTGGACCGATCGGACCGCCGACTCGGGCGACGTCTGGATGTCGAATCGAATCAGGCCACGAACACCAGCTCGACAGGCTGCGATGGCAACATCCACCGAGGAAATTCCCGGTGGAAGAGTAGCGATAACGTCCATATTGTTCATGTGAGAATCTTCGTCCGATGAAACCGTAATTCTACGCGCTATAGAAAGGGATTGCGAGCTCCTAATTCCGATTCGGTCCGCGGCATCACGTGATTCGCCGAAAAAAAATGTGTCGGCGGGACCAGAGCACCACCGACGATCCGTGGAGCTCCCGCTATCATGTCGGGGCCTTATCATAACTCCGGCCAATGCTGGCAGACTGCTAGCGTGATAAGCAGCGACCAGTGTCGTGACGGTTTCGTTCGATCCGGTGGATGTCAGCCTCGGTTCGTTCAACTATCTTTGTGTATTGATCGTGGCGTATACTGAAGCGAACTGTTACAGGCGGGCGATTCCATTCGGGACCTTGAGCCGATGGGGTCCGCGCTGCGGGGAGAGTGCCATCATGTCGCACCGGCGAGCCATCCAGTTTTTCATCGTCTCGCCTTTCACGTGCTATTTTACGAGGACACATTATTCGATGGCCTTTGTCAAGAAGGCGCTGTGGTGTGGGGCATCGCAAAAACATGTTCGCGTTTTCGGCGTTCTGCTTTTCCTGCTGCTAGAGATGCCAAGCGCGGCCGTTGAGCCGTTCCAGAGGAATAACGTAACGACTCCCGAATCGGCGCCGACCCTGGCGCCGGGTCAAGTGATCGCTGGCCGGCCGCCAAAAGGGTGGTCGCATTTGATCATCCAATCCTATCCCAGGGCTTGCCTGGGAGACGTTAAGGAAATCTCACCCACGTACGTGAAGATGGCCAGTTTGGTGAGCACGTCGATCGTGGCCAATGTCGTGCGATCCGAGGGTGTCCAGGGGCTGGTTTATCAGCTCGGAAACGTGGCGACCGGCAGCACCATTGACATCCAGGGACAGCAAACGGTGGTGACCTCCAAGACGTACAAAAAGCTGGGCGCCAGGCTGAACATGCTGGAGCAAGTATTACTGCGCGAGTTTGATAAACGAGCCGAGATGGTGACCTTGGTGGCTCGTTCTGGGACGATGGCCGTTGTGGATGCTCCAGTCTCTTTCCACTGGGCCGGCAAGAACCAGCGGATGACACTCCGTTATGCCGTTCTTGTTGACGGTGCCACTGGACAATTGGCTCCGTTGGTCTGGTTGATCGATGGGGATTCCCCCAAGAAGGCGGGGCAGGTCGTTAGCAACGTCGAGTGGCTTCCTCCGAATCACGTCGAAGACAGCCAGCTCTATGTGGACAAGGAAGAGACGCTGCTCACACTACCCACTGAAGATGCGTTTGCGATCGTCCGCGTACCAACCGGAGGACACTCCATCGAACCTGACGAGGCCCTCAAACCGTTGATGGGCCAGCCGCGCCTCACTGCGGCCTCCGCCCGGCAGCTGGAGCTTTCTCTGCGCCGAATGTTGGCTGTGTCATCCGAAAGACCGGCTCCACGAGGCACCGCCACACCGGTTCCCGTTGGCAGACGCCGATAAACTGCTACCAGGCCATTCGTGTCTAGCATCATCGAATCGCTATCCCGTTTTTCGCCGCACTTCATCCATCAGCGGCTGCAGTCTAGCCGGGTCGTTCCCGACGAATGCCTCGTCGAGACCTTTCCAGCGGCCGTTATGTTCGCGGATATATCAGGATTTTCCCCACTGGCGAATCGATTGGCACAAATCGGTCCCGAAGGAGCCGAAGAGCTCGATCGTATTCTGAACGCCTACTACGGCCGGTTGGTCGATCTGATTCATCAACACGGCGGAGACGTCGCGGCGTTCGCGGGCGATGCCGCCATTGCCATCTGGCGAGCGACCGAGCCGAGTTTACCGGCAACGATCCGTCGGGCCGCTCAGGGAGGTTTGGAAATACAACGACAACTGAACCGCTACCAAGTGGATGAGACGGTGGAGCTCTCTGTCAAGATCTGCCTGGGCGCGGGCCAGCTGGCCGCGAGGAACGTCGGGGGCATGAATGACGTTTGGAATGGAATGGTTGTCGGCGAGCCACTGGAACAGATCCGAGCGGCCGGCCCCTATGTTCGATCGGGTGACGTCGTGCTCACGTCGGAATGCCGCCGATCAATCGGTGGAAGGCCGGTGGGCAAGCGGGTAGGTGACGCCAAGGCATCGGGAGGCAAGCACTTCCGATTAAACGGTTTCCGCAAACCAGAACCCGTGGCACCCTTGCGATCACCCGATTTTGGAGTCGACGCCGCGGACGCCCTTCGTAGCTTCATTCCTCCGACCGTACTCACCCGACTCGACGCTGGACAGGCCGCTTGGCTGTCCGACCTAAGGCAGCTCACCGTCATGTTCGTCATGCTGAAGGGGCCGGATCCACCGCCCGCTCAGCTGTTGCAGTGGATGCACGCGGCGATGCGTGAAATGCAAGCAACCATGTCGCGTTTCCAAGGAGACGCGATCCATCTCATTCAGGACGACAAAGGACTGATTGGCGTACTTTGTTTTGGCCTTCCTCCACATATTCACGAGGACGACGCTGACCGGGCGGTCGCTTCCGCCTTTGAGCTTCAGGAGAGACTCGAGGCGATCGGATTGACGGCGAGTATCGGCATTACGGCTGGGCGAGTTTTTTCTGGAATCCGCGGGAGTGATCGACGGTGTGAATATTCGATCACCGGAAGCGTGGTCAATTTGGCCGCCAGATTAATGGCGGTGTCTGACGGAGAAGTATTGTGCGACACCCAAACTCGGTTGTCGTCGCGCGGCTATGTCGAGTTCGAGGCTCTACCTGCCATCCGACTCAAAGGGGTTGACCAGCCGGTACCTGTGTTTCGCGCCAATCGCCTGGTCACTAAATCGACCACCAAACGAAAGGCGATCAATGGGCGCGTTCGAGAGTTGCTTCACATCGATCGATTCTTAGAGGGCCCATTGGCAGGCGATCAGCGCGTCCTGCTCATCGAGGGCGAAGCTGGTATCAGCAAGACCGTGCTGTTGGAGGAGATGATTGAACGGGCTACGTCCTCGGGCTGGCGGGTCTGCCGCGCCGATTGCGACGCGGTGGAACGGGCGACTCCCTATTTCCCTTGGCGGGATATCCTCCGTTCGATATTGGAGATTGGCGAATTCGAAGATGAGGGGCAGCAGAAGAGTCGAGTCTTGAGCAGTCCCGCGCTCAATGACTCGCTACGCTCGCGAGTTTCTCTGTTGAATCCGTTCTTACCATTTAATTTCGAAGAACCGGAGATCGTGACGCAGTTAGCCAACGAGGCTCGAGCCGACATCACCCATGATTTGGTGCTGGCCGTTCTCAGCCACGGGGCGGCCGTCGCGCCCTTGTTGGTCGCGGTGGACGACGTCCATTGGCAGGACTCGGCATCCTGGAAACTGATGGCCCTGGCCGCCCAACGGTTGGACCGGGCGCGGATGGTCATGTCCGCTCGTCCTTTCTCCGATCCGTTGGCGGCCGAAGCCAGCCTCGTGATTGGGCGCGAGACGACCGATCGCATGCCATTGGATAACCTTGAACTGGACGCGGTCGAGTCGCTGATTCTCGAACGGACCGGCGCCACTCAACTCGGAACAGAGGTGATCGAGTTTCTCTACGAGCGATCGGCTGGCAATCCCTTTTTCGTGGAGGAGCTGATTCACTTTTTAGAAGAGGCCGAACTCATGACCGTCACGAACGGGACGTGCCGCCTGGCTCCATCAGTGCGGAAGCAAGGGGATGGCGTGCCGGGCTCCGTCCGCGCGCTGATTACCAATCGGATCGACCGATTGATTCCAGCACAACAGATGACGCTGAAAACGGCCAGCGTCGTGGGACGTAGTTTCGCCAAGAAAACGTTGTTGGCAGTGTACGAGTTGGAGGCCGACAAATCGGGCCTCGACAACCACCTAGAACATGTCACCAATCTTCGTCTAGTTCAGATCGAATCCGCCGACCCAGAGTTGACATATCTGTTTCGCCATCTCACGATCCAGCAGGTGATTTACGACCAGATGCCGGTGCGTCATCGTCGGACGTTGCATCGGTCTCTGGCAGAATGGTACGCGTCGTCGAACGCCGAGAATCCCTCCTTTTTTCCACTCTTGGCCTACCATTGGGGACATAGTGGCGAGGTGGAAAAAGAGATCGAGTACCTCGCCAAGTCAGGAGAGGAGGCGGCGAGACGTTTTGCGAACCGGGAGGCGGTTGATTTTTTCTCAGCGGCGGTCGCTAAGTTAGAGACACTGAGCGATCGAAACTCGCACATCTGGCGGAGATGGCGGGCGCATTGGACACGTCAAATCGGTGAATCGCAGTTTCATTTAGGCGATTTACCGGCGACTCAGACCAATTTGGAATCTTCCTTGAAGCAGATGGGAAGACCGGCGGCCCGCACGCGATTTGGAATCCGGCTCGACATAGTTGTGCAGGCTCTGATTCAGCTATCACATCGTCTGTTTCCAAACTGGATGACGTCGGATCAGTTAGTTCCGGCGGAGGAGGAGAATAGGGCCGGACTGCAAGAAGCGGCGCTGGCGCTTCAGCGATTGTCGCAAGTGCATTACTTACGCATCGACATGGCGTTGGGAGTGACGCGGGCGGTGCGCGGCTTGAATCTGGCCGAGCGAGCTGGACGCTCGCCACTGTTGGCTCGTGCCTATTCGGGTGTGAGCCTAGTCATCGGGCTGCTACGCGTGCATCGCTTGGCTGAGATGTACGCGAGATGGAGTGTTGCCACCGCCCGGGAAACCGGACACATGCCAACGAGTACTTACGTGTTGATGGCGACGGGTGTTTACCGTTTGGGAATCGGCCAATGGGACGTTGTGCAGCCAGAAGCCGCCGAGGCGATCGCGCTAGCCCGTCAGATCGGGGACCAGCGGCTGTTGGGCGAGGCCATGGTCGTGGAGGCGATACGGTGCTGTTTTCTAGGGGACCATCGAGCCGCCTATCGTTGGTACGAGGAATTGTACGAAACGGCCCAACGGGGAGAGAATACGGTCCATGAGGGTTGGTCCTTTTCGGGCCGCGGCGAATGCCTATTTCGGCGAGGCGATTTAAGCGATTCACTAGACATGTTTCATAGCGCATTGGAGCTGCTGGCGGACTCGGACCATCGCACGGAGGAGATACGGCTCAATGGGCTGATCGCAACCGCCCTTTGGCGGCTGGGTCGGGCCGACGAAGCGATCCACTACATGGAAAAGATGCGTCAGACCGTGGCCAACACTTCGTATACCACCTCATCGACGCTGGATGCGTATGTCGGAGTCGCCGAAATCTGCTTGGACCGTTGGCAGCGTGAACCGGATCGCGAAGAGTTTCGGCAGGATGTGATCCAAGCCTGCCAGCACATGGCCTGGTATGCGAAAGTGTTTCCCATCGGCCGACCTCGGTTAGATTGCCTGCTGGCTCGAAAGCACTGGATCGGTGGTGACACCATTCGAGCGGTCCAGTTCTTGGATAGCGGCGTGCGGCGAGCCACAAGGATGCAGATGCCGTATGACCTGGCCTATGCCCATTTGGCCTATGCATCCTCCGTCAACGTGGCATCGGCGAAAGCGTCGATACACGCACGAGCGGCCGTCTTGCAGTTTGAGCAATTAGGCTGCTCGCACGAGCTATCCGCGGCACGATCATTGGTGGCCGATACTTTATGACATGCCGCGGTTGCGCAATCACCGGCCCGGCAGTCGTTAAACACCATGGCTCGCATATGGCTCATCAAACCTGGCGAGGAGACGTACCGCATGAAGTCATGGTGGGTGCCGATGCTGCGTGCCGCATTGACGTTCTTGTACCGAACGCGAGCACTCGCGGGCACCCCGACATAGCCCATCGGGCAGACGTTGTCTGATGGGACCAAATTGGAAAAGCGTTTGAGGACCGGGTCCCTCGGGTTGTAAACATTGACCAGACAATCAATCACATTCGCGGCGCGCTGGTCCACGCCACCGGGCGACAAAGCGTTGCATGGCAGCGCGGCGGCGAATGCGAACACATCCGCTCGGATCGAGGGGTTGTGTCCGCCAAGGGGCAGCGCGCGACCACACCATGTGCCGCCCCCGACAAGATCAAGGGCTCCCAAGATCACCCGAGAACCATAACTGAAGCCCATCAAATTGACTTCCGTATGTGGATGGAATTGAGACAGCCACCATCCCATATAATAGGCATCGACATACGCGCGGTTGGCTTTGAGATTCACGTCGCGAACGACTTTCTTGATCGGGCGGCCCCCGGCATCGCTTTTGTCGCTAGGCCACACCCAAATAACGTGTCGCAAAACGCGATCGCAAGGCGAACAATCACACGAATCCGAAGTCAAGAGGCGATAAACATAGAGGCCTCGATCGATCGTTTCACAGGGTTCCACGCGATAACCATGGACGTAGTTGGTGTTGATAACGTCCGGCGATTGGCCCGCGAAGAACTCAGTCGCCGTGGAGGTTTGCCAGCCAACCCCAGGGAGGTAGCGGCGGACTCTCCAGCAAGGTTCGGACAGTTCACCGCGGCGTGGACACCCCAGATGAACAGTACTCACCGTCCAGATCTCATCTTGGCAACGCACCGGAACCGGGCAATGAATCACCTTTTCCACGCGCTTTCGATTACGCCGGCGACTGGCGGCATCGGCGGAATCCGCCTGCAAATAGACGGCCGATAGCGCAATCATCACGAGAAAGCGTAGCGTGACTCGGTGATTCAATCCGAGCGACATGGGCCGCCTCCGTGCGGTGTGGCTGGACGGGATAGGGGGGTGAATGTCGTTGAGGGTCCGAACTACGCATGTGGGAAGGATACCACACGAATTGGGACCACGCGGTCGAACGCGAAGAAAAACAGAGAATTGGCTTGGCGTCGATCCAATACAGGCCGTGTTTTCGGAAAAACCAACTCGATTGGATCAGCTTTTTACATCCGCCGAGGCAGCTTCCGTGGAAGTGGCCGGCGACGAAACTTGTGCACGACTCGCATGATCTTCGGTGCCCGGAACGACCTGGGGCCCCGAACTGTTCTCGTCGATGATCCGTTTGAGATCACCTGCGTCAATCGTCTCCACTTCCATGAGTTCCGCGGCCAACGCCGAGAGGGCCGCATGACGTGACTCGAGGATCCGGCGAACCTTTTCCAGCGACTCATCGAGAATCCGTTTAACCTCCTGGTCGATCTCCCGCGAGGTCTGTTCGCTAAAATGATGGGTCCGCTCCTCCCCGGCAGTCGCCAAGAACGGCGATCGCGCACTTTCTCGAAACGTGATGCGGCCCAATCGACTCATGCCATAATCCATGACCATCGAACGGGCAATTTCGGTGGCACGTTCTAGATCATTCTGCGCGCCGGTCGAAATATCCTCATAAATCATCTCTTCGGTGACCGTTCCGGCTAGAAGCACCTGAATTCGGCTGACTAATTCACTCTGAGTCATCAAATAACGGTCATCGGCGGGACGTTGCAGAGTATAGCCCAGTGCGGCTAAACCACGCGGAATGATCGAAACCTTGTGCACGGGATCGGTATTGGGCAGACTGGACGCGACCAGTGCATGTCCTGCTTCGTGGTAAGCCACCCGATGCTTCTCATCCTTATTCATGATCCGCTGCTTTTTCTCCAATCCGGTCGTCACGCGTTCGATGCCCTCGGTAAACTCGTCCATGCCAACGGCGTCTTTTTCGTTGCGCGCGGCCAGCAACGCGGCTTCATTGACGACGTTGGCTAAGTCCGCTCCGCAAAAACCAGGACTGAGCGAGGCAATCTCCTTCAATTCGGTGTTCTCATCCAATTTGACGCTCTTGACATGCACTTTTAGAATGTCCTCACGACCGCGCACGTCGGGTCGGTCGACCAGCACCTGGCGGTCAAATCGGCCCGGTCGCAGCAAGGCCTGGTCCAACATCTCGGGTCGATTCGTCGCAGCGGTCACGATCACGCCGCTGTTGGAGTCGAAACCATCCATCTCCACCAACAGTGCGTTGAGCGTCTGCTCGCGTTCATCATGCCCACCCATGCCACCGGAACCGCGTGTCTTGCCGAGCGCGTCTAACTCGTCAATAAAGATGATGCATGGAGCACGGGCCACCGCTTGTTCGAACATGTCTCGAACTCGGGCCGCACCGACACCGACAAACATTTCCACGAAGTCGGACCCGGACAAACTGAAGAACGGGACATCGGCTTCTCCAGCAATTGCCTTGGCCAACAACGTCTTCCCGGTACCCGGTGGTCCGACCAAGAGGACACCCTTTGGAATGCGGCCACCGAGCCGCTGATACTTATCGGGCAATTTAAGAAAGTCGACGATCTCCTTGACTTCTTCGACCGCTTCATCAATGCCCGCCACGTCATCGAAGGAAACGCCCAAGTCCTCTTGGGCATAGAGCTTACCTCGACTACGCCCAAACGCCATCGGCGAACCGGCCCCGCCCAGGCGACGGAGCATCAACAGAAAAAGTAGAATGAACAACCCGCTCACCAATAACATCGGAGCGTAAGAACTCCAAATACTCGGTTGGGCCGAGTAGGTCCATTCAATCTCCTTTCTTTCCGACAACGCCACTCGCAGCTCACTGTCCGCTTCATCGGCGGCACTCTTGTTAGTATGAAAGGAAACTTGGCTTGGTTTCTGGTCCTCCAGAGCCTCTTCCGTTCCCGTGTCGAGCTTGACTCGGGTGACTTTGCCGGTCACCTTGTGCGGAGCCACCACCACCTGGGTCAGGTCGCGGTATTCGGTGAGCGTCTCTCGATCACCTTCCCCTCCGCGAACGGTGACGTTGCCCTCTTCAATCAAGGTCATCAGGTCGCGGAATGCGATGCGGTTGGTTTTCGCGTGATGATAGTACGTCAAGAAGAAAAACGCGGTTCCAGCACACAAAACAATATAAAGCACGAAATTGTTATAATTCGTAGGCGCGCCGCGGTTTTCGCTTTGCCTTGACCGATTTTCTTTATCCTGACTCGTCATTCTAATAAACCTTCGTCCGTTACTGCCAAAAAACGGGCCGATCAGTGATGTAAGCGGGCTTGTAGCTATACGTGGCAGCGAGGGCTGACCCGTCAAAACAACGCAATTTTTGGCGTTCCCGCGGGGTCTAAAATGCCATTATAGCGTGACGGCTCAGATAGCCAGTTGGCACAAGCGGGAAGAATCGATCTACCTTGTACGTACCACCTCGCACACTTAGAATCTCCGGGATTTTCGTTAGATTCGTGAAATTGGCCTCTTTTCGGTCCTGGCAGCCGGCGGTTCGGCGGTTCGTTGAAAGGCCCCGATGCGACATAATGGTGCGATTGTTGTGCACGATAGGCACCGACACGAGGTGGTCTCCCGATTTTAGGGATGAGCCGCCAGGTTGATTCGACCCGAATACCACGACGCCGACACAAGCCATTACTGGAATCCCCTGATCCTCCGACTTCCCTTGTTCCATGAACTCCCGCCCGCAAACCATCGCCGTCCTCGGCTCAACCGGTAGCATTGGCTGCAGCACGTTGGAAGTCGTATCTCACGCCGACGAGCGCATGTGTGTCATGGCGCTGAGTGCTCGTTCAAGACTTCGAGAGGCGGTTCAACAGGCGCGGGACCACGAGCCACGCTGGTTAATTGCTGCTGACAAGGCGGAGGCAGCCGGATTTAATTGGGCCCAGCTACCAGATTGCACGGAGCTGTTGACCGGCGCGGATGCACTGGAGCAGGTGGCGGCCAACACCGAAATTGACACAGTGGTGGCGGCTATCGTGGGGAGCGCCGGGTTGAGCAGCACCTGGACTGCGGTGGCCAGCGGAAAACGAGTGGCGCTGGCCAACAAAGAAACGATGGTGGTGGCGGGACCCTTAATCCGCGCCACGGCCAATGAAACTGGCGCCGAACTGTTGCCAGTTGACAGTGAGCACAGTGCCATTTTCCAAGCCCTACAAACCGGTCGCCCAAGAGAGGTGGCTCGGTTGATTCTCACGGCCAGCGGCGGACCATTTCGCGACACGTCCCGTGAGGGCATGGCGGATGTGACCGTGGAAGAAGCGTTAGCCCATCCCACCTGGAACATGGGACCGAAGATTACGATCGATTCCGCCACGATGATGAACAAGGCGTTGGAGATCGTGGAGGCCCGATGGCTGTTTGATGTCGACCCGGCGAAGATCTCAGTGGTGGTGCATCCCCAATCGGTAGTCCACTCCATGGTGGAATACGTGGACGGAAGCGTTATTTCGCAGATGAGCCCGCCAGACATGCGGCTCCCGATCCAATACGCGCTGACCTATCCACGAAGAACCAACGGTCCCGCGGAGCGTATGGACTTTAATACGCCGTTTACGCTGGACTTTAGCCCACCCGACCGTGAGCGGTTCCCGGCCTTGGATTTGGGCTACGAGGTGGCTCGCCAGGGCGGTACCGCTGGTGCAGTCGTCAACGCGGCCAACGAAGTCGCGGTAGAAGAATTCCTACAAGGGCGGCTACAATTCACTGAGATCGTGCCCGCCTGTCGGGCCATGTTAGAAAATCATCACTTCGAGCCCAACCCGTCGATGACTCGGCTGTTGGAGATGGATCGTTGGGCTCGTCAGGAGGTATTGCGTTGGGTTGCTATCTGATCGCCGAATCTTACTGGCTGAACCCCGAAAACTGGGGGACCATTCTCAAAGTCGCCTTTGGCTTGGGTTTGGTCATTTTTGTGCATGAATTAGGACACTTTCTGGTGGCCAAGGCGTGTGGCGTCAAGTGTGAGAAATTCTACGTGGGCTTTGATGTCCCAATCAAGATTGGGCCAATCCGGCTGCCGGCGTCGCTGTTCAAGAAGCAGTGGGGAGAAACGGAGTATGGCATTGGCATCATTCCATTGGGCGGATACGTGAAGATGCTGGGACAAGACGACAACCCAGCCAAGGCTGCCGAGGAGGCGGAGAGAATTCGTGTCCACAAAGAGAAGTTAGCAGCCGGGGGAGGCGCATCGGATGACGATCACGACTTTGATCTCGATCCGCGCAGCTACCCCGCGAAGACAGTCCCACAACGGATGGCGATTATTTCCGCTGGCGTCATTATGAATCTAATCTTCGCGGTTATCTTCGCCACGATCGCGTACGCCATGGGGGTTACCTATATCCCGTGCATCGTCGGTTCGACCCTGGCTGGCGACCCGGCTTGGCAGGCGGGATTGATGCCGGGTGACAAGATCATCCAGATGGGGCGCGATGGAAAACCGGATGAGTCGCTTCGATTCACTCGCGATCTTAAGTACAAGGTCGTGGCTACGGGCGTGGATAGTGAGATGGAGATTCTTGTCCGCGGCCGAGACGGAGCCGAAAGATGGATTTCGGTCCAACCGAGTACACCCACCCCCGAGCAGAAAGGGATTCCCACCATCGGCGTGCTCTCTTCGACGACGGCTTCGCTGATCAAGCCCACGGTGGAGAATTCGTCACCCGCCTCCCGATCGGACATCCAAGACGGCGACCGTGTGACCTCCGTCGAGGTAGGCGGAGAACGTTTTGAGACGGCGGACAGTTATGAGCTTCGTGAGGTCCTGCTGTCGCATCCCACCCAAGAGGTTGTACTGGTCGTTGACCGTGCCGCTGCAGCCACGGACCCCGAAGGAGGGTCGGCGGCCACGCAGGAAGCACGAGTCAGCCTGGCCGCGCGGCCCTATCGTCGCTTGGGCCTTCTCATGTCCTTCGACGGCATCTCGGCTATCCAAGCAGGTTCTCCAGCGGACGCTGCCGGATTTCAGATTGGTGACGTGTTGGTGTCGATCAACGGCGGAGACGTCGTCGATCCCATGGAGATCCCCCAACGATTCTTGGAACATATCGGCCAAGACACGCCTGTCACGGTCCAGAGGCAACAGGGTGGCAACGAGGTATCCACCGTTGAGTTAACGGTCCGGCCCCGCGCTCCAAGGCAAAACGGAGCCCCACTTCGCGCCAATGCGCCGGTTTCGATTGGCTCGATTGGCGCTGTTTTCCTGGTCCAAAACAAAATCGCGGGGATCACACCCGGTAGCCCAGCCGAGAAAGCTGGCTTCCAGACTGGCGACGAACTCATTGAACTCTCATTCGCAGCCGCGGAGTCTTCCGAGGGGAAAACCGTAGATTTGGCGAGCCTGCGTTTGAACAAGCCCCTGGCCTTTGGTCCGGACAATCTGAACTGGCCACTCGCCTTTGATGTCATCCAAAAAATTCCCGCGGGTATCGATCTGAAATTGAAATGCGAACGCTCAGGCGTCCCAGTGGAGTCGACGGTTCAATACGAGATTTCACCGGAACTATTCAATCCGGACCGTGGGCTGGTGCACGATATGGCCAGTGGAACGCGGAAAGCCAACGATATGGCGGATGCGTTTTCATTGGGAGTACGCGAAACGAAAGACGGCATCATGCAAGTTGTCGTGACGCTCAAAAAAATCGGCCAACTCTATTCCAGTCTGGGAGGTCCGATCACGATCGCACGAGTGGCGGCTAGCGAAGCCTCGGAAGGCATCCCGCGGCTGCTGTCATTCTTGACGTTGTTGAGCGCCAACTTGGCCGTCTTGAATTTCCTACCGATCCCTGTTTTGGACGGAGGACACATGGTGTTTCTGCTGTACGAATTGGTTTTCGGAAAACCTGCCAACGAACGGGTAGCGTTTGGTCTGACCTTGGTGGGCCTGAGCTTTATTCTCGGACTTATGGTGTTTGTTATCGGTTTGGACATCTATCGTATCACGGGCGGGTAGAGTGGTTACCCGGGATGGATTCGACCGGCGCGTTAACATCTTGAATATGGATTCGGTCAAGGCAGTCATGTTCGACGCGGTCGGGACGCTTTTGCATCCCGACCCAACGGCTCCGGAAGTTTACGTTCACTACGCGCGGCGTTTTGGCGCTGAGGTTGACCCGGCCATCGTCCAGCGTCGTTTCTCGGAAGCCATGAAGATTACCTGGGGGCCGGAGACCAGTGAATCGGCGGAACGGGCTCGCTGGCAAGCTGTCGTCCAACATGTTTTTCGCGAGCTTCCCGATGCCGGTGGAGAACTGTTCGAATCTCTCTGGGAACACTTTGCCAACGCCAAACATTGGCGGGTCGCATATGAATTGGAAGATCTCTGGAGCAAGTTAACGCAACTGCGGATCCAGATCGGCATCGCGTCGAACTTTGACCAACGGTTGATACAAGTATGCGGCGGCTGTCCGCCATTGGACCAATGTAAATCTATTTATTGTTCGGCCAGTTTGGGTTACGCTAAGCCGCACCCGGCTTTCTTCGAGGCGATCGAGCGTCGCACCGGCTGGCAGCCTCACGAACTGCTGATGGTCGGCGATGATTGGGAAAAGGATTGTCTCGGAGCAACCCAACGAGGATGGCGGACCGTCTGGATCGATCGCCGAGAGTCATTCAAGCCTGGACTCGAGCGTCGAGGTATACACCGGATCCAGGACCTCTCGGAGCTTGTGCCGCTGCTAGCTGAGTCCGGAGTTGATGGACGGTCCTGATGGTCGTCAACCCACTCGACCAGTTTACGGCCGCCGATCTGACAGTCGCCGGCTGGGCTGATGAAAACCTCATACCTCGTAGAGTCTTATTGTAGCACGATAGCATTGAAAAATGAGAAATGCAAAATCATTCCTGGAAAATTTGCATTTTTCAGTTCTCATTTTGCATTTTCCAATTCCCCCGCAGCGCAACAAACACGAAGCACGCCATTTGCTCTAAATAGTCCATATTCCGGCCTTTTCATCAGCCCAGTCGCCGGCAGTATCACCCGTCACGAATCGACAGCAATTTCAGTGAACTTGGCCGTGCCTGCACCCCCACCGGCAGGCGATTCAACTTCTCTCTTGTGAGCTATCAACTCCATCGCTACGATCTCGCTACCAGTCCTGCATCTGCATGGGTTAGCCCGCCTCAATCGCAAGGGCCCCATCCGCACTCGGTGCCTGGATGAATGCCTTGACCACCGCCACGGCGCGCCTGCGGAGGAATTCCACGATGACCATGACGCTCGCGGAGATTGCCGAACTTGTCGACGGACGGCTACAGGGAGACGGTGATCTCGTCATCACAGGGGCCGACACTCTTCGAAATACCAACGGCCGCGACTTGACACTGGTCGATGGCGCCTCTCATGTTACTGAATTCGAAGCGTCGCGAGCCGTCGCCGCGCTGGTGAGCCACGACACGCCTGCTCCAGACAAGCCCCACGTGATCGTTGCGGACGTCCGTGCCGCCTTTGCACAAGTCGTCCGTCACTTTCGGCCCCCACGGGAAGTGAAGCGGATCGGCATCAGCCCCGCAGCCTTCATCAGTCCGTCGGCTAGAATCGCCGACAACGTCGACGTTTACCCGAACGCCGTTATTGGAGACGACGTCGTCATTGATGCCGGTGCCACGATCCATGCCGGTGTTTGCATCATGTCCGGTTGCAAGATCGGCCCGGAGGTAACCATCTTTCCCAATACCGTTCTCTACGACAATACGGTCGTGGGACCCCGCGCAATGATACACGCCGGTGTGGTGTTGGGATGTCACGGATTTGGTTTTGATGTGGTTGAAGGTCGTCACCAACCAGGACCGCAGCTGGGTTATGTGGATATCGGGGCCGACGTCGAAATCGGTGCGGGGAGTACCATCGATCGCGGCAGCTTTGGAGCCACTGCGATCGGTGAGGGAACGAAGATTGACGACCAGGTGATGATTGGTCACAACAGCCGCATCGGCAAGCACAACATCCTCTGTTCACAAGTCGGGATGGCGGGCAGCTGCACGACAGGCAACTATGTTGTATTGGCTGGCCAGGTCGGGGTCCGAGACCACGTGCGGATCGATGACCATGTCATCGTGGGGGCCAAGTCCGGAGTCGGTCGAGACCTGTGCGGTCCGAACAAGTACCTCGGAATCCCAGCTCGCCCAATACGCCAGCAGATGCAAATCATGTTCTCCGAGGAGAAGCTCCCAGATCTCAGAAAGCAGATCAAGCAGCTGCAAGCCCAAGTCGCGGAACTTTTGGCCACAAAGAATGAAGTTAGCATTGAAACGAGCGACGTGAAGGCGGCTTAGAGAGTCTTCCTGAGCAAGTCGAGTTCGATCGCCCATGAACGCCGGGCCACTCGTCGAGCCCTTGGACGGAGCCAATACGATTTCAGCCTCCAGCGACAAACGGATCGGCTTGATAGCGGGATGGGGACGATATCCGATCCTCGTCGCCGCGGGGCTGCGCCGAAAAGGTTACCAGGTCTATTGTCTAGGAATCACCGGCCACGCCGATTGGGCCGTTGCGGAACATTGTCGTGACTTTCGCTTCATCGGCTTGGCCCGCATGGGCGCCCACATACGTTTCTTCCGGCGGCACGGAGTTCAACACGTCACCATGGCAGGAAAAATTCACAAAGTGTTGCTCTTTAATCGTCACTATCTATGGCAGCAGATGCCGGATCTCAAGTCGATTCGCACGTTCTTCCCCCATTTTATTACGAGCCAGCAAGATCGCCGTGACGACACACTTTTGACCGCCGCGATCGACGGTTATCGTAGCGGAGGTTTGGAGATTCTACCGGCCACCGACCTGGTCCCGGATCTATTGATCAAGCCAGGCCAGTTCAGCGGCGGCAGGTTGTCCGACGCTCAACGCCAGGACATTCAATATGGCTGGAAGGTCGCCAAGCAAATGGGACGTCTCGACATAGGCCAAAGCGTGGCCGTAAAAGGCCAATCGGTCTTAGCCTTAGAGGCGATCGAGGGCACCGATCAATGCATTCGCCGCGCGGGCCAACTTTGCAAATCAGGCGGCTTCACCATCGTCAAGGTTGCCAAGCCGCGGCAAGACATGCGGTTTGATGTTCCCACGATCGGCTTGTCCACTCTCCAAACCATGGTCAATGCCGGTGCGAAGGTATTGGCGGTCGAAGCCCACAAAACGATTTTGGTCGACCAGGCGGAGTCGATCGACTTCGCCCGCCGACATGACCTGCACGTTGTGGCACTACGAAATGAATTGATTCAATCCAAAACGATGCGGCAAGCCGCTTAGCGACGGTCAGTTCAAAGTCTGACGATAGCCCACCGCGTTGTCGACCCGCCGTACCGGCTCCCAGTCGTCTTTGAAATTCACCAGGACGAATTGAGTGGTGCCAGCGCCACCAAACTCAGCGGCCAGTTCCGTGCCACTCCAGGAAAATTCGAGGAGTGCTTTTCGGATCGACTCGCGTAAGGCACTCTTAAGGTTGTATGCGTAACCCAGGGCCGCGGGCGGAAATCGCTCGGATTCGTAGATCCCCCGCACCGCATCGGCCTCCAGTTCGCCACGATCGACCATCCGTTCCAATATGTCACTGGCGACCGGCGCCACCTCGTACGTCCCATCCGCGACTCCGCGGATGGATCCTTCATGGCTGTTGGAAAAGCCCCAGTCGAAATCAGTTTCGGGTGCCAATCCCTGCTCGTTAATCAACATCACGATGGCTGCTTTGAATCCCGAGTTGGACGACCGACGTGTAAACGTCACCTTGTGTTCGCGGATGTCGGCAACCGACTGGATCGCGCTGGCGGGTGGCACAATCAGCTTCATGTGATACCCGTATTCACCTTCACCGTTGCCAAACGTGCTGACCGGGATGAAGCCACAGGAATTCACGGCGACGGGTACCAGCCCCGTGTTCAATCCCGCCACGTGCAGCTGACCTTCTCGAATCGCTTCCAGCTGGCCCGCCGTGTCGGCAAAATGAACATACTCCACGGGTTTTCCAATCACGGCGCTGAGGTTGGAGACAAACGCGCGCCACACCTCCACCATTCAATCGGCTTCCTCCTCGGATGCCACAAAGGAGAAGACTATTTTTTCCGGGTCAAGACACTCGTCGTCCGTGGGTGAATCCGCCAATAAGTCTCCATCTTTATCGCTGAACTGAGATTCCAATTCGCTCTGAATCGGATCTCCGTACAGCAATCGGCTCTTCATGCTGTCCGCCAAATCGCGCTGCGCCTTGTCTGGCAAATACTGCTCGGTAAAACGCGCGCCGAAATAAACCAACGCCGCTAAAGGTACAACCAAAAAGACGAGTCGTTTGAAGGAAAACGAACGCTCACTCATGATCACTCACCGTATTTCTTGTGTAGGGGCCAACTTCATGCCGCTTCGACACGCCATCAACATAACAGCCTGGCCGGGGCGATCAAACCACCCTGCAATCAGCGCACCACGGCCACCAGACTCCTGGCGGTAAGAAAACAAGCGTTAACCAATGAGACGATCAAGTGCGCTTAGCGCTACCGTCCAAACTGGCCGTTCTACTTGGAAAATCTCCCACCATCGCTCCAGGGTGGATGTCAACGCTTCCCCGTCCGCGTCGGGCCTGACCCATTGACGTATGGCAGCCTGCAAGGTTTTCGAGTCGTACCGCGCCCATTGCACGGCTTGGGCTCCGACCAAGGTGGGTGGAATCATGGCCAGTGCCACCAGCATTGCCAACCGTCGGGGCGGAATGGAGTCACTGAACATGGGCAGGTCATTGTTCAACTGGGAAATCAACCACGCTAAGCGCATGGGCTCGGGAAGATCTGGGTTTGAGTTGGTCAGAACGACCTCGATCAGCACCGAGTTGTGTGACAAGTGGGCGATTCCGTCTCCACCATGGACCGGGTAGACCGCGAGAACGTCGGCCTGAGGCACCTCCAACGCCGGATCGGTCAATTGGAAAATGCGTTTCAGGAGTCCGGGGCCACGCGCCTGCCAATGTTCGGAAATTGGCGTCGACCTCAGACGCAACTGATCTTCCAGGTCCGGTAGCTTCTGATCCAAAAGCCGCTCCAATTCTCGCATCGAATCAGCCAGTATCTGAATTTGCGATGAGTTGGTTTTGGATCGTCCTTTGAGCTTGTGCAACGCGAATTCCGCCAATGGCCGAGTGCCCAAGATCTGGGCGGACATGGGGACCAGCTGCGTGCGCACGGAATCTTGCGGCAAGCGCAAGGTATCCAAGGTGGCCAGTAGAGATTTGGCGGCCCCGGACAACACGGCTGCTAGCGACGCATCGGTGTTGGGTCGGCCTTCATGGACCCCGGCCGTCAAATGGAGCGCCGTGGTCAGGCTGGGACGTCGTTTCCAATCGAGCTGGCAGGTCACGCAAATACTCCTTGTGTTGTCATGATGATTTGCGACGCCACGGATCTAACGAGGTTCGATTGACCTGTCGCATGCGAACCGGTAACGTTCTCGCGAGTTGTGTGGCCGTTCGCCGGCGCCCTGGGATGGCCTGGGCCGTCGCCGGGGGCCTTCCATACGCACGGGAGACGCGGAGATGATGAATTGGATTCGTGGATCGGTTCATGACTTTGGACTGTTGGTCGTCCGAATCGTCATCGGCTCGGTGTTCATGTTTCACGGTGCGCAGAAACTTTTCGGCTCTTTCGATGGCATCGGCTTGGCGGATTTTACCAAGACTTTGCAGGCGCTCGAGGTGCCCTACCCTCAATATGCAGCAGTGCTGGTAGCCGCGGCAGAATTTGTCGGAGGGCTTGCCTTGGTATCCGGTTACTGGTTGCGGCCAATGTCGTTGGCCTTGGTAGCGACGATGGCGGGGGCAATCGTATTAGTCCATCCGAGCGCTTTTTCGGCCCAGCACAACGGGATGGAGTATCCCCTGACGCTTGCCGCGATTGCCTTTGCATTGAGTTGTACGGGTGCCGGGCGATTCTCGCTGACACGCCTGCCGGCGCTGAGTTTTCCAAATCTGCTCGCCTTCAGACCGCGACGGGTCAAGAAAACAATCGCGCCCTCAAACGAGCAGACGGCCCATCAGCGGACAGCAGCGGCGCCGTCCCGGCAGGAACCCGCACCGCGAGCCAAGTCGCCACCCTCCGAGCCGACCATGCCAGTATCGCTGGCCGGAAATGAAACAGCCAGGCGGACGGCCGCGTGAATCCAGTTATCTCTCGGCGCGCGCAGGAGAAGCTTCCGGAAGGGCCGAGTGAACGACATCGGTCGGCCCACTGGATTCGATCATCAACGGACTATAGTGGCTTGGACCTTCTCGGGAATCAGACAGCGCCAATAGATGCCATAAAAGGTGGGGACCAAAACCAATACCATAACCGTGGCCAACATCAATCCGAAAACCATGGTGGCGGCCAGTGGAATGAGAAACTGAGCTTGGAAAGATGTTTCCATGAGCATGGGGGTCAACCCGGCGATCGTGGTCACCGACGTGAGCAAAACAGGACGAAATCTACGGCACCCCGCGTCCAGGAGCGCGTCAATCATCGGAGAGCCGGCCTCACGGCGCTGGTTTATGAAATCAATTAGCACGATCGAGTCGTTGACAACGACACCGGTCAGCGCGATCAACCCAAACAACGTAAAGATGGTGATCGGCAGTCCCATCACGGCATGGCCCCAAATCGCACCCACGATCCCGAAAGGAATGATCGTCAAAATCAAGACCGGCTGGACATACGATCGGAATTCCACCGTGAGGAGTGCGAACATTCCCAGCAGCGCCACCATGAAACCGACGAACATGCTGTTGACCGATTCATCAGTCTTTTCCTTCTGTCCCTCCCAACGAACGAGAATACCGGGATACTTTTCCGTCAACCCTGGCATGAATTGTTGCTGGAGGTAGTGAACCGATCGGTTGGCGTTTCCTTCGCCCGGTATCACGTCCGCTGTAATCGTGATCGAGCGCTGTTGGTCGATCCGATTGATCTCCGCATAACCACGCTGGACATTGACCGCAGCCAACTCGGTCAGCGGGTACTCCGCATCGTTGCCAGTGCGAACCCGAATCTCGTCAAAATCCGCCAAACGACGGCGCTGGGCTCGTGGATAACGCACCATTAACTTCACCTCATGACGGCCGCGCTGCAAACGCATGACCTCTTCGCCGTAGTAAGAGGCTCGAACGGTTTCAGCAATCTGGGCCAACGAGACCCCCATCGCTTCGGCCTTGGCCTTTTTGACCAGTTGGAATTCCCACTTGCCAGGGCGAGAATCATCGCGCACGTCGACCACACCTTGCTGGGACTCCAACTCCGCTTTGCAATCTTCCACGGCGGCTTCCAGTTCCGCGATGTCACCCGTCGTCGTGAGCAGTTTGAATTCGATCGCGGCTCCCCCGGGCCCCACCTCTGGCAGCTCATAGGTCAAGGCCTCCGTACCCGCGAGAGGTCCAGTTTCGTTTCTCCATTGAGCCAATAGTTCGTAGCTGACGACGTCCCGAGACGACGTTTCGACCAATTCCACCTCCACGACTCCGACGTGGCTTCCAGCGCTCCGCGTGTCGGGCCCCATGATTCCGCTGGCGTTGACCTCCCCGACCGCCCGCCGCATGGTTCTTATCAGCGGCATGCCGGCGGCCGCGTAGCGATCGTTTATCCGATGGAACGACTCCTCTAATTCTCGCGTCGCCGCCTCCGTAATATGCGTTGGCGTTCCGTCTGGAAAAGTGACCTTGACCAAAATCTCGTTGGTGTCGCTCTTGGGAAAGATAATGTAAGGCACGAAGCCAGCGTTCACGAAAGCGAGCGAGACCAGCAGAATCGTTAGAGCCGAGCAGCTGACCAAACCGGGCCGGCAGACGCACCATTTGAGTGCGGGCCGATAATGACGTTCGACGAACGCAGTCAGCTGACGTGACATAATCTCACTAAGCCAATTGAACGTCTTGCCCAATTGGCGAAGCGGAAAAACCTGGAGCAACGCAACCACGCCTATCACCGCTACCAGAATGACGTAGTCGACCTTGGAGTCCAGTGGCCTTGCCCATCCGATCAGCCACCCGCCCATCAGAATGGCAACGCCGACGAGTCCCCAAAACCAGCTGGCAGACATCCGTTCGCAGGCATCCAGCCACCGCCCCAGCCAGTTCTTCTCTGTATGTGCCAAGTGACAGGGGAGAATGATCGCGCTCTCGATCAGCGAGATGATCAACATGGCGATGACTGCCAGCGGCATGACGGCCAAAAACTTGCCCATGACGCCGGTCACGAACATCAAGGGCAAAAAGGCAATGATCGTGGTCATTACCGACGCGATCACCGACGGGAGAACCTCGACGGTGCCGTCAATCGCCGCCTGAACCGAATCAACTCCTCGCTGTTGGTGTGCGTGGATGTTCTCGCCGATGACGATCGCGTCATCCACGACAATCCCCAACGCCATCAGGAACGCAAACATCGACAGCATATTGAGCGTTTGCCCGTTGTAGAATAGGACCGCGCCGGCTCCTAGTACAGCAACCGGTATCCCCAAGGCGACCCAGAAAGAAAGTCGCAGATTGAGGAACAATGCCAACATGAAGAAGACAAGAATCAACCCCAAGGCTCCGTTCTCGATGAGTAGCTTCATACGATCCGCCACGTCGATCGAGCGATCGGCCCATGTCTTGACCTGATAGCCCGCGGGGACTTCCACCTTCGCGACAAAGTCCTTGACTTCCTCAATCATCTGCAAAAGATCTTCGGTCTTGGACCGTTCGACATTGATCACCAAACCTGGCTTACCGTCGATTCGACTCACGAACGCTTCGTCCACGAAGGCATCCGATACCTGGCCAATGTCCCCGACTTTTAGGACAACGCCCCCTTCTTGAGTGATCAGAGGAATTTCCGCGATCTCCGCGCCGGTCAGACGCTTGTTCTTGCCGCGGATCAAGAACTCTTGCGAATCCGTCTCGATGCGACCGCCGGGAAGTTCCAGGTTTTCACGACGAACGACATCGGCTACCTGCTTTAAGGTCAATCCGTAACGGCGGAGCGAGTCCTCCGGAATTTCGATATCGATCTGAAAATCCAGTGCGCCGACGATGTTGGCCTGCGAAACGGCCGGTTGCCGCAACAGTCCACCGCGAAGCTCCTCGGCGACCTGGCGCAGTTGCAACGAAGACTCAACGTCGCTGACGTCTGGTCCAGTCACGGCCACGCGAATGACCGGTTCGCGAAGGGTGATCTGTTTGATCTCGGGTTCCTCGGTCAAGTCAGGAAAGCTCGGAATTCGGTCCACCTCCGAACGGACTTCGTCTAGGATTTTTTGGACGTCACTATTCGATTGAAGTTCAAGCACCAGGAATCCCGAATTCTCCTGGGCCACTGCCGTTTGCTTCTTGATTCCGTCGATCGAACGAACGGCCTCTTCAATCTTTTGACAGATCCCTTGTTCGACCTCCTCGGGACTGGCACCTGGATAGGGGACCGAGACGAGGATAATCTCCAACTCGAACGCTGGAAAAACCTCGCGGTGCAACGACATCATGCTCAAGCCGCCCACAATGAGTATGCCCAGCATGAGTGTGTTGACGGCGGGCGAATTGCCGATCGCCCACTTCACGACGCCCCTCATGGCGATTCCAACTCCCTGACGGGCATGCCGTCGATGGCCACGGCCAGTGGAGAAACGACAACGCGATCACCGACTCGGATTGTGGCGCCGTCCGCATAGAGTAACGCGGTGTCGTCCGAAAGCAGTCGAGCGATCCGCACCTGTCGCGATTCCAGCTTCCCCGCCTCCACTCGCCATACCACGTTGCCTGGTTGCACCGCTTCGCGCGGCAAACATAGCAAGCTTGAACGAGGAGAAACGTAGATCGTAACCTTGACGAACATTCCCCGTACCAGTGCGGGCGGACCCGCCGAAAGTGCGGCCAATGGACTCGCGTCCGCTACACGAATCACCGACGGTTCCTCGACCAAGACTCGGCATGGCACCGTCCGCGTTTGCCCGTCCAGCCCCAATCCGTCGTAGCGCGAAAGAACACCATCCCATTCGTACAGCTGACCATCCAATTCGTAGCGAATATGAGCTCGGGCGGATGGCAACTCGTAACTGGTCACGGTACTCGTGCTTGGCGAGACAGCCGCTGGCGAACCTTCCGACTGGCGCCAAAGCCATATCAACTGGTTCATCCGCAGGTTGCACCTGACCTCCACCGCCTCCGTGTCGTCAATCACGACCAGCGAGTCCCCTTTCTTGACGTACTTGTCGACCTCGACAGGCTCTTCCACGACCACCCCATCAATCGGAGCGAAGACCTTGGTGCGCTTTAGGTCGATCTGAGCCTGCTCCAACACCGTGGCGGACAAGCCCACCGACTGCATCGCTGCCTCTCGACTGGTCTTCGCGGATCGATCCTGGTTTTTGAGCCGCTGTAGCGCGTTCTTGGACTCTAACTCCGCGCGTAAGACACGATCCAACTCGGTATCGGTAATGACCCGGTCCGCCTTCAAACGCCTGAGCCGGGCGACCTCTCGACGGTGTAGCCTCAGATCCTCCTCGGCTAACTTCGTCAGTTCCTGAGTATTCTCGATCTCCACTTCCAATTCTCGGACGCGCACCTTGGCTTGAGCCAATTCTCTGGAGAGTCGCTGCACGGTCAATTCGAAGTCAACCGGATCAATCTCCAACAGGAGAGTCCCAGCGGTCACGAAGCGGCCAGCTCGGCACATTTTCGTCTTGGTCTTGACGCGACCCTCGATCTCGGCCGCCATGTGGATTTCCCGAAAGGGCACCACCGTGCCGTCAATCTCGATACTCAGATCCTTGTCGTACGTCTCCACTGGCTCCGTGCGGACCAGGTTGATCTGCTCCTCGGGAGGCCGTTTCTCAGGATCTGACTTCAGCTTCGAGGACCCCACCAAGGCAAAAACTCCCACTCCCAGGATCAATAGCGGGATGATGACTCTCGAGATTGGCTGCATGATCAGTTCATTCCATGCCAGCGTTCGGCCAAAGTTGGAAAACCGCTGGAAAGTCTCATTTAGATTGGTTCCGTGCCGACCGCGGGGGCATAGCCAGCCCCTCGTCCATCGCATCGACCGTCGATGATCCCAACGCGGCTAGACTGAAATCAGCAATGTGATCGGCCAAATCCTCGACCGAAAAACTCGCTTGTAGCTGATCGTCTGGCGTCATCATTCGTACCACGTCTCCAGCCAACCGATAGAAAACACATTGGCCGACAATGCTCCAGGCGATCTTCCTCAACTTCTCATCCGGGACTGGATTGGCCAGCAGATCTCGAATGATCGATAACAAAAGCTCAAAGACCGGCTCGAAATAATTCTTCGATAGTTCGCGACAGGCCTCGGTGGGATGTAAGACCTCTCGAGTCACCAAGCGGGTCTGCCACGGCGCATCCTCCAAGACCATCAACCGGGTCGCCACGGTTCGCACGAAATCACGCAATCTTTGCGCCGGCAGCGTCTCGGAAGACCACTGTGGCATCGGCACCTGCTCCGCCCGACTCTGGTGGGCACGTGACACGGACTCAATGTAGAGCTGTTTTTTGTCACCAAAGTAATAATTGATCGCGGCTAGGTTCACGCCTGCCGCGGTGCATATTTCACGCACCGTTGCACCGTCGAACCCCTTCTCGGCGAAGATCGGTCCAGCCGCCCAAAGAATCTCGTCCCGCGTATCGCTGGTCGACATCCAAGTCCCCCTTAGGAGGTTGCATTTTTGCGTAAACAACTGTTTTAAACAATTGTATAAGGCGCCTGTTTTGTAGTCAACCAGGAACCTGGCCTTGGACTCGAGTGACGAATCGGTTGGGGCTGGCCATTCCGGCTCTCGTGGCTGAATTCGAACGTCGTTGAATTCGAGCGGCGTTGGATTCGAGCGGCGTTGGATTCGAGCGGCGTTGGATTCGAGCGGCGTTGGGACTGCGGTCGACAACCGGCTGAATCGGTCCCGAGGGTGGTCATGTGCTTCGCCAAAACTTGGGGACAAAAAGGCAGAGAATGACGAAAACCTCCACACGGCCGAGCATCATTAGATAGGTGAAGAGTAACTTGGATAGCTCACTGAAGTGTCCATAGTTTTGCGTTGAACCAACCGTTCCCAAACCAGGACCAATGTTATTGAGCGTAGCGGCTACCGCACTGGCGCTATCAATTAGCTTGTTCTCCGGGCTTGTTCCCCAGGTGGAATCCGCTTCGATCGCCACGATGACCAACCAGGACGCGGCGAAGATGGCAAAGATGATCGCAAAGTAGACCAATATATTTCGCCGCAGATCCGGGTCCTCCGAACCATCGCCGCCGATCCGCAGTGGCCTCACGACCGACGGGCGAAAAGCCCGTTCGACTTCCAAGCCGAGAATCTTCACGAAGAGGATGTGGCGAATGACCTTCATGCCGCCGCCCGTGCTACCGGCGCATCCGCCGACGAACATGAGCAGGAACAATGCGGCGCGGCCAAACTGGTTCCACCCGTCGAAGTCGTGGGTGCCGTATCCAGTGGTGGTGATCACCGCGACGACTTGAAACAACCCATACCTCAAGCCGTTGAAAAATCGATCCCAAAACAGTTCATCGGCCGTCTCGGTGAAATCCCCTCGGGCCAAGCCCGCGACCATGACCGCGGCCGTCACACCCAGAATCAGACACATGTACGTCCGCCATTCGACGTCGCCAATTAGCGCGCCAGGACGTCCCATTAGTGCTATATACAACAACGTGAAGTTGGTCCCGGCCAGAATCATGAAGGCGATGACGGTGTACTCGATCACCGCATTGTCGAAATGTCCGAGGCTGGAGTTGTAGGTACTAAACCCCCCAGTCGCCATGGTGCCAAAAGCGTGGCATAGAGCGTCGAACCAGGTGAGCCCACAGGCCTTCAGAATGAAGGTCAGGATCAAATTCAGCGCCACATAGAGTCCAGCGAAAATCCAGGCCGCATGTTGCATGCGGGTCTGCCCGCTCTCTTGGGTTGGACCGGGCATCTCCGCTCGCATCAGTGCTTTTCCAGCGGACCCTTGTCCCAAGAGCACAACGAATAGCACGATGATCCCCAACCCGCCCAAGAAGTGCGTACTACTACGCCAAAAGAGTATGCAATGCGGCACCAATGACGGATCCTCGAGATCCGAGATAACTGTCGCGCCGGTCGTACTAAATCCAGACTGGGATTCGAACAGGGCATCCGCCCACGACATTCTCAGGTTACGGAGCCGATAGCCGAGGCGATTAGGATCCGATCCATCACCTGGCAACTCAACCACTCGCTCCCATTGCGGGGAACTGGAGATTAGATTTAGGAGAACTTCGCTCGCTGACGGAACCGCCGCATGGCCGGCCTCCTCCGACGCCGAGATGCTTGGCATCGACAGTTCGTCCAAGTCACTCCGGCTGAGCCCCGCATTACCCGCGTCCATCAACGCTTGGATTACGTGGTAGGGTCGGTGTTCCAACAGGGGCATCAATTGCCAGCTGCCCCAAACTTCACCGCCGAGATCGGCCACGGCGACAATGCGGCTATTTTCGTAGAGTCTTACGGCCGGTCCGCGGGCTGTCCCACTGATTTTAAAAGGGAGCGCGCCCAAGATGGTGGCCAATATCCAGCTCAGTCCAACGACTGCCATGGCCTCTTTGCGATAGAGCGAGCCCACGGCGTCGCGACCGGCACGCCAGAGGATACCGCCGACCCCTAGACACACCGCTAGACTGGCCAACAACGCCCAGAATCCGCGCGCCTCGAAACTTCCCGTGATCTGCTCAGCGGAAGGGACACGACTTCCCCAGGTGGGCAACGCCCACGGGAGGCTAAAGAGCATGATGCCACCGATGAGCAACGCCACTATGCTTAGCTGTCTGCAAACGAGCCGGTGGTTCATTTCAATCCATCGCGAGCGAAATCAAGTTGGCGCCAGATGCCAATGAATCTAGGAATCGCATTGATTTAGCTCACGTTCGTGTTGAAAAGTGCCAACAGCTCGTCCACGGAGCCTCCTTCGACTAAGGCCACCGCGGTGTCGCCTGGCCGCAAGCGGTCGTCGGCACCGGGCACCTGCACGAATTCGCCTCGCATCACGGCCGCAATCAGACTTTGCGACGGCATCCTGAGGTTGGCCAGCACATGTTCGGTGGCTGGCGCGCCCTCAATGACCTCCAATTCCAACACTTCGATGTTACTCTCGGATAACGTCAATCGCGAGATTATGGCCCCTTTGTTGAGGAAACCAAGGACCTGTTTGGCCATGACCTCGCGCGGGCTCACCGATAGATCGATACCCAGTTTCGCGACAACGTTCGCATAGTCCGGACGACTGACAATCGCCATCACGCGTTGGGCGCCGATCTCTTTGGCTTCGACGCAGGCCATGATGTTCTCTTCATCATCTCCGGTACAAGCGACAAATACATCGGTGTCGCCGACGCGCTCCTCTTCCAGAGCCGACCGCCGATTCGCGTCCGCTTGGACCACCGTCGCGGTCTTAAGATTGTTGGCCAGGAATTCGCAGCGATGAGTGTCTTGATCCATCAATACGACGGAGAAACGCAATCCCTCCAGTGCGTGGGCCAAGTGATAACCTGTCTCACCTCCGCCGGCGATCATGATTTTGCGCGTTTCAGACTGCTTCTTCCGGAAGTTACTCTTCACCTTGTCCACGTCATCCCGACGTCCGATCAGCGTGATGCGGTCACCCGATTGTGCCGTGTCTTCCGCCCCGGCGATCCAGGTCGTGTTATCGCGAAGTATGGAACCGATGCGGACCCCCTTGGGCAGTTGAAGGTCTCTGAGTTTCACTCCCACGCCGCGACCTGCCGACTGGACCGTCACTTCTTGCACTTCCAATTCACCCCGCGCGAGATTCTCCACGGCCAAGGAGCCTGGATTTCGAATCCCACGAGCCAGTTCCATGGCGGAAAGTTGCTCCAGGCTCAACAGCCGATCAATGTTGAAGTGACGACGGTAGTCAAACGTGCTCGTGTCGCGAATTACCGACGAATAAACACGTGCCATGGTTCGCCGAGCACCCATCTCTTTGGCCATACTTGCCGCCACAAGATTCACTTCGTCAACACCCGTTACCGCCAAGCATATATCGGCGCCCAACACGTCCGCCTGGAAGAGCACACTCGATTGCGATGCGGATCCGCACAGCGCCCGCACATCCAATTCCTCATTCAACTGTCGCACGGTATTGGGATCGGTGTCGACAATGGTATTGCTGTGGCCATGTTGGTAGAGTAGCTCGGCGATGGATTTCCCAATGGTTCCGCCACCCAAAATAACGATTCTCATAATGACTGCTCCGCAGACGTTCCCGGCGAGGGCGTGCCCGGCAACTTGCCTTTCCTATTCAGCAATTCATCAGCAATTTGCAGTGAATCAATGATGTGCCCTTGGACAATCGTCTCCTCGACAATTCGCGGAACGTCGTCGATCTGGACACCGCCGTACCAAATCTCTTGTGGGTAAATGACCACGGTGGGCCCGAGCTCGCATTGGTCGAGGCACCCAGCGGTATTGGCACGAACGGTGCCATTGAGCCGGCGCCGCTGCAACTCCGACTTGAAGGCCGCCCGCAATTCGCCTGCTTGATTGGGATCACAACAGCCACGCGGATGGCCATCCGAGCGATGATTGCAGCAGACGAAGATGTGATGTGAAAACTTTGCCATCGAAGATCGAAGCGCAGTGCCAAAATGATCGAGTGAAAATAGCGGACGACTAGAGCCCCCAAGTGACCAGCCATAGGACCACGAAAATAATGGCCATGAACGTGATGATCCAGAGCCCGAATCGTAACGCATGCTCGATAATAGGCCCGGGCAATTCATGGCGAGTCGCTCCGTACACGAGGCTGATCGTGACGACCAGTGGCAGTGCGTACCAAAGCCGGTTGATTTCTTCCATCGGGAGGGCAGCGAAAAGTGGATCAAACATTGTTTGGTAACCAGATACCAGTTTCTTGAAATATAACAGGATAAAGACCGTTACCCTTAGTCGGACGAAGGGCTGGCTTGGTGGCCGGGCTGCGCGCCCGGCACCGTGAAGACGGGGCCTGCATAAGCGTCGAATATAGCGAGCACGTTAAGCAGCCCCGCGATCGTCGTGAATAATACACCCAACTCGAACGCGAATCCGAGCTTCTCGTGCCAGCTGGCGAGCTCGTCGTGTTGGTCGATCGATACCTTGCCACTGGGCGGAGCCATCACACCCCCGAAGAGAGGACCCCAACCCATATCCTTAGCGACCTTCTGCGCGACCGCTGGCATTGCCGGCAGACCGACGCCAATTTGCCCCAGGAACGAATAGTGAGGATGTGGCTGTTTGAGGCGGACGAACACGACGTGCCCTTCAGCGATAGTCAACCCGAAAAAGTAGGTGGTCAGAACGCACACCATGAACAGGGCGCCCTTGCCAAAGCGACGTTGATACAAATGGCCCGCGCCAGGCCAGAGCCAGGCAAGCATGGCCGCTAAAATTGGGTTTCGCAGGTCCACGTCCACGGGAGCATAACGGCTCGGAAACTCAGCTTCGTCGCTCATTCATCGGAATCCTTAGTGCGCCCCACCACAACTGGGACCGGAAGCAGGTGCCAACACCACATGCAAACGCCATGGTGGGCCATTTTACGTGCTAACACAAACGGACAATCTTCACCAAACCGGCGTTTGAATGCAACTGCTTGCTGAGGCCAGCTCGGCTTCGTGGCAGTTTGGGCAGCCTATTAACCAATATGTACGCAATTCCTGAGGAATTGGTTTAGCTGGCTTTCCTGGTTTGGCGCCCCGATTTTTACGCTTGCGGGGGATTTTTTTCGCCATTACACTTCGCCCCGCCTATCTCGGTCCCATTCTTACAACGGAGCGTGACATTTCGACTGCGACAGAAAATCTCCGTTCCGCGCAAACATTCCACCTGACTGTGGTCGTAGCCGTGCAGCTCGGGTTAGCCTTATCCGGCCGCTGCCCACCGTTGGCCGCGCAGACCAAGCCGGACGCGGACTACGGTCCCGCGCGCCGCTGGTCGGCCAGTACGTTGGCCAATATTGTGGTGAGCGATCAGCCGACTCTCGCCGACACGGTGTTGGTTTGTCCGGATGCCTGGATGAAAACATTGCAACCATGGCTACGTTTGCGCCACGCACAGGGCCACAAACTCATCCAAATCCCGAACGTTTCCTCCGCCCACGCGCTGCGACGGCAGATCGTCCAGTTATCCAAGAAGCGACCGCTGCGGTTCGTCGTGCTCGTTGGGGATACCGCTTCACCTGGGACCGTGCCCGACGAGAATGCGGAACCCACGATTCCAACCTTTTACGCGCCAGCGAAGGTCAACGTCAAATACGGCTCCGAACCGACCATTCCCACCGATCATCCCTATGGAGACCTGGACGCGGACGGCCAACCGGAATTGGCGGTCGGCAGATTGGCCGTCTCCAGCGTTGACGAGTTGGCGGTCTTGGTGGAAAAAATCTTGGCATTTGAACAGTCGCAACGACGAGGGCTATGGCAACGACGGGTCCACTTCGTCGCTGGGATGGGAGGTTTTGGACGTGTTCGAGATGCAGTGATTGAGACCGCCGCCAAGAAGTTCCTCACCGACGGGGTTCCTCCCAGCCACCGCGCGACAATGACCTACGCCAGTCTGACAAGCCCCTACTGCCCCAATCCGGATTCGCTTCGAAAAATCATACTGGGCAGCTTAAACCAAGGTTCATTGTTTTGGATTTACATGGGGCATGGCCATCCCTACCGATTAGACCGATTCAAGATCGGCGAGGAAGGATACGTGCCCCTCTTGGAGGCGAGCGACGTGGACCAGCTTCACTGTGGCCAGGGCCATCCAATCGCCGTGGTGATGGCCTGCTACACGGGCGCTTTCGATCAAAGTATCTGCCTGGCCGAATCCATGCTGCGACAGGAAGGGGGTCCGGTGGCTGTATTGGCCGGTTCGCGCGTGACCATGCCCTACGGGATGGCGACGTTGGGATCCGGTCTGTTAAGGTCCTATTTCAACGATCACCCGGAAACGTTGGGCGAGGTGATCCTGCGAGCCAAGCAGGACATGTTCAGGGAAGGCTCGGATGTCGGCAAAGATCGCCAATTCGTGGACGGAATGGCGAAGTTTTTCCAACAACGCACACATGACCTGGCAGACGAACGGCGGGAGCATGTGTTGTTGTTCAATCTGTTGGGCGATCCTCTCCTGCGTCCGATTTACCCGCGGGAGATTGATGTGGATGTCCCCTCGCGCATTCGCGCTGGCGAGAGCTTGACCGTCCGCTTCGAATCGCCCGTCACGGGGTGGGCGGCGGTCGAATTGGTCTGCCGCCGAGATCGCCTCACCTTCACCCCCGAACGTCGTAGTTTGAAAGACATGTCCCAGGACGACTGGTCCGCGATGACGGAGGTTCATCGCCGCGCGAACGACAAACGTTGGGCCGCGCGACAATTTCGATCCGCCAATCATACCGCGACAATTAGCCTGACGGTTCCAGAGATCGCCAAGGGCCCCGCCTACGTGCGAGTTTTTGTGCAAGGCCCGGACAATTTCGCGGTGGGCGCGGGAAAAACCTTCATCCGTCGCGCGGGAGTCGACGACGAAGGCCCCATGCCCCCTACGGCCACCAACGTGAGGCCTTAGCTACCCAGCCATTTCTGGATGGTATGCAGTGTGGTGGCCCGCCCTGCTTGGGCGATGGAGGTGGTCAATGGTATCTCTTTGGGGCAAACGGAGACACAGTTTTGCGCGTTGCCGCAAATCTGGATCCCGCCCTCGTCGGTGAGTGCATTCAACCGATCCGCGGCCGTCATACTCCCGGTCGGATGTGCGTTGAACAGCATCGCCTGGCTGATCGCGTGCGGCCCCATAAATCCGCGGTCATAGGCCGACTCCTGACGCTGGACTAATTCCTCCTCCGACTCACCAGCGAGCGGCGTCACTTCGATCTTGGTGAACTGCGGGCAGGCCTCCAGGCAACAGCCGCAACTCATACATTGGCTCAACGGATAAGCGGCCTCCTGGTTGGCGCGAGACACCCGCGGTCCAGGTCCCATAGCGTTGTAGCCATCCACCTCAACCCATGCCTTCACGCGGCTTAAGGCTCGAAACATTCGCGCCCGATCCACCATCAAATCACGGACGATCGGGAATTTGGTCATGGGACGCAATTCAATCTCGCCAGGGCGATCGTCCAGTAATCGATCGACCAACGCGGAACAGGCCTGACGCACGCGTCCGTTGATGACCATGGTGCAAGCGCCACAGACCTCCTCTAGGCAATTGCAGTCCCACGCGACGGGCGCCGCCGGCTTGCCGTCCTTGGTCGTGGCCCGCGCCGCGACCCGTTGTAGGACGCTAATCACGTTCATGTCCGGTTCATGGGACACGCGAAAGCTCTGCCAGTACGAAGGTTGTCGTGGACCGTCCTGACGAAGGACGCGAACATCAAATAAACCGTTTGTTTCGGCGGTAGAGGTACTCATGGAACTGGCCAATTCCTTGTTTGTTCATGATGTAGACGCTGGAGAGACGGAAGAGGACTGGTCCCCGCTACCGGGGGCACGCTCGGAAGCCGCGCCAGCTCGCGTCTTCCAAACCTCGTCAATGATCTCGGCGCCCACGAGCCCGTACAGACGCGGCCTGGGCCGTATCAACGAAGTATCCACGTCCTCGTAACGGATGGACGGTTCGCCGTCGTCATCCAACGAAACGACGCTCGACTTTAACCACTTGTCATTTTTTGCCTCAAACCGGTCACACCACGCTTCGGCCTGACGTAGCTTCTCGACTGGATCCTCCGCGTCGACTCCCGGCATGGTGAAGTCTGGTTTGAAATGGGCGCCGCGGCACTCATCTCGTTGACGAGCTCCTTTCAAGATGGATCGGGCGATGGGAAACATGTCGACCAACGCCTTGGTGAACACCACGTTTTGGTTCGTCCAGCTTCCCGTATCGGAGATCGCGCAACGCCCTGCCCGCTCCTGAAGATCGCACACGGTCGCGTAGGCCTCGGCCAGCTTGTCGTTGTGGCGCACCACCGTGGCGGCTTTAGTCATGATGTCACCTAGCTGCTGGTGAATCAAATACGGATTCTCATCACCGGTTGTTTGGCGAAGCAGCGCGTCGTGCCGATTTTGGTGCGTCGCCCTGACTTCGTCGAAAAGGGAGCTGGGCTTTTCCGCCGCCGAGCCACGATCGGACTGCTTCAGCAGATTCACCAGACACGGGGCGACGAAAAGTCCGGAAAAAATGCAACTTAGAAGCGAGTTGGCCCCCAATCGATTGGCACCATGGTATTGGTAGTCACACTCACCAATCGCATAGATTCCCGGCACGTTTGTACGTTGGTTTCGCGGAGAGCCTGGCACCAGTCCACCATCAGCGGTGCGCTCGTAGTCCGCCCACAAACCACCCATGGAATAATGCACCGCCGGAAAAATCTTCATCGGCACGTCCCGAGGATCGACTCCTTGGAACTTTTCGTATATCTCCAGAATGCCTCCGAGTTTGCGATCCAGTTCACCACGAGAAATGTGAGTCAGATCGAGATAGACGCATTGGCGATCCGCTTCGACGCTCAGTCCCTCATGCACGCAAACGTTAAAGATCTCCCGGGTGGCGATATCGCGGGGAACAAGATTGCCGTATGTTGGGTACCGTTCTTCCAGAAAAAAGTATCTCTCATCTTCCGGAATCCGCAGCGGATCGCGAGCGTCGTGTGGTTTCCGTGGAACCCACACACGGCCACCCTCGCCACGCGCCGATTCACTCATCAAACGCAACTTGTCAGCGCCCGGGATCGCGGTCGGATGAACCTGAATAAACTCACCGTTTCCATAGTCAACTCCCGCTTGAAAACAGCGGCTGGCCGCACTCCCCGAACAGGCCATGGACATCGTGGATCGACCATAGATAAGTCCGCAGCCGCCCGTGGCGACGACCATCGCATCGCTGGGGAATGAGCGAATCTCCATGGTTCGCAGGTCTTGAGCGACGCAACCCCAACACTCGCCGTTGTCATCTAACACGGGACCCAGAAAATCCCAGAACTCAAACTTTCGCACCAAGCCGGTTGATTCCCAACGCCGCACCTGCTCGTCCAACGCATACAACAGTTGTTGGCCAGTTGTCGCGCCGGCAAAGGCCGTCCGCTTGTAGAGAGTCCCTCCGAATCGTCGGCGGTCCAAAAAGCCTTCCGGGGTGCGATTGAACGTGACGCCCAAACGATCCATCAGCTCGATGATCTTGGGTGCCCAATCCGACATTTCTTTCACGGGCGGCTGATGCTGGAGGAAATCGCCTCCATAAACCGTGTCGTCAAAATGCTTCCACTCACTGTCGCCTAGCTGGCGAGTTTGGTCGTTGACGCTGTTGATACCCCCTTGGGCACAGACACTATGTGAACGCTTGACGGGAGTCAGGCTCATCAGATCCACGTGCACGCCGAGCTCCGCCAACTTCATCGTCGCGGCCAAGCCCGCCAGTCCACCACCGACCACCATTACACGAGATTCACTTGACATCTTTGCTTTCTCTCATCGTTCTGATTCTTCGCGGTCGGTCTATAGTATCGAATCCCGGGAGTATCGAATCTCGGGTATCGAGTTTCAGGCAGCGTGGTTGTTGTAACACGCCGGAGAGTTTCACCTATGGGTTGAACGGTCGCAGGGGAATTAGGTGTCGTCCGCACGCCGCAAGACTTGGCTTGAGCCGGCCGCCGCCTGGTCCGAGTTCGACTCGTTCTCACCAACATCCTCGAACTCATGATCGGCGCTGCCTGGATCGGCGCTGCCTGAATCGGCGCTGTCTGAATCGGCGCTGTCTGGATCGCCACCATCATGACCGCCACTACCATGATCGCCCGAACGTTTGTGCTCATTGGCGTCAATATCGCCCGTTGCCGTCTTGGCCTCGTACATGCGATCCTCGATCTCACGGGCAGCTTCGACGTCAGTCGTGCTGAACCCCAATAACGCACTCAGCCCCACGGCTGCCAACCCCAACCCGAACGCGCCGCACACATAATTCGCACGTCGCTGGGATTCGGGGCTCACCCAAACTCCCCAGGTGATCCCCATGGTCCAGATTCCGTTGGCCAAATGAAAAACACAGGCCAGTACCCCCACGGCATAGCCGACCTGAACCAACAGCGAAGCTTGCATGGCAGACCCCGCCGAAGAGGTCGCGTTAAACGGTCTGAACTTGGCGCCACCCAACGGTCCAGCCACTTTTTCGATCCACCATTCGGCGTGGAACCAACCGTGCATGTGAAAAACATGCCACATAATGAACAGGAATGCGATCATCCCGGTGACGCGTTGCAGGGTGTAGCGCAGATTACTTGAATACGTATAGGTTTGGCTGTTGGGCGAGCCGCCCAGAATGATCACCACCCCGAAGATCGCGTGGAAGAGAATGGGTAAAAAAATGAATCCCCACTCCACGACGGGCAGAATCCTTCCTAAACCGTGGATGGCATGGACGTTGCGTTGAAAGGTCGCCGCACTGTCCATCACCGTCGCGTTGGTGAGCAGATGGATCACCATGTAGGCCCCCACCGGGACCAATCCACACAGGGAATGGAGGCGACGAATCAGGAATTCATGGCGGGCAAGAAAAGATGGTGACTGTTCCATCTCAACTTGGGTTGTCGGCACGTCCTACCTCGAGTCGCGGTCGGTTATTCTGAACAACGAACACGTCGCTAGTATAGAAACCCGCAAAAACGTGGCAACCCGCGTTATCCAAGCTGCAGCTCAGTCGCCGCGACCTGCCTGAATTCTGACCATGATCGAGGCCGTCGTCGGACCCCCGAGCGTTAAAACTTGCGTCTCTAGGGCGTTCCCGGACAAAAATCTATTTCTCCCAACCGAATCCGCAGTCTAGAATTAAGGACAGCTCGCCCGTCGCGACGCGAAGCTGGGCAAGCCGTCACGTGACGCACGTAGCAATCCATGGCATGAATATCCGTTTTCCGAAACTTCTGATCACCGACGATGACCGCAGCCTGCGTGACACGCTGAGCGGGCTGTTTCAGGCTCGAGGATTCGATGTGGTCCTCGCGGCCGACGGTCACCAGGCGGTGGAGTTGGCGACCAGCCAGGAACCGCACCTGGCGCTGATGGATCTCCATTTACCAGGCATCAACGGATTGGATGCCGTCCGCCGAGTCTGGCGGGATCATCTCGAGCAACCCGATCGATCGCTACCGTGCATCATGATCTCGGCTCTGTGGGATGAAGCAACGCTGTCCCAGGCCCAATCCCTTTCGGTTTACTCAACGTTGAGTAAACCGATCAGCGTCCGCGAGATCACCGACACCGTCAATCAAGCCATGCGGCACTTTTACGACTGGCCCGGCAACAACTAGACACCGCCGGATGACAGCTAAAACGTACTGAGCTGGGCCAGGTCATCGATCCACGCATCGACACAGGTAGTGATGTTGGCGTTGGCCGTTATATGAATTCGGGCGTCGAGACATCGTTCCAGGCACTTGATGAGTGTCTCCGGATGGCCGCGGAAAGAGATGGAGCGCCGCGAGACGCTTTCACCCAAAAACTCGTCTGCTTCAACGCCGCTCCCAGCAACCGCGCGCAGCAGCTGGCGATAAAGTTCCACGGCCATGTCAACGACCGTCCGCATTCGATTGCGTCTGGCCGGCGCGTCTTTCTCCACATTGACAAAATCGCTAATCGACTTGGCCAATCGTGGGCTGTCCCAGTGGTCGGACAGCAGCGTCGCCACCAATTCCCGCCGACATTGCTCGACTTCGTCACTGGCTAACTGCTCCAAGCCAGCAAGACTACCCCCGGCACGGGACGCCAATTGATGCGCACTCGCTTGACTATCCGCCAATCCGCGCTCCACAAACTGCTGGGCCAAGAAATCGGCCGGTAGTGGCTGAAAACGAATCATCTGGCAACGCGAACGGATCGTGGGCAATTGGGTCTGGGCCGACGAGGCGATTAGGATCAATACACTCCCGGGCGGCGGCTCCTCCAGCGTCTTCAAAAGACAGTTGGCTCCTTCCAGGTTCAGCAGATCCGCGTCGTCAATGATCGCAATCTTCCGCTTTCCGGACGCCGGTCGCATGGCAATCCGAGGGCACAAGCCTTCTCGCATGCGGTGCTGCTTGTCACCGATCAATAGGTCGATGGTAATCACGTTGCGATCCGGATGCTTTCGAACGACATCCAAGTCGGGATGGGTTTCCGCCAAGACCTGTTGGCACGTCGGGCACACTCCACAGGCGTCCAGTTCGTGGGGGGCCGATTGTTCACATAGCAGCGCCTGGGCCAACCGCATCGCCAATGTCTTCTTGCCGATCCCGGCTGGTCCCACAAACAAATACGCACCACCGACGCGACCACGGCGCAGCGCGTGAGAAAATCGTGCGACGATTTCGTCGTGACCTTCAACTCCTAACCATGCCATCGCCAATAGCCCCATGATCTGTACGAAGAACAAGAATCAGCTGCTGCCGCGAACCACCTCAGCCGATATGCACCGTCTCAAACCCCCAAGACGGTGCGTTGACACCTTCCACGTGGACCTTGAAACTTTGCGGCTTTGCGCGCGAATTAGCTCGAATTCGCGCGCCAAGACGCAAAGTAGAGGTTCGAGGATCGCCTCGGCTGGTTATCCCTTCGATTGTCAACTACTTGAAGTCCGTCTGGGACGAATTGAGACGATCCCAGCCGATATCACCCAATGGGCGGCCGGTGTGCGTGGCACCGTGATGCGGCGACTCTGTATCTCAAAACGTAAAAGCCGGCCAGATTCGATTCTGCGGCAAGTTGCCATGGTGTCAAGCCACCCAACGCACGGTCGGACTAAGTCGCCGCCAGAAATCGCTTTGATATCTCGCGAATCCGGGATTGAATTTCATCCACGTCGCCGTTGGCATCAATCACCCAGATGCGATCATTGTGACGCTGGGCCTCCACAAGGAAACCCTGCCGAACCCGACTGAAGTAGTCGACACCGCGCCCTTCAAGCCGGTCCGCGTCGTGCCCCAACCGACTCAGGGCCGTGGAGACATTCATGTCCAACAGGAACGTACAGTCAGGAGACAGTCCCTCCGTCGCGAACTGCCCCAATCCCCGAACGGCATCGACCGGTAACTCTCCGCCGTAGGCCTGGTAAGCCACATTGGCCAACAGAAAACGATCGGAGACGACGGTCTTGCCCGCCAACAACGCGGGACGAATCGTTTCCTCCACCAATTGAGCTCGGGCCGCCATATAAATCAGCGTTTCAGCCCGGCGTCCGATCTCGATCTGGCGGTCGTGCAAAAGAGTCTTGCGGAGGCTCTCGCCAAGGGGCGTGCTGCCGGGATCCCGGCAGCGAGAGACGTCACACCCCAGTTCACTCAGCCAGGCACAAAACAAATCAGACTGGGTTGATTTGCCCGTACCATCGATTCCATCGAACGTAAAGAAGGTCGACATCGGTGACTTGTGGAACGAGTGTTGGATTGCCGGCAAGTCGCATTCTAAGTGGCTTCATGGTCGCTGCCTACCGTCATGGCTGCCCACTACTCTTTCCACTTCAAATCGACCGTTCGATTGCCCGCTTCGTCGTCCGATCGGTTGACGGTACGGAAACCAGTGCGGCTGGATATCCGCACCACTTCGCCATCAGCACTTGGTCTGGTTTTATTCGATGTCGCCGGACCATCGGTAAACGTGGCCACGAACGCTGGTGCGGCTGGCTCCGCCGTTTCAATCGCCCGTGACGAAGAAAGCGGATTGGCCCGTGTCGAAAACCGCAACGTCCGAGTGCGCCCAATCGACTCGGGCGTTATTGTTTCAATCGGCTTTGGTGCCGCGTTCGCGCCGACCGACTCGATAGCCTGCCGCGCATCGGACAAGCGCCACTCGGTCGGCCGGTCGGCGACCCGCATCGACGCGGACACCGCGGAGACCGGCGCTACTTCTCTAGCCACTGAGGCACGTGAATCTTTCGACAATTCTCTTGACGACGGCTCTCCTGACAACGGCTCTCCTGACAACGGCTCTCCTGACAACGGCTCTCCTGACAACGGCTCTCCTGACAGGGGCTCTCCTGACAAGGGCGAACGTTTCGACTCGATCACGTGGTCTTCAAGTACGTCGAGCGTCGTGGACTCTAAGGCACCCAAGAAGTCGATCGACGGCTCGGCTGTGGCCCGACGTTCCGTGGCCCGACGCTCCGTGGCCGGACGTTCCGCGGACTGACGCTCCGTGAAACGTGCCGCTTCCGTTCGCCCACGAGCTGGATTTTGGGTGGTGGAACCACGCGGTCGGCGACGTCCAGTGGTTGGTTGGCGGCGGCCAAGTTGACTTCGAGTCCGTCGCAGCCAGGCTTCGGTATCTTCCGGCGTATCGGCGGGCTGGGGCCGTTCCCTCGGATTGGCCCGTGTTGGCTCCATGGCCCGCGGAGCTTCAATCGATTCCTGAATCGATTCCGGAGAGGAGGGCAGCTCCTCAAATCTGATCTCGCTTTGGTCCGTGGGAACTTGCCCGTCTTCGCCCTGCGATGTGTAGCAGTCCCCGGACTCGCAGTCCCCGTCACCGGTCATCTGATCGACTGGACCGAGGCTGGCTACGTTGGGTCGGCTGTATCCGTAATCCAGGTAGTGACTGGCATCCCGGCGACGGGCCTTCTGGTATGCGTCTTCATACGCCTTACCTGGCCACGGGCCTTCGGCCAAAACAACGCTGTCATATTCGAGCAGTGAACCCTTGCGGAAGTGAACTCGCATGATGGCCAGGTTGTACTCTACGACGGACTGATAAAAGGAGATTTCCGCGTCAGCGCGGCGGCGCTGCGAGTCCAACAACAGGTCCAACAGTACCGTACCGGCCTTGTAGGCCTCTTCAACAGCGTCGACCTGAGCTTCGGCCGCCGTGCGGCGATTCAGGTTCGACTGCATGATCATGTACTGAGCATCCAACTCCTGGAGGGCGGCGGTCAATTCGTGGGAGACGGTCAACTCCATGTCTTCCAAACGTGCCCGTTCGCGTGCCAGGGATAGTTCGCCGTTGCGCACTCCGGCCAGTTCACGCCGAAATCCGATCGGGACGTTGAGCTGAAAGCCCAATTGCCCCTCTTTGAATTCTCCGTCAGTCAGCGAATCGATGGCCGTCGATCCAGGCGCCAGGGATCCGCCAACGAAATTGGTTGGATTGCGGTTGAAGGAATCGTAGTTGTCACCCACTCCCAGGAACCGATACAGGGCCACGATATCAAATTGCGGCAGCAATTGGTTGCGAGCGGCAATGAGTTCCAATTCACGCTGCTTGATCGACCATTTCTGGCGTCGAAGTTCCACGCTCCGAATCAGAGTTTCGCAATGACTCTCGTTCCAGCCGAAAGTCACTTTGGCGACAGTCGGTATATCCGAGGGACGAATCAAACGACCATCGGTTGCCGTAATCCCGAGCAGGTACCGAAGTTGATTTTCCGATCTGTAGAGGTCTTTTAACGCGGTTTCCAACTGCACTCGAAAGAAGAAATACTGTTCGCGGGCTTGAGCCTCTTTGTCAGCTTCACCGCCCGGTCCACTCGTCTGGAAAAGCGCATAGACTTTTTTCCAAGTGACCAGCGCACTGTCGCGACCGATCTTGGTAGCTTCTAGATTACGGTAGAAGAAGTACAGCTCCCAATAGGCCTGTTCAATGTTGGCGACCTGTTCGCGTACCGCGAACTCGAAATCGGCCAATCTTTGATCAGTGTTAATGCGGGCCAGGACCACGGGAATGCGATTGACCTGAGTCCCTCGCCCTCGCAGCAGCGGTTGCCGCAATTCGGCCTCCGCGGCCGTAAACCAATCACTTTCCAACGGGCGAGCCCCGGGCTGGCTCGGGTTACGCGTGTAGATGTTGACATGCCGCAAGAACAGCTGCGTTCCGGTGGCCGCCTGCTTTTGCAGTTCGGCGTTGACTGTGATCTGGTCCTGACGCGAGATCGCTGGAAACTGGGCGTTGAGTCCAGTGAAGTTCTGCGGACGGTAGGTGGTCGCGTAATTCGATGTGAGGTTAAAGATCGTATCGAAGTTGGCCAGTGCCTGCTCAACACCGGCCGTGCCCGTATCCGCGATAGCTGGATCGTAGACGGTCGCCACGTTAATGGGCGCGGCCGCCAGTCGCGAAGGAGGTGTTGCCGAGATCTGTCCGAATTGGGTGACTGGCCCGAATGTTCGTATCACCTTGCTGTTGTGCATGGCGATGGAAATGGCTTCCTCCAGCGACAGCTCCCAGATGGAATCATAGCTCGGATTGCTAATCGTCAGCGGTGCGCGCGTTTGGCAAACCTCGTCCAGGGATGGTTGATGAACATCGGGAAACTCAATGTCCGTCGCCACGTCGAGAAAGTGAGAAAGATCGCCGTCCTCCGAAATGTAGAACGGTTGGGTGGGATGGCACCCACTCAACACCGTGACGGTGATCGTTGCCCAAGCCAGGGCCTGCTTCAGTTGCCGGCTCATCGGATTAATAGGTTCCTGGACCTGCTCGTTGCCGCAGCGTGACGCGTACGCGCATCAGGGTTGCATAAAACCAAGGGCGACCGAAGCCGCCTAATGGTTCATTCCCCCCCCAATGCCGCCGTCACTGCCAGCAACCATCGCACCTGTGCGCGACAGACCAGTCAGAGCCTTTGGCACATGTCGTATCGGAAGACGGCGGCGTCAAACTTTGCATAATCGTTAGATTTGGAAAAGTTTTCCCAGTATGAAATTCCGCAGCGCCCGTTTTGTAGCTGTGCCGTCTGCTTTTTCACACCGATTGACCTGGACCCAAGCAAAGACACACTCATGTTCCAGGCAGCGCAGGCAAGAGCGACTAGCTCGGCTCAATCATACGACGATCGCGCCCTCTCCTAACCCCTCCCAGCGTCATGATGGACGGCACATTGGCAGTCAACTGAGGATCACCGCGATGACTGGTGCCGTCCATCATGACGCCGGGAGGGGGACCGCATACGACCTCGGTCTTTCGCAAAAGCACGCTCACGTCGCAGTCTTCGCGCTGGTTCCCCTCCTGGCGGCCTGGTGAATGGCACCCGTTATCGCGCAGACCGACCATTCCGCTCTAAGGTGCCATTCACCAGGACGCTGGGAGGGGTTAGGGGAGGGTTTTTGTAACTTTCACACCGATTGACCGCTTCAGGATATTGTGTAACTGGATCGCTAGTACCACGACGAGCTGTACAAGCACAATCAATTTAGGTGTCACTTTACGGTCCTATGGGATCAGGAGTCCTGAAAATGCGAAATGAGAATTGCAAAATGCAAGTTTTCCAGGAATGATTTTGCAGTTTGCAGTTCTCAGTTCTCATTTTTCAATGCTATCGCGCTACAATGAGACTCTAAGAGGTAATGAGGTTTTCATCAGCCCAGCCCGCCCGTGTCATCCGCGGCGGTCCACTGCAGCGTAAGTCCACCCTTTTTTCGTGGCTCTTGCCGAGGTTGGCTGAGGCTGCTAAAATCCGGTATTGCTGGGGGGATCAAATGGATCAGGCCAGCTTCAGCGACCCGAGTTCCAGGTAACACGACCACACAGCGGCATTGAGACCATAGGATAATTCCCATGAAAAAAGACATTCATCCGGAATACTTCGAGACGACGGTCACCTGTGGTTGTGGCAGTTCATTCCAGACGCGGAGTACCCGCAAGGAAATGAAGATCGACATTTGCAGTGCTTGTCATCCATTTTATACGGGCAAGTTGAAATATATCGATGCCGCGGGCCGGATTGAAAAATTCCAAAACAAGTATTCCACGGGCAACTATTCGAGCTTAGAAACGCCGAAAAAGAAAAAGAAGCCCGTTCGCCGGCTCACTTAGCCGTTCTCTCATCAGCGGTTGGATATTATCATCTTCACCTCTGCCGCGCGCCAGCCACTCCGATCGCTGGCCGCTGACCTCTATACATTCTCTGACCTCGGTCCCGGTACTGATACCATGCGCGAGATGCTGGACGAAAAACTGGCTCGCTTCGAGATGCTGGAAAACCAAATGAGCGATCCAGAGGTGTTGGCCAATTCAGCACGATTGGCCGCGGTCGCCCGCGAGCATGGCTCGCTTACGCGACTGGCGACCAAGTACCGTCGCTTTCGTGAGATCAACCAAGAGATTCAAGAGACCGGGGAACTGGCCGACGGGAATGACTTGGAAATGCGTGAATTGGCAGCGGCCGAACTCCCGGACCTGCGGGCTGAACGCGAAGAGGTTTGGCGCGAGTTGTTGGACCTGACGGTGGGTGGCGAGGATGCGAACCGTACGCGGTGTGTGATGGAGATTCGTGCTGGGACCGGGGGTGACGAGGCGGCGCTTTTCGCTCGTGATCTGTACCAGATGTACAAGAAGTACTGCGAAGAGAAACGATGGAAGGTGGAACTGCTCAACGCCAGTCCCACGGAACTGGGCGGATTCAAGGAGTTGGTATTGGCCTTTTCAGGGGAAGGGGTCTACCGCGAACTGCAATACGAGAGCGGCGGACACCGAGTGCAGCGCGTTCCCGAGACCGAGACGAAAGGGCGGATCCATACGTCGGCGGCGACCGTCGCCGTGCTGCCCGAGCCAGAGGACGTGGAGGTCAATCTTCAGCCAGACGACTATCGGAAGGACATTTATCATGCCAGCGGCCCGGGCGGCCAGCACGTCAACAAGACCGCCTCGGCGATCCGCTTGACGCACCATGAATCGGGAATAGTCGTGGCGATCCAGGACGAAAAGAGCCAACACAAGAATCTGGCGAAGGCGATTCGTGTTTTGAAGTCTCGGATCTATGAAGTCAAGCGGAAAGAAGAGCACGCCAAGCGGGCGGACCAGCGGAAAACACTGGTCGGATCCGGGGACCGAAGCCAACGGATTCGGACTTACAACTTTCCGGAAAACCGCGTGACCGACCATCGCATCAACCTGACCCTTTACAAGTTGGACCAAATCATTGCAGGCAACCTGGCTCCTGTCTCCGATGCGCTCATCGATCACGATAGGGAGCAGCTTCGCAGCTCGATGGACATTGACAATTGAACAATCCAGCGCCGCAAACCGAACCTTGGACCATTCAACGCCTGTTGGATTGGACGACGGACTATTTCCAACGGCATGGGACACCAAGTCCGCGACTCGATGCGGAGGTGCTCTTAGCGGAGTCGGCCACCTGTAGTCGGATCGATCTTTACACGCGATTTGACGAAGTGGCCGAAGAGACCACTAAGGTCGCGTTTCGGGAATTGGTGCGTCGCCGAGCCGAAGGAACGCCCGTCGCATATCTGGTCGGCCACCGCGAGTTTTACTCACTGAATTTCCACGTCACGTCAAACGTTCTGATCCCGCGACCGGAAACGGAGTTCGTCGTGATCGGTTTACTAGATCGAGTCGGTGAATCGGCATCCACGGAAAGACCTATTCGCATTGCGGACGTAGGCACCGGGAGCGGGATACTGGCCGTCTGTGCCGCGTTGAATGTAGACGGGGCGCATGTGACCGCGATTGACACCAGCGAACCCGCACTTGAGATCGCGCGATACAATGCCAAGCAACACGGCGTGACTGAGTCGATTGAGTTTGTCCGCGGTGATCTCTTAACGACGTTAGACCAATCGGTTGAATTCGATTTCGTGATTTCTAATCCGCCCTACGTGAGCGAGGAGGAGTACCAGGAGTTGGACGACCACGAACCGCGCCAAGCGCTCGTCAGCGGCAAGAACGGCACCGAGACAATCGCCCAGTTGATCCCTCAGGCCGCGGAGCGGTTACGGACGGGTGGTTGGTTAATCATGGAGCTCAGCCCGATGATTGCGGAACCCGTGGTCGAGTTGTTGCAAGTCGACGGGCGATTTCAGGACATCGCGTTGACGAAGGACTTGGCCCAGCACCCGCGAGTGGTTCAGGCGCGGAGAGTCTGAGCCAAGCGTTCAGCGCGAGTCCATTCGGCGTCGACCAATTCCACTTACCCAAAGCAATCAACGCGCAACGAGGTTCATCTCCTGACCGAACCCATTCGATTCAGCGCCGCCATACGCGCGCTTTGGAAGCCACTACAATCCGCAAGCTCCGGCGGCTTCCAATTAAGTCTTCCTAACTCTGCCCAGGTGTGTGGCAAAACAATTGCGTCGTTGTAGGCGATGCCACCATCCTCGGATGTCTCTAACGTAAACGCGGGCCCCACGATATACAACATTTTGCATGACAAAGGACTGTCATTGATCAGCTGTAAAAAAGTTCCCGGTTCCGTCATCACGCCATGCCCTGAAGGGACGGCCAGGACGTAAGGCTCAGTCGACTCGTCGTCCTTCATCATCACAGTCAAGGCGCCTTCGGTAACCCAACTGAAGTGGGAGACGACAGGATGAACATGGATGCTCGAACGGGTACCCGCCGGCAATTCGCCCAGAGCCACGCTGACCGCGTCGCGGACTCGGAGCCCATCCTGGCTGAGTTGGCGCGGACTGAGAATGTCATGAACGGTGGTGCCGTCGGGGACGACCATCCCGGGTAGTGCGGAAAACAGATGTTTCATGGATGCATTCCCAATGGAACTCGTTGGCGCGCAAAAAATCTGGTGACAATTCCGGCCAAATGGAACAAACCGGTTGGTTGTCGAACCGCTATCATTGCGGTACCATCCAGGTGTCGATTTCTTCAATGGTTCGATTTTCTTCGACTTCGAGTCACCCACAAGTGTAAAACAATGACCAACGACCACAAACCACTGTCGAGACGTTCCTTCTTGACTACCACGACGGCCGCTAGTGCCGCAGCGACCGTTTCGTTGGCCAGTCCAACCGTCGATTCCGCTGACACAGCTCCCGTGACAGCAATTGTGCGACCACCCACGGAATCTCCTGTCCTGCTCTCCTGCAAATTGGGCATGATCGCGCGAGAAGTCGACGGCAAGACGCTCTCGATCAGCGAACGCCTATCGCTGGCCGGGGAGGCTGGATTCGACGGCGTTGACTTCGACCAAGCCCAGGAATTCACCCCCGACCAGGCGCGAGATGCCGTAATCGAATCGGGGGTGTTCGTCCATAATGCCATCAATCACGCCCATTGGAGCCAACGGCTGACCAGTGCCAATGACGCTGAGCGTTCCCAGGGTCGAGCCAACATCGAACATTGCATCCGAGTCTCTCATGCGGCCGGAGGAAGCGGCGTGCTGATCGTCATCGGTAGAGGCGACGATGGGCCAGAGGACGTGATTGAGCAGCGATGTCGAGAAGAGATCAAGCAGCTCCTGCCGCTCGCCGCTTCACTGGGGCAACCCATTCTCATCGAAAACGTTTGGAACCGAATCCATTACGATCACGACGCTTCTCCCGAACAATCGGCTCAGCGATTCGTAGAGTTTGTGGATAGCTTTAACAGCCCCTGGGTAGGTATGTATTACGACATCGGTAATCACTGGAAATACGGTCAACCTGGTGACTGGCTCCGGCAGTTCGGTCATCGCTGCGTGAAATTGGATGTGAAAGGATTCAGCCGCGCAAAGGACGATTTTACCGACATCGGCGAAGGCGATTTGCCGTGGGACCAGGTACGTGAGGGCTTGGCGGACATTGGATTCACCGGTTGGGCGACCGCTGAGGTGGGAGGTGGTGGACTGGAGAGACTGACGACTGTTTGCCAGCAAATGAAGAAGGCGTTCGGCGTTTGAAAGACGACTATCCATCCGACACCAACGTGGTGTTTGAACCGGACCAGTTGAGACTGGACCTCAACGCCATCTAGAAGGAACAAGAAGTCGAGGGGTAAGCATCATGGAATGCCTCGTACCGGACGAAGTGCAGCAGGTGCTGCTCCAGCAAAGCATTCTTGCGGACGGCCCGGGCTCAATCCTTTCCGATTTCGCGGCGCTCCTCGATTTCATCGGCACCGATGGCATCAAGACGGCGGGCAAATACCATTTCATTCCGCAAAGCCAGTTGGAAAAGTTGAACCGTCGCATGGTGCGTCCGCTGCCGCATCAGCTAAAGCGACCTCAACAGCGATCCTTGCCCCCACTCCACGGGCTGTATCTAATTCTCAGGGCTTCCGGTTTGGCCCGTGTTCAAGGCGAGCGATTGTTGATCGATCCCGTCATGCTGGAACAATGGATTGACCTCAATCCGACCGAGCAGTATTTCACTCTTTTGGAAAGTTGGTTGGTGGAGGGGAGCCTGGAAATCGTCGCCGAGCAAGGGGATGATTGTTTCGATAAGGCCAGCTGGGTGTTCCAAAACCTTCCGCATATCGCGCTTGGCGCGCCAGTCAATGTCAATCAACTACCGGGCTTCTTGTTTGGAACGGTCGACCTGTTGACCGTTGGGCTCATGGACCTGTTCGGCTTGATCCGCCTGACCTACGGCCAGTCCAAAGCGGGCGGCCCTATTATCGAGACAATCGAACGACTCGTATTCGGCAACGCGATGATCGCCGCGCTGCAGGCGCATTACATGACCTATCGCTTTGCCGTGCAGGACGATGAATCCGATCAGGAAGTCGGAGTGTTGCACCAGCTTTTTTATCCCTATTTTCCCGAATGGCAGCGGACCCTGGAACCGCCCGATTTACCCTATCGTGACGGCACATATACTCTGCGAGTCTCCCTTGGTAAAGCATGGCGCCAAATCGAAGCCCCAGCGGATCTGCTGCTAGATGACCTGGCCATGGCCATCCTGGACGTCTACGAATTCGATGCCGATCACCTTTACTGTTTCGAGTTGCGCGATCCCTGTGGTCGCCGCCTGCGAATTGCCTGCCCCGATGAGTCGGATGCGGATGCCTTCACGGACCAACTCGAGTTGGGCGATGTGCCGTTGGCCGAAGGCGGATCCATGACATTTCATTTCGACTACGGATACGACTGGCAGTTTTCCGTCAAGCTGGAGACAGTCGTCGAGACGGACGAGAAACTGACCGAGCCAAGGCTCACGGGACAAGGCGGGAAAGCACCGCTGCAATATGACTCTGACGATGATGACGAGTAACGGCCTTTGGTCGATCCGCTATTTTTGATCCGTCAGTTCGGTCCGTCGGATCAAGGGTGGAATTAAACAAAGGTACCAAATCCGTCATAGCGGCTGCTGCCACGTACGTTTGCAGGAGGGACCTAGGGCAGAAACCGCACTCCCAATTCTGAGGCAGCTCGGAGAGGGCAATTTTGGGAGTCTTCTTCCAGCCGTTCCTGCGGGCGGTCGATGTGACCGCCTACACCTAGCGCCAATTACCCATTCCCGGCAGGAGTTACTCATGCTGGCACATCGTCTTGCCTTGTTGTGCACTACGGTCGTCACGCCCACATTTTCCTGGACTCCTAGCCTTGCCGCCAATGCCCTGAAGCCCAACATCGTCTTAATCATCGCCGATGACCTCGGTTATCGGGAGCTCGGTTGCTTTGGCCAAGAACGGATTCGTACACCAATTCTTGACAGCCTGGCAAAGCAGGGCATGAGACTCACACAACATTATTCCGGCAACGCCGTTTGTGCCCCGTCGCGCTGCGTGCTGATGACCGGGAAACATCCGGGTCACGCCTACATCCGCGGCAACAAAAGCACGCCGCCCGAAGGCCAATGGCCGATTCCTGATTCGGAAGTCACGCTGGCTGAACTCTTGCAACAGCAAGGTTACGTCACCGGGGCATTTGGTAAATGGGGACTTGGCGGACCCGAGTCTCCTGGCCGGCCGTTGCTACAGGGCATCGACCGATTCTTTGGCTACAACTGCCAGGCCAAGGCACACACGTACTACCCCGAGTATCTCTGGAGCAACGAGCAGAAGCTGATGCTCGGCAACGATCCGCCCGTGCCCGGCCACAAAGGTTTAGCCAAAGGGGCCGATCCCGCCGATCCGCTCAACTACGATGACTTCAAAGGGACCGACTACGCCCCCGACCGCATCAACGAGCAGGCCCTCGAATTTGTTCGCAAAAACAAAGACCGCCCATTCCTTCTCTATTACCCGACGATCATCCCACACGTCGCGCTGCACGTGCCCGACGAGGAACTCACCCAGTATCACAGACTCGGCTGGCACGACCCGCCGTTCACACGCGGCAACGGACACGGCTACACGCCGCACTTCACGCCACGAGCCGCCTATGCCGCGATGATCACGCGGATGGATCGCTACGTCGGCAACGTGCTGCGACTACTCGACGAATTGAAGCTGAGCGACAACACAATCGTCATCTTCAGCTCGGACAACGGCACGACGCATTTGGAACAAGAGGTCGATTACAAGTTCTTCAACAGCGTCGGCGAGCTGCGTGGCCTGAAGGGCTCGCTGTACGAAGGCGGCGTCCGCGTGCCCACAATCGTCCGCTGGCCTAACCATGTCGCCCCAGGAACCACAAGCGATCGTATCAGCGGCTTCGAAGACTGGATGCCGACGCTATTGGAACTCATCAGTAGCCCGAAAGCAGTTCCCACCAACATCGACGGCATCAGCCTTGCCCCAACACTGCTTGGCGAAAAACAAGAGCCGCGCGAATACCTCTACCGCGAATTCCCCAGCTACGGCGGCCAACAAACCATCCGCGTCGGCGATTGGAAAGCGGTCCGCCAAAACATGACCCGTGGCAACCTCGACGTCGAACTATATAACATCGCCCAAGACATCGGAGAACAAAGAAACATCGCCGCCCAGCATCCGGAAATCGTCAAGAAGCTCGCCAAAATGATGGCGGACGTGCGAACGCGATCGGAAATTTTTCCGCTGCGGCCGTCTGACAATCCGGGGGCAGAGCCTAAGCTGAATCAGCGCTGAACAACCGTCCGGTCGGTCACATCGTTCGCCTAAGAACGCGGGCTGCAGTGTTTCCAAATTGGCCATCGTTCCTTGCTGGACCAGCCGCTGGACACAAGGCATTTTGCCCTCATCCATCAGCGGACTGATGACCTTCCAGTCGGCGGCATCCCACCCAACAAGTAAGACTTTGTTGGCATTTCGCGCGGAAGAAATCATTGCAGACTTTTTCTAACTGCGGTGGACTACACCGCCGCTAGATAATGGGCAATCCGAAAAGTGCGTCTGACGATGAATCCAACGTAGGTTCGGATGTTCCGTTTCTTTCGGCATTTTGGTACCTTAGTGTAGCGTTTCGTGCCAGGATTTCAGACGATCTATCGAACTCTATTTAGGGTTCAGGATGAAGACGTAATTCCTCTGGAGAAAGACGATGGAACGCACACAGAAATGCTCCGAATGCGGGGGCGAACTGGAAACGGGCTTTGTTCCAGATGTGTCAATCGCAACTCCATTCAAAACTTCATGGCATCGCGGTGAGCCAGACGAAAAGAAGAGGATCCTGGATTTCATGCAATACGGCCCTGGCGTTAAATACGACCGCTCACAGTTAATTGCGATTCAAACATTTCGCTGTACACAATGCGGTCTTCTGAAAATGTACGCGAATCCTCCGGCCTCAGCTTAATACCGTCACGTGCTAAGCCGCTTCGGAGTGAAACGACACACTTTCGGAACTTCGCCCAAGATGCGGTGGAACTGCCCGACGCCTCCAAACGAAGATAGTCCGAAAGGCAGCGAATAAGACACTACGGATTTGGCAGTGCGAATGCCACATACGCATCACCCAGCGGAACCTTCCAGGCGATCTTGCCGGAATTCAGATTAATCGCGTTAAGCGTTCCCCAGGGTGGTTTACATCCAGGGTACCCTTCGTGGTCCAGCAGTCTCGGATATCCGTTGAACAGGTAGCTGGGGCGTTCGCCCCGTTCTTGCAGTTGGTATTTCGGTTCAGGACGGTCACGGTCAAAGATGAAGTCCACCACATCCTTGCGCTGCTGTGAGGTGAGCAGCGGATTGGCCGGCATCAGGTTGCGACCCGTCTCCAACAAACGGATCACGTCTTCGTCGTCGGTCCGTTTGTCGAGCGCCAACAGATGCGGAGCCGTCTGCAAGCCCTCGCGTTGCAGACCATGGCATTTGCCGCAGTGCTGCTGATATACCAATTCACCCGCGGTCGGTGGCTCGTCAGGGTTGCGAATCAGTGGCTTCAGGTGAGGAAAGACCGTAATGATCCAAGGCAGCTCGTTAGCGCTGACGTAGAGCCAGCCAGTACTTGGATCAAACGCCGCGCCGGTCCATTCGGCTCCACCGTGAATCCCGAAGAACACAGTCGGGCGGTAGGCTTCGAACGGCTCGAACCAACCGAAGTTGACACCCTGCAGCTGTTTCAGCACCGACTCCCGATTTTCCGGCCCGATGTCGGTCACTTCATCCAGGTTAAAAGTTTGTCGCACGAACGGCTCCGATAGCTCCAGGTCTGGCTGGTAAGGCCATGTCTGTTCGCCCGGCAGCTTCGATGTGGGGGCGCGCCGCAAGCGGAACGGAAAGATCGGTTTGCCGGTTACGCGGTCCAACAACAGCGTGTTGCCCAGCTTGGTAACTTGTGCCACCGCGTCAATCTAGCGACCGCTGCGAGTGATGGTTACGAGGTTGGGCGGAGCGGGAATGTCCAAGTCCCAGATGCCGTGGCGGATTTCCTGGAAACTCCAGAGTATCTGGCCGTTCGGTGCCTGGAGTGCGACGACCGAGTTGGAATGCTGATTACTCCCGTGTCTTCGCGATCCGTCGAAATTTGGATGCGGGGCGCCGAATTGCACATAGGCGATACCGCGTTGCTGGTCCATGGCGATGCCGGCCCAGCAGTTTCCACCACCTCCAATATCCTTTTTCCACAGCGATTCTCCAGAAATCACGTCGTAACCGCCCACGACTCCGCCACTGGCCGTGACTACGATGTTCTTAAAGATACAAGGGGCGACGTAACCACCGGCACCGGCGACTCGGCCTTCCTGGCCGAAACTTGTGACCGGATGGCCTGTCTCTGTATCGATGGCACACAGAGCGCTGTCAGTGGAAAAAAGTAGCCGCGCGGCGTGGTCATCGTCGCCGGGCCAATACAAGAGGCCCCGCCAGGCGGGGAGATTGCCCACCGAGGAGATCCAGATTTCTTCGCCCGTCGCCGCGTTAACGGCTGCCAAATAATCGCCGACCGTCGGTGCGTACATCACGCCGTCGGCGATAATAGGATTGCATTCCAGATTTGTTTTCCAAGCGTCGTCGTCGGAGTAGTAAGTCCAGGCGACTTGCAATTGGGCGACGTTGTCCCGATTGATTTGATCCAGTAGTGAATAACGGCTGTTGGTTGCGTCTCCATGCGAGCGATGCCAGGTCGTATAGGCATCGCGTTTGGGATAGCCATTGGCGGGGGTTAGTTCCTGCGGGGTCGCTGCGGGGATGATTTTGTAGAGCGGCAATGCTGCTCGCTGCCGTGCGTCTTCGATCGCCCAGTGGTCGTTAGGTTCGGTTTCAGCCGACGGTGTCTCGGTTGGTGTCTCGGTTGGCGGCGCCGCGAGACAGCGAGTCACGATGAGAATCGCGGTAAGCAGGGTGGGTAGTCGCATCAGGAAGTTGCTTTTTAGTCGGTGAGATGAATGCGGGATGTGGGCGAGGGTTGGAATTTAGGTTTACCAACATCCGCTTCCAAACCCTCAATCCGACAACTCACCCACCAACGTCTCCAACCCTTCCAAATTCTCTCGCAAACTCTCCTCTGTATCCGTATCACTGCGATGATCCAGGATCCCGATCGGACCGATGTATCCACTCTCGAGGATAATCTGCAGCATCATTTTCTCATGTTTTCCACCTCCGATCGGTAAAATTTTGACGTCGCTCATTCCATTCAGGTTGAGACAATGCAGGTAGGGTTTCATCAGTGTCATCGCCTCCTTGAAGCGATCCACATGATCG
>Ga0310121_10000173_pt1 | contig 67998 bp, 62 predicted proteins | sample CB27_Tmax_986_MG_FD_203504 | JGI IMG/M metagenome (GOLD analysis project Ga0310121, IMG submission 203504) | Marine microbial communities from Western Arctic Ocean, Canada - CB27_Tmax_986 | ecosystem: Environmental > Aquatic > Marine > Oceanic | place: Canada: Western Arctic Ocean | collected... | reverse complement strand
GTTGTCACTCAACGAGCGCGCACGAGTCCGAGTCCGGCGCATAGTCGTCCTCGCGGCGCTCCTACGAGGTCGGGCGCTCCGGCAACGCGAAGACGAACATCGCGTTTGGCGCGCCCGGCATCCGTCCACCGCCTACTGGCACCGCGAGATATTGCTTGCCGTTGACGGCGTAGGTGATCGGAAAGCCCTGAGGCGGCGCCGGCAGCCGCGTCTGAAATAACACAGCTCCCGTCTCGACATCATTGATATAGAGATACCGGTCTCCATCGGCGGTCACCACGAGGCCGCCGCCGGTCGTGAGCGCAGCGGCCAGCGACCGCGTGCGGGTCGAGTGGCGCCAGAGAACATCGCCGCTCTCGATGTCGATCGCGACGAGATGACCGTCATGGTCTGGGCTCTTCGGGTGTGGTAACTGACCGGCGGACTGCCACCCGGTCCAGCGGGGGTTTGTGTAATAGCTGAGATCGCCGACAGGGTGCGGCTCGCGCGCCACCTCGCTGAAAACCCCTTTGACGCAGGTCGGATGGATCGGAATATAGAGTGCCTGCGTATCCGGGTGATACGCCGACGCTCGCCAGTTCCGGATGCCCTGAAAGTCTGGGCAGAACTCTAACTCCTCCCCGGGTTTCGGAATCATGCCCGGCCGGTACGTCGTTTTCCCGGTCTCCGGATCGACGTCAACCAACGTTTGATAGCCGAGGTCGTGAGCGGCGACGAAGTGACCGGTCGCACGGTCCAGCTCCCACAGGATCCCGAGCTTGCCCATCTTGAACAGCGATTGTCGCCCACGATGGTCGATCAGCACGCTCTCGAACACTTCATCAAGATCATGGGTCTCGCCGGGGATGAACTGGTAGTACCACTCGAGGGTGCCAGTCTCGGGATCGAGCGCGAGCGTGCTGTTGGTGTAGAGAGCGTCGCCGTCGGTGGCGCGCGAGAGCCGCGCCCAGGGCTTGGCCTGTGACGTGGACCAATACATGAGGTTTGTCTTGGGGTCGTAGCTGCCCGGTATCCAGGCATCGCCGCCGGCTCGAAACGTCGTCGGGAGGTCGCCCCAGGTATCGCCGCCGGGGTCTCCTGGTTGGGCGATTGTCGACGTGCGCCACACTTCGGCACCGGTCTGGGCGTCGTGCGCAGAGATGAAGCAGGTGCCATCTTTGTAGCGCTCGCACCCGGTCATGCCGGCCACGATCTTCCCCTGTACGATGATCGGGCCGCTCGTGTAGCGGTAGCCGAGCCTGTTGTCGGCGACCGTGTGGTCCCAGACGACGTCGCCGCTCTGGGCATCGAGGGCGACGATATGCGCATCGTTGGTGTTGAGGTAGATCTTGTCGTCGTAGATCGCGATCGACCGCGTTCGTGAGCGAAACGAGTCATCCGGCGCCCGCTCGAACTCTTTGCGGTATTCCCAGAGGAGGTCACCCGTCACGGCGTCTAGCGCTTGAACGACGTTGAGCGGATTGGGCAAATACATCACGCCGTCGTGCACAATCGGTGTGGTCTGACTCAGGCCGGGTGTCATCGTCCAGCTCCATACGAGCTGGAGCTGATGGACGTTCTCCCGGTTGATCTCGTCGAGCGGGCTGTAGCCCCACCCGTCGAGTGTGCGGCGCCAGTTCAGCCAGTCCGCCGGGTCGGGGTTCTCAAGTATCGCGTCGGTGATCGGTTTGAAGCGCCGTTCTTGCCCCGCCGCTGAGCCACCTCCGAGGACGCCGACAAGAGCGACCAAGGCCACCGTCACCGCGCGTTGCCGAGTTTGCATCAACGTCATCGTAGAAGATCCTTTTGGGTGCGCACGCGATGTCCCACTGCCGGCCCCTGAGGTGACCGCGCCTATTGACCGCGTCGCGCCGATTATCGGTGTTGCCGATCTGTCATTCAAGCGACAGGTTGTCGCACCGCTTCTCCGAATGCGAAGATGGCGACGGACGATAGACAGCATTAGAGGGGTCGGCGTGTCGGGGACGTGGTTAGGCGCCGGCGAGCCAGCCTGAAACGGTCCTAGAGGCGCTCGAGCAACGGCGTCAGCTGCTCGGACCAAGACGTGGGCTCAATTATGACCCTTTCCGGTCTATAGGACAGACTAGGCAGTTTCGCAGGTCAACAGAATACCTGTTATTGGACTCAATCCTCAACGAGCCACACGTTGGGGACGTTCAGGCCGCGACCAAGGCGCGACCAAGCGGCTAGTGAACGCGCCAGCCGACATAGAGCCCGAGCGCCTGGATATCCGGGTTGCGCCAACGACCGTCTAGACTATTGTTCGACAGGTGGAGCCACCGCGCGCCGCCCAGCATGTCGACCCGATCGACGAGCCGACGCGACAGGCCGACGCCGGTCTGCGCGACGATGTTAAATTGGGTCCCATGGCCCGGCACCCGACCCGAGGCGTAGGCCGGCCCCCCCCCCCCCTCGAAGAACACGGACGTCTGGCCAACCTCCAGAGCGGTCCAGCGAAGCATCACGCTCAAGGCGGCCATAAAGACGTTGTTGGCCGGAGCCTGGTTCACATGCAGCATTTGGGTCTCGAAGCCGATGGCCCAGCGTGGACTCAACTGACGGTACAGGCTGACCGCCCCGCTGGCGAGTTGTTCGCGAAACTGATTCATGTCCCACGACTCGACAAAGAACCCACCGGTTAACTCGACAGCCCAGGTCCGGGTGGCGAGCGTGACGGCGGCCGACCCGTCACCGGTGCCGGATGGTGGCTCTCCAGGCGATTCATCGCCGGTGGCCGCGCGACGAGGCTCAGTAGCACCCAGGTGCGACCCCGACGCGATTAGGCATATGGCGCCACCGACCACCACGGACACGATCCGCGTGCGCATCAAACTCCTTGTTGGGTCTATAAGACGGACTAGGCGGGTTCGCAGGTCAACAGAATACCTTCTATTGGACTCAATTCTCAACGAGCCACACGTTGGGGACGTTCAGGCCGCGACCAAGCCCGCGACCAACGAGCCGGTTAGCCCCGCCGGACCGGCCGCGCCGGTCATTCACGTACGGACAGACGACCACGGACATAGAAGGGGCGTATCGGCGAGGCTGGGGAATCGGGGCTTACGCGCCGAGGTCGAACGGGAGGTCGGCAGAAGCGTCTCCAGGAGGGACGTCGACATGGCGCGGGAGATCGCGCGCGGGCCGAGGCGCTGGGATCTCGGTCGGCAATCCGAGGTGACTCAAGATCCGCCGAATCACGACGGCTTGATCGATGACCGCGAAGCCCAGGCCGAACCCGCTGCCACCACGGCCACCCAGACCGGGCTGCTCGCCGGAACCCGCCGCTGAGAGGAGCGCCAGAAGATGATTCATGGTCATCAATTCGATGGTCTTGGGGTCCAAAACCCGCGTGCTACCGAGGACACCCCCGTTCCGTAGGATTTTCAGGAAGAGCGCGTAGTCGCTCGCGGTCGAGACCAAGCCGCCGCCAATCCGACTACACCGCGACGCACATATCGATTGATATTCATGAGATGCTCCCTGAATCGACGGACGACACAGTGTATTGCGAGACCGCCGAAAGAGCTGAAGACGTCTGGGCGGCCCGTTGAAAGACCACATTCTCGAGCGGAGGAAGCGCAGATGAACCGTCGAAGCTTTATCAAGACAGCGGGCGCGAGTGCCGGGACCTTCGCTATCGGAAAAGGCGTGGGCCTGAGCGCTGCGACCGGGAATACCGAATCACCGGCGGCCCAGTCGACTCGGGGCACGGGCAATGTCACGGTCGACGTGGCGGTCGTGGGCGGCGGCGTGATGGGCCACTGGACCGCGCTCAACCTTCGGGAGATGGGCCTGTCGGTAGTGCTGATCGACCAGTACAGTCCGGGAAACTCGAAGTCGAGCTCCAAGGGTGAGATTCGCGGGATGCGTCTCACCTACGGCGCAGACGAGCACGAGATGCTCTGGGCGCGGGATGCGTGCGAACAATGGAAGATTCGCCAGTCCGAGTTTGGCACCGACATGTTCTACCAGTGTGGTGCGCTCTCGTTCAGACGCGACTGGACGGCGCGCAACATTGCGGAACGAGCGCTGTTCGACAAGCACGAGGTCCCATACGAGGTCATCCCGTACGACGATCTTATGCGGCGCTGGCCGCAGGCGCCGCCCCCGAGTGAAGAGTATTTCGGTTTCTATCACCCCTGGGGCGGTGTGCTTTCGCCGCGTGACGCGAACCTGGCCGTGGTCACGTCATTCAAGAAGAAGGGTGGCAAGGTGATGTTGGGGAAGGCGACGCTGGGCGCGCGCGCCGGAGGACAGCTCCAGACCGTGACGCTCTCGTCGGGGGAGACCGTCAGCGCTGGGTCGTTCGTGTTCGCGGTAGGCGCGTGGCTACCCAAAGTGTTTCCCGTATTGATGAAGGACAAGCTCTCGGTGCGAAAAGCTGGGTACTACATGGTTGGCACGCCGCCTGGCGACACCCGCTTCTCTGTTCCAAACCTCCCGAACACCGGTCTCGGCCTACCGAGTATCAACGGCGCCGGCTTTGGATTGTTGATAAACCCGACACACCCGGTCGACCCGGACTCGTTCGAGCACTTGCCGGACGCGGAGGAACAGGCCAATGCCCGACAGACAGTGGCCGCACGTTTTCCTGCGCTCAAGGAGCAGCCGATAATCGCTGCGTGGACATGTCAAACGGAGAACTCCGTCGACGGGCAGTGCATCTTCGACCTCCATCCGGAGATGAAAAACGTCTGGTTGGTCGGCGGAGGGTCCTGGCACGCGTTCAAGATCGGCCCGGTGATCGGGGACTACGTTGCGCACCGGGTCATCGGCGAGGAAAAGGGGCTACCCGAGGCCAACTTGAGCGGGGCGGAGCTGGTCGCGCTCTTCAAGCTCAAGGCAGGGACATTCGCCTAGGGCCGCGGGTACAGATGACGGGCACGCGGGTGAGGGCTACGAGGCGCGGCAGAAATCCGATCGGGGGGGCGCAGGAACCGTGCTGCTCACCTTCGGCGTCGAGTGATCGGGCGGACAACACCACTCGCAGCGATGTGCAGGGTCTGGCGACGCCGGGAGCGACGTCCGAGAACGCCTGCAACCACTGTGGGCCTCGGCGATCCGCCCGCACGACCCTGGCGTCCAGTGCCTCACCAACCTGTCGGCGGTTTGAGGCAGAGTTTCACTGGTGATGCCGAGAGGAATCATAGTACCGTGAGCGATGGCCCTCAAGGAGATGGTCAGGGCCGTCGCGCTCACTCGGAGGAATGGTGTGTCACATGCGCCGGACGGTGGCCGGCGGCGGAATGGGCAGTTGCGAGGACGGCGGGACCGCAATACCGTCGTGGTCGAGAGCGCGAATTCCTTTGAGCGCCCCGCTGGGCGCATGTCGGCACGATGACCGAGGTGTCGGACGGCGGAGAGGTTGACCGGACGGTTCGCGAGGCCGAGCGGGCAGAGTCCAATGGGGACCTCGCCGCTGCGGAACTAGCGTTTCGCCGCGCGCTGCGATTGCAGGAAGCGCGCATGGGTCTTGAGCATCCGAAAGTCACGGTTTTGCTCAACCGCCTCGGGGTGATTTGCCATCACCTCGGGCGGTCGAACGAGGCTGAGTTCCTCCACCGCCGCGCCCTGGGCATCGCGAGACAAACGCGTGCGGCTGACGATCCACAAATTGCCGCGAGTCTCCAGAATCTGGCCGCCCTTTACCGTGATCAGGGCAAGTCAGAGAAGCTCGCGAAGGTGGCCAGTGCGGGGCCTCAGAGGTCCGGTCTCCCGGGCACCGACGTCGGCGATGAGGCCGAGCGGGAGTCCGATGCGCGCCAGCAGGAAGATGACACCGACACCGTGGCTCCGGAGAAGCCGATACCAGTCGGTCCGGAGCCTCGCCGTGCCACACCATCTGACCTATGGCAGCTGGTGAACGAAAGATTCGGCCAGCGCGCGGCGCTGGTCTCGGTGGCGAGCGCGCTATCATTGGCGATTGCGTGGCTCGTGTTCGGCGTAGGCGCCTCACCCCGAGAGACCGGGGGTACGGGTCAAGCACCGGCGCCCCCCTCCGCGGGGATCACGCTGGGGCCGAGCCCGGGCCCGACCGTGAGCGTGTCTGACCCAGGAGCGACCGATCCGCCTCCGGCAGACGTCGAGCCGTCTGGCGTCTCACCCGTTCAGCGCTCGGAGGCCTCCGGCATCCGCGCCGCAGCAGCTCGGACCGAATCGACCGAGCCTGTGACCCAGTCCGTGGACACTCCGCCCGCACCCCTGTCGGGCACCACGTCGCTGGTCGTCGTCGAAGGGGCGGTCTGTGCCCGGCTGGTGCCGGAAGCGACCGGTGGGGTCGCCCCGCCAAGCTGGGGATGCGTCTCGGTCGCTGACGTCATACCGCCAGGGCCGGTATTTTTTTATACCCGCATCCGGTCGCCGACAGACGTGGTCGTCACGCATCGCTGGTTTCACGATGGCGCGCTCGAACACGAGATCGACCTGGAGATCGTGGCCAATCGTGGCCCGGGATATCGTACCTTTAGTATGCGCCCTGGGGGGGCTCAACAACGCGGTGCATGGCGAGTCGAACTCCGGTCGAAGAACCAGGAATTACTCCTGGCCGAGGAGTTCGTCGTCCGCTGAGCTGGCAGGCTTTCTTCTCTTTGGCCCCGCCACGCGGGGCCACCGACGTCTCCTCGACCAAAAGATGATCCAAACGTGAGACCCCAGCCCTAGGAGATGTCTAGCCGCCGGTGGGACACTCAACGCTCATCGCTCAGGTCAGCCCGGGGCACGGTGAGGCATCGCGCGCTGATGGACCTGGCTCTGCGCGGTCGGTTTGCTGTTGTTCGTCAAGATACTTGATGAGGGACAACCAGTACGCGGTGTGCAGGAGTGCCCACCAAGATAGTGTCAACTTGTCGAAGACGGGGCGGCTGATGATCTCGCGGGGAAATTGGTATCCTCGATTGCTCGGCATCTAACTACTGTGCCAGGTCGGCGGTTAGCCTGACTAAGCCTCCCGATGCCCCGAGTGTAGCGTCCGGCCAGACCCGCGTGCTGGCGCTACAATGTCCACTGTCACGCCAATGTGAGGAGGGTTACATGCGCAGTCGAATAGCGACTTGTATCGGGGGGCTGACGGTAGTGTGCTCGGCGCCGATAGCGGCGGCACAGACCGGCGAGATTTCGCGAACGCCGAGCGGTCGCCCAGATCTGTCCGGCACCTACGACGTCGGGACGCTCACGCCGATGCAGCGTCCGACAGAGCTGGGTGAGAAGATGTCCCTGACCGACGAGGAGGCGGCGACGTTTGAGGTAAGGGCGACGGCCGCGCTCGATCGCCGCAACAACATTGTCCCCTCGGTGAATACCGAGCTCAGCGACCCGAATCGCGTCGCGCCCCCGGTAGGGGGAGACGGGTCAACCGGCGCCTCGGGAAACGTCGGTGGCTACAACACCTTTTGGATCGACCCTGGCTCCGGTGGGTTCAAGATCGACGGGCAGTGGCGCACCTCCATCCTCATCGACCCGCCGAACGGCAGATACCCGACACGGACCCAGGAGCGGATCGCCACCGCCACGGCCGCTCGGAGTGGTGGCGGGGGCCGTCCACGTCAGAACGACGGTACCGCGTACTGGCTCGAGGCCGGTTTGGATGCGCCGGGCCCGCTCGACAATATGGAGCAGCGGCCGTTCGCTGAGCGCTGTCTGCTCGGGTTCGGCTCTACCGCCGGCCCGCCGATGTTGCCGGTGCTCTATAACAATCACAAGCGGATTGTGCAGGGCGAAGACACCATCATGATCCTGACTGAGATGAATCACGATGCGAGGATCATCAGGATGAACGCCGAACACGATCCGCCGGAGATCCGGAAGTGGCTGGGGGATTCGATCGGGCACTGGGAGGGCGACACCCTGGTCGTAGAGACCACCAACTTTCGGGATCGCCCGTCCTTCGCGCAGGGCTCACGAAACATGACGGTGATCGAGCGCTTCAGAAGGGAGAGCGCCGACAAGCTCATCTACAGTTTCACCGTCGAGGACCCGACGGTCTGGACGGAGCCGTTCACCGGCGAGTATGCATGGCCGCGGAGCGATAATAAGGTGTTCGAGTACGCCTGTCACGAGGCGAACTACTCGTTAGAGGGCATCATGCGGGGTGCGCGGTTGCTCGAGGCGGAGTTCCGTGGCGAGGAGCCCGCAGGGGTCCCGAACCCGACACGGTAGCATGGCGATCTACCCCGGCGCACGGAGGCAGCTTGACGTCACAACCGTGATCGTCTCGCATGTGCAGCCGGTCGAGCCCCGATGGATGCGGCGACGGTTGCGATGGATAACAGGGACCAGCTTGCCTATCTCGACTCATAGGTTCGCGTGTGGCCGGTCCGGCCGTTCGTCATGGTCCAGCTTCGCCCGTCAGCCCGAACGGTCGCCTTGATCCAGTGGCCCTGACAGTCGTCCTCTTCCGTCAGGTTTGCGATGAGAGCCTCGTCGGTGTTGTCCGCTGCGTCATCCGCCAGAGCTCGATGCGATTGCCAGACGTCCTCGATGCCCTCGATGCTCTGGACGACCGCGAGTGAGTCGGGGGTCCCCCCCTTACGCGGACCGTTGTTGATGACAGCCACGGTCGGCTTGAGCGCGCCGGTCAGCTCGGGTCGGATCGCGCCGTAGCCCCCGTGGTGGGGCACCTGGTAAAGGTCCACCTCTCCGAGCCGGTTCTCCGGGCACGCCAGGGCGTACTCCCGGTCGGGAGTCAAGTCACCAAGATTCAAGAACCGAAACGGCCCGAGCTCGAGCAGATACCCCAGGCTGTGCCCGTTCTCTCCCTCGTCCGCGGACGGTGCCTCGACCGCCGCGCACCGCGGGTTCGGCGACGCAGGCTCGAGTGTGTCCACGAGCTGGCGGTGCGCTGCCACGAACGTCAGTTCGACGCCGTCCAGCGCGAGCGTGTCGCCCGGCGCGACGGAGCGCCGCCGATCACGAGACAGCTCGATGTACTCCTTCCACAGGGCGCGACCGGCAGGAATCTCCTGCTCGACGCTGTCGCCATGATCGATCATCTGACGGATCGGCACGCGCTCGGCCAAGGCGCCGAGTCCGCCCACATGGTCGCGGTGGAAGTGGGAGAAGAGCAGGTGGTCGATCGTGGTGACCCCGGCGTCGCGCATCGCGGTCAAGATGCGCTCGGCGTCGCGGGCGTCGGGACGCGGCCACCCGGTGTCCATGAGTAACGACTCCCTCTGAGGGGTCACGACGAGGGTCGCCGCTCCTCCCTCGACATCGATCCAGTAGATATCGAGCGTGCCGGGGGTCTGGGCGTGAGCCGCCGTGTCCGGACCGAACCCGACTGCAGACGGGAGTAGGACCGTAAGCACGGCCAGGAGTGTTGTCCGCTGTTGTCTCACCGCACACATACGGCCACATGGCAGTTTCGTCATCGTCAGTCTCCTGTTCCCGGGCCGAATATGGCGCGTAGTCAACCCGCCGGCCACCTTGTCGTCGGGCCTCCGACGTCGTCCTGTCAACTCCCCCCTCCGTACCTCAGTCGCCCAACGGTGGCACGGCTTCCATCAGCAACTCATAGGCGCGGCGAAGAGGCGGGCCCGCCGCTCGACTGCCCGTGTACTTCCCGATCCGCACGACCACGAGCTCATGGGTGGGAATGATGAGCGTGCTCTGACCACCCGCGCCGCTCATCCGGAACGCGCTCTCCGGCACCGGCAGCGTACCGGCGGCATTGACCCAGAAGAAGCCGCCGCCGTAGATCGGACGCCCGTCCGCCACCCACGCCGGCGCGGGCGTCGAGGCATAGTCGACCCAGCCTTCCGGCAAAACCCGTTCTCCATCGAACACCCCGTTGGTTAGATAGAGATTGCCAAGCCGCGCCCAGTCGCGAGCGGGCATCAGTGCCCGTCCCTGGCCAAGGAAGTTCCCATACGGGTCGGTCTCGATGATGGCGTCGCGGATGCCGATCTTGTCGAACAGCTGGCGTTGGGGGAAGGCATGATAGTTCTCGCCACGCGCTTCCACCGCCAGGCGGATCAGATAGCTCGCCAGCACCGGGTCCGTGTTCCGATACCGACCGACCATATTGGGAGGCCATTGGGGCGGGCGCGTCGCCGCATACTCGTAGGAGTTGACCGTACCCGTGTAGAGATAGAGATGATCGGGATAGGTGCCGGACGGATCGAAGTTCGGGTCGGCGGGTGCGCGGATTCTGAGCCCACTCGACATTCTCAGGATGTCCCCGATCCGGATAGCCTGCCGGGGATCGCCATCGGTCTGCCATTCGGGAATCGGTGCCGGCTGCCAAAGCTCGTAAGCCCCTTGCTGGACGAGCACACCCATGAGGGTGCCGGTCAGGCTCTTGGTCATCGACCAGGATTCGAGCGGCGTGTGGAGATCGACTTCATCGCTGTAGCGCTCGCCCAGGATGCGGCCGCGGTAGGTCACGACCAGGGCCAGGGTGCGAGCCTCCGGCGGGCCAAAGCCCGTCTCGAGCGCCTCCTCGACTGTCGCCATATCCACCCCGGACGGCCAGGGATCGTCCGGTAGGACGTCGCCCATTGGCCAAAGAGTTGTCTCGGCCGGCGGCAGGTGACGGGCCACGTCACTGGGTGTGAAATACGGCGCATCCTCTCCGATAGGCAGGGTCACGCACCCCTGATTCTTCGAGAGCTGCGCCACGCGCGTAACGCCGTCGGGAAGCGTGAGGCTGACCGACTGTCGATCCGTGTCCACGACCCGGCGCACGACGTGCTCCCGCTCGAGGAACGGACTCGTAAAGCCACCGATGTTCCGGGCAGCATCATCCGGGTCGAGTCCGGTGAGAAACACGGCCGAACAGAGCGTGCGTGCGAAGCCAGCGGTGTGGTGGTGCAGCTCCTCACCCGGCGGGGGCGTGTAGTCGGTGTCGAGCTCGAGCTCCGCGGCTCGCGCCTCCAGCTCGTCGTCGCTGGCTTGCGGGGACGCTGCCTCGACTACTGCAGTGTCGAGTGCGCCGCCCACGCTCATTCCCGCCATAGCGGTGACGACCAGGAACCCAACGGGGGAATGGCTGCGCATGTAACTCCTCCTTTATCGGACCATACCGATCAGGAGCATTCTATTGCCGAAATAGCGCGCGACGGCGATCCGCTCGTGACACGAGCTTCCCTGACGGGTGCCGGGGTACACGCCGGCAGCGGCGACTGGACGTTCCTACCATCCAAAAAGCGACCACCTCAAAAGCGACCACCTCGGAATTCGTCGATACTTCCGCTGGAGTCGCCAACGCATTCCACGGATGGTAACGCCGCTCTACGTGGGGACACGCATCTGACGGAAACCGGGTTTGTCGGGCCGCGGTCCTTCTGCATCCCGGGCGGCTGGCAATAGCATCAGAAGGGCTATCCGGAGGCGTTGCTGTCGACACCGATGACGTGGGACGACGACGTGCAAATCGTCCGGGCGTTAATCAATGAGTTCGGTCATTCCGCCATGTTGATCACGACGTCCGGCGGTTCGGGGTCTGAGGATCGACCTCTCTACCAGACAGCCAGGTGATAACACGCTAGAGTGGCGGTGGCAGGCCGGAGGGCACACATGACGACACCTGTTCGCACGTCGCAATACGTGGATGACCAGAGCGGACACGCTGTGTGGGTGCGGGTCATCCACTGGGTCGCGACGGTGAGCGTGCTAACGCTCGCGCTCACCGGGGTCGTGATCCTGATGGCGCACCCCCGGCTGTACTGGGGTGAGGTCGGTAACGATCTCACGCCGGCACTCTTCGAGCTGCCGATCAGTCGGAACCACCAGCATGGCGGCTGGGAAGAGCCGCAACCGTTCTTTGCGGACGTCTCGGGGCCGGTCAGCGCCAGTCGAACCTTCGCGATCTTCAATCAGAACGGCTGGGGGCGAAGTCTTCACTTCCTAGGAGCCTGGGGTCTGGTCATCCCAGGTGCGGCGTACCTCATGCTTGGAATCTTTGGAGGCCACTTCCGGGCCCACGTGTGGCCTGGCGCGCCTGAGCTGGCACCCGGTGTTGTGTGGCGGGACGTCGTCGACCACCTCCGCTGGCACATTCCATCAGCGAGCCGCGGTCCGCGCTACGGTGTCCTCCAGAAGAGTGCATACACGGCCGTTCTGTTCATCGTCGTGCCCCTCATCTTGGTGACCGGGTTGGCGATGTCGCCGGCCGTGACCGCCGCGCTCCCAGTGCTGCTCGACATATTCGGCGGGTATCAGTCGGCCCGCACGACTCACTTCTTCATGTTTGTGGCGCTGCTGCTCTTCGTATTCGTCCATATCGTAATGGTCATCGCATCCGGCTTCCGGCGTCAGATCAGGGCTATGACCTGGGGAGAGTGAATATGAAAACAAATGGTCTCATCACGCGCCGGCGGGTCATCGTGGCGGGGTTGGCGTCTGTCGGGGGTTTACTGGCAACCCGTGTCCCGTCCGAACTGCCGCCGACATACGGCAAGCTGCTTCGTATGGGTGACAATCTCACGTATGCCGCCCATCGTGCACTGTTGCCGGGTCAGGCACTGGTCCGAGAGTATGGCGCCGAAGCCATCACATCGTTTCCCGCCACCGGCACGACCGACCCGGGTCGCCAGACGTCGGCGCGTGGCGAAACGTATCGAGAGCTCCGGCACGGCCAGTTCGCCGACTGGCGGCTGTCGGTCGGGGGCCGGGTGGCCACGCCGCGCACCTTTTCGCTCGAGGAGTTGCGCGCGCTTACGTCACGGACACAGATAACCCGGCATACTTGCGAAGAAGGCTGGACCGCCATTGGCCAGTGGACCGGGGCAACCCTCGGCGCGGTCCTGGACGCGGTCGGGATCCTCCCAACGGCCAGGTTCGTCGCGTTCTACTCCCTCGACGGGTGGGCTGACACGATCGATATGCTCGATGCATTCCACCCCCAGACGATCCTCGCGTACGGGATGAACGGCCGAGATCTTCCGATTCAGCATGGTGCGCCACTGCGACTACGCGTGGAGAGGCAGATGGGCTACAAGAGCATGAAGTATCTGAATCGCATTGCCGCTGTCGACGAGTTCGACGACGCGAATGCAGACGGGCTCCTCCGGGGCGGCTGGGCGTGGTACACCGGCATCTGAGCGAATTCGTGCTCGGCCCCCGCGGGTCATCGATTTGCTGTTCTCACGGCACAGCGTGACGGGGGCTTTGTCAAGTTGAGCCTCGTCAGGCATGAGTGCCCAAAAGAGAGTGGTCGTCAAATTGACAGTGCCCACAGGTTCAACTTGACAGCGCGGTAGACCGCGTAATTTGGCTCGCCCTGATGGGCACGCCTCAGGCGCCGCGCGTACCGTAGACCGACAGCAGCCAGTTCTCTTCGTCTACGACCTCGACGTCGGCTTGAGCTCGGAGATAGAGCCTGTCGAGTGAGAGCGCACGGTTGTGAGTGAGGAGACAGAGGTTGGTTGCCGGGCCCGCCCACTTCTCGACAAACTCTGCTAGCCGCGCCTCATTTCCATCCGGATAGTTGAACACCAACCCGACCTGATGAAAGGCGAAACCGCAGTCGGTATACGTCTGTCGGTCCAGATAGTCGGCATCGAGGAGGCGCAAACGGGTCGTGTCGAGGAGCTTGTCGGCTCGAAGCTGGTCGAAGTTCGTTTGAGCCTAAACATAGAGGGCCGCGTCGCGTTCGATGGCGTATATCGTTCGCGTCTGGTCAAAGCGTGTGAGCAGCGCCGCCACGCGTCCGTCTCCTGCGCCCGCGTCGACGACGAGCCGTTCGGTCGTCGACGCGGGCGCCGGTGGCGAGGAGCGCCGACGCTCCTTGCGCGTGGTGTGCGCGTCCAGCAAGCCAAGGTTGGCGAGAATGCCTAACGCGCGGGCGATGACCGGGAGCGGGGTCGGAACCCACATGCCGCACGCCGTCTTCCGAATCGGGAACGAGTGGACGAGCGCCGCTTGGGAGCGCTGAAAGATCGCGTCGAGACGTTTGGGGACGAGCGTCTCTTGGTCTCGGCCGAAGTTGAGGCCCATCGCGTTTGCCCAGTCTCTCGTCTACGCGTTGACGGTGTCCGACCGCGTTCCGAGCGGCGATCCTGTCGAGAACGCGATCACGTCGCCCGGACCGGACCGCTTTCGAGAATTGCTTTGAGCTTCGCGAGACCCTTGCGATTGGCTCGCCGCATCATGGTTGACATGAGTGGAGACATGACCGCCGAGAAACCGGAGGGCCGGCCTCGGTTCCGAAGCGTCATTGGTGTCGACGAGCCGTCAACCGTCTCCCAGGTGTAGCTCGTTTCCATGGGGAACGGACCTTCTGCCGTGCGCATCACGAGGCGCGTGCCGGCTTCGAGCTCGGCGACTTCATAGGTATACGCGAGCCGTCGACCAAGGAAATGCGCCAGAAAGGCGATCTGCGAACCGACGGTGAGCGGAGTCACCCGGGGCGTCTGCCACTCGACCGACGTGATGTTGACATACCACTCCGGCACGTGATCACGACCTCTGTAATGACGTCGACTTCCGGCATTCGCTGTGGAGGGCTGTCCGCTACTTTGAGGCGTCTACCGTCGCCAGGTCGTCCGCTCGCGCCCCGCGGAGAATGTTGAGGAGACCGTAGTTTCCCTCGTGACATGCGTACTCGAACATCGGCTCCGCGTTCTTGCGCATCGGAACGGCGACGCTGAATGGCCGAGTAAAGATGGTGGGGTCATCAACGGTGTACTCGTAGAGCAGTGTGTTCTCGTCTGAGCGCGAGAAGCGCTCGGTGAGGGTCACCGTGAGCCCGGTGCCAATCGCCTGCGTTGCTGAGGGCTCAAAGCTTCCCCTCTTGTGCGAGAAGTTTGTCGTCTCGACCACGAGTGTGTCGTCGTCCCAGTAGCCTCGGGAGTCACCGGCCCACTGGCGAATGTCGTCTGAGACATGCGGGCGACCGTCGAGCGGAATGACCCGGACGTCGTGCACCATCTCATTGAGGATGACGACATGGCTGGTCGTCTGGAACAGCTGCATGTTGTTGTTGTAACCGCTGGGCATCATTGGGGGGCCGCTGTTGAACCCCACAAGGCAGCGCTCGGCCAGTCCTCGGTCTTCGGGCTGGTCCGAACCTGTGCCAGCACTCCGCACCCGGACCGGGTATTCGATAGGAAGGTCTTCCATCAGCGATCCAACCTGACGCAGTGCCTCGCCTTCCTCTGTCAACGCAGGCAGCCGTCCGTCAGCGGGGTCGACGATCAGCGATGTGCGTCGGTCTCCGATCACGTTCGTTCCATAGTCCAGCCAGAAATCGTTGTATCCACCAACCGCCCGTCCGCCCCCCCCGGCTGGCAGCGGCTCGGTGCGGACCTCGCTCGGTTCCAGGAGGCGCGCGCGGCGCTCGGTGGCGCGCGCTTCAAGCTCAGCGGCCTCTTCCTCGGTCAAGAACGCTTGATCTGCTCGCTCGGTTGGTCGCTCTAGCGGAGTCTGCGTTCGAAAGTCCCACACGCCCTGCAGATCTGGTCGTCCATCGGCGGTGCGCGGGGTTTGACCGGACGCGGGGGCGATGGACACACCAACCAATACGGTCGCCATCGAAATACCAGTAAGAAGCTGTGTCTTCATATGCCATTTCTCCTTCGATACGCTGCGCCCTCCGCGCATGGGGCACGGCTTACCCATGTACCGGTGGGTTGGAGCCCGAACAAAACCGTGGTCCGACGTGGCCGATCTGTCTACTTCGCCTGGTCCGTCGCCATCGCGTTCGCTTTGTCCTGCGCGCGCGACCCGGCGAGGATACCGGTCAAACCATAGTTCCCCTCGTGACACGCGTACTCATACATTTGGCCTTCCGTGCGGGCCATGGGGAGTGAGCCTTCCCAGGGTCGGGTCCACGTCTTCGGATCTGCGACCTTGAACTCGTAGTCAAGCGTGTCGGGGCCGCGTCGGCTAAAACGCTCGACGACGTGCAGGTCTTCGCTGAGCGTCCCGTTGAATCCCCGGATAAACGCGTGGTGGTTGAAATTTGTGGTTTCCACAACCAGGGTGTCGCCCTCCCAGTGGCCTCGTGAGTCTCCGGCAAACTGTCGTATCGATGGCGTCAGATGAGGACGTCGGTCGAGCGGGATGAAACGGACATCGTGGATGTGCTCCTGGAGAATCGCCACGAACTGAGGGGTCTGCACGATGTGGTAGTTGTTGTTGTACCCCGTCGGAAACGAAGGGATCCCGCGATACCAGAGGCAACGATCACCTAGGTCTAGCTGTTCCCAAGAATCAGCCGGCAGGTCGCCGCGTCGCACGTCCTGCAGTCGTCGCCCCGCTGGCGAATTGAGCGCATGCTCCGCGGCGGCCGTCAGTTCCGGGAGTCGGCCGTTGGGTGGGTCCACAATGAGCGATGTGCGTCGCGTCCCCACCACGGTCGTGCCGCGGTCCATCCAAAAGTTGTTATACGCGCCAACGTTGCCACCCGCGGGTAGCGCTTCGGTTCTTACCTGGCTGGGAGCGTTGAGTTGCTCGTTCCGGTCGGCCACTTGGCGCTCTATGGCGGCGATTTCTTCCGCGCTCAGAAATGCTTGGTCCGCAAGAGCTTCCGGTCGTTGGAGAGGGGTAATAGTGGCGTTGTTCCAGAGCCCCTGGAGATCTGGATCGCCCCACGGCGTGCGGAGGGCTGTCGGGTTCTCGGTCGGCTGCGCTTGAGCGTAGACCGCTGAGGGTGAGCTAATCAGAGAAAGAACAGTAACAATAGTCCCGGCGACCGGCGAGAGAAGCGTTGGTGTCATCCGTCGAGTCATGGACATCCTCCTAGCGTGTCGAAAGGGCGCGGTATGGTCCCGAGTGTTGACCGCGAGGCCCGTGAAGGTCAAGATCAAGGCCTGAGGCGTTCGGATGAGCTGCTGCCTTCTCCAACTGCGCGAAAATCTCCTCACGCCACGAAGTCCGGGTCCCGGCGCCGCCGCCGCTCGATCAGCGTGAGCCAGCCGATGGCGCCTCCGGCGACGGCCAGTGCGGGTGCGGCGGCAAGTTGCACCGTCTCCCAGCCATAGAGGTCCAGTAGCGCGCCGGAGCTGAACGAGGCAACGGTCACCAGCCCCAGCACGAGGAAATCGTTTAGCCCTTGCACATGCGCCTGCTCCGCGAGTGTATGGGTCGTAGCCAGCAAACTTGTCCCGCCGATGAAGCCGAGGTTCCAGCCGAGACCCAGCGCGACGAGCGAGAGGTAGAACTGCTCGATCTCCGTTCCAGAAATGGCCAGAGCGTTGCACAGCCCCAGTAGGACCAAGCCGGCGGCGATGACCGGGACATGCCCAAAGCGCGCGATCAGAGTGCCTGTGAGGAAACTCGGTGCGAACATCGCCAGCACATGCCAGCGGACGACGTCGGCGGCGGCGTTCGCGGTATAGCCGTACTCGAGCATGGCCAGCGGTGTCGAGGTCATCACGAGGGACATCACCGCGTACGCGACCATGGCGCAGACGATGGCCACGGCGGTCTTCGGCTGTTGCAGGATCTCGAGAACGGGCCGGACCGACGTTGGGCGGGCAGACCAGCGCGGAGGAGCAGGAATGTCTAGAAGCAGGATCACACCGGCGCCGATGATATTGACGAGTACGACCGTCGCGTACGCGCCGGCATACGGGGTCAGAGCAATCGCGTTCCCCATGGTTCGCACGATCTCCGGACCGATCAGCGCGCTCACCAGGCCTCCGGCTAGCACCCAGGAAATCGCCTTGGGCTTGAATGCGGGGGAGGCACTATCGGCGGCCGCAAAACGGAAGAAGCCCTGGATCGATTGATAGACACCGGTGAGCCCGGCGCCCAGCAGCAACAATCCGAAGTGACCGATGAGAAGGGCCACGGCGCTGACGGCGCCACCGAGGGCGCCGGCAAGGGCGCCGACCAAAAAGCCGGCCTTGCGCCCGAACCGACCCATGAAATGGGAGGCCGGGAGGGCGGTGCAGGTTGAGATCAGCACCATGATCGAGATCGGGAGCGTCGCGAGCGCGCGGTTGTCGGCAAGTTCCCCTCCGGCGAGCCCCCCGAGGATGATATTTACCGGGAGTTGAGCGCCGAGTATTGCCTGCGCGAAGAACAGAACCGCCACGTTGCGAGTGGCGCGGGAGGCGTTTACCGGTTCAGCCACAACGGTCCATTGCGTCCGTCGCGCAGCGGCTCGACCATCGCCGTGACGAAAGCCTTGGCCGAATCCGCGAGGAGCGTGGTGTAGTCCTTCTTGTGCACCGCCATCCACTGCTTGTCGCGGGAGGGCAGGTTGGCGAGCATGTCGAGCCCAGAAGGCGGAAAGCCAGAGAAGCTAGCCACGGAGAGGCTCTCTAGAGGGGGGCAGGCATCGTCACGCTCTACATTCTAGCTGGGCAGAGTCGAGTTCCTTCGTACGTTTGGATGAACGGCACTCCGGTCCTATGATGGTGTGCTCGCCAGGCTGCGGAGAGGCTACCCGCTCAATACAAAGACGCACGAGGAGACAGAGATGAGGAACCCGACGAAATGGCTCGCGCTTGCAGGAACCGTGCTCGCGGCGGTCACCGCGCTTCATGCCGGTGCGCCGGCCGACCTGCCGGAGATCGATGGGGTCCCTACGGCGCAACCGGAAACCGTTGGGATGTCCTCTGAGCGTCTCGCGCGGCTCGACCAGGTCATGCAGCGCTATATCGATCGAGACGAAACTGCCGGGGTGGTCACGCTGGTGGCTCGCCGCGGAAAGGTGGTGCACTTTTCGGCGTTGGGCCACCGTGATGTCGAAAGCGGCGCCCCGATGACGCACGACAGCATCTTTCGGATCGCGTCGATGACAAAGCCGATCGCGTCGACCGCTCTGATGATGCTCTACGAAGAAGGGTATTTTCAGCTCCGTGACCCGGTCTCGAAGTGGCTGCCGGAGTTCGGGAGCATGAAGGTCGCGATACCGGCGCCCCGCCAGGAGCGGTTGACCGGCCGCTACAAGACGATTCCCGCGGCACGTCCGATTACCGTGCAGCACATCCTCACGCATACGGCCGGGTTGGCCAACAGCTATCGGGGTATCACGCAACCGGAGTTTCAGGCGATGTCGGCCCAGACGCAGCCTGGTGACACCGTCGGCGATATGCTCACCCGTTTGGCCGAGCTGCCGCTCAATTTTCACCCCGGCGATGAGTGGGAGTATGGTCGGGCCACCGATATCGTCGGTCGGTTGGTCGAGGTCATGTCTGGGCAAACACTCGACGAGTTCTTGAAGGAACGGATCTTTGATCCGCTGCACATGACCGATACGCATTTTTATCTACCCGAATCAAAGCTCGACCGGTATACGGCGCTCTATCGTCCGAATGCGGATGGCACCATCGAACTGGCGGAAGCGCCGACAGCGGAAAGCCGCTATGTGGCCGAGCCACACGTCTATTTCAGTGGCGCCGGCGGGCTGGTCTCGACGGCGAGAGACTACTTCCGATTTCAGCAGATGATGCTCAATGGTGGAAAGCTGGAGGGTGTCAGGATTCTCAGCCGCAAGACCGTAGAACTGATGACGTCGAACCATACCGGCGACTACGGGATCTGGCTGGCGGGACCCGGTTATGGCTTTGGGCTTGGCTACGCCATCGTGACCGATCTGGGGCCGTCGGCGACGCCTCGTTCGGAGGGCTCCTTCTACTGGAGTGGCGCCTTCGGGACCATTTTCTGGGTGGACCCAGAGGAAGAGGTCATTGGTATCCTGATGCAGCAGTTACGTCCCTATACTCACATCAATGCCCGGCCGGACCTGGCCACGATGACATATCAGGCAATAGTAGATTAGGCCCTCCGGACCGGGCGCGATAGGATCGGCGTGGTATAGGAGCAAGATGATCCCATGAAGAGTCGAGTATTTGCCGCGAAGGCGGTTGTAGTGGTGGTAGGAATGGCTCTGGCATGGGGTGCTGGTGGCGCCACGCGCGTGAGCGCGCAGAGCGCAGCGGCCGAGGATGCCGAGACGTGGTCGCCCACCCGACTGTCCGATGGTCAACCAGATATCCAGGGAATGTGGAACAACGCAGACGCGATGTTTACCCCACTGGAGTTACCCGAGGAGCTGCTGGGAAGAAGTGATCTCACCCCGGAGGAGCTGCTGGAGCGAGCGAAGGCCCGGGCTCGGACCCGCATTGCGGGGTCGGAGTGGCAGGGGCACGAGAACAATTCCAGCGGTGTTGGCGGGTATGGCACCTATTGGTTCGATTGGTATTGGGCAACACCAGTGGCCACGGGCGCTCCCGCGCTGATCGTCGAGCCGCCCAATGGCCGCGTGCCGGAACGAATCGGGACCGCGCAAGAGCGAATCGCGATGAACCTGGCTGAGCTGCACGACGCGGCCGAGAATATGGAGTCCGGTGACCGGTGCATCTCACGAGGAGTGCTGGGCATGATGATGCCCACGGAATACAACAATGGCACGCTCATCCTTCAGCCGCCGGGGTATGTCGTGATTCACAGCGAGATGATCCACAACGTGCGCATAATTCCCGTCGGCGAGAAGCCGCATGCCGACCGTCGGATCCGACAGTGGGAAGGCGACCCACGGGGACACTGGGAGGGGAATACGCTCGTCGTGGAGTCGACAAACTTCAAAGCGGTCAAGAACATGCGAGGGCCGACGGCCGGCACCCGCTCGCGGCAAACAGAGGCGCAACGTATTGAGGAGCGCTTTGCCGTCGGTGGGCCAGACTCGCTCCACTATTCGATTACGGTCGACGATCCTGAAACCTACGCCGCGCCGTGGACAGCCGCATTTCCGTTCAACCGGGATCGCGGGTATTTGCAGTTTGAATACGCGTGCCACGAGGGCAACTACTCGGTGCCCAACGCGCTCGGCGGCGCCCGCAAGGCGGAGCAGTAGCGATGGCCAGAATGAGAGTGCTGCTGGGGGTCGCGTGCGTGTCGACTGTGTTCGTGTCCTCCATCATATTGTACGGCCAGCAAGTGCCAACAGGGGTGGTCCCCGTAGACGACGCTCCGGTCTACGAGGACGACAACAGCCTTGTACGCCCGACCGACTACCGGGAGTGGACTTTTCTGAGTTCTGGTCTGAGCATGACGTATGCGGACGAAGGCGACGCATCGGAGAACGGACCTCAAAGATTTCAAAATGTGTTTGTCAATCCCTCGTCCTACCGCCACTTCAAGGAAACGGGGGAGTGGAAGGACGGCACGACCTTTGTGCTAGAGATCCGCGCCGCGGCTACTGAAGGGTCTATCAACATTGCAGGGCGGTTTCAGACCGAGCTCGTCGCGCTGGAGGCGGAGGTCAAGGACTCACGATTTGACGATGGGTGGGGTTTCTTTGCCTTTGGCCAGGCCGCCTCGTTGGCCGAGGTCACCGCACCGTTGTCGGGGGCACGGGCGGCGCCGTGTGTCGAATGCCATACAGAGCACACCGCCGTCGAACGTACGTTTGTGCAGTTCTATCCTGAGGCCCTGAAGATCGCCCGTGAAAAGGGCACCGTGAAAGCTGGTTACTAGTCGTGTTAGAAGATGCTTGATATGGATACGTCACGAGGCTCGGGAGTTGTCAGATGAAAGGGATACAGCGCATCCTGCGGGTAACGGTCGTCGCGGGCGGGGGACTGGTCTGCGTGGGGCTGATGCCCACCGCGGTGATCGGTCAGTCGGAGTCCTCACCGGAGGGCTGGGAGACGCCGCGGACGGCGGACGGGCGACCAGATCTCCAAGGCGTGTGGGCAAACAACACGGCCACTCCGTTGGAACGTCCGGTCGAGCTTGGTGACCAAGCCGAGTTCTCGGAAGAGGAGCTCGCTATACTGCAGGCGCGATACGCAGAACTCTTTGCCGCGGGCGAGACTGACGCGGCGTTTGCCGACAGCGTCTTTACAGCCGTGGTCAGTGGACAAGAAGATTTCTCGTCGCGTGATACTGAGACCGGCAACTATAACCAGTTCTGGCTGGTCGACCGCGAGTTCGACAACCGCACGTCGCTGGTCGTCGACCCGCCGAATGGGCGTCTGCCTGCGTTGACAGCCGAGGCGAGCCGTCGCATCGATGCTCGCGCCGCTCATCTCGCGGCAAACCCCGCGTCAACTTTTACCGATCGCCGATTACAGGAACGGTGCGTGACGTTTGGTGTGCCAAACACCTTCGCGGGCTACAACACCTATTACCAGATTGTGCAAACACCGGATTACGTCGTCTTCTATCACGAGATGATTCACGATGCGCGGATTGTGCCTCTTGATGGTGGCCCGCATGTGAGCGATGGAATTCGTCAGTGGCACGGCGACGCGAGAGGGTCCTGGGACGGTGACACGCTCGTCGTTGAGACGCAGAACTTTTCACCGAAGAGCGAGTCACCCGCTGCGTTATATCAGCGGGTGCGGGGGGCGGCCGAACGTCTCCGTCTCGTTGAGCGGTTTACGCGCGTCGGACCCGACATCCTCGAGCATGTGTTCACGGTGGACGACTCTGGCACGTATTCGGCGTCCTGGACGGCGATGGTTCCGCTGAAGCGCACCGAAGAAGCGGTGTATGAGTATGCGTGTCACGAGGGCAATCTCGGCATGGCCGGCATCCTGTCGGGCCATCGGGCCGAAGAACGTGAAAGCGGAGCCCTGGGTGACACCACGAGTTCCAGATAGGTCCCGGATAGTCCCAGTGAGGTGGAGGATGGACATGATGAAACGCTTTCTAGTCTGCGTAGGTGTGGTGAGTGCGGCGGTAGCCTCGACGTATCTCCCGGGCGTATCTGGGTCGGCCGGCCGCGCGGCTGAACCTCAATCGGCGGCGTCGGTGGCACCGGCTGATGTCGGAGAGGCGTGCGCGCGCGCTCTCTCCGTGACGCTTGCGCACGGAACCGTGACGAGCGCGGAGGTGGTGGAAGCCGGGTCGTTTGTTCCTCCGTCCGGCGGTCGCCCGCTGTCAGCCGAGGCCCTCGCGCGCACCTATGGGTCATTGCCCTCGTTCTGTCGAGTGGCCTTGACGCTGACACCTTCTGATGACTCTGATATCAATGTCGAACTATGGATGCCCGCGACCACCTGGAACGCGAGGTTTCAGGCGGTGGGTAACGGCGCGTTTACGGGGTCGATTCGACACAACTCGATGGCAGCGGCGGTTTCTCTGGGCTACGCCAGCGCGTCGACCGACACCGGCCACCTTGGAAACACCGCAAGCTTTGGTCTCGGACATCCAGAAAAGGTCATTGACTTTGGATGGCGCGCCGTTCATGAAATGACTGTTGCCGCCAAAGAAGTGATTGCGGTGCATTATGACGAGGACCTTCGATACTCGTACTGGAACGGGTGTTCCGCCGGGGGGCGCCAAGCCATGAAGGCAGCGCAACGTTTCCCCGAGGACTTCGACGGGATCATCGCTGGCGCCCCGGGCCAGGACTGGACCGGTCGGGCGGCGGCATCGCTCCGCGTGGCCACGCACCTCGAGGCGAATGAGGAAGCTCGTCTCCTCGAGAGTGACCGCACGTTGGTATACGACGCGGCCATCGCCGCCTGTGACGCTGGGGATGGCGTTGTGGACGGGGTGATTAGTGCACCCGAGAGTTGCACGTTCGACCCGGCGGTACTGCGGTGTGAAGCAGAGAAGCGAGCATCGTGTCTGACGACGGAGCAGGTCGATGTTGCCAAGATGTTGTACTCCTCCCCAGCGAACCCGGCTACCGGCCGTGCCATTACAGGTCTCTACCCCGGGAGTGAGCGTGGCTGGACCGACCTGGGTTGGACGAACTCGGCTCGGTCGACCGGTCTCGAACAGTATCGCTATCTGGTGTATGCCGACCCCGAGTGGACGATCGATGCGTTTGACTTTGACACCGACATCGCCAAAGCCGAGGCCATGGATGACGACACGCTCAACGCGCTCGATCCAAACTTGAAGCCATTTTTTGACAGGGGCGGAAAGCTCATTGCGTATCACGGCTGGGCCGACCCGCAGATCTCACCGGCCAACGCCACGCAGTATCACGGCCGGGTGGTGGATGCCATCGGAAGCGCCGCGACCGTTGACGCCTCGTATCGTCTCTTCATGGCTCCGGGGATGGGGCACTGCGGGGGCGGTGTCGGACCCAACAGTTTCGACATGGTGACCGCCATCGAGCAATGGGTTGAAGAAGACCAGGCCCCGGCAGCGATCCTCGCGGCGCACCGGACCGATGGCGAGGTCGACCAAACGCGGCCCCTGTGCCCGTATCCGCAGGTCGCCGTGTACAGCGGCAGCGGGAGCACCGACGAAGCCGAGAACTTCGTTTGCCGGGTGCCCTGAGCGCTAGGCTCACGGGCAAAGTTTGTCGAGCGTGAGCCTAGCGGTGTTGGTATGTCAGTGGGTTGTCGTGTGTCCGACCAGGGTCCAGGCGAGTTCCTCGCTGAGCTCGCGGACGCCCTGGGTAGCGATATCGGCGTCGCGACGCTCATGGGCTTTACCTCCGCTCAGTCATCGGCCGAGACTGGGCTATGTCGCGTCCTCGAAGAGGTGACCAGGGCGCATCATCCAGACGCCCGCGCGGTCGTGCTCCGTAACAGCCGGCTTTACCGATAGCCATTTTTTCGGGAGTTCGGTATCGCCGCGTATTGGTATGGCGTTGCACTAGGCGCTTTCGACCATGCAACGAATCTGCGTTTTCGCCGGTTCGAGCCCGGGCGCGAGTCGAGACTACACGCGGGCCGCGTCCGGGCTCGCCAAAGAGCTTGTCATACGAGGCGTGCACCTGGTCTACGGTGGCGCCAGAGTCGGCCTTATGGGGACGGTCGCCGACGAGGTCCTACGACGAGGGGGACAGGTCACCGGTGTCATTCCTGAATCTCTGGTCTCCAAAGAAGTCGCGCACGAAGGGCTGACCGAGCTCCGCGTCGTCAAATCGATGCATGAGCGAAAGGCCCAGATGGCCGAGCTCGCGTCAGGGTTTGTTGCGTTGCCTGGTGGTCTGGGTACGCTGGAAGAGACATTCGAGGTGCTGACCTGGGCGCAACTCGGGTTTCACGGAAAACCGTGCGGTCTACTCAATACGGGCGGCTTCTACGACCCGTTGCTGGCCTTTCTGACTCGTTGCGTCGACGAGCGCTTTGTAAAGGATGCCCACCTGGCCATGCTGATGGTGGAAGCCGAGCCGGGTGTCTTACTGGATAGGTTCGACCGATACGATGCGCCGGTGTCGGGAAAATGGATAGACCGCGAGAGCCATGCGTAACGCGGCTGGGCCGAGACCGAATGGTATCCTCTGAGGACTGAATATGACTCGCATCATGATTGCCATTGCCGGTCTGGTCTGGGTGTGGCTAGCGGTGGCGCCGGCTCAGGCACAGCCATCGGTGACCCCAGGCGACAGGGCTCCGTGGACGATGCCGCGAACCCCCGATGGTCAGCCAAATCTACAGGGCCTCTGGACGACGCAGACCTTTACGCCTTTGCAACGGGCGGAACGGTTTGGAGACCGAGCGTTCTTGACCGACGAAGAGATGGCCGAGGTGATACAACTGCTGACCACCGACGGCGTCGACCCTCTTTCTCGTTCGCCGTTGTTGGCCGACAACACCGATGAGGCCCGAGCGCGTCTCCAGCAGGCCGACCCCACGCACTATGACAATGCGATGTGGTTGACGACTGAGGTCCCCAAGACCCTCTCGAGCTCACGCACGTCGCTCATCGTTGAACCGAGGAACGGCCGTATTCCCCCGATGCTTCCCGCTGCCCAGGAACGCGCTGGGGCGCGTCGGGCCGCGCGGAGTACGGACGGCCATCTGCATCGTCCGTATCAGGAACGATGTCTCACCTGGAGTCATGAAGGGCCCCCGATGATCCCGCCTCCGTACAACGACATCTATCAGATTTTTCAGAGTCCGGGATATGTGGTCGTTTTTCCGGAGCTGAACGCCAACCAAGTGAGAATCATCCCCACCGATGGGCGACCGCAAGTATCGTCCCGGATACGGCAATGGCCTGGCAATTCGGTCGGGCGGTGGGATGGGGATACGCTGGTGGTTGACACGTCAAACTTTACCGCGAAGACTGCTTTTCAAGGTTCGAGTGATGCTCTGCACGTGGTCGAGCGGTTCACGCGGGTCGATGCGGAAACAGTGCTCTACGAGTTCACGGTAGAAGACCCCCAGACATGGTCTGAGTCGTGGACCGCCGAAATTCCCATGAAACGCACAGGTGGCCGCCTCTACGAATACGCCTGCCACGAGGGGAACTACGGCATCCGGAACACGCTCCGGGGCGCGCGGGTCGCGGACCGCCGAGCGGCTGCCGCCGAAGAGCGGTAAGGATCCCGGTAAGGACCAGGAGTCGCAAGGCCTCTCACGGACGAGGGTTGGGCGAAACGGGTTCGGGAGAAGGCTGAGGAGGACGTGTGAGTCGACGGGACGATAGCGCCAACGCATCAACGCTGAGACGGATTTCTGTATACATGACCGCAGGGTGCGCCTTCCTGCTCTTGGTCACCGGTCTGGGCGCATACGAGGCCTCAGCCCAAACGGACACCGTTGCCGCGGGGATGCGGATCTATCGACAAAAAGCAGATTGTCAGGCCTGCCACGGATGGGCCGGCGATGGCGAGAAGATGGATAGCCAAATGCCGGACGGCGCGAACCTGCGGGAGAGCACGCTCGACCGTGACCGACTGATCTTTGTCATCAAGTGCGGATTGCCCGGCCGGGGCATGCCGGCGTTTGATCGTCGTGCCTATGCCGACGATCGGTGCTTGGGTCGGACCAAGGCTGACCTCGACAGCATGGGGCTCGAGCTATTTGACCCTGCGGCGACGCTTCAGAATCGTGAGGTCGAGCGAGTCGCTGACTTCTTGTTGGAGAAGGTCGTCGGTCAGGGCGAGATGGATCGGGCCAAATGTATCGATTATTGGGGCGAGGACGTATCCGTCTGTAGTGAGTTTCCCCAATAGCGCGAGGCGTCTTCGCCGAGTGATGCACCGCCGATTACGGCGTCACGAGGCGTCGAACGTAGCCCGCTCTTGGATCGACCCGCACCAAGCAGTCATGAAGAAACGGTGCTCGGCACTCGGCGCCGATCGGGCGGCGGGCAGCACGTAGCGGCCGTCAATCGTCATTCCGCCATTCGTTATTCGTCCAGGGCGAACACAAACAGATAGCTCGACGTCTGGAGATTGTCGTAGTTCACCGGATGGAGATGGCGTCCGCTGGCCTGCACGGCCACATATTGTCTTGGGCCGATGGCATACGTGACGGGAGCGCCCTTGAGCGGCGTGCCGACATTGAAGCGCCACAATTCTTGGAGCGTTTCATCGTCATACGCGACCACAAACCCATCCTGCAGGGCCGAGAACACCAGGCCACCGGCGGTAGCGGTGATGCCCGAACGCACTTCGATTTGGGTGACGGCTTTGGCGACGACCTCTTGGGTGACGGCGTCGACGGCCGTGACTGCGCCGTAATACAGATCACTGTTGTATTCGCGCCGCTCACTAGCTTGTCGGTCGACACCGCCGTCGGGGCCCAGTGACGCGACTTCCGCGCCCGATTGAGAGAAGCAGCCCTCTGTCCCGACGCCGTACGCGATGCGTTTCACAGGGTTATAGGCCAAGGGCTGGTGCGCGACACCGCCGTGCCAGGTGGGGCAGGCGCGTTTCATCAGGTCTCGGTCGGCCCGCAACGCTCGGGCCTCTGGGTTGTAGATCTGGACATCGAGGCTGGGGTCGTAGTCGACGGGGAGTCCCGTTTCCGGGTCGAGACCCGCGGTCCAATTGAGGTCGTTCACATACTGGCTCCCGCCGATGAATGAGCCGTCCGTACGGTCGATACTGTAGAAGAACCCGTTTCGTCCGTAGTGCGACACCACTTTGCGCAGTTGACCGTCAATCTCCACGTCGTACAGCATGTGGACCCCGACCTCGTCGTAGTCCCACGAATCGTTCGGCGTGTATTGGAAATGCCAGGCGCGCTCGCCGGTCTGCACGTTGACGGCCACCGCAGAGTTTGTATAGAGGTTGTCACCCGGACGGAACTCTGCGTCATAGATCGGATATGGGTTGCCCGTGCCAAAGATATAGAGATTGGTTTCGGGGTCATACGAACCGGTTTGCCACACGCCGCCACCGCCGGTCTTCCAGGCGTTGTGGTCATCTTTCCAGGTCTCGCTCCCGGGTTGCCCCGGCTCCGGCACCGTATACCAGCGCCATTGCTCCTCTCCATTCTCCACGTCGAGCCCCGCGACCCATCCTCGCGTGCCGCCGTCCCCGGCCCCGTTTTGCACGAGCACGATGCCGTTGGCCACGAGCGGCGCGGTCAGAAAACGTTCGCGCGCGCCAAACTCGTTGACACTCGCAATCTCGACATCCCAGATGATTTCACCGTCGTCGCGGTCGATGGCAATGACCCGGCCATCAGGGAGGTTTGCGATCACGCGGTCTTCCCACAACGCAATGCCACGGGTCCGCGACGTGTTGCCTTCGTGGTCCACGCCTGGATCGGTGATCCACACGAACTCCGCTCGGTCCGGCTGGCGTGCATCAATCTTGTAAATAGTGCCCCAGCCGTCGCTCGTATACATGAATCCGTTGTCGATAAGCGGGTTCATCTCGGCTTCTGGGCCGTTTTGTCCGGTGTCCTGCATGCCCCCGATGGCCAGCGCCCAGACCATCCGCAGGTTCTCAACGTTGTTGCGGTCAATCTGCGTCAGCTTGGAGTAGCGCTGGGAGCCATAGTCCCCATTCATCAGGAGCCAGTTCTGCGGTTCGTTTTGGGCGTTGTTCAATCGGTCTTCGTTGACGGTCAAGCTGTATTGACCCTCGAGCGTGGTGACCGATGCGCCGATGACAAGCGCACATAAGACGGCGGTAGCGATGGCTGACGGTTGATGCTGACGCATGAAGTTCCTCCCTTTCGGACGGGTCACTATAGCGCACAAATAGTCAGCCGGCAGCTTCGCCCGACCCGGATACTCTCGGTCGGCCGCTGGCCCGTTCTCCCGCTCGCTCGCACGTGTTCGATATGAGGGAGACACGAACTGCTCGACGCCTTTCGTTTGGACACCGTTGGTGCTGAAGGGGCCAGGCCCACCGTCGTGGCGCCGCTCCAACGGGTGGTCGACACCGTTTCGTCCGGTGCGTCGAAATGCGGCGGTGTGGCCAGGCTCGTTCCTCTTCGGCCGGCTGTCTCAGGACCGAAGGATATCTTGTTGAATCGCCAAGACTGCCACGCAACAGGGCGGTGGACCTAACTTGCCATGGCTTTGGTCCGCGTGAGCTTTGTCACTGTCGGCATGACCGCGGTGCCGTCGCCGGTGTGGATGGGAGTCGACGACTCGCGGGACTCGAGCCAGCTCGGAGCGGGTGCCTGCGACTAGATCAGGCCGACCGTCCACAGCGCATAGACCATCACCATCGCGGTGACGCCGTTGACAAGCGTGACGCCGCCATAGGATAAGAGCGCGGACTTGAGTGGCATCCGGGATAGCGACGTGCAGACCCAGAAATAGCTGGAGTTGACATACTTGATGATCATTGACCCGGCGGCGCCGGCAAGCATTGTCGCTTCCGGGCTCAGCCCCAGGGTGTCCATCATTGGGGCGGCCACCGACGCCGCGGTGATGACACCGACGGTGGTCGACCCGGTCACCATGTTGCCAGCAATTCCCAGGACGAACGGAAGAAATATGGCCGGCAGACCGGTCGCCGCGACCGTTTGAGCGATGGCATCGACGGCTGGCGTTTCTCTCAAAATTTGACTCAAGGAGCCGCCCAGACCGGTGACCATGATGATCATGGCCGAGGCGCGCAGGGCGTCCTCGATCCATGTACTGGTGCGGACACCGGCTTGGTCCGCCGAGGTGTTCCGATAGGCCAGGAGGATGCCGATCCCGAGCGCAACGACCGGCCAGCCGAGATAGCGCATGGCGGAGTTGACGATGTGGTCAGCCGGCAGCGCGAGCGCCGCGAAGCTCTGCGAGGCGATCAGCACGAGTGGAATGAGAATCGGTGCGTACGCTCGGGCGGTGGACGGGAGGTCGGCTTCTCGTCCTCGCTCGACAAAAGACTGGCCTACAAACTCGTCGGACGGAGGCGATTCGATGCGGGGGCCGACTGTCTGTGCGTAGACCCATCCCGCGAGCGAGGCGACAAGCGTGACAATCCCGCCATACAAGATCACCTTTCCGATGTCGGCGCCCACCAACGCGACGGCGGCCAATGGCCCGGGCGTAGGGGGGACCATGGCGTGCGTGAGCTGCATCGCACCGACGAGCCCGGTGGCCATGACGCTCATATTCAAGCCGCTCTTTATGGCCGCGGAGTGCACAAGCGGATTGAGAATCACGTAGCCGACATCGGAGAAAATGGCGAGCCCGATGACAAAGCCGCTCAGGGTGAGGGCGAGTGGCATGCGGCGCTCACCCACCCATCGGATCATCGATATGGTGATGCGCTCGATGCCCCCTGTGTGCTTGAGCGCCTCGGCGAGGACCGAGCCGAGCACAATGACGACGGCGATGCCTTGGATCGTTCGGCCAAAGCCCTGCTCGAACGCGTCGATAAACCTCTCGAGATCGATGCCGGGGATGAGCCCGAAAAGAAGGATCGGCACGAGTAACGCAAGGAACACGTGCCACGTGAAACGCGTGATGAGGAGGAAGAGCAGCGCCACCACGGCTACGAGGCCGCTGACGGCGATAAGGGCACTCTCTGTGATCATCTGGTTCGTCACTCCTCGGAAGGCGCGGGAGACTACGGGATCGCGAGCGCGATCAGGGTCGGCACGGTTCCACCGACGGTGAGCGCGATGTATTGCGTGCCGTCGTGCATGTAGGTCATGGGGGTGCCGATCGCGCCCCCGGGCAAGTCGAGCGACCCGACGATCGCGCCGGTCGTCTTGTCGCGAGCGACGAGACGCGGTCCACCGTCAGACCCGCCGGCCGTGAGGGCGCTTACGAGCAGCGTTTTCGTGAGCACCGGGCCTCCGCGGCCGTCGCCGCCGAGTGGCGGCAAATCCAAGTCGCGGAGCATTGGCAGATTTCGGTAGCGGTCGCCGTCACCGTTGGGCTGCATCCACACGTGGTCGCCGGTGTTGAGGTCGATGGCCGTAACACGCGAGTAGGGCGGCTTGAAGAGCGGCATTCCTTGTGGCATCAACGACGGCGTATCGAATCCACCTTGGGTATAGGTGAGATTGGCGTCGTCACCTTCGGGCGTGATGTAACGCATGACCGAGTACGCATTGAGCGAGGGCACATAGAGGAGGCCGGTCTCGGGGTCGACCGCGGAGCCCATCCAGTTCGCACCACCGCCGATGGCCGGACGCTGGATGGTGCCCCGGATACCACCCTCGACCGCGCGCATCGGCGGTGTGTACACACCGCCCAGCCGATGGGCTTTCACGGCGTCAACGGCGATCGCGCGGAGTTCCGGCGTGAAATCTATGAGCTGGTCTATGGACGACCCTTGGTCTTCGAAAGGTAACGGTCTTGTCGGAAACGGTTGGGTCGTCGCGAGACGTTCTCCTTCGAGATTGGTGTCGGTGTCGACCGGTCGCTCCTCGATCGGCCACACCGGTTCGCCGGTGACACGGTCCAGGACGTAGGCGAAGCCCTGTTTGCTGATCTGGGCGATGGCTTTGACCTCGCGGCCGTCGACGCTAACGTCAACGAGATTGGGATGACTCGGAAAGTCATAGTCCCAGACTCCGTGATGCACGGCCTGAAAGTGCCAGATCCGCTCGCCAGTCTCTATGTTCAGCGCCACAAGACTTTCCGCGAACAGGTTGTCACCGGGACGGTGTCCTCCGTAGTAGTCATTGGTCGGTGTACCGGTGGGCAAATAGATGTAGCCGAGTTCCTCATCGACGCTAAACGCCGACCAGACATTGGTGGCCCCGGTGTATTGCCACGAGTCGCTCAGCCACGAGTCGTTGCCGAAGTCGTCTGCCTGGGGCACCGTACGGAAGATCCAGCGGGTGGCCCCGGTGCGGGCGTCGATACCCTTTACCCAACCCGGAGGCTGCTCTTTGGCGATGGGCTGGTCGGAAATGGAAGTGGGTGTCACGACGACCCCTCGGGCCACGATCGGTGGCGCATTGATGCTGATCACCGGATGCCCCTGGTTGTCGGTTGAGCCTCGGCCACTGCGAGGAATCTCCGCCGCGAGGTCGACTCTTCCGTTCTCGCCAAAGCTCCGCACGGGTTCACCCGTGTCGGCGTCAACCGCGAGCAAAAAGCCGTCAGGCGTGCCATAGAAGATCCGGGCGTCGGTCCCGTCGGCGTCGCTGGCCCAATACGCTAACCCCCGGGAGCTATAGTTCGGGGTATTGATCGACGGCTTTGTGCCCCGAATGACATCAGGGTCATAGCTCCACCGCGCCTCGCCGGTCCCGGCGTCCAGCGCGGCCGCCTGTCGCATCGGTGTCACGACATAGATGACGCCGTCGACCATCAGCGGAGTCGCCCGAAAATTCGAAATGCTGAGGTCTGGATGTATCGCGCGGAGCGCATCGAGATCAAGGTCGGCATCGGCAGACTGCCATTGCCAGGCAATCTCGAGATCCGAAAAATTCGACGCGTCTATCTGGTCCAGCCCCGAGTATTTCGTTCCGCCCAGGTCGCCGGCGTAGGTGGGCCAGGCACCGTCAGGCGCCCCGTGCTGGGCCAGCGCTGGGTCGGAAAGCGCCGTCAACAGGCCGCAGAGCAGGATCGGAAAAGCCAAACGGGTGCGAGCGCTCACTGTACCTCCGGGTGCACGGTCTGACGCCGATGTCGACGTCGTGACCAGACGGAGACGCAGTGTGGCCCAAAAACCTGCCATCAGTCCAGGGAGCGGGGGTGTAGAATCTGTTCGATCCGCGGTGGGTCAAAAAGGAGGAGTTGCCGTGTTTGTGCTTGTTATCATGACTGCGCTGCTGGCCCAGCAGCCTGCTTCTTCGTCGGAATCCCTCGACTTCGAGGTCTTCAAGTCCGACGTGCAATCCGTCTTTCTCGAAAAACGCGCAGGGTTTACGCGATGCGTGGTATGCCACACCGGCGACGGGCGCTCCGCATTCTTGGAGCCGTTGTCCGCCGGAGCGACTAGCTGGGATGAGGAGCAGTCTCGTAGTAACTTTGAGCGTGTCTCCCGTCTCGTGACTCCCGGCGATCCGCTGGTAAGCCGTCTCCTGATGCATCCCCTCGAGCCGGCCGCGGGTGGGGACGAATTTCACAATGGTGGTCGGCAATTTTCGTCGCAAGACGACCCACAGTTCCAAACGCTCGCGGCGTGGGTGCGCGGCGAGTAACCGTTTCAGCGTGTCTCCCAAGGAGAATCAGGTATGGCGATCACACAAAAGGCAAGAGCCGAGAACACGGTACGGGCGGTCGTAGCACTCGTCGCTTTAGCACTGTCCCTGGTCACGCCGGCTGCCGCGCAGACGGTGCGTATCGTGCAGACGAACAGCGCCGGTGACAATGTCCACATCATCGACCCGGTCACTAATGAAGTCGTGGGCGAGGTGTCCGGTATCGAGCGAGCGCATGGCGCGGCCGCGGCACCAGACGGCTCCCACATCTATGTCGCGAACGAAGCCGACAACACGGTCGATGTCGTCAACGTCGAGTCACTGTCGGTGACAAAAAAGATCCCGCTCAGCGGTCACCCGAACAACATCGCCATCACCCCCAACGGTGAAAAGGTCTATGTGGCGATCGCGCAAGCACCCGGGGCCGTCGAGGTGATCGATACCGCGTCGGGCGAGACGACGGCAGTCGTGTCCGTTCACGGCGGAGTGCACAACGTGTACGTCACACCGGATGGTAAACACGCGGTGGCCGGGATGATCGGCGCGCGGAACCTCACAGTCATCGACACCGCGACGGACCTGCCGGTCTGGACCACCTATTTCGACCTCGGGATTCGACCGATGACCTTTGAGGCCAATGCGGACGGGTCGACAAAGCGGGTGTATGCCCAGCTTTCGAACTTTAACGGTTTTGGCGTCCTGGATTTCGAGACTCGGAAGGAAGTGGACCGCGTCGAGTATCCCGAAGTGGCACCGGACAAGCGGACGCCAGGGCACGGGGGGAACACGGCCCACGGTATCGGTGTCACACCCGATAACCGGTATCTGGTCGCGAATAGCAGTCTCAACAGCAGCGTCTATGTCTACTCGCTCCCCGATCTCGAGCTAGTGGGCGGCGTAGAGGTCGGTCACTCGCCGAACTGGGTCACGATGACCCCGGACAGCAAGTTTGCCTATATCTCGCTCTCCGGCTCGAACAGCGTTGCGGTGATCGATATCGCTGCGGTCGAGGTCGTGGCCGAGATTATGACCGGCGGGCAGGTGCCCAAGCGCAATACAACGCTGATCCTGGGTCAGTAAGACCGATGTGGTCGTCGTACCCCATGCTGTCGTCATCGTCCGGCGGATGTGGTCAGTAGCTTCACGCATTCATATGTCCGTATCCCCGCCGGTTGACATAGCGACTCGCCGTCTCGTTGTCGTGGCCACGGTGGCGACTGTTGTTGTCGCCACCGTGTTCTCGGCGCGCGCGACATTGCAGTCTGTCGACGACGGCTTCTTCACGCCCGAGCAGTCGGAGCGAGGGCAGGCTCTCTACGACGGGCGGTGCGCGTCGTGTCACGGGGGCCTGGGCGACTTCACTCCTGGTATGGCGGCGCTGCTGGGTGACCACACGTTTCGCTCCGGCTGGACGGGTCGCCCTCTGGGCGACTTGTTTGGCCTGATCATGGAGACCATGCCGCAGGATGCACCGGGGACGCTGTCTGCCAACGAGACGGCGGATCTCGTGGCGGCAATTTTGAATCGTCACCGATTTCCGGTCGGGACGATCCCGCTGACAACCGACATCGAGACTCTGATGGAGATCCCGTTCGCGCGCTAGTGCACTCGATTCGCCGCGGGGTCCACAGTAGGAGGTGGTGAGGGTGCGAACACGTCTATTTTCAGGTATCGCTATCGTGGGCATCGTCATCGTTGCGACGGCGCCGACCTACAGCCAGCAATCCGGGGAACCCGCCCCGCCGAGACAGAACCCAAATATCGATCGTCCGATTACAAACGAGGGCTTTGATAGCGCGGTCATTATGCTGCTCCAGAAGTTGGTAGCAGCGTATGGCCCTATCGCCGACAGCAACGATCGACCCAATCCTTACACCCGGGTCGAACCGTTTGGGGATCCGCCGCCTGGTAACAACGGGGAGTGGGCGGCGGTCATCGGGGCCGAGGGCGGCCCTGATGGCAACGTGTATGTGCTGCATCGCTGTCAATCCAACTCGTGTGTGGGTCGACCAGAGCCGCCGCTGGTCAAGCTTGACCCCCAGACCGGCGCTCAGCTGGCGACCTGGGGCACGGGATTGACCGCGTTCCCTCACGGACTGCATCTCGATTTCGAAGGAAACGTCTGGGTCGCCGATGTGGGTCGGGGTGACGCGCAGGGTGGCCATCTGGTGCGCAAGTTCAGCGCGGATGGAGAGCTGCTGATGACGATTGGCCATTCCGGAGTGGCGGGGGATGGGCCAGGCGAGCTCCGCGAGCCAACCGATATGGTTGTGGCGCGGGACGGGACGATTTTTGTGACCGAGGGGCACATCAAAAACGGTCCCCATTCTCGTGTCTCGAAATTCGCGGCTGACGGGACGTTTCTCGAGCGTTTCGGGGCCACTGGACAGGGGCATCTCGAGCTGAGCGCCCCCCACGCAATCGCGATCGATACTGCTGGGCGTCTCTTTATCGCCGACCGCGACAACAACCGGCTCATGATCTGGGACCAGGACGGGAACTATATCGACCAGTGGCAGCAATTCGGACGTCCGAGTGGCGTATATATCGACCACACTGACACGATATACGTCGCTGACTCGGAGTCATGGGGACCAGACAACCCCGGCTGGAAAAAGGGTATCCGCGTGGGAAGTGCAAAGACCGGACAAGTCCACTACTTTCTCGAAGATATCGAGTCGATGGATATGGCGCATAGCGGAGCCGAGGGGATTGGCGTCGACACGTCCGGCAACATCTATGGAGGCGTTGTCCGTCGTCAGATGCTCGAACGGCATGAGCCGTCGACCGCGCGGCCGACCCGTGGCGCGACGTGGGCCGCGCCAGAGTGAGGATGAGGCAGGGGTGACAGCTGGCTTCGGTGTCAGCGGATGGACGGACCGTTGAACGACTTCGGGACCGCGCATGTCCCGCTCGAGCTATTGAGTGTGTGAAGGACTCTTCGGATGGTCACATCGTCGCACCCGCGGCGAGCCCCTGGCGAGTCGGCGCCCGCGAGCCGGCTGTCGGAGCGGGCGCCGACTCTAGCGGTGAGCCGATCTTGCCGCGGAATGCACGTAAGATGAGGCAAGGCCCTACGGCGGCCCAACCGGCGTTGCCCCGTACCTCCGGGCGGTGCGCTGTTTACATAGCACGAGGCTCAGGGTGCGGCTGGGATATCTCTCAGCCGCTCCTGAACTGTGCCCGGGATACCCAGCGCCGTATTCGCGCCCAGCTCGGCCAGGAAGTCGGCGGTTTCCGGCCAGCTCTGAAACTGGAACGACTGTTTGGACCCCTGCGCCAGCCGATACGACGTCCGACCGCGAAAATCCCTGGCGTCGATATCGGCCCCTTCGTTGACCAGATAGCCGATGACTTCGTTGAGCCCGCGCATTGCCGCGCCATGAAGGGCAGTGAAATCAGCCTCGTTGACAGCGTTGATGTCAGCGCCGGCCGTAACCAAGGTCATCACGGCCGCCTCGGCGCTCGGCGCCGGGATGCCCCGCGGCTCACGTGGGGTATACGTCGCGCGACCCAGACCCGCGGCGGCCATGAGCGGGGTACTGCCATCGGCGGTGACGAGGTGAGGGTCGGCGCCCGCGGCGAGCAGCGTTTCCAGAATCTCGGTACTGCTCGCGGAGCGCATACCCACCGCTGTGAATCGGTGAGCGAACGCCCCGTTCATGTCGAAGGCCGCAACCCACAGAGGCGTTGCGCCACGGAGGTCCCCGGTGCCGCAGCCGAATGGCTCGAACGCCCCTTTCTTGGGATAGCCGATGTAACTCATGACCATCATCGACTCGCTGATCCGTCCGTTGGGGTCGGCCCCCGCCGCGAGGAGCGCCTTTACGACTGGTAGCCGCCCGTCGCCATCGAGGCGACGTCGGTCCAGTCGGCCATGGCGGCGGATCCAGTCATCTAGCCATAGACGCACATCGCCCACCGCCGTGTGCAGCGCCGGCACGCCACCCATCGTGCCATTGGGGTCGGCGCCGTGCTTCAGAAGAAATAGGGCAAATGCCTGTTGGCCGCTCACGATGGAGAAGGGGAGCGCGTGGGTGCCGTCGTGTCCGGTGTCATTGACGTCGGCTCCAGCGTCGAGGAGGGCCTGGGCGGTCTCAATGTCGCCGTTGCGGGCGGCGAACATCAGGGCAGTGAAACCACGCGGAGTGGACGCCGATGCGTCAGCGCCCTCCTCGAGCAATATATGGACGATCGCCGGATGCGGTTCCGCTATTGCCCACATCAGCGCGGTGCTTCCGGTTTCGCGGGTCGCGGCATTGACCTGGGCGCCCGCCTGTATGAGCGCGCGCACGACATCGGGATTGCCGGTTCTAGATGCCGTCATAAGTGGCGTGAGGCCGCTGGTCTGCGCGGCGGTTGCCGCGGCCCCCGCGGCAAGCAGCCGTTGGACAGCAGCGAGGCTGGCGTTTTCCGCGGCTCGGGCGAGGGCCGTGACCCCATGGTCGTCCGCCGCATCGACATCGGCACCAGCCTCGATCAAGAGGTCCATGACTTCGAGGTTGTCCCAATGCGTGGCCCACAGGAGCGTGGTCGCTTCATCTGCCCGCCGCGTGTTGACATTGACGGCGTCCGACTGTGTCAGAAGCTCACGCACCACGGACCACTGCTGCGCGGCAGTGGCCTCGACGAGACGGTCACCACTGTGGCGAGTCGGGACGGCGCTATCCTGTGCGGCCACGGCGGAAGGAGTCGTTGCGACGAGAACGACAGAAAGAAGCGACGCCAGACACGTCAATGAACGACTGTAGCGGTTTATCACACACACACTATAGGAATCACGTGACCGAGGTGCAACCGTCGTACGAACACCGACGAACGAGCACACCGGACGGCCTACCGTTTTATAGGCGTTGGCGGTCACAGAAGGTGACCGCAAGGCCCGGCCTCAACGCCGGCCCCGGCCTCGTTACGCGATGACAGGGCCGTCTCGACCATGCCTTGTCGGGCGAGGGCCGTTCTTGTCAGGCTTTCGGGGCGCAGATGGAGGCTATACTACGACAGCATAGAAAGACCGCCCGTCGTCCAAGCAGGACGGAGAAAATGCATGATTTTTCGTTGCCTACAGGTTGTCGCGGTTTGTGTCCCCACCACCCTCGCGATGGCGCAGACGCCCAGTCCGCCGTCTCGCGCGCTCCTCGACCAATACTGTGTGACATGCCACAACGAGCGTCTGTTGACCGCCGACCTGGCGCTCGACGCAGTAGATATGAACGACCTCGAGGACGTCGCGGCGCACGCCGAGACTCTGGAGAAGGTCGTTCGAAAATTACGGAGTGGCCAGATGCCCCCGGAGGGCAGACCTCGACCATCGGAGACGGCGTTGGCGACATTTGCAGGTGGCCTCGAGGCCGTGCTCGATCACGCGGCCGCGCGTGACCCGAACCCCGGCCGGGTGGCCTCGCGGCGGCTCAATCGACTCGAGTACATCTATGCGATCGAGGACCTTCTCGGACTCGAGGTCGACGGTGAGAATCTACTGCCAAGCGATATGGCGGGGTTCGGCTTTGACAACAACGCGGATGTCTTGTCGTTTACCCCTTCGCTCATGGAGCGCTATATCTCGGCGGCGACAAAGATCAGTCGAGCGGCGGTCGGGAGCCCGGATAGCCGGCCGGTGACTAAAGTGTACAAGGTTGGGTTTGAACGGCGCGATGTCCGCATCGGCGAGGACATGCCATTTGCCACCCACGGCGGGCTGGCCGTGCGTCATACGTTCCCCCTCGACGGCGAGTACCGGATCGCGATTCGTTTGAAGCGAAACGACACCATCTCGACGATCGACGGGATCGCGGAGTTTGCGCACCAGCTCGAGGTTCGGGTGGACCACGCGCTCGTGCGCCAGTTTGATATTGGCGGTCGGTTTCCTGGGCCCGACCCGGGTCAGCTCATCGCCGTCCCTGAGGATGACGTCGAGGGACAGCGTCTCCACGAGTATCGGATGACGGCCGACCATGAGCTCGAGATACGGCTTCCGGTCAACGCAGGGACGCGATTGCTGGCGGTCGGTTTTACGGATTCGGCTCCGTCGCCAAATCCACCCAGCTTGCTACCTGGTGTCGATATGGTCTTTGTGTCGGGGCCATTCGACGGGCGCGTGCCGGCTGACACGCCGACTCGTCGTCGAATCTTTGTGTGCCGTCCGGATGGTGTCACGCCTGGCGACGACGAGTCGTGCGCACGTAGAATTTTTGAAAACCTCGCCCGCCGGGCCTATCGTCGCCCCGTCACCAATGTGGACATCGATCCACTACTCCGGATGTATCGAGAAGGGCGCGCGGACCGGGGTTTTGAAGGCGGTATCGAACGCGGCCTCGAAGCGATGCTGTCAGTGCCGAATTTCTTGCTACGCCTCGAGCGCCCCCCGGTCGACACGCGTCCCGGTTCGGTCTATTCGCTGAGCGACCTGGAACTGGCGTCGCGGTTGTCATTCTTTCTGTGGAAGAGCGTCCCCGACGACGAGCTCCTCGGCCTCGCTGAGCGGAGCGAGCTGAATCAACTGGATACGCTGGCGGCACAAGTGCGGCGGATGCTCGCGGACCCACGCGCCACGCGATTCATGGATGACTTCGTCGGCCAATGGCTACAAGTGCGAAATATCCATGCCCAGGACCCGGACGGTGCGCTGTTCGCTGGCTTCAACGATACGTTGCGGACCTCGATGGTCAGAGAAACGGAGCTGTTTTTTGAGAGTCAGCTTCGCGAAGATCGCCCGATCACCGAGCTGCTGCGAGCCGACTACAGCTATTTGAACGAGCAGTTGGCTCGGCACTATGGTGTGGACAACATCTACGGGAGCCGTTTTCGACGGGTCACCTGGGAAGATGACCGGCGTCACGGGCTACTGGGGCACGGGAGTCTCCTGACCGTGACCTCGTATGCGAATCGTACCTCGGTCGTGCTGCGTGGAAAATGGGTCTTGGAGACGCTGCTTGGCGCTCCACCGCCTCCGCCGCCGCCGAATGTGCCGCCGCTCGAGGAAAACGATCAGGGCAACCCCACGTCCTTGCGAGAACGGATGGAAAACCATCGAAACAGTCCGGTCTGTGCGAGTTGTCATGTGCGGATGGATCCCCTGGGTTTTGCGATGGAACACTTCGACGCCATCGGGCGCTGGCGGGATACCGATGGTGGAGCCACTATCGATTCGACTATCGAGTTTGCGGGTCGCGTCGTCGACAGTCCCCGGGCGTTTCGCGAAGCGCTCCTCGCGTCCGGTGACGAGTTCGTGCGAACCGTGGCGGAAAAGCTCTTTATCTACGCGCTCGGTCGCGGTGTGAACTACTATGACCAGCCAACGTTGAGGCGTCTGGCGCGTGAGCTCGAGCAAGATGACGACCGCTGGTCGTCCTTGATCCTCGGCGTGGTTGAAAGCGACGCCTTTCAGATGAGGCGAGCGGTCGCTCCCGTATCGGCGGAGTAGCGGAGCGTTGTAAACGGCGGAGGAAAAGAAAGAGGCCAACGTGATGATGATCACCAAGAGACACATCCCCCGTCGAACAATGCTGCGCGGAATCGGCGCGACGCTGGCGCTGCCGCTCCTCGATTGTATGGTCCCGGCGCTGACGGCCCAGCGCCTCACGGCGGCGGCCCCAGTCAAGCGCCTTGGTGTCTTCTACGTGCCAAATGGGATGTCGATGCCGTATTGGTATCCCAAAGCCGAGGGTCCCCTCACTGCATTGCCGGGCGGCGCCGGTGCCCAGGGTCTACCTCCGACCTTGCAATCCCTCTCCAAGTTCAAGGATCAGGTGTTGATTTTGGGCGGGCTCGACGACGAGTCGGCCAATCTCGTGAAGGGCGGGGGTGACCACGCGCGCTCGGCTGGGACGTTTCTCACCTGCGAGCCCTACAAGATCACGGCTGGTGCTGACGTCCACGCGGCGGTGTCGATGGACCAGATCGCCGCCCGAGAATTGTCAAAGGAAACCCAGATCGCGTCACTAGAGCTCGGAATCGAATCGAACGCGATGGTCGGGAACTGCGATGGCGGTGCAAGTTGTGCGTATACCAATACGATCGCCTGGCGCACTCCAACCACGCCGCTCCCGATCGAGAACGACCCGCGCGCGGTATTCGAGCGACTCTTTGGCACGAGCGGCAGCACCGACCCGGCCGCAAGGCTGGCGCGGCTACATCGGGACCAGAGCATTCTGGACCTCGTCAGCGAGCAGTTGAGCGGGATCGAGCGGGTGATCGGTCCCGGTGACCGCCTGCGCCTCGACGAATACGCGGATGCGGTGCGAGATATCGAGCGACGAATCGAAATGGCCGAGCAGCAAAATACGCAAGAGCTCCCGGTTGTCGACCAGCCGATTGGGATGCCCAGCGATTACGCCGAGCACGCTCGTCTCATGATGGACCTCTTGGCGTTGGCGTATCAGACGGACTTGACGCGGGTCAGCACCTTTATGCTTGCGCGCGAAGTCAGCGGGCGCGCCTACCCAGAGATTGGGGTATCTGATTCACACCATCCGCTCTCGCATCATCAAGATGAGGCCGCGAAGCTCGAGCGGTTGCATCTCATCAACGAGTATCACGTGCAGCAGTTCGCGTATCTGGTCGACAAGTTGTCGGCGTTGCCGGAAGGTGACGGCACGATGCTCGACTCGACCGTGTTTCTGTATGGCACGGGTATCAGCGACAGCAATACTCACTTCCACGACGACTTGCCCGTGGCGCTGGTTGGCGGCAAGGCCGCCGGCATTCATGGTGGGCGATACATTCGTTACCCGGAAGACACGCCACTCGCCAATTTGCATTTGACGATCCTGGAAAAGCTTGGGGTCCCGCGGGACGCGCTTGGCGATAGTACGGGCCCGCTCGGTCGGCTCACCGACGTCTAATGGTGACCGACATCGTCCGAGTGGCGACGACGGTCCTGGGCGGGCTGGTGCTTGTCGGGGCTGTGTCCGATGCGGCCCAGGAGCGCTATCCGGTGTTCACGGACGTTCACCTCACCCGCACCATGAAGACCCTGGGGCCAAACGTGGCCGCCGCTCGAGCCTCGATGCGTTCGCGAGACTATGAGGCGGCGAAGGCGCAGCTGGTGCGGGCTCGCGAGCAGCTGGCGACCACGGTGACGTTTTGGAGGGACCGCGACGACGACGACGCCGTCGCGCTGTTGCGGGATGCGCTTAACTCGCTGGACGGGCTGGACGACGCGTTGTCGGCCGTAGAGGTCGAGGCCTCGGATGTCGCCAGGCGTGCGGCAGCGCTGGGCGGAGCCTGCCAAGCGTGTCACACGGCATATCGAGAGCAGGACCCCGTAACTGGCGCGTATAGGGTGAAATCTCAATGACGAAGCGGAGCATGTTTTCTGTCGGGCTGCTCGTGACCGCCTCGGCGAGTTGGGCCGGCGTCGAGGGTCAGGGCGAGATCGTCCTCGACGGAGACGACATCGGCGGGGTCGTCACAAGCGCGAACGGCCCTGAGGCGGGGGTCTGGGTCATCGCCGAGACGTCCGACCTGCCGACAAAGCTGGCGCGTATTGTCGTGACCGACGACGACGGCCGGTATGTGATTCCTGACTTGCCACCTGCCGACTATGACGTGTTCGTTCGGGGATACGGTCTGGTCGACTCGTCGCGGCAATCCGCGCGACCGGGCGCCCCGCTGAACATCGACGCCGTGGTTGCGCCAGACGATCGGGCGGCCGCGCAAGTGTATCCGGCGGCATGGTGGCTGACCATGATCGAGCCCCCGGAGGCGCCGGAAGCGCAGCTGGACTTCGCGCTCACCATGAAGCAGTGCTACGACTGTCATCAGGTGGGAAACAGAGCAACCCGAGAGATCCTGCCCGCGATGCAAGGCCGCTCAAGTTCGAGTTTGGATGTATGGACCCGTCGAACAGCCGTGGGGCCATCGGGTCCCGGGATGGCGGCTCAGTTTGAAAATCTTGGTGACATGCGCCAGGCGCTGGCCGATTGGTCCGACCGGGTGGCTGCGGGGGAGGCGCCTACCGACCCCCCGCCCCGACCGCAGGGAGCGGAACGAAACCTGGTCATCACATTGTGGGATTGGGGTTCCGAGATCGACGGCCGCACCGACATGGCGGCTTCCGACATTCGCAACGCCACGGTCAACGCCAACGGCTTGGTCTACGGAGTGGCGGAGATGACCGACTCCTTGACCATGCTCGACCCCGTGACCAATACGGCGTCGGTCGTGACGGTGCCATCGACAGCATCGCCGGTCGTCGGGGGCTTTAATGCGTCGTCTACCCGGTCTCCGCATTATGGCCCCAGTATGTGGGCGCGTCGGGCGGATGTCCGCAGCGCGGCCGTCGATGCCAGTGGACGCGCCTGGATGGCGTCACGGGTGCGAGAGCCCGAGAGCCAACCTGATTTCTGTGGCGCGGACGGCAATGCGTTTGGCCGCTACTACCCACTGGAGCGGTCGAGCCGGCAGGTTTCGCTGTATGACCCTGAGACCGGAGGGTTCGAGCAGATCGACACGTGCTTCAGCGCCGACCACAACCAGATGAGCGACGACAACTTTCTCTACTTTGGTCAGAACGACGCGGTGGGTTGGATCGACATGGATGTGTGGGATGAGACTCACGACGCCGAGGCCGCACAGGGGTGGTGTCCCGCCGTGGTGGATACCAATGGCGATGGACAGATCACCGAGTGGACCGAGCCGGACGAGGCGGTCGTGGCCACCCTCGACCACCGTGTGAGCTTCGGATGCTACTCCGTGGCGGTCAGCCATGCTGACGGGAGTCTCTGGTGTTCTGGAATCGGGCGTGGCGCAAAGCGTCTCGTGCGGATTGAGAAGGGGTCGAATCCGCCTCAGACGTGTAGCGCCGAGTTCTACGAGCCGCCTCCGGACCGAATGCCTGATGTTGTGGGGTCGGGAGGGGTCGAGGTCGACGGCAACGGGCGGGCGTGGCAAAACTGGCGCGTCAGCGGGCACTACTCGAGTTTTGACCGCACGTTGTGCGACACCACGGCTGACCCGCAGGCCACCGGACAAGGCTGTCCCGAAGGATGGTCGTATCGGAGAAAAAACGATCCGACCTACGGCACGAGTTTCTTTCACGCCAATGAAAGCTATCTGGCGCACATGGACTTTCACAACACCCTCAATCTTGGCGACGACGCGCCTATCTATGGCTCGGTGAACACCGACGCCATGGAGGTGTTGTCACCAGAGCTTGGTGAGTATGTGACCCTGCGGGTGCCGTATCCGCTGGGGTTTTTCCCACGCTCGGGGAATGGTCGGGTCGACGACCCCGATACCGGCTGGAAGGGAAAAGGATACTGGGCGAGCTTCTCGACCTATGCCACCTGGCACATTGAAGGGGGCAGGGGAGAAGGAGGCGCGGGTGTCCTGCCCAAGGCCGTCAAGTTTCAGATGCGCCCGGATCCGCTGGCGCACTAGCACCACCGTCCAGGAGTGACTTCATCTCGACGGCGGTGCACTAGTCCACTCGTGGTCTGAAACGGATCGAGTGTGTGCCAGGCGTCGTCTCTATCGAGGAGAACACCACGTCATGATTGAACAACCGTCCGTCTCTTCGCCCGCAGTGCCCCACAATCCGTCGTCTGTCAGCCGACGCCTGTTTCTGACGACGACGCTGGCCGGCGCTGTCGTGGTCCCTGCGCTCGCGCAGCAAGGGCAGATTCCCCCGTATGAGTCTCGTGATTGGGGCCAACCGGGCGCATATCCAGACCGAGACATGGTGGCCCTCGACGATCGGTTTCGGCGCTACGTACTCTTCAATACGCCGATCACCCGTTTGCATGTCGGGACGTTGTGGGCCGAGGGGCCCGCGTGGAATGGGGTGGGGCACTTTGTCGTGTGGAGCGACATCCCAAACAATCGCCAACTCCGTTGGATCGAAGATGACAATCGTGTGACCGAGTTTCGCAGCCCCTCCGGACACAGCAATGGCAACACGTTCGACCATCAGGGTCGGCAGCTCTCGTGCGAGCATGGTGGACGACGAGTCGCGCGCTATGAGCACAATGGCGACGTGACCGTCGTCGCCGACAGGTTCGAGGGAAAGCGTTTGAACTCTCCGAACGACGTGGTCGTCCACCCCGACGGTGGGGTCTGGTTCACCGACCCACCATATGGCATCCGCGGGAACTACGAAGGGTTCCCGGCGGAGTCAGAGTTGCCAAACGCGGTCTATCGTGTGGATCCCACGACGGGTATGGTCGCCAAAGTGACCGACGAGATCAGCGCCCCAAATGGTCTGTGCTTTTCCCCGGGATATGACCGACTCTATGTGGCCGACACCGGCGCCGGTCGAGACATCAAGGTGTGGGATGTGGATGGCACGACGCTCCGCAATCCACGACGTCACATCCAGCTGACGGTCCCCGGGACTGACGCAATTGCTGGCGCGGACGGTATTCGGTGCGATGTGGACGGAAACATCTGGGCGGGTGCGGGCCGCGGCGTGCAGGTCGTCGCACCAGATGGGGAGCCCATCGGTCTCATCCGATTGCCGGAGATCTGTGCGAACGTGTGTTTTGGTGGGGCGCGTCGAAATCGTCTTTTTATGACGGCAAGTCAATCGCTGTACTCCGTGTATGTCGGGGTTCAAGGCGCCGGTGTTGCGTAGCCGGCGGTCGCTGCCGTCGAACGCACAACAGCTGTGAACTGTCGCAGAGAAACAAGCAGCGTGCTCCGGGCACCGCCTGCCGGCGTTGTTCTTTGCTCGCAGATACCCAATATGCTCCCCAATTACGTCCGGCTGGCGTCGCGGCTCGAGCATGCGTCACGTTGTTCCTCATACGTTCACCAGCGGCTTCTGCTCGAAGATCCGATTGGGCCGATGCGCGCAACGCAAGATCTAGATGGTCGATTGTCGTCACTGCCAGACCTGATGATCTGACTGTCGAGCCTGGGGAGCTATCTCCGTAGAGATTTCTGAGCCACAATGTGTCAGAAGAGCACGTATTGACGACAGGCGGCCCAGGGGCGGGTCCAGAGCCCGTTGTTTCTGGCGCAGGGGAGCGAAGACAATGAGACAACGCTACGGATACGAGTCGACGTATCGTCCGCCGTCCGTCGCGGTGTTGGGCGACGACGCCCGCTCGCGATTTATCACAAAGACTTATAACCACTTGTGTGGAGCAGTTTTTGGCTTTGTCCTGATTGAGTGGATGCTGTTCACCTCAGGACTCGCGGAGGTATTGGCGGCAGCGATGATGGGCACCAGCTGGCTCTTGGTGCTCGGGGGATTCATGCTCGTCAGCTGGCTCGCTTCGCGTGTCGCGGGGCAGTCGGCGTCTCTGGGCGCGCAGTATCTCGCGCTGGCGGGGTTTGTCGTCGCGGAAGCGGTCATTTTTGTCCCGCTGCTCTATATGGCGCAGTTTTATGCTGGGGGTGGGGTCATCGAAAGCGCGGCAACTGTCACCGTCCTCGGTTTCATCGGGTTGACCGCAATTGCCTTCTGGACGCGCCGAGACTTCAGTTTTCTGGGAGCCCTGCTGCGTTGGGTGGGGATGCTGGCACTGGTCGCGATTACGTCAGCCGTGCTGTTTGGGTTCGAGCTCGGAACCTGGTTCTCTATCGCCATGATCGGTGTCGCCGGCGGGGCGATCCTGTTTGACACCTCGAATGTGATTCACCACTACCCAGAAGACCGCTATGTGGGCGCCGCCTTGCAGCTGTTTGCCTCGGTCGCGTTGCTGTTCTGGTATGTGCTTCGGTTATTCATGGCTCGGGATTAACTCGAGTCTTCACGACCATCCCACCACGGGCTGTTAGGGCAGGGTCATCGCGATGAGCTCGGGTGGGTTCCCCCCGATGGTCATCGCGATGTACTGCTTGCCGTCCACAAGATAGGTCATCGGGGTGCCGATGGCCCCGCTGGGCAGATCGGCGGAGGCGAGTTCGGCGCCGGTGCGCTTGTCGTAGGCGACCAGACGAGGTCCGTCGGTGCTGCCGCCGGCCGACAGGGCGCTTATCAGGAGCGTCTTTGTGAGTAACGGACCGCTGCGCCCACTGTCGCCACCGACGGGGGGGAGGTCAAGGGCCCGAAGCATGGGGTGGTTCCGAATCCGGTCGCCATTGCCCAGCGGCGCCATCCACGCATGCTCACCGGTGTTCATGTCGATAGCGGTCATCCGCGTGTAGGGCGGCTTGAACAGCGGGAGGCCCCGCGGCATCGTCGGCATGTCTCGCGCGCCGCCGCCCGAGAGAATGACATCTTCGGGCGCGCCATGCGTGAAGCGGAGGTTTCCCCCTTGGCCCTCTGGACTGTAGAAGCTCACAACGGTCGCCCGGTTTGTCGAGGGGACGTAGAGCAGACCCGTCTCGGGATCAACGGCCGCGCCGGACCAGCTGGCCCCGCCGGCCCCGGGAGGACGGAAGAGCGTGCCCCGGGTGCCGCCCCGAACGGCGCGGTCGAGCGGCGTGAAGATCGGGCCCAGTCGGAAACCCTCGACGGCCTCCACGGCCATCTGGCGGATCTCAGGGGTGAAATCGACGAGGTCGTCGATGGTGACCCCTTGATACTCGAACGGCAGGGGTTTGGTCGGGAACGGTTGGGTCGACGACGGAACCTCTCCGGGAATGTTGGTGTCGGTCGGGACGGGGCGTTCCTCGATCGGCCAGATCGGTTCACCCGTAACCCGGTCGAAGGCATAGAGGAACCCTTGTTTGCTCACCTGCGCGATCGCTTTGACGGGACGACCGTCAACCACCACGTCGAGCAGGTTGGGGGCGGCCGGGAAGTCATAGTCCCACAGCCCGTGGTGCACCGCTTGGAAGTGCCAGACTTTTCGTCCGGTCTCGACATCGACGCACACGATGCTTTCCGCAAAAAGGTTGTCCCCAAGGCGGTGACCGCCATAATAGTCGTTGGTCGGCGTGCCGGTGGGGAGGTAGACATAGCCGAGCTCGTCGTCGCCGCTGAGCATCGTCCATACATTCGCGTTTCCTGAGTATCTCCACGAGTCGCCTGACCAGGTCTCGACCCCTTCCTCGCCCTCCTGGGGCACCGTGTGGAAATCCCACTTGTGCTCGCCGGTCCTCGCATCCCACGCCCGAACCCACCCGGGGACGGCCTCCTGCATGATCCGCCGGTCGGCAATCGACGACCCATGGATGATCACGTCACGGACCACGATCGGGGGCGACTGCACCGAGTAGTTCATGGCGTTGAGATAGTCGCGATCAGTACGGTCGGCGCGAGGGAGGCCCACGGTCAGATCCACTCGGCCGTGCTCGCCGAAGTCAGCGCACGGCTGACCCGTCTTGGCCTGCACACAGATCAAGTAGCCGTTTCCGGTTCCCCAATAAACGCGTTCGTCCGACCCGTCCGACCAGTACGCCACGCCACGTTGTCGCCAGGTGACGGTCATCGACGTGGTCCCTTCTTCGTAGCTCTTGGGGTTGTAGACCCAGAGTGTCTCGCCAGTCTGAGCGTCGACGGCCACGCCTTGTGACAGCGCGGTATTGAAGTAGAGCACCCCGTCGACCATCAGGGGCGTCGCCTGCATGGAGGAGATCCGCGGGGTGTTCTGCGAGCGGTACAGATTTGGCGTCTCCGCTTCGAGTTCGGCCACGATGTTGTTCAAGCTCGAGCGCCACTCACCCCCGCCGCCGGTGGTCTTGCTGGGAAAAGCGTCGACGGACTGCCACTGCCAGGCGACCTCCAGCTGCTCGAAGTTGTTCTCGTCGATTTGGTCAAGCGGGGAGTACTTGGTGCTTCCCGAGTCGCCTCCGTAGCTACGCCACTCGCCGCGAGTGGCGCCTTGTTGCGCCCCGACGGGATCCGCCCATTCGCCAAGGGCACTGACCTGCGCCAGAATCATGATGCCGAACAAAGCCTTTTTCATCCGGACACTGTACCCCGCCGCAGCGAGTCCGGAGCTCCATTCCGTCGCCGGCCGCGGAATGGCCGTGAGGTACTGTCGGGGCGACCGTCCACGAGTCAACCACGCGTATGGTTCGGTTGGTAGTGCTCTGCTTGGGACCCTGCTCGCGGGCGGCTGCATCTGGTATCCCCGCGAATTCCCAATATGAAGCCTGACTGGGCCGCTCTATCGTCTAACGGAGGGGCCGTCCTGCTCTGACGACCTTCCAGAAGAGACGATGAAAGAGCCGGGAGCGATGCGCTCGACCTCGCCGCTATCTGGGGTACCAGTTGTTTCGTCGGTGCCGCCCATTGAGTTCGAAGTAGCCGCGGACGTTGCGCTCGTGGCGGCGGTCCTCCGAAAGGACCGCAAAGCCACTGCCGAGCTCGTGTCTCGCCACTCCGGCGTGGTGTACGGCTATGTGCGGCGCCGGCTTGCGCCGCGAGCCGATCGCGTCGATGACCTGGTTCAGGAGATCTTCCTGGCCGTTCTGAAGGGGTTGGGTGCATACGCCGGTCAGGCGTCACTTCGGTCGTGGATTCTCGGTATCTCGCGCCGCAGGGTGGCCGACCACTACCGTATGACGCTACGACTGCAGCACCCCACGTTGACGACGTGATCGACCGCGCGCGGTTGCAAGAGAAAACCAGACGCATGCTGACTCGGCTCCCCCCGCCTATGCGTATGCGTTGGTACGGCGGTATTGGGATGGCCGCAGCGCTCGAGAGATTGCACATGACACCGGAAAAACCGAGAAAGCGGTCGAACGGCTACTCGCCCGGGCGCGGGCTCGGTTCAAACGGGGCTGGGAGACGGCCTGAGAGGCGACATCCTCATGGACGAAGAGCTCTTCTTTACGCAACTTGCGCTCGAGACGGCGGACGCCGCTGGTGACGGTGACGGTGACGGTGAGATCGTCGCACCGGCCCGTTTTCGAGCACGTCTCTACTCGGCGCTGGTTTCAGAGCAGGCGGCGAGTGGTCCGCTCGAGAGTCTCGCGGTGACACGGCAGACCGGCGGGGCGCTGTGTGTTTTTGAAGAGATCGTGGCGGTGGCGCCGGTCAGCGACATGCTCAAATCGAAGAACCCGTGTCGGGTGTGTCACGCGCGAGTCCCCGGGGAGCAGATGGACCGCGCCCCAATCTACTGGCCTCACTGTCCATACGCGGAGTTTTACTCGAAATGACTGCAATTGTGTCAGAACGTCGCCATCACGCCGACAAGGTTTTGGAAGTTCATCAGGACGCGCTCTCCCGCGGGTGTGAGGCGTTCGCCGATCGGATTGGGACTGATGCCCTCGCTAAAGGAGTATCGAACGCTCCAGGTGGGTCCCACCGCGATATCGATACCAACCGCAACTCGTAGCACCGGTGTCACGGTGGTAAATGTCCCACTCGGGAGCAGCGAGACTGAGGGTGCGTCGTCACGGATCGTGTCGCTCGCGAACCGAAACACACCCACCCCCGCCGACAGGTAAGGACGGACGGGACTCCGCCAACCCCGAAAGAACAGCAGAAAGTCACCAACCACGCCCTGCTGGGAGCTGGTCGTGGTCACACTGTCAAAGCTACTGGCACCACCGGCCCCGACCCCGGTCTGGAACCGGAGTTGGTTTCGGTTCCAGAGATAGTTGGCTTGTAGTGTTGACGTAGTCCGCAAGGTGGGCGCCCACAAAGAGATTGAAGGCGCCGCCGTTCGTTGGAGCATACGTGGACAGCTGAAACTCGTCCGGGGACGAGGCGGAGGTTGACGTGTCAGCCGACAGCGCCGAAACTCCCGCGAGCACCCCCGCGAAGGTTTCGACGCCGTCTTGTCCGCTCCCTGGGACCGGCGTACTCAGCAGCAGACTGGCACAGATCCATAGATCCCGGACACCGCCACCCCTCATGCAATGCTAATGATAGCCGGCGGTCAAGAAATCTTACGGATCGTGACTCGCGCCACTGGATTGCGCCAATCTCTCACCGATGCGTCAAAGTCTCCGACGCCTTGGATACCCCGATGGACCGTGACGGCACCCTCACCGCCCCCGACTTCGGCGCCGCCGCCAGGCCCCCGCACTCTGTGAACGACGGGCCGGGGATCGACGCGCACAACTTGTCGTTTTTCTCGGTGCCGGCATCATACGCGTTGGCGCCGACGACCTTGACCTCACCGTACGCCGGGAGTGAGGTATTGACGCCAAAGAACGCGTCGTTGGTGGGAATCAGCATGGCCGTGAGACTCAGTCGCTCGCCCGGGCTCCCAGTGATTTCGAATTCTGTCGTCACGCCTCGGGTCAGCAGGCCTTCCGTCATCACGATGTCACCAACGCCAGCTGTGCTGGGCATCAACGCCGCCAGCGGACCGGTCGCTCCACCCTCGGCCCTCATCTTGAGGCCGGACGGGGTCGTTCCCAAGAGACAGGGCCATCGTGAACACAAAAAAGCCGGCGACGAAGGCCACGGTGAGTGCTACGTTGTGCAACTGTTTGTGCATCTATTTCTCCTTGAGCGTAAGGTTGTTTCTCGTCGCACACTTCAGCGACGAGAGAGGGTCCGCGCGGTGGTTCTCATCCCGCAACGAACTACCGTCTCCTAGTGAGTCGGTCGAGGTAGCGAGATCCCCATCGGTCGAGCTATAAAAGGCGGTTGAGCCGTTGCTGTGACAGCGTGCACGTCCCCACTGTGCTCCTACGCATCGATGTGGGGCGGGCGTATAGTAGAGGTGCGATGCCTTCGACGACATCCATAGATCGACGGCGGTTTCTCCAGGTCGGTGGGCTTGGGGTGGGGCTCGGTGTCACGCGGCCGAGTCCCGGCCTCGCCCAGGCGGCATCCCGGGAGGGAGAGTCCACCCGGGTGCGGATGGTCGGCGATGGCCTAAGTATGACCGTCGCGGAGTCGGCGTCGGTGTGGACCGAGCTTGGTCACGACATTGTTCGCGATTCCTACTCGAATGGAGGCGTCGTAGAACGCCTCGAGCAGGCATTCGCCAAAGAACTTGGCAAAGAACGGGCGGTGTTTCTTCCCACCGGAACCTTGGCCAATCATCTTGCGGTTCGGAACCTGGCCAGTCCGGCCGGACGGCCAACCCGCGCCATCGTTCAAGCCGAGAGTCACCTGTTTAATGATTCCGGGGACTGTGTGCAAACTCTCAGCGGGGTCACGTTGGTCCCCCTTGGTGCCGGACGGGCCGGGTTCACCCTAGAGGAAGTGCAAGAAGCGATTCGGCGCACGGCGAGCGGTCGCGTTGCGGCTCCCATATCAGTCATTTCGCTCGAAACACCGGTGCGGCGCAAATTCGGGGAAACGTTTGACGCGGCCGAGATGGCGCGGATTGTGACTTTTGCACAGCGCGAGGGGATTCGGCTCCATCTCGACGGCGCTCGCATCTATCTTCAGAGCGCGTATACGGGACGCTCAGTGGCTGAGTATGCCAAACCGTTCGATACGGTCTATGTGTCGCTGTACAAGTACTTCAATGCGCCTTCAGGAGCGATCCTGGCCGGTCCCAGGGATTGGCTCGACGGGTTGTATCACGAGCGGCGGATGTTTGGTGCCGGGCTACCCAGTGCATGGCCCTTCGCATCGATCGCGGCGTATTACCAGCCCGGGTTTCTGGAGCGTTTTCGTCGGGCGGTCGAGACGTCCGAGTCATTGATTGCGCGTCTCACGAAAGAGCCGCCGTTTCGTGTCAGCCGTATCCCAGCGGGCACAAATATTTTTGATGTACAGGTGGCCGCGTCGTCAGTCTCTCGGTTCCAGCAGTATGTGCGCGACCACGGCGTCGACCTTGGCATGCCGCGACCGGGCGGTCGCTTCCGTCTCTCGGTCAACGAGACCTGGAACCGCCGTTCCGCTCAGGAGTTGGAAGACATCTTCGTTGGTGCGCTCTCCGCATGAGAGGGCCGAGAGCTGCGAGGTGGGCGCTTGTCGCGTGGTTGGCCGTGTGCGTAACGACGACGACGGCAACGGTGAGCGGTTCGGCGACGGCTCGGCGGGAGCATCGGTTGGTCCTGGTCGCCCCATCGTTGACGGACGGTCGGGTCGGCCATCTCCGCGATGCAATGGCCTTCTGGAACCGAACGCTGCAAGAGCTGGCACTCGATATACAGATAGTCGAGATTCGGACGCTCGTGGCGCCCGATGAGACCGATGCCCTCGAGAACTACACCCGGCAGATTTGGCAGCAGGCGGGTCGTATACGCGGGGGTGTGGGTGGCCCGGCGGAACCCGACGAAGTGTCTGATTTGGGGGGCGACGTGGTGGTGTTTCTGTCGGTGCAGCCAACGATGTCATTCGCGTGGCCACTGGACGCCGATCGTCACTTTGTGGCGGTACCCGCCGAGCCGGGCTCGAGGTTCCAGCGAGCCGGTTCCACCCCCAACGTGCTTGCCCACGAGCTCGGCCACACCCTTGGCCTCATCCACCACCGAGACCCATTAGTGTTGATGTGTAGTCCATGTCGCCCGTCTCTGGGTGCCAAAGATGCCGATGGGTATTTACCGCTTACCGAAACGGACCGCGACCTACTACGCGCCCGATACATTCACTAGCGCGGTGCACTGGAGACGACCAGCCCATACATCGGCTCTCTCCGTCAGCTCAAGCTCGGCGACGGTTTCCGACGGTTGCCCGAGGGCGGTGTGTCCTCACGGTGCGCGAAGAGCGCCGACCGCGAGCGTGACCCAACCAGCGATAAAAAAGAGCCCGCCAATGGGCGTGATCGCTCCCAGCCAGCGAATACCGGTAACCGACAACAGGTAGAGACTTCCCGAGAAGAGAACGATGCCGGCGATGAAGCACCAACCGGCGACACTGACCGACGTGTGCGGCCAACGTGAGACTGCCGTTCCGACCGCAAGTATGCCCAAGGCGTGGATCAAGTGATAGCGGATGCCCGTCTCGAAGACGCCGAGCATCTCGGGGGTCAGCCGGTCTTTCAACCCGTGCGCGCCAAAAGCTCCGAGCAACACACCGAGTCCACACAGTGCTGCGCCAGTTGCAAACCATCCCGCCATATGGTGCCGATCATACACGGCAGACTCGGTGCGTCGGCCGGTGTAGACTTCTGCAAATCATGCGGATGACTGTGGCCATTGTCGTGTGCGGACTCGGGTCGGTCGGTATCGGTGCAGCGCAGCCGGTCGAACCCGTGTTGAGCCAAGTGAAAGACGAACAGGGGCCTTTCGTGTCCACTCTCCGGGAACTCGTATCGGTTGAGTCCGGAAGTCACGACATCGAGGGGCTCACTCGACTTGCGGGTATTATCGGCGACCGTCTGCGTGGTCTCGGCGCAGAGGTCGACCTTGTCCCGGCCGCCGACATCTATCAGATGCAGGATACGCCCGAGCAGATCGGTCCGTCGGTGTTGGCGCGTTTCCGAGGCACGGGGACGCGGCGGATCCTACTCCTCGCGCATCTGGACACGGTCTACCCCAGGGGGATGCTGTCAGAGCAGCCATTTCGCATAGACGGTGACCGCGCGTATGGGCTCGGGATCGCCGACGACAAGCACGGCGTCGCCATCATTTTGCATGCGATGGCTGTGCTCGAAGCGCTCGAGTTCCGAGAATATGGGCTCGTGACGGTGCTCATTAACGCCGATGAGGAGGTGAGCTCGCCGGGGTCGCGCGGCCTGATCACTCGCCTGGGTCGAGAGCACGACGTGGTGTTGTCGTGCGAAGGCGGCGGTGACGATGAGGTGCGCCTGACGACGGCTGGGATTGGCGCGTTCAAGATGACCGTCCGCGGCCGGGCGTCTCATGCCGGTGCCGCGCCGGACCAAGGGCGCAACGCGCTCTACGAATTGATGCACCAAATCATGCAGACCCGGGATCTATCAGACCCGGACATCGGTCTCAAGATGAATTGGACGGTCGCCTCGGCCGGGACCAAACGAAATGTGATCCCAGCCGAAGCGGAGGCAACGGCCGATGTGCGGGTACTCATGGTAGAGGACTACGATCGGATCGAGCAGGAGGTCCGCCGCCGCGCCCAGAATCGGCTCATTCCCGATGCGGAGCTTGATCTCGTGTTTGAACGGCGTCGTCCCCCACTCCAGGTGAACAATGCGTCGCGGCGCCTGGCCGCCCACGCGCGCGAGGTCTTTCGCGAGCTTGGTATGAATCTCACGGTGGAAGAGGAAGCGTCGGGTGGCGGCACGGATGCGGCCTTTGCCGCGCTCGAGACGTCCGCGCCGGTCATCGAAGGGATGGGTTTGCGAGGGTTTGGTGCGCACTCGAACCGCGCCGAGTATATCGACCTCTCGTCGGTCGAACCTCGTTTGTATCTGTTGACCCGGATGATCATGGATGTCGCGCGGGGGCTGGCCGGCAACTAGTGCACCGCCGCCGAGTTCGTCAGCCGGCAGCTCGCGGCGTTCTTGATCAGATGCCGCTGACAGGGCGCTGCGGGAGTGAGGTGGGGCCGCGCGACTCTTCGAGCACCTGCCGCAGATACAGACCGTAGGGGCTCGAGGGCATCGAGTCCGCGAGGCGCTCGAGCTGGGTGGCTGTGATATACCGACGCTGAAACGCGATCTCCTCCAGACAGCCGATCATCGTGCCTTGCCGGTCTTCAATCGCTTGGACATATTGCGAGGCTTGGATGAGCGATTGCTGCGTGCCGGTATCCAGCCAGGCGTTGCCGCGAGCGAGTTTCTGCACGGTCAGACGGTTGCGCGTGAGATACGTCTGGATGACATCTATGATCTCGAGCTCGCCTCGCGCGGACGGTTGCAGCTTTGCGGCGATGTCGACCACATCGTTGTCAAAGAAATACAACCCGGTGACGGCGTATTGAGAGCGCGGCTGCTGTGGTTTTTCCTCGAGGCTCACCGCCCGGCCGTCCGTATCGAGTTCGACGACCCCGTATCGCTCTGGGTCCTGCACCCGATACGCAAACACGGTCGCGCCGCTGGTCCGGTTGGCGGCCTTCCTTAGCGCCTCTCCGAAATGGGCGCCAAAAAAAATGTTGTCGCCCAGCACAAGGCAGCTCCGATGTGAACCGATGAACTCGCGACCAATGGTAAATGCTTGGGCGAGCCCCCCGGGAGTGGGCTGCTCAGCGTAGAGGATCGAGATACCAAGCTGAGACCCGTCACCCAAGAGACGCTCGAAGCTCTCCCGATCGGTCGGCGTCGTGATTAATAGGATCTCGCGGATACCGGCTAGCATCAGCGTGGCCAACGGGTAGTACACCATCGGCTTGTTGTAGACCGGCAGGAGCTGTTTACTGACCGCCGAGGTCAGCGGATGGAGACGCGTCCCCGCTCCGCCGGCGAGGATGATACCCTTCAAAGTCGACTGCACGCGGTAAGGTTACCCGACGTCATGGCGCGACGAAATCCACTCATCAAGGTTTGCGCGGCGCTGGGGGCGATGATCGTCCTTGGCTATCTATTCGCTCACACGCTCACGACCGTGAGCTCCGAGCCGTATATCGTACCGGCTGCCCACCTCGGTCCCTGGACGATAGAAATCGGGTCTGTCGTTCACCCCGCGGCGCCGGTTGTGTTTCTCCGGCCACCTCGTGAGCTTTCCATGGGGGTGTTTGACCAGGTGTTTCAGCGAACGATGGAGTCGTTTACGTCGTCCGCCGAACCTGGAATTCCGTTGGTCTTGTATCGCGAGGTGCAACCGGTACGGGGGGGCACGCCGCTCGTCACGCCGTCCGACGTACGTCAGCTGGCCGTTGATGTCGGCCTCGGTGCTTCAACCCCAACGCCCTTCTGTATCTCCGTCTATCGAACGGCGGGTGGTCGGGAGCAGCGTCTCTTTTTTCTCCTTTTCGACCACCCTCCGTTCGAGCGGTTTCGAGCGGAGCTTGGGGAGCGGCTCCATGCAATCGCGGGGAGCACCGGTTACCGCGCGGAAGCCCTTTCTCCGGCCATGCTGATCGCGTCCTCCGCGGCCAGCCGACTCGGCGAGGTGCATTCGAGGGTCGAGCTCGAGTCGGCGTGCGAGGCTCCCATCGAGTCACGAAATTGACCGCGACGCCAACGAGACCAGCGTATTCTCGGTTGGAGGTTTCCAAACCGAGGAACATGGAGGCAATACTCTCTCGAATGAAGATGACCATGCCCACGACGACACCATCATCAATTCTCGGGAGGCTCGCGCTTGCCGCGCTCCTGGTCTGCAGCGCTGGCACAAGGACCGAGGCTCAGCGACCGGTACACGAGATACGTGTGGAGCGGCTATTGGACGCGCCCATCGTTGGTCCAGATTTGCACCCGAGCATCGGTGGGAACATCCAGGGTCCGTCGATCATCAAGGTCCCCGACTGGGTGAGCGAACCGCTCGGCGCCTACTATCTGTATTTCGCGGATCACAAAGGGCTGTATATTCGGTTGGCCTATGCGGAGGACGTATTGGGGCCCTGGAGTGTCCATGCTCCGGGGAGTCTGCAGATCGCGGATTCACACTTTCTCACGGAACCACCGGCGGTGTCGTCAGACGAGCTTGAGCGGCTCCGTGTGGCACGGCAGGGGCGTGGCGTCCCGATATCTCACGATTTGTTGACCGAGGTCACGACCCCGCACATCGCATCTCCCGACGTGCACGTCGATGACGAGAACCAACGGATCGTGATGTATTTTCACGGCCTCGATGGTGTCAGTCGGCAGGTGTCACGGGGTGCCATCTCCGAAGACGGTATTCACTTCGAAGCCCGCCCGGAAGTGCTGGGTCGCACCTATATGCGTGCCTTTGACTACGCCGATTTCACGTACATCATGTCGATGCCGGGGCAGTTCTATCGGTCCGACGACCCGCTGGGTGGTTTTGAAGAAGGCCCGTTGCTCTTTAATCCCAATATGCGTCACGCCGCGATGATCGTCCGAGAGGACATGCTCTATGTGTTCTGGACGCAGGCGGGAGAGGCTCCAGAGCGGATCTTGCTGAGCACAATCGACATCTCTGGCGACTGGAACAGCTGGGTCGAAAGCGCGGCGGTCGAGGTGTTGCGTCCTGAGCACGATTGGGAGGGCGCCGACGAACCTGTCGTACCGTCCGTCCGGAGTACGGCGTATGGTCATGTCAATCAGTTGCGCGACCCCGCGCTTCTCGAAGATGGCGGCCGGGTGTTCTTGCTGTATGCAGTAGCCGGAGAAAGCGGGATTGCGATCGCTGAGGTGCACGGCCTCGATTGAGTGGTGGTCTCGGCGGACGGGGCGCTGCCGCGGGCGGGCGGGATACGGGTGTCCAGATCGCGTGGGTTCACCTCGATGAGCTGTCGTAGGAACCGTGCCGCCGCTGAGTCATCGCCCGTTGAGGTGTTCGGGCGAGACAACGGCATCGCCAGCGTGGAGACCAATGCAATCGAGTGAGCTCCTCTCCTCCCTGGGTCAAATCGATATCTATCTGATTGACCAAGTCATGCGCGGGCGTGTCGCTCGCGGGGACGTCATCTTTGATGCAGGCTGTGGCCACGGGCGAAACCTTGCCTACTTCTTGTCTGAGGGATTCGAGGTGCTCGCGGTGGACGCTGACCGTGACGCGGTGGCTGCGGCGCGCCGCCTGGCGGCCGGAATCGGGCACGGCGCACGGGCGGACATACGAGCCGAGTCTTTAGAGACGGCGTCCTTCACCGATGGTCGCGCGGACGTCGTCGTCAGTAGCGCGGTGCTCCACTTCGCGCGTAACGACGAACAGTTCGACGGAATGCTACGGGGGTCCTGGCGTGTTCTGCGTGCCGGGGGGGTGTTCTTCGCTCGCCTCGCTTCTTCAATTGGTATCGAGGACCGGGTCGTCCAGGTCGAGGGGCGCGTGCATCGACTACCTGACGGGACCACTCGGTATCTCGTGGACGAGCCGTTCCTCGTCGATCGCACCCGGCAGCTCGGCGGGCGGTTACTCGATCCCATCAAGACGACCGTTGTCCAGGATCAACGGGCCATGACGACCTGGGTTGTCCGAAAAGACTAGCCCGAGAGCTCACAGTTCCAAGCCGGTGTTCGATCCGAGATCCGGAACGGCACCGTGAATACACAACGACGTGGGCACCAGCCTCGGAGCGTACTCGGGAGCCATTCTTTCGCCAAACGGTGCTGACCGGAGGAAGACACGTCGTATGGCGCGACGTCGCTCGCGCTCGTGTCGGCGGGTGCCTATAGCGTCATCCGGCCGGCCGAGGCTGGTGCACTCGCCACAAAGTCCGGGTATTCTTGACGAGAGTTTTGCGAGCCCCGGGGTAGTCTCGGGATGCAAGGAGGATCTGATGAGGAATCGGTTAATGATCGTGTGTGGTGCGGTCGCCTGCGTGGCGGCCCTGTGGTCTCCCGTCGCGACCTTCGCCCAGACCGGAGCCGAGTCGGAGTGGTCTCCACCCCGGACGGCTGACGGACACCCCGATCTTCAGGGGGTGTGGGCAAACAACAATGCCACGCCTTTACAGCGGCCAGAGATTCTGGGTGACCGACAGTATCTGACTGACGAAGAGCTGTCTCTCATTCAATCCCGTGCGGCTGAGCTTTTTGCGAACGACTCCGGAGATGCGGCGTTTGGAGACACGGTGTTTGCCACAGCGCTGGCCGAAGCCGAGACCTTTTCCTCGACCGATACTGGGACTGGAAACTACAACCAGTTTTGGATGGTGGAGCGCGATTGGGACAACCGCACTTCGTTGATCGTTGACCCTCCAAACGGCCGCCTGCCGTCCACGACCGATGCCGCCATGGCGCGGGCACAAGACCGGGCGATGCGTCGCGGTCGGCACGCGGAGTGGACAGACGACCGCAGTTTGGGTGAACGCTGTGTAAGTTTTGGCGCGCCTCGTCTGGGCGCGGGCTACAACAGTTACTACCAGGTGTTTCAGACCGAGGATCACGTTGTCATGCTGATGGAGATGGCCCACGATGCGCGGATCATACCTATCGGCGAGCGCCCGCACATTGATGCCAATATCCCGCAGCTCTTGGGCGACGCGCGTGGCCATTGGGAAGGCGACACATTCGTGGTCGAGACGCGAAACTATGATTCTCAATCAAACTTTCGAGGCGCTGGCGAAAATCTCGAGATCACCGAACGTTTCACGCTCGTGGCGCCTGACGTCTTGGAGTATGAAGTGACGGCGAACGACCCGACGACCTGGGACGCGCCATGGACCGCGATGATCCCGTTGCGCCGGTCTCCTGACGCGTTGTTCGAGTATGCCTGTCACGAAGGGAATATCGGGATGCACGGTATCCTGTCCGGCGCGCGCGCGTTGGAAAAGGCCGAGGCCGCGACAGCAACGAGCGGTTCCCGGTAGGCCGGCGCGCGCGAGCGTCGGGACGCGTCGTATCGGACAGAGAAAGGGAGCGGTCGTCATGCAAAATCTCAGAACCGGAGTACTGATGATGACGGTCGCTCTCGCGGCCGGTGTGGCCGGGACGGCGGGTGCCCAGAACAGTGAGTCCTCGGCCATCGACGTGACGAAGGCCGAGATCGACGCCGTGAGGAGCGCCCCTGAGGGCGGAGTCGACCGCCAAATCAAAGTGGTCGATATTGGTCAGGACACGAACGTGGCCGTCGGCGTTTTGCACCGCGATGCTCTGCCTCGGGTGGATGGTCCGGTGGCCGGGATTGCCCACACGCTCGTGACGGAGGTCTATTACATTGTGTCTGGCGCCGGTGTCCTGTTGACCGGCGGGATCATTGAAGACGCACGCGCTCTTCCACCGGACGCCGATGTGGTGCAAGTGGCGGTCGGCCCGAGCGTGCGAGGACAAAGCCGCGGTGATCACAGTCGTCGGGTGTCTGAAGGCGACGTGGTCGTGATACCCGCCGGGGTGTTTCACGGCTGGAGCGAGATCGAAGACCACGTGACCTACCTCAGTATTCGGCCGGACCCAGACCAAGTCTTGCCCGCGGGGTATGTCAACCCGGTCCTCCAGCCATAGCGTGTTTCGAACGCACCGCAGCCCGCGAGCCGGAAATCCGCGCGCAACATTAGGAGAGAAGGTCAGCTGGTTAGGAGAAATGATGTCACTCAGAATCAACGACGAAGCTCCAGACTTCACAGCAGATAGCACGCAAGGACAGATCAGTTTTCACCAGTGGGTCGGCGATGGTTGGGCCGTCCTGTTTTCTCATCCGAAGGATTTCACGCCGGTCTGCACGACAGAGCTGGGTGCGATGGCCGGGCTCAAGCCAGAATTCGAAAAGCGCAACTGCAAGGTGCTTGGGATTAGCGTGGACGGGGTCAATGAACACCAACGCTGGTCGCAAGACATCGAGAGTTCCCAGGGGCACGCGGTGAACTACCCGCTGGTCGGAGACCCCTCGCTCGAGGTCGTCAAGGCGTTTGACATGTTGCCGGCCGAGAGCGGCGACACGTCTGAGGGCCGAACGCCGGCTGACAATGCCACCTGCCGGTCGGTGTTTGTGATCGGACCGGACAAGAAAATCAAGGCGATGCTCACCTACCCGATGAGCACCGGGCGGAATTTCGACGAGATCTTGCGGTTGCTCGATTCCTGTCAATTAACGGCGACAAAGAAAGTGGCCACGCCGGTCAACTGGCAACAGGGCGACGACGTGTTTATCTTGCCTTCCGTGTCGGAGGAAGACGCGCGCAAGACGTATCCCGACGGGTGGAAATCGCCGCTGCCGTATATTCGCCAAGTACCGCAACCGAAGTAGTCAAGGCCTGAGGCAGGTCGCCAGCAGCTTAAACTGCATCGTCTGGCGAGGGTTGAGCGCGTTCGATGAGCCGGAATTCCTGAGAGGGGGGCTTCGGCTCTTTTCTTTGGTGGCCAGCCTTCTATCGAACGGCGTAGACTGGCACAGGTTTGCGTGGCGTTGCAACGTCGGAGTGGCCTGAGGTCCGTCGTATTCGAAGGGAGGGACAAATGTTCCGTGTCATTCTGTTTGTAGTTATCAGTCTCGTTGTTCTGGCGCTATCGCCGTCGACCTCCACCGCTCAGGCCCCGCATGACGCCGCCGATGCCACGCTCGGCGACGAGGTGACGTTTAGCAAAGACATCGCACCGATTCTGCAGCGGAGCTGTCAGAAGTGCCATCGGCCAAATTCGCTTGCCCCGATGTCGCTCATCTCCTACGAGGAGGTTCGACCGTGGGCGCGGGCCATCAAATTTCGCACGGGTCTGCGCGACCAAATGGGCGTCATGCCCCCGTGGTATATCGAGAAAGACATTGGCATCCAACGTTTTGAAAACGACACGTCATTGACCGAGGAGGAGGTCGGACTGATCGCCGTCTGGGCCGACGCCGGTGCCCCTCAAGGCAACTCCGCCGACATGCCAACCCCGCCGCCATTTATTGATGTTGATGAGTGGTCCATCGGAGATCCGGACCTCATCGTCTCGTCTCCCAGTTTTGAGATGGACGCGCTGGCCGCCGACTGGTGGGGTAGCCTCGGCACGAGCCCCACCGGGCTTACTGAGGACCGCTACGTCGCAGCGATTGAATACAAAGAGGTGACCCAGGCACGGGGCGGGCAGACGCGCAGCACGACCGTAGGTGGTCTTTTTACCGTCCATCACGGTGCGATGCGCTCGAGCGATCCGGACGACCCTCAGTCGGTGACGACCTGGCCAGTGCACGAGGTGGGTCGAAATGCGGATGTCTTCGACGCCGAAGCAGGTCGGCTCCTCAAGGCGGGTGCGGATCTGTCCTTCTATAGCACCCATCTCCATGCGAACGGCGTCGACACAAAGGGGCGGGTCGACGTTGGGTTCAAGTTGCATCCCAAAGGCTATGAACCGACAAAGGACTGGCAGTTCGTCTTCTTTGGAAATGGTGCGGATCTCGACATACCGGCAATGGCGTCAGATCATCGACAGGACGCGTATTTCACCCTGCCGCAGAACGCGAAGATAAGTGTGTTCGAACCGCATATGCACGCCCCCGGGGTCAGGATGTGCCTTGACGCTGTCTGGGGAAACGCGGTCCAGACCCTTAACTGCGCGGGATACGACCATAACTGGGTCAGGGTCTACAAATATGCGGACGATGCGGCGCCGTTGTTGCCAAAGGGGACGATCCTGCACCTGACTGGCTATTTCAACAACTCTCCGTCAAACCCGAACGTGGTTGATCCGAGGAATTGGTCGGGCGCCGGGCATCGATCCGTCGACAACATGTTTATCAATCTGATGCAGGCGATCTACCTCTCCGACGAGGAGTTTGATGCCGAGGTCGCGCGCCGGCGACAGATGCTCCTTACCGATGGTGGGAGCGATCTGGGGTGCCTTTTGTGCGGTCCATACGGTGCGGCCAGAGCCGCGGACGCAGACGACGGGGACGACGACGGTGACCAATAGAGTTTTTGGCCCCACGGCCGCCGGCGTGACGCTGGTTGCGTTGTTGGCTTGTGGGGCATCGGAGGGGGCACAACAGTCGTTTGCGACCGGACAGAATATTGCGCCCGCCTACGAAGGGTGGGAGCAGAACGAAGACGGCTCGTTCAATTTGCTATTCGGCTATATGAACCGCAATTGGGAGGAGGTTTTTGACATCCCAATTGGCCCCGAGAACAATCTTGAGCCCGGAGGGCCGGACCACGGTCAACCGACCCATTTTCAGCCGAGACGGAATCGCTTTGTCTTTCGAGTCCGCGTCCCGGCCGATTTCGGGGACGATGAGGTTATCTGGACGTTGACGAGCAACGGCAAGACCGAGCGCGCCTATGGCACCCTCAAGCCTGACTATTTTGTCGACAAGCTGGTTGTTCAGGCCAACTATGGCGCCGCCGGTCCGACCGCGACCACACCCGAGCTGCCGAGCAATCAACCGCCCGCGTTACTCGTTGCCGGAGGGGCAACGCGCACCGTCTCTGTGGGCGAGCCGATGACGCTCACGGCGGTTGTCACCGACGATGGGAAACCGCAGGCGAGGCCGCTTCTCCCCGCGCTCGCCTCGCGACCCGGATCGATCACGACCGACAGCGCGACCGGTCTGAGATTCTCATGGTCGGTCTATCGGGGGACTGGCGAAGCGGTTGTGTTTCACCCGCCACAAATCAAGGTGTGGGAAGACACCCGCCCGGGTGGCGATTCTCCCTGGTCACCCGGTTTCGAAACCCCCGACCCGCCACCGAACGGTCGATGGCGAGTGACCGCGACCTTTGGCGAGCCCGGCGCGTTTGTGTTGCGAGGAATCGCGCACGACGGGGGATTGGCTACCGTGCAGGATGTCACTGTCGTGGTCGAGGATTCTCAATGAGCGCTCTATTCGGTATGACAAGAGGCGCCATCCGCGCACGAGACCGCCATACGGTGCGGGGTGCAGGACGGTTGCCGAGAGTCGGATTGTCGTTTGTCCTGGCCGCCATCTTGACGATCGCTGGGGGCGACCGTGGCACCGCGGTCGAGAGGACGGAGACGGGTGAGTTCGCAGTGGGCGACATGTCCTGCGCTCAGCTGCTAGACGTGGCACTTTCCGACACCCTGATTCGGTTGTCCGAACCCATATCGGCAGGAGCGTTTACTCCGCCGGGTGGTTCTCGCGCGTTTGACCTGCCCGCCTTTTGCCGGGTAGCGGCGACCACGGCCCCCGCTGTCAACTTCGAGGTCTGGTTGCCCGACGATTGGAACGGGAAGTTTCAAGGCGTGGGCAACGGTGGTATGGCCGGCACGATTAGCTACGCGGCAATGGCTACAGGGCTAAACCGAGGGTACGCGACGGTGAGCACCGACACGGGGCACGAAGCAGGAGACATTCCGTTCGATGCATCGTGGGCCCGGGGCAATCCGCAGGCCGTTGAGGACTTTGGCCATCGGGCTCTGCATGTGGCGACCGTCCACGGAAAGACGTTAACCGACGCGTTCTATGGGACCCCACCGAGCTACTCGTACTACGTCGGCTGTTCCAAAGGTGGGCAGCAGGGGCTGATGGAGGCCCAGCGCTATCCGGAAGACTACGACGGTCTCATCGCTGGCGACCCGGCCAATGACTGGACGCGCTTTTACGCCGGTGCGCACCTGTGGTATTCGCAGGCGCTCCTGAGTAACCCTGACAGTTTCATACCGGTATCAAAACTGCCCTTGTTGGGGACTGCGGTCAATGAGGCCTGTGACCGGCTGGATGGGATAGAAGACGGGATCCTGAACGATCCCCGTCAGTGTAACTTTGACCCGGCGGTGCTGACTTGCGTAACGAATGACGACGACGATTCGTGTCTGACCCCCGCGCAGGTGGATGCGGTCGCCGCGATCTGGTCGGGTGTGCAGGATTCCGATGGCGAGGTGATTTATCCGGGGCTGGTGCCGGGCGGTGAGGCGAGCCCGGGTGGTTGGTCCCGTTGGGTGCTCGGAGACGAGCGATTTGCCTCGCTGCATTGGCGTGCCGGCGAAGGATTTTTCCGCCACATGGTGTTTGAGGATCTCGAATGGGATTTCCGCACGTTCGATTTTGATGCAGACCTCGACTTTGCTTTGGCAAAGGTTGGTCCGGCGCTTGACGCCGCGGACCCTGACCTTCGGCCTCTGCGGGACCGGGGCGGAAAGCTCTTGGTCTATCACGGCTGGAGCGACCCGGACATCTCGGCGCTGGCTTCGATCGACTACTACGAAGACGTCGTGACTGCCGTGGCTGATGACCCGAATCGCGAGAAGGCGCTCGCCGAGACTCGCGAGTTCTTCCGACTGTTTCTCGTCCCCGGTATGGGGCATTGTAGAGGCGGACCAGGTCCCGACCAGTTCGACGCCTTGTCCGCGTTAGAAGCCTGGGTCGAGCGGGGCGTGGCGCCGGAGCGTATTGAGGCGTCAAAAGTCGATAACGGCGAGGTTGTGATGACTCGACCGCTGTGTCCATATCCGGAAGTTGCGCAGTGGACGGGCACCGGGAGCCCTGACGACGCCCGCAATTTCGTCTGCCGTCTGGACGGGCAGTAGGCTGGGCACTGGGCACTGGACAGCGAGTACTGGGGTTCGTCGAACCCGTCCGTGACCGAACGCAGTGCGATGGTTCGGTGTCCAGGCTGGAGCATGCGAAACGTTTCTCCACGACAGTCACGAGTGATACGAAACCGACCTTCTGGCTTGCCCCGCGGGTGTTGCTCGTAGCGTTATTGGTATGACTGCCCCTGTTCAACGCACGGCTCTTCGCACGCAAGGCTTTACCGAGTCAGTGATCCGCGAGATGACGCGTTTGTGTCATCGTTACGACGGGGTCAATCTCTCCCAAGGATTTCCAGACTTTCCGGCGCCGGATGTCGTCAAGCATGCCGCGGTGCAAGCCGTCCAGGACGACATCAATCAATACGCGATCACTTGGGGTGCCCCGGCCTTGAGAGAGGCCGTCGCCCACGCATTCACGCGGCGTTATCGGGTTCCCGTCGACCCGGAGCACCACGTGACGATCTGTTGCGGCTCGACGGAAGCGATGATTTCCACGTTGCTGGCGACCGTGGACCCTGGCGACGAAGTGATCGTCTTCGAACCGTTTTACGAGAACTACGGGCCGGATGCGGCGTTGTCTGGCGCCACTACGCGTTTTGTGACTTTACGAGAACCCGATTGGACGTTCGACGAGTCTGAATTGGTGGCTGCGTTCGGAAACCACACGAAGGCCATCATCATCAACACGCCCCACAATCCGACCGGTAAGGTGTTTTCGCGACAGGAACTGACGACGATCGCGCGGCTGTGTCAGCAGTGGGGGGTTGTCGCCATCACGGATGAGATATACGAGCACATCCTGTACGGCGACGCCACGCATGTGCCGATGGCGACAGTGGAGGGGATGGCTGAGCAGACCGTCACGATTAACAGTTTGTCCAAGACGTATAGCGTCACCGGTTGGCGGGTTGGCTGGACGATCGCGCCGACGTGGTTGACCGGTGCCATTCGGAAGGTGCACGATTTTCTTACGGTGGGGGCGGCAGCGCCCTTGCAAGCCGCGGGCGCCGTGGCGCTTGCTTTGCCAGATTCGTACTACCGAGACCTACAACACGGGTATCAGCGGCGGCGTGATCTTCTCCTCGAGGTCCTCTCTCGACACGGTTTTCATTGCGACCCGCCCGCCGGTGCGTACTATGTCATGACCGACATTGCGCACTTTGGCTGGGGTGATGATGTCACCTTCGCCCGCCGGTTGGTGCAGGACGCGGGCGTCGCGGTTGTGCCGGGCAGTAGTTTTTATCGGGATCCGATCCTCGGTCGGTCAAAGGTGAGGTGGTGCTTTTGTAAGCGGCACGAGACGCTTCGTGCCGCGGACCGACGACTCGAGGCGTTGACGTCGCCGTCGGCCTCTCCGACATCGACCCTCAACACAACGCCGCCCGGACCGACGACATCGGCGGAGCAGACAACGCCGCCCCAACATTCATCATCGACGCGGTCGGCACCCAAGGCCTCCTGACCCGTGGCCGCGTGACGTTGACGTCCTCGTCATCCTCGCTCCACACTCTCCTTCCCTATATCGCGCGGTATCGGTGGCAGTTTGGGGGGGGACTCGTCTTCTTGGTCGGCACGGCCGCCATCCAGCTGGTCGGCCCGTGGGTGATCAAGCATGCCATCGACGAGCTGAGCCTTGGGGTCACGCGGAGCACGCTCGGCGTCTACGCGGGACTTCTGGTGGGGGTCGCAGTCGCAGGCGGTGGCTGTCGCTTCTTTATGCGGCGCATCATCATTGGCGCGTCCCGCCAGATCGAATACGACCTCCGAAACGACTTTTTCGCACATCTACAAAGACTCCCGCTCGCGTACTACCAGGGTCAGCGGACCGGTGACCTGATGTCTCGGGCCACCAATGATCTCGGCGCGGTTCGAATGATGGTGGGACCCGCCGTCATGTATACGGGCACGACGTCGATTGTCTTTGTCGTGGCCGCGACCATGATGGTGTCGATCTCACCCCGGTTGGCTCTGTTCGCACTGTTGCCATTGCCGGTGGTGACGGCACTCGTCAAAGGATTCGGGAGCGCGATCTATCACCGCTCCGAGCAAATTCAGGAGCAGCTTGCCCGCGTCAGTGCGATAGTCCAGGAAGCGCTCGCCGGGGTCCGAGTCGTACGTGCGTATCGACGCGAGACCGCCGAGATGTCGCGTTTTGGGCGGGCGAACGAAGTCTATCTGGAACGGAGCCGCGCCGTGATCGGGCTCCAGGCGTTGTTCTACCCCAGTATGGCCCTTTGCCTGGGGCTGTCGTCGTTGGT
>Ga0310121_10000172_pt1 | contig 68043 bp, 50 predicted proteins | sample CB27_Tmax_986_MG_FD_203504 | JGI IMG/M metagenome (GOLD analysis project Ga0310121, IMG submission 203504) | Marine microbial communities from Western Arctic Ocean, Canada - CB27_Tmax_986 | ecosystem: Environmental > Aquatic > Marine > Oceanic | place: Canada: Western Arctic Ocean | collected... | reverse complement strand
TTCCAACCGTCCCCGCTACAGCTCCAAACACCGGAAATTCGCGTTTCCATTCACTGGGAAAACGCGGATAGAGGCACCGCAAGCAAGCCGTCTGGCCGGGCAAAATCGTCGTGATGCGCGCCTCCAGGTCGTACATCGCACATTCGACCATGGGCCGGCCAAGGCGAACTGCCTGGTCATTCAACAAAAAACGTTCCTGGAACAGTGGAGCACAATCCACCACGACATCGGCCTGTTCCACCAAGTCCGCCACGTTGTTTTCCCCCACATTCTGATTCACAACCACAACATCCATTCGTGGATTGAGTTGCTTCAAACGACAGGCAATCGAGTCTATCCGTGGTGTACCAATCGCGTCATGGGTCATGAGCAGTTGACGGTTCAGATCGCTGGGCTTTATATTTCCGCGGTGCGCAATCACCAGTCGACCAATGCCTGCCGCCGCCAACTGGTACGCCACGGCACTTCCCACTCCACCGCAACGTGAAATTAACACTGTGCCATTCTTCAATTTCTCCTGTCCGGCCTCCCCGAAATCTGGCACCCACATCTGCCATTCCCAAATCGCACGTTCTTCGTCAGTTAGTCTTCGCTGATTGGTCATGGAATGTTCAGATATTGATTGTGGCCTGCGATGATCACGAAGCGTTGCCTGACAGTGGATCGCTTGCCATTCTCAACGTTCAAAATGGCCTTCAATGCAAATTGCTTTTCCCGTTAAAGCGACGCGGTGGACTTTGTTAACCTTCCTTATTTCTTCATCCACCCGGATTTTCAATGTGATTACTAATTGCCTCTGGACCACCCCTCACTTCAGATACCTTTCCATCTGTCATCTGGAAAAGTACATCTGCCAATTCTGAAGCCTCCTGCCGGTTGTGCGTGACGTGCAACGTGGTCACCCGGGTGTGTTCCCGCACGCGACGAATCACATCGTACATCTGGTAACGCGTGTCATCGTCCAGCGCGCTGAGTGGTTCGTCCAGCAGCAGCACGGGCGGTTCAAACGACAAGGCTCGCCCCAGCGCAACCCGTTGCCGTTCACCGCCGCTTAAACCTGCCGGTTTGCGCTGAAGCAGGTCGCTGATTCCCAGGAGCCCCGCAACTTCATCAATTCTGCGCTCCACGTCCTGACGGCGGATTCCGCGCACAACCAGCGCAAAGGCCAGGTGCTGGTAAACAGTCATCGTCGCAAACAGCGCACCATCCTGGGGCACATATCCAATACCGCGTTCCGCCGGACGCATGTGGGTCACGGTCCTGCCACCGAGTTCAATACGGCCCTGTTGAATTGGCTTCAACCCGGCAATCGATTCAAGCAGTGTCGTCTTGCCACTGCCTGTCTTACCCATCAGGACGCCGTATCCACCTTCGCGAACTTGCAGTTGCACCCCTTTAAAAGCAAAGTCGCCTAGGCAAACGGAAAGATCGTCAACACAAATCATCTGCAAATTTTCTCTGGATCCAAGACAGCGAACCGTGTTTTCTATCAAACGTTGTAGGGAGCATGATCATAACGTCAAGTCACGTGAACCCCAAATACGAGCAATCATCAGAACAGCAACGGCAGCCACAATCATGATCATCGACACCGCCACCGCCGCTTCCAGGTCTCCCACGCTCAGTTCCAAAAACACCGTCGTAGAGAGTACCTCGGTCTTCATCCGGGTGGCTCCGGCAAAGATCAATAAAGGCCCGAACTCACCTAACGATCGGGCCCAGGCTAATGTGGCCGCGGTGATGATACCCCGTCGTGCTGCGGGTAATACAACGCTGGAAAATGCCTGCGCCCGGGTACAGCCAAGCGTTAAAGCAACTTGCTCGCAACGGGGGTCGATCTGGTCGAAGGTGGACCGCAATGTGCGTATTGCAAAGGCACAAGCGACCATGAACTGCGCCAGAATCACCGCCGGAATTTGATAGACTACCCAATCGGCTGCCAGTCGAAACGGCCAGAACTGGAACAAGATCAGAAGACTCAAACCCACGACCAGCGGAGGCAACACGATCGGAATATCCAAAATCGCATCCAGCAGACTGTGCCCGCGAAATCGATATCGCGCCAATAGGTAACCGATAGGAACCGCTACCCAGAGAGAAATTAATGCCGTGACGCTGCACGAAATAAGACTCAACACAATGGAGTACTGAATGGCCGGTTTTCCCAGCGCCGCCAACAGGTGGTCAGGGGATGTATAGAACAGATCCGCGATCAACATGGCCAGTAGCAAAAAGAGGTACGCGCCCCCCAGTACAATGAGTCCTGCATAGAAAGGAAAATCGGACCCCACACGATGTGCCGCCGGACCGGGTGGCTGTGGCACCCGGGATGCACTGGACTCGTCAATGGGTGCAGCCGGGATCATGGTGACCCTACATCCAGCAGGTAGCGAAAGCCGGCCGCCTCGAACTGCGATCGCGACTGACCGATGGCAGCCATCAGCCGCTGAAAAGTATGACGATGAACCGTGTCGTGGGCTTCGGCATACGTTTGTACGGCTCGGGCGAGCGAGTGGTTAATGTCGATCACTTCCAGTTCGTCAGCCACCTGCGACGTATTGGCGCGATACACAATGGCAGCCTCGAGGCCCCCGACTTTCAACGCATTGATCAGCAGATCAGCAGTCGGTGTTGTGGTACTGACATTGGCTTGAATCTCGTGTTCGATCTGCAATTCACGCAACAATTGACGGGTCAGGGCGCCCAATGCACTTTCATCCGGATTGGCCACTCCTAATCGAATGCCGGGACGGGTCAGGTCCTGAAGTACGCGAATTCCAAGGGGATTTCCGGTCTGTGCAACAATCACCATGTCGGTTTCAGAAACACTGACCGGCTCCAGAAACAAGTCACTCACTTGCTCCATGAATGAAACATCGCAGGAAAAATATGCATCTGGAAACGCGCCATGTCGCTCTCCCTCGCGCATCGCCTTCATCTGCGCGCAGAGAACTCCACAACCGTTGTAAACCACGTCGATCTGCACCCCTTCACGTTGTTGAAACTTTTCGAGCGTCGACTGAATGGCAAGACGATTCACTCCCCCGCTGTAGACCGTGAGAGAAGGAGTGACTTCCCACTTATCCCCGTCTACGGGTTCGAATCCCTGTTCCTGAAAGATCATTAGCCCCTTGTCTCGCGCCGCCAAATATCGGGCAAACCGCAACGCCGACACGGGTTGCTTGCATGAAGTCAGGATCCCCAGCACAATCTGTGCTGTCCCCACATCAAGTTCCGGAATTCGAACCGCTTCCAATTCCGAGTACTGGGAAACGGTCGCATCCCATACGATGCCCGCATCAACACTGCCAATTTTCACCGCTGTGGCGATCTCGTTGACGGTAGGGGTGAATACAACCACATTTTTCGACAATGACTCCCAATGCCCCGCAGCTTTCATCAGCTTGCGAGCCTTCTTGCCAACGGCTGCTGCATCGGGGTTACCTAATGCGACACGCACGTCCTGGCGCAACAGATCGTCCGCGGTACGGATGTTTTTCGGATTGCCACGCGGGACCACAATCACTGGGCGAATCCGGGCGACAGGGAGTGATTCCCGTACCAAACCTTTTTCAATCGCGAGTTTCATGTAGCTGTCATCCGCTGCCAGATACAGGTCACCAACTCGCGCAACTTCAAGTTGACTCAAAAGTGTGTTGGACCCGTTGTATTGTAACTGAACCGGTTGGCCGTAGGACTGGCGAGCATACTCTTCTGCAATCAGGTCAACCGGAACACGGATGCCCGCCGCACAGTACATCAACAAGGATCCACTGGAAGTTGTCGAGTGTGGCGCCAGGGGATTCCAGACCAGAAGTGCAATTAACCCTGCCGCAATCGCCAGCGACAAGAGCGCCAACAACCACAAGTTATGAAGTGCTCCGGACCTGATCACATCTCACCTTTCGACATCACAGGGTCGACAATCTGACCCCCTGCCATGTGGACCATGCAATCCGCCCGGTCGGCCGCCGCAGCGTCGTGGGTGACCAGCAACACAGCGCCATCCGCGGCGGCAAACTCCTGCAAGTGATCCAGAACAACTTGGCTGTTGTCCTCGTCCAGATTTCCTGTCGGTTCATCCGCCAGCAGTAACTTCGGCCGGTTCAGTAGGGCGCGAGCCAGCGCCACGCGCTGTCGTTCGCCGGTCGAAAGTTCCGAGGGAAGATGCTGGATCCTGTCTCGCAGACCAAAGCGGTCAATCAACTCTAACGCACGTGTTTCCACACTGCCACCATCCTCTGCGGATCCGGGACGTAGGCCGAGGGACGCCACCGACACGTTGTCGAGCACATTCAGGTACGGTACCAAATGAAACTGCTGAAACACAAAGCCAATGTGCGCCGCCCGTACGCTGGCCCGATTTTCGGTCGAGAGAGAGAGCAGATCATGTCCATGCAGGGTCACGGTTCCCGTCTCAGGTCTCAAGAGTCCGCCGCAAATCAGTAGTAATGTTGATTTTCCACATCCGCTGGGACCACACACCGCCGTAAATTGACCACGGTCGAGTTGCAACGACAACTCTTCTACCGCCCGCACCGGGTGATCATTGCACGAAAACGTTTTGCTCACATTTTCCAGTTCCAGCAACATCAAATTCCTACTCGAGGTTTAAAGTTTCCGCGGGATCTTTACCACTCGCGTAAAACGCCGGCAGCCAACCAGCCATTACCGTCAAAAGAGGCGTCAGCAACAACACCACCAGGAGTACCGTGAACTTGAAAACCCACTGTGGCGGGGACTGGTAATCCGCGGACATGAACCAAACGGTCTCCAAGCTCCAGGCTCCGCCGATGCCCACCAGATACCCGAGCACAGCCCCGACCATACCGACCACCGCCGGTTTCGCCAATAAGACCCCCAACAGTTGATTCGATCGCAAGCCCAGTGCACGTAAAATACCAATCTCCTGCAGACGCTGCCGTACATTTGCAAATGACAAGAGGCCCACCATGAGACCAGCCGCGAAGATCGTCAAAGGAATCACGGCTGCCGCGATTCGTCGCCATCGCTGCAACCTGGCCTCCCCTTCTGCACTCACGCGTGTCCGTGCCTTCGCGCGAGCAATGGCCTTGGTTGCCAATTCAACTACCTGTACCTCGTCTTTCAATACGCCTGAAACCTCGGCTTCGATCTCGGCCAACCGGTCAACGGACGCACAGTTGCATTCCAAGGCCTGAATCATATTGATCTTACCCGGCAGATGAAGCATTTGTTGAGCCTGAGCAAGATCAACCCACACGGTAATGTCGTCCTTGTTGCCCCGCACCGGATTGACCTTGTTCACCTCGAAATCGACTCCCAGCAATGTCACGCGCTGTCCCGGTGCTATTGCCAATTCCTGAGCCAACAGATGGCCCACATCGATCTTGCCGGGCGGAACAGGATCCGCAAGGGGTTTCTTGGGATTACGATGTGCAAAAGGCACCACGCCGCGCACCCCCATCAAAATCACCTGCCGATTCTCCTCGTGCCAGGTAAGTTTACGCACGAGTGCGGGACGCAAATGACGAATGGTAAACACATCACGACTTTTGGCCAATTGCTCGACGTGAGATTCCGGCATCGTTTGAGATGCGAAGTCGTCCGCGTAAAAATCAGCCAAATTCTGATCGCGTGGCAGGATTAAAATATTGAAGCCCATATTTTTGGTGATTTTACGAATTTCGTTGTCCAGCACCCCGATCTGCTGCTGGTTGTATTGATGCTGCGCGTCAAACAGCGTGATGGCACACACGCCACAGGCGACCGCTAAAACGACCGAAATCAACATTAAACAAAAATTTCCCCGGCGATGGGCAATTTCTCTCCAAACTAAATGGCTGAGTTTCATTTTTAGAGTCAATTGTTTTTCAGAGTCAATTGTTATTGCCCGGCAGACTTGACTTGCGGGTCGAGGAAACAAAACCAACTGGAACCAACGAGTAGTTCGGGCAGGGGTCGGGACATCCTCGATCTTGAAATCCCAGCCACAATGGTTGTGCTGGAGTTCCAAAACGAACACCGAAAGACCCGTTGTCCCACCTTCCTCCCCGTCCGCAGTTCCACCACTACCGTAAACGTCCTTCAGCCCCATTGGACCCATTGGTTTGACGATATTTGATCAACACGGTGCCGACAGTCACAACAACTAGCCCCAAGGCGAGAACGACCGCTGTCGACAGGTACATCCGTTTGTTCGAAACCTTCGTCAGCGGTACGCCCTGTACCTCGCTGTTGACGTCTTCCGCAGGAAGCGTCGGTTTCTCTTGCGTCACCTCGGTAGGTGACGTTTCACCGGACATTTCAGCCTGTGGCTGTTCTATTTCTAAAGACCCCAAACCGGTTAACTGCAGGGAAGACACATCGTCGTAATCCTCATCGGTAACAACACTCTCCCAATTTGCTCGGACAAGTAAGTCGGCACCCGGATTTTGTGATTTCACTTCACAGGAACAGGCACCCACGAGGAATTGACAGGACTCTTCGATGTTCTCCTCGTTGATCCCTCGACCAACCAACGCGAAGTGGGACCGCGCCCGACCAAAAATTGGAATTGCAACAGGTTCATCAAATTCGTGGAGACCCGGCTCACTGTTGATAAGCATCGATACAAAGACTCGCTCGTTCTCGACTTCTCGAGAAATCCGGATCAATTCAAAACGGATCGGAGGATGTTCCTGCTCATCCGGGGAAGCCGACTGCTCCGTGGGGAACAAATCATCGATTTCATTTTCGACCGGACCTGGCAGTTGGAGCGTCTTTTCAAGTTGTTGAAGGCATCGCTTGAGTACTTGCTCCGCCGCATCATCCTGCACTTGGTTTCCCGATTCGATCAGTACCCAGACAGCCGAATCACCGGACAGAATCCGTTCAACAACCACGCGTCGCAGGGGCGAATCGAGCAACGCCTGCACAGTTTCCGTGTTGAACGGAGCGCTGAACGCGAGTCGATCCGTGTTCGTAAACGCCGGATAGCTGACCAACATCCACGGCGACACGTCCGGAGGGTCAACTTGACTTAACAGCTGTTGGTCCCGCTGCTGCAGCGGTTGGTCCAAAGCGACAAGGCGCACATTGATATTGACCGGCGACACGGGATCCTCCCTGGCCACTTCAAGTGTTTGCAACAGTTCCAATTGCTCGTCGTTCAACGATTCATGGTGTAAAACGACCAACTCGTAATTGTCCGGTTCCCAGCGCTGAAGTGCGTATCGGAACACAGGAATATTACACGCATGACTCCTTCCCGCATCCAGGACGATGTGGAGGTGAATCGCCAGCACGGCCATAGTGCAGAAACTTCGCATGATTCAGATCCTTTTATCCGGCGTCAAACCGTTCGTAACGCTTCGCTCCGATACCACTGCAAGTTCGTTGCAGGTGCTTCAGACGCCTCTTAACGTCACACTGCCCCCCGACACAACAGGACGACTGGAAATCCCGACTGACCCAGCTGTTAAATTCTATTCCTTTTCTGCAACAATCTCCACGCCCGTAAGGCTTGGTTTTTCAGCACCAGAAGCTGAGGAAATCCTCCCGAATGTTGCCGGCTGACGCGTACGGAAACGGCTTGGGTAGCAGTTGTGTTTTTCCTGCGGCAGCATGAAAACACCGGAATCAACGACGCAGCAGCGTTCTTCGAGTTGAAGACCGAACACTCAGTTCCCAACCGTGAGCAACATGGTAAGCTTGGTCATTGTGCGGATTCAATCAAGCAGGATCATTTGTCTGCGAAGACATTTTCCGGAATTTTCCCCCACGAAAACTTCAGACTGGGACAGAATTGAACCGGATTTTTCCCTGCTTGCCGGAATCCGATCCAGCGTAGGGTCGGAACACTTCAACTGGCTACCATTCCGGCTGACTGCAGAAAGGCGGATCCCGGCCGGTTCCGCGCCCTCATGTTACTCACCAGGGTAGTCCTGCAAACGAGATCGGTCGTTGATTCGCGCCGACCGCCCATAGCGATACGATAGAAGCACGGTAACCAAGCGACGGAAGGATCGATATAACGGCAACACGATGACAATCGCGGCCTACCACGACATTTTGGCACGGCTACGTGAGGCCTTTCCAAGCCCCACATCGGATCCAACACACGACACAGACCTTGTCGTTTCCATACTTCGCACATTGAACCAGGTCGATGCGATGAAATTGGAAAGCGCGACCCTGGGCAAGAGGCAGCAACCGGATTACGAAGCAGCCCGGAAAACGCTGGTACCCACCCACATCAGCGATGTCGAACGGGTTACTCAGTTACTCGTGGACAAGCTGCAGGGAATGCCCGTTTGGGGTCATCCGCATATTCAAATGAACGTCGACGCGCCAGCATCCATTCCAGCCATCATCGGTTGGCTGCTACCAACCATCTACAACCCAAACCTGGTCTCCGAGGATTCGTCTGCCGAGGTAGGGGTGGCTGAAGTGAACGTGACTGCCATGGCATGCCGGTTGATCGGCTACGATCCAGAAAAGGCGGACGGAGTGTTCACGTTTGGTGGCACGGGCACACTCCTTTACGGCCTCAAGCTGGGCGTTGAAAAAGCATTTCCCGATGCGATGACACACGGCGTTGGACAGAACGGCGTCATCCTTGCCTCGACCCAGAGTCATTCCTGTCGACTTCATGTGGCGGGCTGGTTGGGATTGGGAACCAAAAGCGCCATTGAAGTGCCCACTGACACCCAAAACCATATGCAGATTGATCAGTTGGAGGTGGCAGCGCGACAGGCAATCGAAAATGGGAACAAAATTGTCGCCATGATCGCGACAATGGGAACCACTGACGCGTTTGGAATCGATGACCTGGAATCGATGACGCATTTACGGAATCAGTTGGTGGATGAATACAAGCTCGACTACAGTCCACATATCCACGCCGACGCCGTGATTGGTTGGGCATGGTCCGTGTTTAACGACTACGACTTTGAAGAAAACGAGTTGGGGTTTCGCCAACCGACACTACGGGCGTTGGCCACGGTCCACCGCCGCATATCTAAGTTACATCTGGCCGACTCCGTCGGAATCGATTTTCACAAGACTGGTTTTACCCCGTATGTCTCAAGTCTCTTTCTCGTTCGTGCACGTCAGGACATGCAACCACTGCTGCGTAAACGTCATGAAACGCCCTATTTATTCCAAACAGGTCAACAACATCCGGGACTTTATACGCTGGAAACATCGCGCAGCGGCTGTGGCGTGTTGGCAGCGTATGCCAACTTGAACTTATTTGGAAAAACAGGCATGCGCGCGCTACTGGGACACCTTGTGGAAATGGCCGAACTGCTGCGCCAGCAGTTGGAGCAACACCTTTCGATCACGGTGCTGAATAGAGACAGTGGTGGACCAGTCACCCTATTTCGTGTTTATCCCGATGGTGTAGACACGTGCACCATCCTGGAACGTGAACGATCCGACCCTGCTGCCCGTAACGAACTACGACGACACAACACATACAACCGCAGCATATTCCAGCAATTGCGAACACGGGCAATGCGCGGGCAGTCCGTTCACCTGTCCATGACCAACTGCTACCGGGACACAAACGATGGTGAATCGATTGTTAGTCTCAAGTCGTACATGCTATCTCCTTTTGTCGAGGAACAGCATGTGGAGTTGCTTGTGCAAAACGTACTGGACGCGAAAAAAGTAGTCGACAATGAAAAGGGGGAATACACGTACCCAATCTCTTAAACCACATCCGGTGGAGATTCATACCATCACTGTAGATTTGAATGACCAACTGGCTTAAGCTGTGCATACCCTGCTTGATCATCCGTCGGCATCTGCCGGGGAAAAATCGCTTTTATCATTCACTACGAAATACCGGACCATGTTGAAACATTTCCTTCCTGGCCAGCGCGACAGCGGCCCGAATACCGACCACGCGCTCGGGATCCAGCGATTCAACCCCACCATTCTGTTGGCTGTGCTGCTCGTAGCCTTCGGGTGCTCCAACGAACCGCTGGACGAGCGAAGCCTGTCTGCATTGCAGGATGAAAATTCGCTGGCAGAAACACCGGGGCAGGAACACAAGCAACCAACCTTTATCACAACCAGTCTTGCAGCCGATGACCAGGTGGAGGCCCGAAAAGACAAACCATTCTTTGAAAAAGTTGATGTACTTTTTCCCGGCCTCGGCGACACCTTGACCCAGGCACCCGTACCCCACTGGAAGCGTGACCAGCGGGCGGTCGGCCACATCTATTACAGCACCGGCGAACCCAAAACAGCGATCATCCACCTGGAAGGGATGACCCGACAAGAGGTTCAGGCCCTCGCCAAAATACCGGTCGAAATCGACTTTACACGAACGAAATATCACGAGTACGACGGATTCGGCGTACACCTGCCGGGGCTGCTCGTCACGGCGCGGGGAACAGTGATTGCCGTCTGTCAAAAACGTCATCACTCCATGGCCGACAGCGGTCACCGAATCGACGTCATGATGTCACGCAGCGAAGATGACGGGAGAACCTGGCAGCGCCAGGAAGTCATTTTCCAGGAGCCCGGCATCTCCGCTTTTCTGGGGCCTATCTTCGAAGACCGCACCACCGGTACAGTCTTTGTCGCCTTTTGGAAAATGCCCGACGGCGTGGTGGACGATCTGGGTTACTTCAGCAAATACGCCCAACAGGGCGGTGGATTCTGGCTGATCCAAAGTACCGATGAGGGACAACACTGGTCCGATCCCTTCTACGTCAGGCCACAACCAAACGACGATGGTTGGGTCGCCTGGACCAACAACTGTGTTCACGGCATCCAACTGGTCTCTGAACCTTTTGCCGGTCGTCTGGTTCTACCAGCGTTTCTTTACAAGGCAGGTGAGCCCGGACAGGTGCCGGGGGTTCGGGGTGGCTTGTTGTATAGTGACGACAATGGAAAGAGTTGGCGAGCTGGTGCCGTCCTGCCAGAGGGTTCCGATGAAGTGAACCTGGTGGAAACAACCGACGGCGGCATCTACGTCACGTATCGCAAGAACTCGCTTCGCACCGGCAAACGGCATTTTGCACGCAGCGCTGACGGCGGCGAGAGTTTCCGCCAGCACGGTCAACACGAAGATGTGAGATGCCGAAACCTGCATGCGGGTCTGGCGCGCTTCTCCAGTAGCCAAGATGGAAAAGAGAACATCCTGCTCTTTTCCAATCCACCAGGTGGCAGTCCGGCAAAGAACATGACGGTGCGTCTGAGCTTTGATGAAGGCGTGACCTGGCCAATTTCCCGGGTCCTCGAACCCAATCCCTGTCGCTATAGCGATCTGGCAGTCACGCCGGACGAAACCATTCTCTGCTTGTATACCAATGGTAAAACGGGCGACTGTGAAAAGATCAGTGTGGCACGATTCAATCTCGAGTGGTTGCAAAACGCGGAAGAGGGAAACGAGTCGGAGAACTAGGTGTCGGTTGAACAACAACCGGGACTTGGTGACACCTGTTGCCCGGTCACGTTCGGCGACTGAGCCCCCATCTCTCACACCGGCGAAAACGTGAACGAATACAACCGCGCTTTTCCGTAAAAATAAAAACGGAGGCGAATTTTCGACACGTCGACGCCTTGCAAAGTCGCGTGACGCTGCCAGCGCGCAATCCTGCTCGTCCCGTTGGTCATGACTCCCATCGATTCATGCCGACTATAACCCGGAATCGGCAGCAGGGTCTGCGCATCAAGGAGTTCAACGCTCACCCAGTCATGCCAGGGCACGGCGTGAGAAACGTTGACGGACAACGTCACATTACCCGGCTCCCTGACGAGAATCGGTTTTGTGGTCATCGCTCCCCGGGTGAGCCCGTCCCGGGCCCGGAGGTAGGTAAAACCGTCCTTGGGTAACGTGGCCAATCCGGTCATAACCGGGCCGGTACGTCCCGACGGGCCGGGAAATGCTGAAGCGGCCTCCTCGGCCATTGCCGAGTAGAAAATCAAAATTTGATCGTTGTGTACAATCAGGCTGCCGCCTCCCAGCACCAGATAACCGCTATCCCATTCCCCGCGCTCGCCACGCGGCACCACAGCGGAGTCAGGCTGAATCCGCTGGAACATCGCCAGCGGGTCGCGGCTGGTGGCCAAACGGACGTCGCCCACACAGATGTCATACTGTTTTTCTAAATCTTCCAGAGGTAATGAACCCCGACGACGTTCGATGCGGCTCAACACGATTTTCTGCCGCTCCGCATCACGCGGGACATGGTGCCCATAGTAAGGGCGAAAACGGTTAAAGTCGTACAACATGGGGAAGTGGCCCCGGTACCGAGCCGTGTGGACGAAGTGGTTTTCGTGTTCGTTACCATCGGTGGCACTGAGCACTTTACCAACAAACTTCAGGTGTTCGATATCCGGCCCTGTGAAACAGGCATGCTGGCCATAAGCTTTGAACCGGCGCTGGGGAACGTCAGCTTCGTCGATAAAAATGAAACCGACATCCGTACCGTTGACTGGTTCCTGGACGCCGTTTCCCGACCGCTGCCAGTGGATCCCGTCCGCCGAGTAGTGAGCCACGTGGCGAACTCGTCTGCTTCCATCGGTGGCCACGTTGATCTCTGCCAGAGCCTGGTAGCGGCGCTGGGGATCCGGTTCCTTCGGATCCTTGACCACATTGAAGTGCCCGGTCGCCCGGTCAGGAGCGCGGTAGCACATGTTGTTGTCCGTGCGCCCTTTGTAGTCGTAAAGGCCCAGCTTCGGTTTGTGCCACTCGATTCCGTCTTCACTCACCGCGTACCCAATCGCCATCCGGCGCTGGGTATTTGCTCCTGTCTCCACATCGTGACCATGATACCAGGCTTTGAAAACTTTCTCTTGCGCATCGTAAAACAATGACCCACCCCACGGGCTGGCACGGTTTCCATCCCATTGATTTTCGGTGCCAAGCGGGAGGACCGGATTTGACGGATGTTTCGTGGCCTGATTCACCACCTGCTCGCAGAGAAGAAGTTCTTCGACTTCCTGCATGTCCAGAAAGAGCACATACGTGTCGGGTGTCGTGTCCAGGTTCAGAGCAGGCCGGCCTGTTGGCGTTGGAAAAGCCGCTTGCCCCGCCAACAATGGATCAACGAACTCGAGACGGCCGTCTGTGGCAGCCAATGCTGCAGCCGCAAAACCGGACTTCAGAAACAGACGCCGCGCTCCACCACTTTCGTCGACGGGTTTGGTCATAACAATGCCTTGTAGTTAGTCTTCCTTACGAACACTGGCCTAGGATGTTTCCGCGGTCAGGATCACGTTCTGCGTCTTGTCCTCCCGCACCTCGGAATAGTGCAACACCTGGCAGAGCGACTTCCCCTGTTCGTCCTGAACCTCTGTCGGACGCCGAAGAATGAACTCTGCGCGGTCCAGACGATTGTAGGCCACGTGGGCCATTGCCAACCGATTGATCACGGACTCGGCCTGTGAATCAAAATCTGGAATCAATAGCGGGCCGGTGTCAACCTGGAAGGAATTTGTGACAGGCTGAAAGTTCATTGTCTTGATGGGATACTCTAGAACGTAGTGCCGGTTTCCATCTGGATCGTCAAGTCGCGTGCGACCGACCAGCGGCAGGTTCTCTCCAGTGGCCTTGACGATTTCAGCGGGGGTCAACAGTTGTCGCGTACGGGAACTCGTGCACACATCGATCTTCAGGGACCGGTAAACGCCACTGACCTTGCGCGCCCGGCGGAGCCTGCCGCTGTCCGTGATTGCTTGTCCCATGCTGCGATCTTCGGACAACGAATAAATCTTGCGATATTCCTCGTTGGGCATGTGAAACAGGCGATCTTCCGCATAGACCCACTCTGTCCGGCAGGGCGCGATCAGTACGAATCGCTCGGACTGGCCCGAGCGGCGATCAATCACATCAATCAACGCGTCCAACTGTATCCGGGCCATATTCCCATGCGGCATGTTGTGTCGCGCATCAGGACGTGTGTCCTTGCGGTAGGCCACATCCCAGGTCATGAACGAAGACCGAAAATCGCAGGCGGGCCCGATGCGGGTCGGGTCCTGTTTGGCTTCCGCTCCCTGGGCACCCGGCACGTCACTCGTGAGCGGCACGACAACCGCTCCGCCAAGTAACACTGAACCGACACTACTTTGAAACACGCGGCGCGTTAATTGAGGCGACCGACTCATTGTTGTTCTCCAATTGAGAAGCGTTTTCCGCCGATGGAAATCAGGGAGGAAAACGTTCGCAAGTACATTCTGCCACCGGAAACTGCCGGGGTAGCATGACATTCGTCCCGCACCTGGTTCCGAGCGAGCAGATTAAATTCGTCTGCGGCTTCCACAACAACAACTTCTCCGTCCCTGGCCGTGAAATAAATCTTGTCGTTGACGCAGACCGGCGAAGAATAAAACTTGTTTTTGAGTCTTTCTTTCCAGTGAACCTTACCGGTCTTTAAATCCACGCACAGTATAATACCTTCGTCGCTGACGGTGAACAACATGCCGCGATGTGAAAGCGGTGTCGTGACAAATGAAGTGGATACTTCAAGACGGTAAAGTTCCGTGGGGGCCTGCAGGTTTCGTTTATCCTGGAAGCCGACGGTCACGACTTCATCGGGCACCCCGACGCCACCGCTGGCGCCGACGATATACTCATCCGCAATAATTGGTGACCCGACGGAGACATGGGAGTGAAAAGAGGCCAATTCCCAGGCAATTTTCCCGGAACGAACATCAATGGCAGTCAATCCCCTGTCGCGACTGGAAAATATAACGTCAAACATATCGTCACCCGTATTGAACAGACACGGGGTCGAATAATTGGCCGTCGTATTGCGCGACACTGACCATTTTATCTTTCCGGTCGTGGCCTCTAAAGCCAGGGCGCTGCTCTCGTCGTCTTGGTCGTTGGCAATCAATAGAAGGCCGTCATGAACGATCGGGGATACAGCGATCCCGTGCTGCGCTTTGTACGGCCCCAGCGACTTTGTCCACACCTTGTCGCCCTGGTGAGATATCGCCTGAGCCACTAATTCGTCATCGGTGGCCCAACAGACGTAGACGTGATTCTCATCCAGCGCGGGGGTTGCAGATGCGCGACTGTTGAGCTGATGTTTCGTATAGTCCGCCTTAAAAAACTCATGTGTCCAGATCGTTCGACCGTCTTGCGTGTGGATGCACCACAACGAACATGTGCCGCTTGCTTCGTCAGCCGATGTCAAAAACAGCCGGTTGCCCCAAACGACCGGGGACGAGTAGCCAGAACCCGATATGGCGACTTTCCAATTGAAAACGTCTTCGGTCCAGCGGGAGGGAATCGACTTTGCGTCACTGATTCCGGAACCGTTTGGACCACGAAATCGTGTCCATTCCTGCGCATCCGTTGTTCCCGGAATGGCCGCAACGATTAGCAGTGCAACGAATAAGGCGCGCATGAGGTGAAACCCAATCAAGACCTTTTTAATGCGGAAAGTAGAATCCATGCCAGCACCCGTCGATGGAAATTTCAATGCCGGTCGGGATTCGAGCCTGGTTGAGAAGATTGTTTTTTTCAAGGTTCTTTCATCCATTTTAAACTTCGCCTGGACACCGTTTTTTTTCGCTGGTCGCTGGCAGACGCGTTCGTCTAGATTTGACCTCCGGGACCCTTGCAGGGCGGTCTTGGAATGATCCCGGACTCAAAACATCAAGCACGCATTGGCCGCACACCGAAATGGTCCAGCACGTTCTTGAGCAACTTCGACCAGTGTTCGTCCCGGGCGAGCGGCCACGCGGCCGAGATGCTCGGGGCCGCAAAAACCCGACCACCGTCGTCCCGTTCCCAGTAAATCATTTCGCACGCCACGTCATGAGACTCACTCAGCTCCGGCGGCAAGACACGGTGGTAGTAATCTCGAAATGTACCGCCGCGACCCAGTTGTTTCCAATCGTAAACGCCTTCGGCAAGTACATCGATTCCCGGAGGGTCCGTTAAACCGCTGGGAGCATCTTCAGGAATCGGTCCGGCGGCAAGCCGCATGAGCGTGGAAACACGCACATCGGATTCGTTGCCAATCGCCTGACGACGCGGGTTGTCCGGGTCAAATCCAAAGCGGTCACCATTCTTTAAATTCACACGATTGGGTTTCTGAAACAGAAAATGCTCCGCCTGGCTGACACGGAACGGGCCGGCTCCTGCCGATTTCATGGAATTGAAGGACAAAAACTCAACCCCTAAAAGTTTCCACGCGGGGAAGCCGCAATCACGGGGGACACCACCGCGTCGGCGATCGTGACTGTGCCAACACTCACCACGCCGCTCCGGCCTCAACTGGGCACCCCAGCCGTCAGCCTTGCGACACTCCATCACCAAATGGTCCTCGTCAAAGCTGACGCGCCAGTAAAGCGTGTTGCCCGACAGACAAATGACATTTCCACCTGACTCCAGGTACTGCCGCACATGTTCGTACTGCTTTCGGGACCAGTACTCACTGTGGCCTACGATCATCACGGCCTGATAACCATCCAGCAGGTGTGGATCCTGATGAAGATCGAGCTCGCTGTACGCATCATAGTCGTACCCTTCCCGTGCGAGCCAGGTTTCTGTGAAGCGGTCCGCGCGACAAAGATGACTGAAGTCGGATTGCGGACTCCCCTCCAGGGTATAGGGGCCGGCAGTGGGCCAAGGCATGCGCATGCCCATCTGGTACGTCGGTTGTCCCGCGCGATGGTGTCGATAGCAGCAGTACGGCGACTTGGGATCGTTGGCGTCAAACCAGTACCCTCTGGCGCCAATGGAAGCCTTGAAGCCGGGCCAGGTGGGAGAAAATGGCGTCGCAGAGTAGGCTTTCCACGTGTTGGTCGAGAAGAGAAACGCAACCGGAGCCCGAGGAGCCGAAGCAGATTTCTTGACGACAAACAGCGAGTGATAGAGTCGGCTCTCGCCGTCCAATTGGAACCGAATCCGCCCCACGTAGGCGCCTGACTTAGCGTTCTCGGGAATCCGGTATTGGAACGTTGGTTGCCAGCGGCAGTCGTATAGGTCGTCCGAAGCGAGCCGCAAACCATGTCCCCTGGTCGCATCCTTGTTCGGGTCATAGGTGCTGAACTGCCCTACGTTGGCATCAAAGCTCGGCCCACCAATCATCCACGTCCCATGATTGATCAGGCGGCCGTGTCGCTCGTGACCGCTGATATCAGCAATGTGGTCACCTTGTTCTTCTGCCAGGGGCCAACAAGCTAGTAGCCGGTCCCCTGCTGGTGGCCGCAGCGCCTTCGCTTCAAAACGTTCTTTGATCTCGGTGGCCGACAAGGCCCGCAGATACACCGCGGGCATGGCAATATCGGCATCAAGAAAATCATCCGCCTGACCGGCTCGACCGTCGGCACCGATCCGTAACGGTGCGTCCGGCACCTTGACCCGACCAGTAATCTTCCATTGCCCCGCTCGATGACCGTCGATGAAAATTCTCTTATGAGTGCCGTCAAAGGTTGCCACCAAGTGGTGCCACTGCTTGGCCGGCGAAATCCTGAAGTAGTCGCTGTCGTCCTTTTCGCCCGGACCGGTAAGGGATCCCGGCCGGGTGCTGTGTGTTTCTTTCCCGAACTGTATACCAGCAAGGTAAAACTCAACAGCGCGATCTTCTCGCACATGGAGTCCGTAACCCCCGGATTGCGTTTGGTCGCGTTGGGTGATCACGCCCTGTTTTCCGATCACGTTCCACAACCGGACCCAGCATTCCAGTGTCACCGCGTGCAAGTCCTGGTTTGTCGGCAACGACGACTCAACGTGAATGTAGGACCCTGGGTGAATGGGCTGCATCACTGGCTCGGCCACCTGCCACGATTGGAGCACTTCATCCTGGCTTGGACTCTCCACGTCCGGCCCAAGCCGACAAACCTGGAATTCATAGGGGTATGTGCTGCTGACGTGAAAATCAATTGTTTCACCCGCCGCCACACTCAGTCGATTGGTGTAGGTGTGTACCTCGTCAAGAGGCAGGGGTCGGTGCGGGGGAATGCCCGCTTCTGTCGGCCGCTGCGACTGCGCACCGGTGACCCGCGCATCCGTTCCCAATACCGTTCCCGCGGCAACAGCGGCACTTGACGATTTTAAAAAGTCTCGCCGGTTCGGATCGAACATCTTCGACTCCTGCACATTGTTTCGGTGGAGATTACCCACATTGTTTCGGTGGAGATTACCCACATTGTTTCGGTGGAGATTACCCACATTCTATCCGCTACCGACGGCTGGTCGGGCGGGAGCACAAGGACTGATAGAAATTGGTATGGGCCTACGAAGTTTAACTTAAATCTGCTGAAATTGTCTGTCAAATACCCGCTTTGGCCAATTGTTGTTGTACCACGCGGCGGAGAGGAGCGGTACGTACGGGCCTATCGCCCCCGATGTTTTACTCCTTGATCGTAGAGAAGCGAAGCTAATAGGACACACGCCGTGTTGGACGGTTTCCAGAACCGGAACAGAAAGAACCTTTATGAATTGGCCTATGAAACATTCGCTTTGTTTTTGTCTATTCAAGAGTACGCTGATAAGTTTCAATTCGACGCGAGTTCCTTCAACTTCACAAGTCATCGCTACATGAAAAGTAGTGGATTTAAAACCCATCAACTTGCCTCTATATTCGATCGTCCATTCGGCTGGTCACAAGTTGGGTCAACGAACGTCCGAAAGGTACTGTAAAGTCACAGATCGCCCATCCAAACAAGGAAAGTGCTGAAATGAAATTACATGTCAAAGCGTTTGCGCTCACCTGCGGAATTTTCTGGGGAATCGGTATTTTCTCATTGACCTGGTGGCTGATCGCGTTTGATGGCGCGACTGGTGAAGCGACTTTCATCGGGCGTCTTTATCGCGGCTTCACCATCTCTCCTGCTGGCAGCATCATTGGATTTGTGTGGGCGTTTACGGATGGCCTGATCGGAGGTGCACTTTTCGCTTGGTTCTACAATCTATTTTCCACCCGGTTTTCGATCCGGGAAACATAACTCGGTTTTGGATAACTTAACCCTTGAACATTCGAGAAATCCGAAAACATCTTGTGCCATGACCTCCCGTGGAATAAACATCCGGGGCGTTTGGGGCACCACGTGGCAGGAACGGACCCGCTCAAGCCCGCCGATACGCTGCTTGTATTTCTCATCCGGACAGATTCCACTTATTCCTTCCCAACCAGTATAATAGCAGGTGCAAATTCGTCTCTCTTGTCAGAACATGGAGACCCGCTTACCGATCAAACCGTTGACGGATTCTGTCACCCTGCACAAATTCGTACCAAGATGAATCACCGTTGGTTTCTCTGTTGCTTTAAACTCGGACTTTACGTCGGCAAAAGAAATTTGCAAAATCAAAAACTGTGGTTGGCTATGGTTTTTATTTTTCTACCCTGAATTTTTGAGTTGGCTCTGATGAATTCTCGACCTTTGTCGTTGTCTTCACTCGTGTCAGGTTTGGCATTCGCTCTGCTGTTGAGCGCGCACGAACTTCGGTCCTCCGATGACGGTCCATTTTCAAAAGACGATTCATCCTTCTGGGCCTTGCAGTCGCCGTCCCGACCGGCGGTGCCTGCAGTTCAATTAAAACACCGCGTCCGTACCCCGCTAGATGCTTTTCTACTTGTCAGGTTGGAAGCAAAGGATACTGTCTTTCGTCACGATGCCATGCGGCGGGTGCTGATCCGGCGACTGTTTTTTGACCTACTGGGTTTGCCACCCGCGCCTCAGGAAGTTGATCAGTTCCTGGGTGACTCCAGACCCGATGCCTATGAGCGGTTGATCGACCGGGTGTTGAGTTCCCCAAGGTATGGGGAACGCTGGGGTCGGCACTGGCTCGACGTGGCGGGATACGCCGATTCGGATGGGTATTTGGCGGCCGACCGGATTCGCGTGGAAGCGTGGCGATATCGGGACTACGTCATTCGAGCGATGAATGAAGATAAACCATACGACCGTTTTGTGTTGGAACAGATTGCTGGCGACGAACTGGCCGACTGGCGGCGTGCCCGCGAACTGACTCCCGAACTGGTCGATAACCTCGTCGCCACGGGGTTTCTCCGTACGGCATTGGATCCGACCTACGAGAAGTATGCAGAGCCACTGGAATGTCACAAGGTGTTGGCCGACACCATCCAAATTGTCAGCTCCGCGTTCTTCGGAATGACCCTTCAATGTGCCCGCTGCCATGACCACAAATTCGATCCTATTTCCCAGAAAGATTATTATCGGCTACACGCGATCTTTTTATCGTCATACGACCCGGAACGATGGCTCCATTCGCAAGCTCGCTTCATCCCCTTGGCCACCGATGCCGACAGGACACGAATCGAACAGCAGAATGAGCAGGTCGATGCGCGCTTGGACCAACTGCGTTCCGAAATCGCCACGGCAACTGAAACCTATCGCATCAGGACGCTCGACGAGGTGTTGGGAACACACATTACCTCCGATCAGCGCAAGCAAATTCAAGCCGCCCTGCTGATCGATCCAAAAGAGCGAAATAAGCAACAGAAACAACTCGTTGAGCAGCATGCCGAAGGGGTGGATCTTGGAGAGGATGCACTGGCCAATCGTTTCCCCGCGTTTCGCGCACAACTCACCAAGCTCCAGACGGCCGTTGCAGCGGAAGAGGCACTGAAGCAACCGGTCGTCCAACTGCGGGGTCTCGTCGATCTGGACGACGAACCGCCCCAGGCACACGTGCTGGTACGGGGCGACTTCAACAAGAAGGGGGAACCGGTGGAGCCGGGCATTCCAGCCGTGTTGTCCGAAAACAATAGGCAGCTCCTGATTGAACCTCGCTACAAGTCGACGGGAAGACGTCTGGCACTGGCTCACTGGTTGATCGATCCACAAAACCCATTGACCGCCCGACTGCATGTGAATCGAATTTGGGCGCATCACTTCGGACGCGGGATCGTTGCCACGTTGGACAACTTTGGAAAGTTGGGGTCGCCTCCCTCCCATCCGGATCTTTTGGACTGGCTGGCCTGCGAGTTGATCTCAGGCGATTGGAGCCAGAAACACATGCATCGGCTGATGCTAACGTCCACTGCCTACCGCCAGTCGTCGGAGGTCAATGTCGCTTTGCAGGAGACAGACCCTGACAACGCGCTCCTCGGATTGTGGACGCCGCAACGGCATGAGGGTGAAGTGGTAAGAGACACTGTTTTGCAGGTCTCGGGAAAACTGAACCGACAAATGTTTGGTCATCCCGTACCGGTCACACATCAGCCGGACGGCCAGGTTGTGGTCGCCGACAGTGGCCAGGGAAACCGATCGAGTGTCTACTTGATCGTTCGCCGCAGCCAGCCGGTAACCCTGTTGGAACTGTTCGATACTCCCAGGATGGAAGTCAATTGTCCGGAACGTGTCGAATCAATTGTCGTCACTCAATCGCTTTCGATGCTCAACAGTCCGTTTATGGAAATCAGTGCCAAGGTTCTGGCAGACCGGTTGTTCAGCGAGTTACCGGACGCAGAAACCGCCCGCCTCCGGCAAGCTTACGAACTATTGTTCTCGCGCCCGCCGGGCGAATCAGAACAGCAGGCGGTCTTCGGTTTTTTGGACCACGCCGTTCACAGCGAACTTGATCACAACACAGACACACCCGGACAGTCCAAGCAACAGGCTGCTCGTACAACACCTTGGACGCAGCTATGCTTGGTATTGCTCAATAGTAATGAGTTTCTGTTTGTAGACTGAATGAGAAACCTTCCATGCCGTGCCATAACTATGATCAGCTTGATCTCGGGAGTCTGATCTCTCGACGCGAACTTTTCCGCCACACGATCAGCGGTATCACCGGAATCGCGTTGAGTTCGCTGTTGCTCAATGAAAGTTCTACGGCTGAAATGGTCCGCCGATCCCATTATCCCGGTAAGGCCCGTGCTGTCATTCAGTTGTTCCAACATGGCGGTCCGAGCCATATGGATCTGTTCGATCCCAAGCCGACACTGAACAAGCACGACGGCAAACCGATGCCCGAATCCTTTAAAGATCTGGTGCAGATCAGCCAGCATGGCGGGCTGATGGGCACGCCCTTCAAGTTTCGACCTGCGGGGCAATGTGGTGTCGAGTATTCGGAGATCATTCCACACACGGCCCGGCATGCGGACGACATTGCCGTGATCCGTTCGATGTACACGGAGCACAACAATCATGAACAGGCCCTCTGGATGATGCATACCGGGCGAACCGTCTCGGGTCGCCCGACGATCGGTGCCTGGGTAAGTTACGCCCTGGGATCCGAAAACAGCAACCTGCCTGAATACGTCGTGCTCCGAAATGATTCACAATTGCCAGTTGATGGAATGCGCAATTGGTCTGCAGGATTTCTGCCGCCGCGTTACCAGGGCGTACACTTCCGTCACTCGGGCACACCGGTCATGCATTTAAATCCAAGTTCTGGTGTCTCTGATCCAGTGCAGCGATTACGACTCGATCTTCTGCAAACATTGAACGCAAAACACAAGGACTCCCACCCGGGCATCGCCTCAGAACTTCAAGCTCGCATTGCCAGCTACGAACTGGCTGGTCGTATGCAAGTGTCTGCCACCGCGGCGTTTGACTTTTCAAAGGAAACCCGGGAAACACACCAATTATATGGCCTCGACAACGAGCAGACCGCGAGCTACGGAACACGACTTTTGTTGGCCCGGCGGCTTGTCGAACATGGCGTGCGGTTTGTACAGGTAATGATCCGTGGGCAGATGTGGGATACGCACCAAGACAATGCCAATCGAACAAAGCAGTGCTGCCTGGAAACCGACCAGCCGACTGCCGCGTTGCTGCAAGATCTTAAACGCCGCGGCCTTTTCGAAAGTACTCTGGTCGTTTGGGGCGGAGAGTTCGGCCGTACACCGGTCAGCCAGGGTGGTAACGGGCGTGACCACCACAAGCAGGGCTTTAGCCTCTGGCTGGCAGGAGGAGGAATCCGCGGCGGGCAGGCATACGGGGCGACCGATGACTTAGGGTATTACGCGGTCAAAGACCCTGTGAAAGTCTCCGACCTGCACGCCACCATCCTGCATCAGCTTGGACTCCATCATCGTGACTTGACCTATGATTCGCACGGTCGTAACGAACGACTCACCGACGAATATGACGCCAGGATTCTGACCCCATTGGTAAGCTAGGTCCGGACCAACAACTACAGAGAGTCATTCGATTTCCAACATCCTTGACTGATTTCATTGACGCTCAATCCGCCCGAAAGCTATAATCCCAACCAAGACTTGCAAACTACCTAATGAGAGGGCCGATGGCTGAAACGCAACGTGTGGCGTTAGGTTTGCTCTTGAGCTGCTGCGCCTTCCTGTCCGCTTGTTCGCAAGATGACCATGTCGCCGAAGTGAAGCAGGTTCCACGAGGTGCTGAACACCCGAACGTGCTACTGATTGTGGTTGACGACCTGCGCTGTTCGCTGGGAAGCTACGGAGACACAACCGCAGTCAGCCCGAACATCGACGCCCTCTGCCGCCGCGGCATGCGTTTCGACCGGTCCTATGTCCAAGTCGCAGCATGCAATCCTTCGCGAGTTGCCATGATGACGGGATTGCGCCCGGACACCTCCGGAGTTTGGCGGCTTGCAACCCCCTTCCGTAACAACGTCCCCGCTGTGACCACTCTACCAGAGCACTTCATGGCCCACGGATATCACACCGTGGGACGGGGAAAGGTCTACCACCTGAAGTTTCCAGATCCCCAGTCATGGAGCGAGCCACATCGAGTTTCCAAAACACCGATCAAGTACTGGACGCACCAACAGTGGGATTTTTTAGAACAGGTGCGAGAACGTCTCCGCGGAGAAGGTCGTCCTGACGAGATTATCAAGAATCTCCGTCCACCGACCACGTGTGATGCTGATGTTCCAGACCATTTGCGCCACGAAGGCGCGATGACCAACGCCGCGCTCGCTACATTGCGACGCGTCGCCAAGCAGAGACAACCATTTTTCATGACGGTCGGCTACGTCAACCCGCACTTGCCGTTCAATGCGCCGCGGAAGTACTGGGACCTTTATGACCGCGACAGTCTGCCGGAGGCGAAGAATCCGTTTCTACCTGACGGAGCGCCTCGTGTCGCCATGAACACGATGCACGAACTACGCTACCACTGCGACTTCGCGGAGGTCCCCCAACCCTGGGAAGGCGAACTGGCGGAAGCAGACCGTCGTCGACTCGTACACGGCTACCTGGCTGCCGTCAGTTTCGTCGATGCCCAAGTCGGACGCCTGATGACAGAAATAAACCGTTTGGGTCTGGCAGACAATACAGTCGTTGTCTTCTGGTCTGACCACGGTTTCAAGCTCGGCGAGCATGGAAGTTGGGGCAAGAAAACTAATTACGAAATCGACACGCGCGTTCCATTGATCGTCGTCGACCCGCGCAACCAGATGGCGGGCCAATCCACTTCCGCCCTGGTCGAATCCGTGGATCTTTATCCGACGTTGTGCGAATTGGCCGGTTTGCCTGTCCCGGCGCATGTCGAGGGTACCAGCTTCAAACCACTGCTTGCCAAGCCGGATTTACCCTGGAAGGAAGCAGTGTTCAGTCAATTCTTACGTGATCTTGTACCCGAACATGGTGAAGTCCGAGGTAACGCCGTGCGCACCAGGCGATACCGTTACGTGACCTGGCGGGTTCACGCCACCGACGAACTGCTCCACGAGGAACTTTACGACCACGCTGGTGATCCGCAGGAAAACACGAACGTGATCGGCCGGCCCGTCTACAAGGACGCCTTGATCCGGCTGCGAGAACTTCAACAGCAGGGTTGGCGTGCAGCCTTGCCATAGAGTCTCAGGCCAAATCTTTGACGTGACGCAGGGTTACTGTCCTCAACTGCACTCTTGTCTCTGCACGTGGTTCATCTGAGGCGAAAGCTGCTGCTGGCGATGAAACGTGTGCCGTTAAATTTATTGCCGTCAGGCAGGGTATAGTAGTAGGCAGTAAAGATGCGACCGTCGTCCAACTGGGCACCGACGGGATAACCTATATCCCCTGAACTTGCGTCATCTCGAATGACAAATTCCTTGCTCCAGGTCTTGCCTCCATCGGAACTGAGAACCCCTCCGATACCCATCGGCATCCGTCGCCGGCCGAAAACCACCAGGATGCGACCATCCTTGAGTCGAATGGGCCATGGCGAGCGATAGTCAACGCCAGGACCACCCGGGTTCTTCCAGCACTCTCGACCATCGCCCACGATCGGAACGCTCTGGGACCAATGCTTTCCCCCGTCCTTGGATACGGACATACAGATCGCGTTCTTGACGCCCTGCACATTTTGATCCTCCGAGGAGATGTGTAGATAATAGCACTGTAATTCGCCGCTGGGCAGCAACATCAGTCCCTCATAGGTAAACCGGCCGGGGCTGGACCGGTCAACAGCCACATGGCTGAGAAAGCTCCAGGTAACACCCTGGTCCCTACTACTATAGACCATCGGACCACCACCCGGTTTGACATCGACCACCACCGCTAGCAAGGTCCGCTTGTCTGGCATGCGGACAACTGGATAACAATTCCTAAGCACAAAAATGTAATCGCCGTTGGGATTTTTATCGCCGTCGGGATGCTTAATGATCGTCGGCACTTTCTCCCAAGTCGCCCCTTTGTCCGGCGAACGCAAAGCGAAACAGACGGGAATAATGTCACGCACCTTCGGAAGGTATGCCTGGCCGAAGAAGAATACAGACTCCGGCCGGAACATGTCGTAGGATTCACGCGGGCCATCCTGGTGGTAAAGAAAATTGCGCTTCTCCGCCGAAGAGATGCCCTCGTCCTACACGATCACATCGTGCTCTTCGGGCCACGTTCTCCCTCCATCCAGGGAACGTTGCAGCAGCACTTTGGATCGGGTGTAATAGCCTGTGCGGCGATCGTGCCACGAACCCCACAGCTTGAGAGCGCGGCCCGCGTCTGTGTCTTCATGGTAGGTACAGAGCGCGTGGTTGTGCCCCACAACAATCTCCCCTCCGCCAAAGTACTTGAAGGTCACCATCCGAGGATGAGCGCAATACCAGCTCTTGTCGTGGTGGATCGTAGAGTGCTGGAGATCGTAAACGTGTGGGGCCTGAGGCGTCGTCACATGGAGAGTTTTCTCAGTCCGCGCTGAACCCGCCAGCGGGAACACCAGCAAGAACACAGCATTCGCTGTTAGCCCTTTACCGAAAAGTCCTCTGGACTTCCGAGGACCTGAACTGCCGTCGTGAATTTTTCGATGCATGATTCCTCTCCTACAATCACCCGCTCTGAGAAACCCCCGAATATTTCTGAAACAACCGGGAATCATTTGAGCGGAAAACCTGATCCTGGATTTCCCATTTGCACTGTGTCGAACACGGCTTCGAGTTTGCAAGGCAACTCATTCTAACAAGCTGTAATTCCCCGGTGCCTACCGCCTACCGAAGTTCTTGTCTTTCTACCCATCAGCCAGATCTGGCTGCTTTCCACGCCACTGGCGAGGTCTGTCATTTCCAGGACCTCTGGTCCGCGTGAAGAGTTCAATGCGTGCCCGGAAGAAAGGCGAACCGAATTGCCCGCACAGCGTAAGATTTGTCTGGCAAGAGAATGGAATTCCACGCGTCGATGGCTTAAAATCTTTTAACATGCTTCAAGAGAAAATTGAGAGGCCTCTGATCAGATCCGTCCGCATCCCTCTACTTGACCCGGATCAACATTATCATCCCGATGGTGCGAGTGTTGACACTGAGGAGGATTGAAGCGGACGGGACGATGCAGAAAATCAACTCGGCTTTCGTCTCTTCTCGTGCCTTTCGTGGTTGATCGTTTGAAATTTACGTGCATTACGTTTGAAGGACACGCAAATGAACGTCCGTTATCGATGGGCAAGCGTCCTACTGGGCTTAATTGGTTGCCATCTGCCGGGAAACTTGTTGGCGGTTGACGCCGTCACTGCAGGATTGAACAACACGAACCCGGTGGTTCTCGCCCAGGAGAAACAGTCGCCTGCCCGGCACGACCCAACCACGCTAGACCTTGGTGGTGAGATCTCGATGAAGCTGGCCCGTATCTCGCCGGGCGAGTTCATCATGGGGAGCCGGTCCTCCGACGTGACCAAGGCCGCACTGGAACTCAAGCAGGCGCAGCTTGCGAGGTTCACACAGAGATACGGCGCTCGGGAAAAATGGTTCAGTGACCAGATGCCCCACCATCTCGTTCGCTTGGACCACGCCATTTACCTGGGCAAGTACGAAGTGACCAACGGGCAGTATCGCTGCTTCCGACCGGATCACGACTCCAGAAAATATAAAGGCCAGGATTTGAATGATGACAGGTTCCCGGTGGTTCGAGTTTCCTGGGATGATGCCCAGGCATTTTGTCGCTGGCTGAGTGAGCGAACGGGGCGAATTGCGCGCTTGCCGACAGAGTCCGAGTGGGAGTATGCCTGCCGGGCCGGCACGACGACAATCAACTGGTGGGGTGACCGGATGGACGAGGCAGGCCGCGTGGCCAATCTGGCCGACCGGACGGCGCACACGCTCTGGGGGTGGGACTTCGCTTTGCAAGAGGCCAGCGACGGATACGCCGTGGCGGCACCGGTGGGTCATTTTCTCCCCAATCCATTCGGCCTGCACGATATGATCGGCAATGTTTGGGAGTGGTGTGAAGACGTCTGGCGGGACAACTACGATGGTGCTCCCTCAGATGGAAGCGCCTGGATCAGGGCCACCAAACAGGGCCTTCGTGTGGTGCGGGGAGCCTCCTGGCACAACTATCCTAAAGGTTGCCAGAGTGCCTTTCGCGGCCGGGGGCCGCCTCATTATCGTGGCAGCCATACGGGCTTTCGGGTCGTCGTTTCCGATCCTGACGCCTCCGTTAGGTTTCATTATTCTTCGGAGAATCCGTAGCTGGAATTTTACCGTCACCGGTTGTGCGACACATGCCAAAGATGACTTCTCGTTTGCGCACAGCAAACCGACAGCCGGCAATTCATCGGGCAGCTAGCAGCAATCCCAGCATGCCTCTCGAAATTTCCGAGTTCAGACCACGGCTTCGAAATTGAAGGAATGTCGATAGGAGATATCTCATCGGTGGCCATTATGAGGCTGAATTTCCCCAATAGATCAAAATCGTCGTTAATCTGTGGAACCGGGATAGTCTGTAGGTGCGCATGAACTCAAAACAGTTGAAGAGTGCGATCCGACGACGTCGATATTACTAGTAAAGAAACCCGATTCCTGGACGAATTACAAGGATGTAATTCAGGTCGAAAGTGGGCAGAAAAAAGAAAGTCCGGGGAACCATTTTGATCTAAGGGAGAAGGGACTCATGAACAGCGCAACTCTTATTGAAGTCACGAAACATTGGGTACGAGCGTTAACGGAAATCGGCGTGTTGCTGGTCGCCCTAAGCATTGTTGCCGCGATTTTATTCGGTGACACCGTACCATTTTTAGGCGGGTCAGCTGGTGTCGTATCGCGAATCACAGGATTGATCTCAGCACTCGGAAACGAAGGTGTTGTCGGTTTGGTCGCGTTGGGCTTGATCCTTTACATCTTCAACAAGAAGAACGACATCTAGCGAACCAGTTTCACACCGGAAGGTAAGCTGCAACGGCCACCCTGCATCTGTCAGGGTGGCCGTTTTTTGTGCGCCTTTTCCAGCATTGCGGCAGGTGTGGCCGCAGTCCGCTAGAGACTGTTGCGACACTCCGCGAAACGCGCTGCCATCACAACCGGCCCCCATGCGCCCGAACCAGCATAACAGGGCAAGTATCCCCGGCAGGATTCGAACCTGCAACCTTCGGCTTCGGAGGCCGACGCTCTATCCAATTGAGCTACGGAGACATCTGTGAAATACAACCTGATTTACCGATCGTGGAGCGGGTAAGGGGACCGGAGAAAAAATGGGTTGCTCCGGATGCTTCTCTCTGCTGTCGCTTGCTTCCCATCCGCGCTCAGCCCACTCGTTAAAAACAATTTATGCTAAAGCCCGTTGGTTCGGAAGGTCCCCTCCCGAAGACATGGCACACAGGTAGCCAAGCAAGTGACACGCTCCGGCAACGGGCTTGAAACTTTAAGAACAGGTTTGCAATTAACTATTACCGTCGTCGCAGAATAGAGAAAGCGAACTGCCGGCGTAGGTCTGGATGATTCGCACCCAGGTAAATCCACAACAAAGCCAACTCTTCCAGCTTCCGGGCTGACTCGAGTCCTCCTGCATCCACCGCCTCAAAACCGACATCTGACACCAACTGCATCACAATCTCTTTGCCGCCAGGCTCATCGCCACAAACAAACATCACAGCACGCTGCGACCCGAAAACCGGCGCGACCATATTCTCGGTTCCCGTCTGATTGAATGCCTTGTAAACCCGAGCGCCTCGAGCCCATTCGGCGATCTGCTGCGCACCGGACGTATTCTGGGGAACATCCAGGCCTGCCAGGCTGCCCTTCAAAGGATTCGTACAATCGATGACCACCTTTCCCGATAGGTCTCCTGCCGACTGGATGGCATTTTTTGTCGCGCGCCACGGTGTCGCCAGCGTCACTACGTCTGCCTGCGAAGTTACCTCTTCTGCAATACCAACGTTGAATCCGTCCGCGACAAGCTTGCTTGATTTACTGTCTTGCGGATTTCTGACGCCAAATAAGATCCGATGTCCCTGCAACTTCCAAGCGGAGCCCAGGGTGGTGCCGACCCTCCCGGCACCAATGATCGCAACATCCATATTCATTGCTCCTACCGATTCTTTTCTTGAGAGGTCAGGGGTCATTCTACCTGTCGCCATGTCCGCTTAGAATTGCCCTTATGCAAAACGATGGATCCTATATCTGCCCTGCCTGCGGTGAAGAAATCGTGGTGCCTCTCGATCTGTCGGCAGGAGCTCGGCAAAAATATGTAGAAGATTGCCCCGTTTGCTGCCGGCCAAACGTGATTTACGTTGAGATCGAAGAAAACGGCGAAGCCAGGGTGTGGTCCCAGTCTGAATAAGGCCCATCGACAAACTTCGACACTCGCACTGCCCGAATGCAATCTTCAGAAGCGACAAAGGCCGGATCGGAACCAGGGCAAACAACTTACACGAAGTTTGGCTGGCGCAGGAAGGGAAAAAACGCAGACGCCGGCGCCGGGAAAAGTGCCACGAGCCATCCAGACTTAATCCGCAACACTCGCAGTCGCATCAAATCGGCCGAACACCATGCGTCCAGCGCTGGTTTGTAGAACGCTCGTGACCGAAATCCGAACCTTCTTGTTGACATGTTCTCGTCCTCCTTCGACAACAATCATGGTCCCGTCATCCAGGTAGCCAACTCCTTGGCCAGACTCTTCTCCCGCTTTGACGATCCGCACTTCCACCTGCTCCCCCGGTAAGAACACCGGCTTCAACGAGTTCGCCAGATCGTTGAGATTGATGACCTCCACGTTATTCAGACGGGCAACTTTATTCAGATTGTAGTCGCCTGTCACCACCTTACCGTTCATGTGCCGGGCCAGAATCACGAGTTTCATGTCAACGGGCAGGTTTGCCATTTCACGTAATTCATGTTCGTGAATGTGTAAATCAATTGCCTTGTTCGTTCTCAGTCGATTGAGGATATCCAGGCCCCTCCTGCCCCGGCTGCGCCGCAGCTTGTCACTGCTATCAGCGATGCCTTGTAGCTCGGCAAGGACAAATCGGGGGATGAGGATTTGATTGTCGGTAAATTGCGTTTCCACGACGTCGGCGATGCGGCCGTCAATAATAACACTTGTGTCCAAGATGAAGGGCTTCAACCCTTTCACTTCCTTGGCGAATTCAATGTAGGGAATGATAAAACGAAAATCATCCTTAGTTTGCATTAGCAAGCTGATGCAGGTGTAGCAAAGTGTGATCCCAATACTGACTCGGATGGCGTCTTGGTAGCGAGTCAGCACTTCAGTCTGTTCCAACAGTGGCGTAAGCGCGATGCCAACAATGTACGTAAGAAAGAATCCCACCAGGGTGCCGAAATAGACGGTCGAGATGGTGTCAATGCGTTTGGTCGTCACCAGCATATCAACGGCAATCACCAGGGCAGCCAGCAGCGCAACACCCGCGACAAAGGTGCCGGGCAGCCAGGAGTTATCGGTGGCGGGCATTTCGGAACTGATGAACGAAACTGCCGCGCCGACGGCTGCCAGAAAAAACGCGCAACGAAGTAGGAGAAGTGTCATGATATGTCTATTCTAACACACGGTTTCGACCGAGCTGCCCCCCGCATTTGAGGCAAACAGCCGTTGATACTGTTGCTGACAATACCGATCGGTCATACCAGCAATATAATCAGCAACGCTCCGCTTCAGCCCTATTTGATCGGCTCTTTGTTGAAATCTCTTCGGCAACCAATGCGGATTCCGCTGAAATCCCAGAAACATTTCTCTCAGTTGATTCTGAGCCTGCTTCCGCTGTTGGATCAGTTTTTCGTGGCGATAGACTTGTTCGTGAAGAAACGCTTCAAGCTCCCCCTTTTTTTCTTCCAATGCACTCCCAACCCCTAAGTGGAAACCAGCAGCATGCACGGCTGCTGCACTAGCGGGCCTGTGCTCCCGCAACCAGGTACCACAGTGATCCAGGACATCGCCGACCTGCCAATCAATCAGTTCGTGAACGACGCTTTTTCGCAGCATCCGGCCTTGTAAGCCGTCATTTCGCTCCAGAACTCGGTCGACCACCTCCGCCACGAGACACGTTTCCCTCAGTTCGTGCAACGTGACTAGCCCCAACTCCATAGCGTCATCAGCATCATGGGAATCATAAGTGATACTATCAGCCAAGTCGACAACCTGAACTTCAAGAATTGGGCTGGGTCCGGTCTGCTTTTGAGCCCTCGCTAGTTGTCCGGCCAACACTTCACGTGTCAGGTTCAGTCCGGGAAAATCGGCGTAACGGATTTCCAGTTCCCGAATAAGGCACAAGGCGTAGGCGTTGTGCGAGAATCCACCCTCACCGCTCAAGCATTCATCCAGGGCATCTTCTCCAGCATGACCAAAGGGAGGATGCCCGATGTCGTGCAGGAGTGCCAGGGCTTCTATCAGATCCTCGTTCAACCGTAAAGCACGTCCAATGGTGCGAGCGATGGAGGCAACTTCCAGCGTGTGAGTGAGCCGGGTCCGATGGTAGTCCCCCATGTGTCCTGTGAACACCTGAGTTTTATCTGCCAATCGACGATAGGCCGCGCTATGCAGTACGCGGTCGCGATCACGTTGATAAGGACCTCGATAGAGGTGTTCGCTCTCCGGATACTCGCGACCCGTAGATTTTGCACTGTGCATCGCATACGAAGCGAGCAAGATTTGTTCACGCTCAGCCGTTGTCTGAAAAAAATTCATCGGAGAGAAACAATCATGCGTGGCAGGTGGTTACTGGAACGGTCCCCGGAACCTCCCAAACTAGGCTTTCCAGGCCTGCTGGATCGACGAATCTATCCGCGATCCTCGTCTCAGGGCAGCCGCGAGGCACCCGTCTATTGTGGCAACTCGCTGCCAATGAGCTTAATCGAAGATACGGCGGGCTGAAACCAGAGGTGCCTGACGCTGCCTGCTGTCCGGAGGCCTCCAATGTTGCGACTTGCCGAGAACCAACTCCTTTGCTAGAACGCAGAACATGTCCACGGTGGTGTTCGAGAAACAAAAATCGGAACTCATCCGTATACGAGGGGCACGCGTCCACAACCTCCAGAATATCGACATCGATATCCCTCGCAACAAACTGGTGGTTTTTACAGGGTTGAGTGGTTCAGGAAAAAGTTCGCTGGCATTCGATACTTTGTACGCCGAAGGCCAACGGCAGTATATCGAAAGCCTTTCGGTTTACTCCAGGCAGTTTTTCGATCAACTCGAACGACCGAATGTCGACGAGATCGCAGGTCTTCAGCCCACCCTCTGCATTGATCAACGTCCGGGCAATCAGAATCCACGTAGTACCGTGGCAACGGCCACAGAAATCTATGACTATCTGCGTCTCTTAATGGCTCGACTGGGCATTGTTCACTGCCATCAATGCGGAGGGCCGATTCATCAGCAAACGGAACAACAGATTTCGGAAACGCTGATGCAGTTTCCAGAAGGCACCAAAACAATGGTGATCGCGCCAATCGTTCGCCAACGGCGCGGAAAGCATGAGGATTGTTTTGCCGAGATCCGCAAAGCAGGGTTTGTGCGAGCGCGTGTCGATGGCCACGTTTATGACATCGACAACCTTCCTGACATCTCAGCCAGGAAACAACACAGCATCGACGCCATTATCGACCGCATTATCATTCGGCCGGGGATTGAAGGACGATTGGCTGAGTCAATCCAGATGGCCGTTAAGCATGGCTCCGGCACGATGGTAGCATGTTACCTTCAGCCCCAGCAGGACCCCAAGTCCGTGGACGTCGTGTGGGAGGAACGTTTGTTTAGTACTCGTTATGCATGTCCGACTTGCGAGATCAGTTACGAGTCCATCGAGCCACGAAGCTTCAGCTTCAACAGCCCTCAAGGTGCGTGCCCGGTTTGTGAAGGCCTGGGAAACCGAGTCGCATTCGATCCGGACATGGTATTTCCCAATCGCAATCTTTCACTCGCCCAGGATGCCATCGCACCCTGGAAAGGAGCATCGACCGCACAGACAAAGAAGCGACAGAACTGGCTGCATGGATTTCTGGAAAAACACGGTTTGGATTGGAACACGAACTGGGCAAACGTTGACGATCCAGTTTTTGAACAACTTTTACATGGCGACAACGATGAATTCATCGGGATCCTGATTCAGTTAGAAAAAGAACTGGTCACCACAACACGGGAAAAGCAGCGGCAGCGACTCGAGTCCTTCCGGCTAAAACTGACTTGCAGTGCCTGCCAAGGGACGCGACTGCGTGGCGAGGCAAGGGCTGTCAAACTGGGCGGTAAGGGAATTGACGAGATCAACAATCTTTCGATCCGTGACGGAAGATCTTTTTTCGAAAACCTATCGTTTTGTCCCCAGGAACTGAAAATCGCAGGACCCCTGGTCGCAGAAATCACCCAACGACTGCAGTTTCTGGAAGAGGTGGGAGTGCCCTATCTTGCCCTTGGTCGATCGGCCGACACATTGAGCGGTGGAGAAATGCAGCGAGTGCGATTGGCAACCAGCATCGGATCTGGGCTGGTGGGTGTCTGCTACATTCTGGACGAGCCATCGATTGGTCTACATCCACGTGACAACCGCCGCCTGATTCAATCACTTCGAAAACTACAACAGCAGGGCAACACCGTGTTGGTCGTAGAGCACGACGAGGCCGTAATGCGTGCGGCTGATTTCCTGATTGACATCGGACCGTCCGCAGGCAGCGCTGGGGGGCGGGTCATGTCAATCGGCAAACCGGCCGAAGTGGCTGCGGATCCGCAATCCCTCACGGGACGATACCTTGCCGGCTTGGAACAAATCCCGATCCCGAAACAACGACGACGAGTGACTCGAACCCGATCGCTCCTGATCTCGAAGGCAAGGACTCACAATTTACAAGGTGTGGACGTCCGTTTCCCGTTGGGTGTGTTGGTGTGCCTGACGGGTGTCAGTGGGTCGGGGAAAAGTTCCCTCTTGAATGAAACCTTGGCACCTGCGATTTCTCGTCGTTTGGGTACGACAACGGTTCGGCCGGGACCCCATGAAAGCCTCCGTGGGGTCAGCCAGATCGACAAACTGGTGGCGATCGACCAGTCACCCATTGGTCGAACTCCGAGAAGTTCCCCCATCACCTATACGGGTATCTTCGACGAGATCCGCAAAGTGTTCAAAGGGACACGTGAAGCACGGCAGCGAGGATACTCCATGGGGAGATTTAGCTTCAATCTCAAGGGAGGACGCTGCGAAGATTGCCAAGGACACGGGTTGCAAAAGATCGAGATGAATTTTTTGCCCGATCTGTTTGTTTCCTGTGCAACCTGCGGAGGAGCACGATTCAATCGGCAGACGCTACAGATTCGCTACCGGGGAAAATCGATTGCTGAGGTGCTGGAACTACGAATCGAGGAAGCAGTTGAATATTTTGAAAATCATCCCGCGATTCATCGAGTTCTACAGAGCCTTTATGACATCGGACTGGGATACTTACCGCTGGGCCAGCCGTCAACCACTCTTTCGGGAGGCGAGGCACAAAGAATCAAACTGGCCACTCAACTGTCGCGAGTTGAAACTGGAAACACTCTTTATCTTCTGGATGAGCCCACGACCGGCTTGCATTTCGAAGATATCAAAAAACTCCTTCACGTACTCAACCAACTTGTCGACAAAGGAAATACTGTGATCGTGATCGAACACAATCTCGACGTTATCAAGTCTGCCGACTGGCTGATTGATCTTGGACCCGAAGGCGGGGCAGGTGGAGGACATGTCGTGGCGGAAGGCACGCCCGAAGAAGTTGCGGCGGACACCAAAAGTCATACGGGACAGTTCTTAGCGTCACTCTTGAATGGCCGCAGTTAGACTCCACCTTCCTCCGTCGCCGCTATCAACTCGCCACCTGCTCCTCCTCGGTGGGAACGACTTTCAGTTCCAAGGTTTTACTCGCCGCACGAATGGTAGCATTCCGAGTCATATTTTTTAACTGACTTGGATGTGGAAAAGGAGTTACGGGGCCCGAATATTCAACGATTTCCAGTTGTGAAATAACCACGCCAATATCGATCACACCATCTTCGGTGGCGAGCAAACGTTGCTCATCCGATATCAACTCGTTGGAAACACCCGGTGGCACGTCGGCAACTCGAACCGATACGATTTCGTGTGCTGACAATTCGCGGAACAGATCCCAATTGGCTCCTGCAACGTGCCACTGCCAGAGATCAACTGAGACACCCACGTTATCGAGACCGACGGTCTTCGCTAGGGTCACGAGCGCATCTGGTGAATGAATGAACTGGTGGCGCAAACCCTCACGGTGACCAGCGGTGGCGAGAAAATCGAGTCCCAAAGAAATCGAATGTGGTGCAAGAACCTCGGCAATTTTCGTGAATCGTTGACGGTGAAACTCAAAGTTCTCGTGATAGGGTCGATCATCCGAGGCGGGCATGACGACCGTTCGGCATCCCGTCGCGCCTAATCTGGCAGCGACTTCTGCCAAAGCCGGAAGACGTTCCAATTCTTCGTGAAAAACTGCGTCGTCGCCCTGCCAGTTCACCGGCAAGTCAAAACTTCCTAACACAAGTCCCGCACTTTCAATAAACCTCGCAGTATGGTCATAGCCGTTCAAGTCGACCTGCCCGGCAAACGACAGCAAATCGAATTCCATCCCCTTAAAATCGTACGTGAGCGTCAGTTCAATCAGTTCGCTCTGATGTCCGGAAATACCCAAAGCGGCCGCGTTTAAATTCAAGAACACCTTTACTATCCTCCTGTGACATTTTTTTGATGGGCGGCGTACGAGCAGGGAAACACGCCCCGAGTAAGCACCAGTCAGTGGGTATTTTCCCGCAGCAAACTGGCCTTCAATTTCAAGATGCCTGCAGGCACCGCATTATGTCACATGCGCACGGCCACTCCAAGGGTGATCAGCGATCTTGTCGGCCGGGAAAATCACACCGGAAATCGGCCTGCCTGGCTGCCACGAGTCCAACGGTTAGGAAAATTCGGTGAACTGTGGCTGTTGTGCCAACTGACGAGTCATCGATCCTACGCAGTGACTTTGCAATAGGCCGGCGAACAAATTCTGCCTGCAATGCCTGCCTTCCGAACCCCGGTCGGCTCCCCTCGCGGGCCGGCAGACGGAAACCAAATTTTTTCAACTGTCGTTGGAAACTTCAAATTTGTGGCCGGAGACCATCCTTTGTGGACGGCAAGCCGCAACGGCGTGCAGGCGCATGTGTTCGACATCCGAGTGATTATTTGTCTTCCTGCCAGTTGTCAACGCGTGCTCGAGCTTCTTCAGCCCAGGGACTGTTTGGAGCCAGCGCTAAAAAAGAACGCCAATGGAACTCGGATTGCTCTTCTTCACCTAATTCATCGAGGGTCCGGGCCAGATGATAGTGGACGTCCGGATAGTCTTGGTGACAGCTCAAGGCACCACGGAAGGCTGCAACTGCCAACTGAAGTTCGCCTGTTTCCGCAAGGACACATCCCAAATTGGCTCGAGCTTCAACATATTCTTCGTCCAACTCAACGACCATGTAATAGCGTTCACGGGCAGCCAGTATTTCGCCCTGCCGGTAAAGAAGTTCGGCCACTTCAAAGCACAGATCGGGTCGCGGCCCCACGGCGGCCATCACCGCTCGAAACATCTCGGTAGCCTTGGCCAATTCCCCTCGATCCTCTAATTCCAGAGCCGCTTCAATCATCTCATCGGGAGTAAGAGGACGATCGATGCACGAATCGTCGAATGACAAAATTGCCTCTTCGGCGGTCTCTTCCTGTGAACCTGCTTCGGTAACTGGAACACCCAGAGCATCAAAGTCGATCCGCAGTTGCCCCCCCGGCTCGATCAAACCCTCGCCCTGGCGTAGAAGAATCTGCTTCCCCTCAACAATGACCGATAGTTGGGCCAGCGGTCGTTCCACTTCCGGAACGTAACGTGCTAACTGCCCCAGTTTTTTTTCGATCGCTGCAGGTGACGCGCCGCTAGCCACCAACTGGGCCAGATGACGAGCCGTCGAAACTTCTTGGAAGTCGAAGTACGGCAAGCGATTCACCTCGCGCACCGGTACAATCAAACCGCGTCGGTGCCAGCGCCGGATCACAGCCACTGGGACCGCCAACAAATCCGCCAGCATGGCGGGCGTGTAGAGGCGGCGAACGCCACGCTCCTGGTCGTGACCCATCATTCCCAATTGCTGCCAAAGCTGAGTTTCCTGAATGATCTCCAAACGACCCTCGGCAGCCGCATCTCGAATGCCCGGCTCAAGAAGTTCCTCGTTTTCCAAGGGGAGTTCGTCAGCGCCAATAACAATCAAATCGAGTCCCTCCGAGGAGGACTCGACGGGCACTCCGCCATGCTGACGCACGAACTGTTGCGCTTCGCGTTTGGTGACCCCACCCAACTTGCCTACAAAGGCAACTCGTTTTCCTTGCAACGAATCATCCGTTTCCGTCTCGGCCAATTTCACAACGATATTCCGATTCTCATGCAATTACAGGCAGCAACTATGGAACTCCACGATTGTAATCCACTCTGACCCTGGAAGAAAGGCGCGGTCACCCGCAACCACAGTCTTCTCCCTGAGTGACTGGAGTCACTGTCAGCCAACGGTCTCCAGGAGCATTCCATTGACTCGGAGGTCAGCAAGCATGTCTGTCTTGTCTCTGGATAGAACAGGCTCATCACAGCACACCCAGTGTGTGACATTCGAGCCGTGCATCCGGAAAACAAGCCGTGCCGGTTGGAGATGCTGACCTTTTGACTTCGTAACAATCGCTTGAAGCCGGTTTTCAAAACCACCTAGACTGATTGAAAAGATACCGTCTGGTGCGCATCCATATCATCGTCTGCCGAAGCACTGGGGATTTCAGACGGATCAACCTGTTCTTGCGGCTCCTCATGTGCAGCGTCCGGGTATGGCTCGCTCGACTCTTCGGCATCTGTCGGAGCCAGTGGCACAACCTCATCGACAGTCTGTTCCCTCTGTCGAGAATCGTGAGTCCCCGAGTCGTCGTTGACCTCTCCGGTATCCAATGGTACCCGTCTGACCAACGTTTTGGGGCGCATTCCGCGGTACGTCACCAGTACCCATTTGGCAACGCAACGGGGAACCGTCACGATTTGCTCTTGAGTCACCATTTTGCAAACACGTACCGGAATCTGTTCGACGCGTTCCTCATATTCATAACGAATGGTCGTCACCGGAATCTGCTGGACAACCTCCTCGGTCTGCCAACGAAACGTCCGAATGGGCACCTTTTGAGTAATTACCTGATCCTCGTAGTTGGTGACCTGCACCGGTACCTGTTGGACGACCTCTTTCAGTTGGTAAGTCGTTTGTGGAATTTGTTGGGTTACCACATTCGAAACCCATGTTTTGGTCACTTTGGTCGTGCCTCTTCCTTGAACCGGAACCCAATACAAGCCAGCCCTTTGCCAACGCCGGGCACCCGTGTTTAAATCGGTATAGTACTGCCGACTTCGCCACCTCAAGCGCCGGCGACTTGGTCCCGGCGTATGATGAACTTGGTTGACAAACTGCCCCAGGTCGACCTTCTGAGTACGCATCGTCACAACAGGTTCCTGAGTCGTGAAAGTTCGATCTTGCATCACCGTTTTAACCACGGGCCTGCGGACGGTGTACTGCCGTTCTTGCTCCTGCGTCTCCCACACAGGCTTCCTGACCTGATAACGTTGCTCACGGACACTGGTTTCCGTCACCGGCTTAGCAACGCGGTAGCGACGCTCTTTGGTCTGCGTCTGCCAGACGGGCCGTTGAGTTACCACTTTCCGTTCTTCGAACACCGTTTCGTAAACCAGGCGGTAAGCCGTTATGGGTTGTTGCTCGTACACCGTGTGGCAAACGACACGATAGTCGCAACAACACTGAGCATGACTGACATTGCTCAGTGGCAAAAGAAACAAAAATGAAACCAGCAGCGGGTAGCGTTTCATTGCTCAAATGTCCTCGTCAGAAAAGACGGTGCGTTGGAAATAACGCTGGATAAGGAGCCTGTTTTCGATGCGCCCGGAACAGTCACCGGAGATCGCAGGTTTAAAGACTCAACGGGCGGGGTCGCAAATACTAGTCTGGGTCACAGCCCACGACAATCCCAACCAACGTTATTCTACCAACGAAATGCTAGGTTCGACATGAGCTACAGCGTTTTCGGCGCAAACACAGCATGCAAGGCTGGCAGAGTCTACTCAACCCCTAGAATTTGACAGGGCGGGCCTTACGATCCGAACAACCAGCTTGTTAATTGGGAGCATATTCCTTGAGGAATCCTTTAAATAGCACCAGGTGTTCTTCTTCATCAGCTAGCAAGCGAATACAGAGATCTTGAGTGACGTAGTCCTCACCGTCAGTAGCACGAATAATTTTCTTGTACTGATCACATGCTGCCTGTTCAGCTTCGATTACCGCTTCGATGACGTTCACAACGTCGGTCGTGTCATCTGATGGTTGTCTTTGCGCTCCCACGTTCACAGAAGCAGATCCTGGCACCAGTCCTCCCAATTGCTTCATACGCTGTCCCAACATTTGAGCATGGCCCAGTTCAGCCGTGATGTCCGTCGCCAGCGATTTTTTGATCTCTTCGGCACGTACACCATCAAGGTTTGTGCTGTTGGCGATGTAATTCATGACCGTTTCTAACTCCATACAATATGCAGCCTTCAACATGTCAATGACTTCTTCGGTGGTTGCCATGGAATTTCCTCTATTGCTGAGTTTTTAGATGATTAAATTGTTCCAAAGCTCTACGGGCTTGAGCTTGTAAACGGCCATTCGCGTTCCCATTCAGAAGACTTTGAATGGCAGTTTCCAGTTGGTCTAAATCGGTAGTTGGATTGGCACGTACTAGTTGTTCCGAGGCACGCAGACCGTTGATGATGATGGAGTTTCGTTTCCACTCTTTCCCTAATTCTTCCCGCTCGCGCTGCACTGCTTGACTCTGGTCGAGGTCGATCATCTCCAACAGCGTTTCCAGTGATCTGGCATCACCGTGACGGGCCAAACCGGTAGCCGCATTGTAACGAACGTTCGCGACAGCATCATGACACATAATGGCCAGTCGTTCCAGATCCCGTTTGTCACCCATCACCCCCAGCGTGTAGGCGGCGGCTGACCGGAGTTTGTCACGACCCTCCCAATCCGTGGTTGAATCAGACTGCTCAGAAGCCGCCGCATAGAGGGCTGATCTTACTGCTTCGACCCGAATCTGCTCCATCAATTTGACGTTCTGCGCCAATACCGCGATGGCTTCGATCGCTGATTGGCGTACATAATTGTCCCCAAAATCATCTGCACTTTGGGCCACGTAGTCTTCTCTCTTCGCGGCAGCAGCCAACGCCGGTATCACAAGGGAAAGTTCAAATTCTCCCAACGCCCGACAAAGAAAGACTCGTGATTGAATGGCTGCCTTTCTCTCAGATTGATCCTGAGGTGAGTTCCCTGTCGGATAGGGCACTTCCAGAGTATCTTGGAGGAGAGTGGCTAGTCGACTGGCCAACTCCTGATTTTGTCTGAAACCGGCATTGCCCGGTTTTTGAAGTTCCTTCGCCAAATTCCAAGCTGTTTGCCAGCTGTGATCACCACCCCTGACTAGGTCCTGAACGAGTTTTTCCGGTGATGATCCTAAATGGGCTACCCAACTGAACAACAACCAGACCGTAGCAATAATCACGACGATGATGGCGGGAATGATGAACAACTGAAGGATGAAACCTGCCGTCGGTACCTCGACCGGCGGAAGCGTCTCGTTCGGAGAAAAAGGCTGTTCCGTAGCGTTGTCTTCAGTTGTAGAAGATACTTTAGTCATAGGACCGGTTTTATAGCATTGAAACCGTTTAAACTACGATGGAATGGAAAACTGTGATTCGACAGCCACTGTCGTGACCTCCCTCATGCAGCGAACAGTTCACCTGACCTAAAGTGTAGACGCCGGATGCGGCAGGTCAACCACTTGCATTGTACTTCACCAAACCCATGCAATTTCTGGAACTGACACTCGATACGCCCGAAGAAAATTTGGCATTGGACGAAGCGTTAATCGAAACGGCCGAACGTGACCCGGATTTCCCGGAAACTCTGCGGATTTGGGAACCTCAATCATTGATGGTCGTGGTGGGAAGATCGTCTCGCGTCAGCAATGAAACTTATTCTGCTACATGTCAGCAAGACGGAGTACCCATTTTGCGCCGGACCAGCGGGGGTACAGCCATTGTAACAGGAGTTGGCTGCTTGATGTATGCGCTCATTCTTAGTTATCAGCGACGGTCCGGATTACGTATGATCGAACACGCACATCAATTCGTGCTGAACAGTCTGGCCGTCGCCTTGTCGAGTCGAATTCCTGGCATCCAGCGCGCGGGCATCAGTGACCTCGTCACACAAGACCAACTGAAATTCTCCGGGAACAGCCTTCGCTGTCGGCGACACACCTTGCTTTATCATGGGACATTACTTTACGATTTTCCAATCCGGCAAATCGGACGATACCTGGCAACCGCACCTCGTCAACCTGAATACCGCCAAGGAAGGGATCACGATTCTTTCGTTACCAATTTGTCGCTCCCCAGAGCACAGTTACGCGACATTCTACTGCAAGCCTGGCCTGTTACTGAAGTCACGACTGAGTGGCCCGAACAATTGACCCATGAGTTGGTCGGCCAGAAGTATGCCTGTGACAAGTGGAACCGAAAGTTCTAAGGATTTTTTAGAGCATCCGGCCCTGAACGATGGCTGCCGTGCTCGCAAGATCCACTCCTCGCATTCCGGCAGCGACTGGGCGAAGATCGCGTATTCCGTGCTCTGATAGATCCAGCTGAAACACGAAGTTCAGTCTCCCCGCCTAACTACCAGTCGGTACCAGCTTGAAAACACACTTGACTCGTCCTTTTACACCAAACCCCATTTTTTTCGCAAAACCCATTCTGAGGAGAGCAGCGCGACCACCAGCAGAAAGAACGGCCAGCCAACCTTTTCCGAACCAGGAAATTGCCAGGTTTTGTGGACCTTCACATCTAAAGCTCCCAGGTTGTCGGCCAGATTCTCCAGTAGTCCTGGGAATTCTTCGGGGGCAAGAGCACGACCACCCGTCTCCTGTGTCAGGTCGGCCAGACTTGCCATCAGCGCGGGATTGGCCGAAGGGTCATGCAGTTCCAGGTCGCGGTCGTAGATCACAAAAGATTCGCGGGCGGTTCCAATGCGTTCAGTGCCACGCGCAGCCACCACTTCTACAGTGTATTCACCCGGCTCAGTTGCCGCATGCCATCTGCCAGCTAGAATTTCTCCGTCGTTTGCCAAACGTAATGCATCCCGCGCACCGCCAGGATGTACCAGTTCAGCCCGGAACGAGACGCCCTCCAAAGGATCCCCTGCAGCCGAAGTGGCAGCGACCGTAAATGCCACATCGGCGGCGGGTGGAAAACGTCGGTGTTCCAGGCGAATCCTGATTTCCTTATCGTTCGCCTGATCCCTTTGTGCCAGCCACAGAATGACTTGCCTCCAAAATCGCTGGTACTCTTTATCGTGGCCATGGGTTTTCCATTTCCACGAGGTGTCACCTGCAAACACCAGCGTACGACCTGAACCATATTGCCCGGAAACAAGAAGTGGATGCCCATCTGCTGACTCGGCCAGTACCACGCTGGCAACTTTTCCTTCAATTTTGTTCGCACCATCCAAGGGGTGCAGCTGTTGCCAGACCTGACGATTCTTTGTTTTGTTGCCTCGCAAACGTGTGACAAAGTTGGGCAACTTCGCTCTCATCCGCAGTGGTCCTGCAATATGCAAGTCGTCACGAACGGGAGCATCAAAATCCTGCCGCTCAAATCGATTCATCTTAATAGGCAACACATCGACTAATGGTGTACTTTGATAAGCGCCGCCGCCAAAACTATAAATTCCTCCGAGCATTAACAGTCCCCGACCCTTCTTGTCAACATCGTCCGCAATTTGTTGCAGGTACGTGTCACCGAGTGATTCGGCATGTACACTCTCGAGAATATAAACATCATGCTGCTGATCACTCATATCCCCGACCCGAACCGGCCACTTTTCGCGAAAGCCGTGATCAATCCACATACAATCCGCCTGCATTTCGGGTGAATCTGCCAAGGTCGTACGGAGGGTCCGTTGTTCACCCACCAGACTTCCATACAGATAAAGTAGTTTAAGGCCACCTTCTCGAACGGTGACATAAGCGGTGAGTTCATTATTACTTCTTACCAATTCACCCGGTTGAGGTGCGACTCGGACTGTTAAACGAAAACGACCTGCCCGCTGGGGCGCATAAGTGAACAAGACATCCAGCAGTTGCCCGTCCTGCTCCGCCCGAACCACCTTCCTCGCCACGGCCTCGCGGTGGCCCTGTTCGTCTTCCAGAATCAGCTCCACAGGAAGTTCCTGGTTGGCAAATCCTTGAACACGAACAGCGCCGCGAACCAGCAACTCATTTTTGACGAACACCGAGTAATGGTCTTGCAGGTTTTCAATGGCAACGTCTTTCGCTTGAGACTTTTCCCGCGGCATTCCAAAGGAGATCGTATATAGCGGGTAACCCAGACGCTTTAGTTCTCGAGCCGCTTCGCGCAATTCCACCCTCGGTTCATAGGCACGCTGAGCTCCGTCACTGAACAAAACAACGCCCATTAGCCTGTGACCCACTTCCTTTCGAACTGTCTGGCCGAGTGCCGAACCAATGTCACTCTGCAAGCCATCCGCCGATTCTTCCAGGGAAAGCTCGCCATCGACCCACGTTGCAAGCTGCGCCGAGGCGTCGAATGTGTAGACTTTAATCTGTAATTCTTTTCCCAGTTCTTGTAACTGGGGTTCCACGCGGGTAATAGCGGATCGCAAAGCTTGCCAACGCGACTTTCCGTCCGCGGTGTCCGTCACGCTCATGCTCCGACTGCGGTCGAGCAGCAAAATCAGTGTCGCAGGATCTCGCTGTTCCTCGGTGATCACCCACGCCGGTCGGATCAATGCGCAGAACACCAGCAAAATCACGACGCACCGCAAAACAACCAGAATGACTCGCCGGCGCTGCGAGATTTCTCGAAATTTCGGCGCTAGGCTAAGAAGTGCGACGAGCACCAGAATCGCTATGAACACCAATAAGGCGTTTCCAAAAATAGGATTCCAGTCAAATGAAGTGGAAGGATTCATACTTCTTGGTGCCGATAAAACCGGTTCGCCAGACTATGTTCTAATCCCAATACCACGACCAACAGGAGGGCCAGGTACGGATAAAATTCGCACCCCATCCTTGTTTCACCTTGCTCCCGCAGAATCTCACTGGTAGTTCGCACCAATTTGTAGTCACTGTCACCGAAGAGTTGATCCAGGTTTTCTTGGTCGACGCGTTGTAAATCGGTGCTGGCTAGGGAATAGTTGACTGAGAAGCCACGTTTTCCGGAACCATCCTCGGCAAGCAAACGGTAGTTGCCAGAATCTTCTGTGTAGCGAATGACAAAATCGCCATCCATCTGATGTAAATCTTCCCAGGTTCCATCCGGTGTGAACATGCGGTAGCGGTCAGGTCCTGTCGCAACATGCTCTGACAACACAACCCTTTCGCCTGCGTGATAGTTCAGGCGGACATTCCCGTCAGCGACCAGGTACAACATCATCTCGTTGGTGAGTACCAGAAACGGCCATGACTGGCTGCCCACGGGGAGTAAATTCCACGGTTCACGGCGATTGGCCGCATCGGACCAGGGAGTTGTCGTGATCAGTACTCGGCCACTCCCCAACGCCTGTTCGATGATCGCTGGACGATTGTTGTTGTAGGTGACAATGACTTGTGCTTTTTCGTCGATTTTATCTACGGCCCAATGTCGAAAAACAGGACTTGCGTACCAGGGAATCGACGTCCCCGCAGTGCGAAATTTGGCCAGGACGGGGTGGCTCATATCCTGCGCAGCCAGAAACATTTCGCCTTCGGGCCGGTGAATAACGAGGGGTTTAAGTTGTATCGGAAACAACTCCGTAACAGCGTGTTTCATAAATTCCTGGACGGGTCGTGCATTGCGGCCCAGGAAAACTCCCAGGCCTCTGCCCTGCGCGACGTAGGTGACAAGATGCTGCCATGCGTTGGGAGTCAAGGGAGTTGGATCCAGGAGGCACACTGCGGCATAATCGCTCAGATCAACCCGCTCCAGTTCTTGCAGAGAAATCTCGTCGCAACGAAAACGTGCTTGCTGGGACTCTCGATACTCACGCGGAGCAAGTGCTTCGCTCATGAACACGGGATTTGCACCGGCGCCGCTGGCTATCAATACACGTCTGGCATCGCGGACTTCCACCGTGAAGAAACGGATGTCATCGGCCTCCAACCCGTCCGCACCGAGAACTTTCACCGATCCATGGTAGGTTCCCACCTCGGCCAGCCGCGTCTGAAATTCTAATGTCTGAACGCCATCCGGGCCTAACTCGCAACTCGTGCGGTCCGCAATTCGAGCTATTGGCAAGACTAGTTTTCCATCCTCTCGAATTGGTGGTGGGTCGGCAGGTGTTTCCAGATGCAATTCGACGTCTCGTTGCCCACCCGGACCTGTATGGATGAGTTCCGTTTGAATACGTAACGGGCTGTTCGTGGCCAAAGACTGTCCCGCAAGCTCCACCTCTCCTAACCCGAAGTTCATTATTTCGGAAACGCCCACGTCAATGACGAACAAATGGACGTTCCGGGAGGTGGAAAGCACGTCCGACATCGCATTGGCCGCTGAGTCTTTCCAAGCCTCACTCGAAAGATCAGAAAACACGTAGACTTCCCGGCGTTCGTGTGGACTCTGTTCCAAACTCTGCACGACGTCACTGACCGTTTCAGGAAGAGTACGGGTTGAACCTGTGATTTGCAACGCTGCAACTTGCTTCTGAGCTGCCCCCAGGTCCGACAGAAAAATGGGCACACCCTGTCGCGTGTCAACCACCATGATTTCACTGGATGAAGGAAGCTGGCTCAGTAGCCATGAAGCGATTTCTTGCGATTGTTCCAGCCTGGTCTGATTTTGATGCCGGTAAAGCATCCGCGGCGCAAGGTCGAAGATCAGGGCAGCAGAAACCGGCGCCTCCTGGTCTCCTATCGTTCCTGTTCCATCCCGGCCCCATATCGCAACCACAATCAGGGTGCCGCTAACGAATAAACCCAATGCTAATGCACTTAAAACGCCTCGTAGTATCACACTTCGTTGGTGAAGGGTGGCCACCGCGATCAGACACATTACGACTAGCAGTAAAACGGCAATCCCCGCAAGAAGAATCCAACTGGCTAATAAGGTGGAAGCGACACTGGGGCTTGCCAGTAATAGTGCCAGGATCCCGATCACGGCACACCGTAAGAGCAGCAACAACCAGTGACGCAACTTCAAACGTCTTCGATTTGTTTCCCGGCGTTCCTGGATAAACCGCAATGCGGGGAAAATCAGAGGTTTTGGCTTTTGACGCAGGATGAGGTGCAGCACGATCGGAATCGCAACCAATGCTGCACCAGCCAACAGGGAAACATTGACAAAGGTCATCGCATGCAACCAGGGTTTTCTGTGAAATTTCTCCCCTCAACTGAAGCCGGGGGTAACTTCTTGGTGACATCAAGGTCTGGAAACGTCGCTGGAAAACTAAAGCTGTCGATCAAAATCTCCCTCGCCGACTGATCAGATATCCGAGCAAGGCTTTGTCGAACTGCATGCTGGTATCGAGTGGTACGTAGTCGATCCCACGTTGAAAACATTCTTTCTGAAACTGTTCTCGAAACGATGAGATTGCTTCCAGGTACTCGGGACGAAATCCGGTCGCATCGACTTCCGTCTTTTCATTCGTCTCCGGCTCCTCAAATTCTATGTAGCCATCGAAAGGAAACCGCACTTCTGCTTCGTCAAGTATGTGAAACAGAATCACATCGTGTCCCCGGTGGCGTAGTTGACGGAGCGAACGAAAAACCGGTTCTGGATCCGCCAGCAGATCAGAAAACACCATCACCAGACTACGTTGTTTAAGCATTCCTGCGATTTGTGCCAGACTACCGGCAATGTCTGTTGGTCCACTCGGTTTGAGATTCGTCAGCAGGGACAAAACATTTCCCAGATGGTTTCGCTTTGATTTGGGTGCTAAACTATTGCGTATCCGCTGGTCAAAAGTAATCAGACCAACAGGATCCTGTTGCTGAATCATCAAGTAACAAAGAGCTGCCGCTAAGCAAATTGCGTAGTCAAATTTGGATAATTCCTGTCGATAGGTGTAAGCCATGGACTGGCTTAGATCCACTACCAGATACCCCGTAATATTCGTCTCCGCTTCAAATTTCTTGACATAGTATTTGTCCGTTTTGGCGTAAACCAGCCAGTCGATGTCATGTGGATCGTCTCCCGATGTGTACTTCCGGTGTTCGCTGAACTCGACGGAGAATCCTTGAAACGGGCTGGCATGCAAACCCTGTAGAAAACCCTTCACCACAAATTCTGCGCGCAGGTCCAGTCGCGAGATTTGGCGAATGACCTCGGGCTTAAGATATTTGTCAACGGTCATGACAACTCGTTCGCCAGATCCAAGATGCGAGGTAAAGGACAGGGGAAAGTCACACACCAACGGTCTGGCCAACCTGCCTGCCGCAGGTCACCGTGTGCGAACCGCGGTTCCTCCGATTCAGCCCCGTTAAGTTGTGAACTTTTCAATCTCTGGCTCGGGAATGGTTTCCATCAATTTTTCGATCACATCCTCGGTCGTCATTCCAGCAGCCTGCGCCTGGAAGTTGGTACTGATCCGGTGCCGCAGCACTGGTACGGCGATCTTCCGAATGTCATCTACCCCAACAGAAAAACGGCCTTCCATAGCCGCCAGGGCTTTGCCACCGTTGATCAAAAACTGGCCGGCCCGGGGCCCAGCACCCCAATCGACTAACTCACGCACCATCTCCGGTGCCGATTCATCTCGTGGACGCGTCGCTCTGGTCAAACGTGCCACATACTTGACAATGTATTCGCTCACCGCCACGCTGCTCACTAGTTTCTGCAGGTTCACAATCGCTCGCCCAGAAAGCACTTGGTTCACCTCCGTCTTTTCATTGCGAGTGGTGGATGCCAGGATTTGTTCTTCTTCCTCGGCTGATGGATATCCGACCTTGATGTTGAACATAAAACGATCCAACTGCGCCTCAGGTAGCGGATAGGTTCCTTCTTGCTCAATGGGGTTCTGAGTCGCGATCGTTAAAAAAGGGGCGGGCAGAGAAAACGTTTTCATCCCGACCGAAACCTCTCGCTCTTGCATGGCCTGCAGGAGTGCGGCCTGGGTTTTGGGTGGAGTTCGATTGATTTCATCTGCTAAAAGAATATTTGTGAAGATCGGACCCTCGACAAAACGAAACTCTCTTCGACCGGTTTCCTCTTCTTCCAGAACGTTGGTTCCCGTAATGTCACTTGGCATCAAATCGGGAGTGAATTGAATTCGTTTGAACTTCACGTCCAGAATACGGGCCAAGGTACTTACCATCAGTGTCTTAGCCAAACCGGGCACTCCTTCGAGCAGGCAGTGTCCGCGCGTGAAGATTGCCGCGAATAGCTGCTCGATGACCTCGTCCTGGCCAATGATGACCTTCTGCAATTCCTGCCGCATCAACTGACGATATTGGCTGAATTCCTGCAACACATCGCCTAAACTTCGGGTCTTGGTAGTCACGCTCAATCCTGGTTAGTGTTTCTTCCTAATGATTGTGCCATCCAATAAATTTTTCCCATTCACATCCAGGCAAGTTGATGGAAAGAAAAATTCATCCACAGACGTTTCAGTTTTTGAACCTACTGCTTTTCTGCAAGGCTTGAGTCTCGCGAGACTTGCACCCCGAAAACTCTTCGCCAGTCCACGTATCCCCCTGATTCTATCGACCGACCCCTTTCACAGCAACGGAAATGGCCAGACGTTGCCTGCGCAACCCACAATACGTAATATACTTATGGCAAGCAGTCTGGGTAGGATCATCAGGTATTGGAAATTGCATCCCATGTGTCGCCAAGCGTTTCGTTTCATCCCGCTTACCGCAGTCCTTCTGGCAGTCTGCGGTTTTCCTGCGCAAGCAGAACTGACTTCTGAAGAGGTGCAGCAGGCCATTCAACGGGCTCGTGCCTACCTCATTCAAAAGCAGAACGTACCCAAGGGAAACTGGACGGCTTATCAAAGTCAGCCGGGAGGTGTCACCGGACTTTGTTTGCTTGCTTTACTCAGTGCCGGAGATCAACCTGACGAAAAACACATTGCGATGGGACTGGAATATCTCCGTAACCTGGAGGCCCCGCAACGGACGTATGCTGCGGCCCTGCAAACCATGGTCTACTGCAAAGCGACGCCCAAAAAAGACCGGCTGCTGATTCGACGTAATGTTGGCCTCCTCGAAAACTGGCAAATACGGGAAGGGAATCGCCAGGGAGCTTGGTCGTATTCCAGCCAAATCGCGCGCAACAGCGGTGACAACTCAAACTCACAATTTGCGCTACTGGCTTTGCATGAAGCCGAGCGAGTTGGCATCGAGGTGAGCAAACAAACTTGGCGACGGGCTCTCAGCTACTGGACAAAAAATCAACGCCCAGATGGATCCTGGGGATATATCGAAGGCACGCCCGGTACCGGCAGTATGACGTGTGCGGGTATCGCCTCGATGGTAATCGCTGCCGGTAGATTCAACCAGGACGCTATCGTGACAGAAAGTGGGCGTGTGCAGTGTTGTGGCAAGCGGCAAAAAGATGAGACGACCGAAGTGATTGATCGAGGTCTGCAGTGGATGGGTCGAAATTTTTCGGTCAACAGAAACCCGGTTGCGGGTGGACCCATGCAGGCCAGCCGAGCCTGGCTGCTGTATTATCTGTACGGATTAGAACGCGTCGGCCGCACCACCGGCCATCGTTTCATTGGCGGGCACGACTGGTACCGCGAAGGAGCTGCTACCCTGGTAGCCAGTCAAAATAAGCTGCAAGGTTCCTGGAAGGGTTCCGGCGCGATGCAAAACAATCCTTCGATCGGCACGGCCCTTTGCCTGTTATTTCTATCCAAGGGACAACGTCCGGTGCTGATTGCCAAAGGCCTGCGCGGCGAGCAGGAGGACGGGAACCAACACCGCAGCGACATCGGGAACCTGACTCACTACGTAGAAGGCTTGTGGGGCCGGGACATGACATGGCAGATCATCGACTTGGAAACTGCCGGCTCGACCGATTTGTTACAGTCCCCCGTGCTTTTCCTGTCGGGTAGCAACAGCCTGCAATTGAACGAGGATCAACGTCGCACACTACGCGCCTACGTCGATCAGGGAGGATTTCTGTTGGCCGAGGCTTGTTGTGATGGAACCTCGTTCGACCACGACTTTCGACAGCTGATGAGGGAGATCTTTCCGGAGAATCCCCTCCGTCCATTGCCACCCGATCATCCCATCTGGTTTGCTGAAGCTAAGGTAGACCTCAATCACGCTCCTGAACAATTGTGGGGTATCGACGCTTGTTGCCGCACCAGTGTTGTCTATTGTCCCGAAGATATTTCCTGTTATTGGGAACTGGGAATGAAGAAGCGGGACCGCAGCTACCCGCGGGCAACTGAGGAAAAAATCACTGCTCTGCACAACCTGGGCGCTAACATTTTGGCTTACGCGACGGGTCGCGAACTGAAAAACAAACTCGACATACCACAAACCACGGCGCTGGCCACCGACGACCCCTCTGCCCGAGGTATCCTGCGGATCCCCAAGCTCCGTCACACGGGAGGGAGTGATGACGCCCCCTCAGCCTGGAGCAATCTGCTGGCACTCGTTGGTAATAAACGCAAGCTGAGGACCAGTAGCGAAAAGATCATGTTACCCTTGGAAAGTGAAACCCTGTACGATTTCCCGGTTGTCTTCATGCATGGACGTCGTCGTTTTAGTTGGAGTTCATCGGAGCAGAAATATCTGGCAACATTCCTTGAACGCGGGGGAGTTCTGTTTGCCGACGCTATTTGCGCCAGTGCGGAGTTTGCTTCCGCTTTCCGTCGAGAAATACAAGCCGTCCTTCCTGATGGAACGTGGAGTCGAATTCCCGCCGATCATCCTCTATTCACGCAGGAGTATGGAGGATATGACATCACAAAGGTGACGCGGCGTGATCCCGAGGCCCGCTCTGAAACTGATCCACTCCGCGCCAAACTGGTCTCCGTCGGTCCCCTTCTAGAAGGACTGGCTGTCGACGACAGGTATGCGGTGATCTTTTCCCCTTATGACCTCAGTTGTGCACTGGAAAACACACCGTCCCTTGAGTGCAAAGGTTACCTCACCGAGGATGCTGCGAAGATCGGCATCAATGTGATTCTCTACACACTGCAGCAATAAACAACAAGTGAGACATGCAAGACCGATTCAGATGAAAACGAACAACGCACCCTTTAAACCTCGCCGGTCGCCGAACCCCATTTGTCGCCCTGCCCTTTAAGCCCAGTCTGAGAAGCTTGTTGGAGAACTGAAAAGATTTCACCACATCGAGACAAGCTGCCGTGCGACAGGGAAAACCCACTGGCGGGTACCGGACGTTATGGCAGACAATTTTTTCTGATTCCCACCGATCTGCTCGGTGTGCTGGCATTCACCGTCGCTATTCGGTTTGCCATCCTGTTTTTTTTTGCAGACGGCCTTAGGCAAGACCCGGACCACTATCGTGCTCTGGCAGACAATCTGAGTTCAGTCGGAGTGTTCGGGTCGGGCAACCAACCAACCGCCTACCGACCTCCACTGTATCCACTGCTACTGTACTTCGTTTCGCTTGGCCAACCTATCACACCATGGGGCGTGGGTGTTTTCCATCTTTTGCTGGGAGTCGCCACAACCGGCTGCAGTTATTTTCTGGCAAAATCCTGGAAGTTGGGTAACCGGTCGTGGCTGGCGGCCTGCCTGGTGGCGTGTGATCCGATCCTGCTTCGCCAGTCGACTCAAGTCATGACGGAAACTCTCGCCACCTTGTGCGCGGTCATATGCCTCCTCTGTCTGGCTCGCGCCGGTGCAAGAGGCAAACCGGTTGATACTATCCTGACAGGAGTCGTGCTGGGCCTGGCGTGTCTTTGTCGCACAAGCTTTCTGGCTTACGTGTGCCTCGTGTTTCCCGTACTTGTCTGCTGTTCTGCCAAACGAAACCGCTGGAAAATTCTGTTGGAATTCTCGTTAGGATTCTGTTTGGTTTTAGCTCCGTGGACTGTGCGCAACATGGTTTGCTTTGGCCGTCCAGTTTTTGCCACAACGCATGGTGGATATACCCTGAGGTTGGGAAATAATCCCGCGTACTACGAATTCCTTCGGCAGCGGCGCTGGGGACAAACCTGGGACGTGGCTGACACCTTGCCTGACCATCGGAGTGCTGCCTCAGAAATTCATTTCGACCGCAACAACTATCGAGCTGCCTGGCAGTGCATCAGACAGCAGCCAGCAAACGCAGCCCATGCCTGCCTGGTACGCCTGGGCAGCCTGTGGTCACTGGTTCCTCATCCGTTGCAAAACCCTGAACCATTGGGCGAGCGAATCGCGAGGTACACGGTGGGAATCTGGTACTTGGCTGTTTACAGCCTGATTTTGGTGGGGCTGCGCAATCCGGGCCATCCAATCCGGCGAAGCACCTGGCATTGGGGTCTGCTGCTCTGTCTCTCCCTGACAGCAGTGCATTGCTTTTACTGGAGTAACATGAGGATGAGAGCGCCCCTGATGCCAGTGCTGGCATTGTTGGCGGTCCCTGGTATCGAGAGTGCTTTGCTGGGGAGAAACTCTCCGGAACGAAGCAGACCGGTGACTTAACACCCCCCTGCAGAGATCGCCAAATTGACTTGCTTCAATCAACATCGCTACCTATAATCCCGCCCCTTATCTCTTGTCTTAAACTTTTTCCTCACCTGGATTTGCAGAACGTCCGGTGCCCCGTTCGTGGCCTAATCTCCGGATGGCAAGGAAGCCTTGATTCTGAAGCCTGTAACTGGCCAAATCGCTTCGCGACCTGTTCGCACGCTGCGCGGACGGTGCCAACGTATGCGCTTTTGCAAGCGGCAGTTGGTAAAGTGTCCGATTCGCACCTGGTGCCACGCTTGGGTCATTGTCATCGCTGCCACCCTCACGACAACGATGCTGCGTGAGGCTTCCGCCGAAATTCATCCACCCACACCTACTCCGCAAGGTCCCGTCGTCATCTCAGCCGCTTCGGCCAGCCGTTGGCAGGAGGGATCCTACGAAGTCTGGTGGCTACAAGGTCACTGTCAGATTCAACAGGGCAAAACACTCTCTGCGGGTGAACAGGCCGTTGTCTGGATAGAGCGCAGTGATTGGCCATTACGCCAGCCCCACAAGATTATCACCTACTTCGAAGGCAACGTCACCGTCCAGACGGCACCCAAGCCGGACAATCTTCCCGCCCCCGCCGGGCCCGTCGCAACACTGCACGACGCTCACTGGCACGGACGATTTGTAACGACTGCACCTATCCAATTGCAGGTTCCCCACCTTCAATCGGAACCCCTGGAGAAGCCACCCGTGTATCAACGGGCCCTCCAGCAATTGTATTCCGGACCCCAGGGTTCGGTTCAAAAGGCACAATTTATCACAACCAATAGTTCTCTGACGGCAGTACAACCAACACGCCAGATTGCAATCTATCCACGTAGCAGCGTACACCCCCGCATCGAATCGTTCGTTGATTCAAACACGAACGAACGCGTCGTCATTTACGAACAAGGCATCGATCTAATCATCAGCGGCCCGGAGGCTTCAGATACTGTGGAAATACTGGCAGACCGCGTCGTGGTCTGGACGGATGAAGGATCCATGCCCGAGATGTCTGGTAATTCCACTCAGTCCGATCAGATACCGTTGGAGATCTATTTGGAAGGAAACGTTGTCTTTCGCCAGGGAAGTCGAGTCATTTACGCCCGCAGCATGTTCTATAACGTCCGAGCTAACAATGGGACGATTCTGGAAGCCGAGGCTTTAACTCCCCTGCCTCAAGTTTACGAAGGACTCGTCCGACTCAAAGCCGATGTTCTGCAGCAATTGGACAAAAACCAGTTTCAAGCCTACGGCGCATCGGTCACGTCCAGCCGACTCGGATTCCCGCAATACTGGCTTCAATCCGAAAACATCTATTTCCGCCACGAGCAAAAGCCACGGGTCAATCCCTACACTGGCGAGGTGGCTGTCGATCCGACCGGAACGGTCATTCAAGACAACGATCTCCTGGCAGTCAGTCGCAACAATTTATTGTATTTGTTTGGACTACCTGTTTTTTACTGGCCCACCATCGTCACTGACTTGACGGATCCGTTCTACTACTTCAATTCGGCCACGGTTTCAAATGACAACGTCTATGGATCCCAAATTCGCTCGGAATGGAATCTCAACCAGTTGCTGGGAATAGACGATCCGCCGGATGGAACGACCTGGGATCTCTCCCTGGATTATCTCAGCGAACGTGGTTTCGGTTACGGAACACATTTTGATTACGAGCGACCGGAGATCTTCGGTATAGCAGGGGCAACCAGTGGTTTCGTGGATGCGTGGTTCATCAGTGATCACGGACTCGACAACCTCGGATTAGGTCGCCGCGCGATGGCCCCGGGGAAAGATTTCCGAGGCCGTTTGCAAACCCAACACCGGCAGTTGTTGGCCAACGGCTGGCAAGTGTCCGGAGAAGTGGGTTGGATCAGTGACCGCAATTTCCTGGAACAGTACTACGAATGGGAATGGGATCAAGAAAAAGATCAAACCACTGGTATTGAAATCAAGCGACTTGTCAAGAACCGGTCGTTGAATTTTTCCGCCGACCTCCGCGTTAATCGCTTCTTTGCCCAGACCGAAGGACCTCGTGCGGACCATTTCCTGCTGGGCGGATCTCTCTTGAACGATCGCCTCACCTATTACCAGCACACAAACGCCGGCTACCTGCGACTGGGAACCGCGCGCCTCTCAGCCGATCCGGCCGATCCGGCAGCTTCTCTTCCCTGGGAAGTCGACGGTGCGGGAATCCCCTACGACCACCGGCACGGAGTTCGATTCGCAACACGCCACGAACTGGATTATCCATTGCAGCTTTGGCATGTCAAAGTCGTTCCATTTGTTGCCGGCGAAGTCGCTCACTGGGGCCAGGACCGAGATGGTGATGATGTCACCCGCCTGTTGGGTCAGGGCGGTATTCGTGCAAGCCTGCCTTTTACAAAAATCGACCCGGGAGTCCAAAGTAAGCTATTGAACCTGAATGGCCTGGCACACAAGATCAATCTCGAATCAGAACTGATGTTCGCCGACGCAAACCGTGACTTGGCACGTTTTCCGTTATATGACCCGCTTCAGGACGATTCGATCGAGGCCTCATTGCGGAGGGCTATCCTGTTCAACTTTGGCGGCACACTCCCCGTGACATCCGATGATCGTTTTTATGCGTTGCGATCCGGAATGCAAAGCTGGGTCGCATCACCCAGTACAGAAATTGCAGATGACCTGACAACGCTCAGAATGGGTGTGCGACAGCGATGGCAAACGAAACGCGGACTTGACGGTCAGCAGCGGATCATCGATTGGATTACCCTGGATGTCCATGGAACGTTTTTTCCTAAATCCAGTCGAGACAATTTTGGCGAAGACATGGGCCTGGTTGATTACAACTTCCGCTGGCACGTGGGTGACCGCGTCACGTTGCTTTCCGACGGTATCTACGACTTCTTCCCGGGTGGTTTGCAGAAGACAACTCTGGGCACCTCGATCAGACGGCCGGGGATAGGTTCTTTTTATGTCGGTCTGCGTTCCTATGATGGCCCCATCACCAGCAACATCTTGTCAACCTCTCTCAACTACCGGATGAGCCACAAATGGCTGACCACCGTGGCTTCAGGAATTGATTTGAGCAACCGGAATATCGGTCAGGTATTCCATCTGACGAGAATCGGGGAATCGTTCCTGATCGGTCTAGGCGCAACTGTCGATAAGAGCAAGGGATCCGTAGGGGCCCGATTCACCGTCGAACCACGTATCCTGGCACGTTCCCAGTACTCCTATGCGGGCGGAGTTCCGATTCCAACCGTCGGGGTGATGGGCCTGGAGTAAGCTTTGAAATCCACTCACACCACTACCAGCCTGGTTCCATGCGGCACCCACCTCGATCCGCCGTGTCACGACGATGGATCCTGAAAGAAACTCGATGAACCCGCAACGCAAATGGGCGGACAAATTTGCTGACGCGTTCCGGGGCCTGGCCTCCGGTGTTTCCGGGCAGAGCAGCTTTGCGGTGCATTTTGTCATCGCTGCCTGCGTCATCCTGGCCGGATTCATACTGCGCAGCAGCCTGCAGGAGTGGTGCCTGTTGATCCTCTGCATGACACTTGTGCTGTCCGCTGAAATGTTTAATAGCGCCCTGGAATCCTTAGCAAAGGCGATCGATACCGACCACAATCCCCATTTGGCGAAGGCGCTCGACATCGGCAGTGCGGCAGTTCTGGTCACTGCCATTGGATCCAGCCTGGTCGGAGCGCTGGTCTTCGTGGTCTGCTGATCAACCTCGGACGGACACTTCAAACCTGTAACGGTCCGATCCATCGCTGACAAAGCAGCGTCCGATACCGGGCGTGCAGATTTCAAGATCGCACAGATTTCATGGTCTGCCAAACCAGCTTCCTCAGGCCTGTCTTCTTGGGACTTGCTTTGCGAAGAGGAACATCTTCTTTGGTGGGGTAGAAGAGTCCTGACCGGCCTTTGGCCCTGCCAGCGAGATTGCTCTCGGTTCTTGTCAGCCCCAGTAGTTGGCGCCGAATCGGACTGCAGTTTTCCATGTACGGTCGGACCGAGATGGAACTGGCTGGCTGTATCCAACGATATGCATACTGCAGGAAGACGGCGCGACGAATCGTGGGCGAGTGATTGGGACTCTGCAGGGAGTGAATCACACGAAAATCGTAGAGGACTGCATCACCCGGTCGGGTCTTGATCGGGACTGCACCGCTGGGAAACTCGTGGGGGGCAGGTGGTGATTTCTGGCTGCGGTGACTGCCAGGCAACACGTAGGTCTGGCCGCTTTCGGGTTCCGATAGGTCTGTCAGGTAGAAGCCAACCTTGATGAAAATCAGGGGCGCCGGGAAGGGAAGATCGTCTGTAACCGCCCCCCCATCCCTGTGCCAGAAGTAGCTCCAATCCTTCTCCGGCGGGAGGGCCGGATTGCGATTGAAGTGCGTGTGATTAATCCAGATATTGTCTCCGAGGAGATCCCTCACCTTGGGGAGAATTTGCGGCAGGTCAGTCAGGTTAAGGAAAGCCGGATCAATGCCGAAAATGTCAGTGCGGTTCTGGATGGAGTCTGGCTCGTCGGCGGTATGCGTGTCGATCATTCGACTGAGGTGAGTCACCTCGTCATTTGAAATCGCGCCCCGGACGTGCAGAAATCCGTCAGTCTGAAAATCTACTTTCTCTTGTGCGGTCAAACCACCCTGTTTCAGGGTTCTTATTTTCGTGGTCATCGTTCTGCTTCTCTTTTCACCAGAGCGGCCCGTGACGAAATCGCGAGGGGTCGGACAGGATCGTGTATTCCGTATCGGGAAAAAACCGCACCTGAAACACATTCTGCGAAACGGATCAACCTGTATGCAGGCATCCCAACAGCCTGGTCCCGCCAAGCTATTGGGCAATCGGTTTGATGTTGACCGTGCGAAAATGAATCACTCCCCCTTCTGACTGCAAGCCAATCTTGCCGCTTCGCACGTCACAACCTGTCGCCTCGTTGACTTGTTTGCCGTTGACGACCAGCGTCACCTTATCTTCAGCGGCAGTGATTTCATATCGATTCCATTTACCGGGATCTTTTTCGTTACCTTCAATCTTTGTCAAGCCGCGCAGATGTCCGCCCAGTTTATGGTCAGGAATCTCCATCTTTCTGGCCGGATCACCATCGATCACAAAACCCTGGAAACCGTACATGTCGCCAGCACTTCCGCTGGCCAACTGGGCTTCCACGCAGTTGGGCAGCATCGTCGGCTCACCTGTAATCCTCATCAGCACGCCACTGTTTCCTGGTTCGCTACCGGGAGCCCAGCGCCACTCGACGACCAGCTGAAAGTTTTTATATTCTTTCTTCGTACAGAGATAGCCCATCGGCTCCCCCTGGCAAACGAGCAGCCCGTCATGAACACTCCACACATCAGTCATTTTCGTGTCCGACTCAACCAGATAATGTTCCCATCCCGAGAGATCCTTCCCGTTAAACAACTTTTGCTCCGCAAGGCCCTGTTTGGCAAACGAAGTGACGCCAAACAACGAAACAAGAAACATTCCAGCGGAAAAAAACGGAGTGTAACGAAACATGGTATTCTCCTTTGAATGACAGTATTCCTTCCGCAAACCAATTTCGCCGATTCGAAAACAGAAAACAGCAATCACTAGCGGTGCAATGGTGCAGCGAGGGTGGTATGGTGCGGACACCGTGTGGCACGTTGCTGGCTTCATTGCACAATCAACCGCTGAAACGCGAATTCAAGCACATCGCTTTAGTCGATTCGCACGACCATGGAAAGTCCCGGAAAAACTTTGTTTACTGACCAGCAAGTTCGGTCAGACATTCAGCTGTCCGGTCGCGCTGGCCGCTGGCACGGTTGTCGTCGTCCATGACACTCGCTACGGTCCCGGTCCGACCGGCAGCAAGACGCGGTAGTCGCAGCATCTCAAAACGACGACTGTCGACGTTGACCCAATAACCGCTGAGATTCGCCCAACAAAAATTCAAGGTCCATGAACGGTTCGTAGCTAATGTCCTGCCAAAGAACGAGGCCTTCACTGTCCATTAAAAAAGTCCCGTGAAGCGGTTGCTTCTCGAAATCATCGTAACATCGATACGTCTTGAAAACATCCAAATTCGAGTCTGAAAAAAGAGCAATCGGAAGCTCGCCAGCATCGTAGTTTTCAATCGACTGTTTCAACTTCGCCTGGGTGTCAGTGCTGACCGCAATCACGTCGATCCCTGCAGCGTTAAATTGATCCACGTCTTCCGCAAATGCGTGAAGCTGTTCAACGCAATGCAGGCAGCCAACCCCCAGATAGAAAATGGCAATCGTGGGTCGTCCCCTGAACTGCTTCAACCTGACAGTTTTGCCTTGTGAATCCTGAACTTGACCGTCGGCCGCCGGCGACGGTTGCCAACGAAACGGTCCGAGAGTGTCCAAGTCTGGACGCGGTCCCAGATCGTTTGCCGGAGGGTGGAAGATGCGCCAGTCGACAGGCAACTCCAGTTCCGCGGCAATGGGTGCCAGGCGTTGGAAAATAGGCAAATCCATATCGATCGAAGAGGAACTCTGACTGAGAACTTCAAAGGCCTTCTTTGCGTCCTCCCGCTGACCAGCCAGCCAGAGCAATTCCACCAGGCGGGCGCGCGGTTGCACTTCCTGCTCCTTCCCGTCGACATGTTCCCGAGCATCTTTCAGGGCGGCCTCCGATTCTCCCGCCAAATATTTTGCCCAGGCCAGCTCCAAGCCGTCGATTTTCGCTTTTTCCAGCCAATCCACGGCAGTCCCGTAATCGTCCTGCGTCACCGCGAGATGACTTTTCAATTCGTAGGTCGCCTGCTCCGCCTCTTCAATTTTAGAATCAAAATCCTTGCCAGCTTGTTCGGCCTTTTCAGAGATTTGTTCCTGGTTCTTCGCCAACTGTTCCTCGCGCGACCCTTCCGCCGCCTCGCACCTAGCCTGTTTTATTTGCTGCTCGTCGTCGCCTTCCTGCTTTGATTTGGCTTCAGCATCTGCCGTGGCCCGATCCACCAATGCCTCATCGATTGCCTCCTGGCGAGCCTTCTTCTCCGCCTCGGCTAGAGTTTTTTCCCGAGTACCATTTTCTACCTCAAGCAGCGTGAGCAACTCGTTGAGCTGAGTCTCCCCCAAGGCCGTGCGGCCCGTGTGAAAATAAGCCGCACCCAAATGGCGCAACCGTTTCACCTGCTCTTTGAAATCGTCGGTGGGCTCCAAATAGTTCGAGTGGCACAATTCAATCATCTCGTCCCACAACTCGTAGCGGCGTAGCGTTTCGAAAAGTCGCGAACGTCCATAATACGCGCTCCCTTTTTTCTGCAGCGTGTTGAAACGCGGATGCCGGGGAAGGGTGACCATGTTCTTGGCCAGATCAACGGCATCCCGCACACGGCCCACGTGGTTCATATTCCGGATAAACCATTCGTTGTTGTGCGCGAAGTTGTGAATCTCGTCAGGCAGGACCCGATCTCGCATCATGTGAGCGTGATCCACCCGCGCGGAAGCCTCTTGTTGCCAGCAAGCGTCTTCGTAGCGTTTTAAACGCGAATAGATATGGCCGGGCATGTGCCACATGTGGGCGATCGCAGGAGACAGTTGTCCGCAGAGGGCAGCAGAGGCGAGCGCCAGTTCGGGTTTTTTTTTGTCCCAAAGGTGGATTCGAAAGTGATGGGACGAATGCATTGGCTGCTTTTGCAAGATCTGATTCAGCAGAGCGTCTACCGCCAAATGACTCAACCCTTTGATTTCTTCCTGGCGATTGAGATACAACTGAAGAGCCAGCAGGGCCTTGGCTTCCAGATCCTCGGGAAATTCCAGGGCAATGTCTTCTAAAGCTTGCGTGTACTCTTCCGCTCGTTTTTTCTTTTCTTCTTCTCCCGTTTCGATGTAGGCATGTAATGCCTCAATGTACTTCTGTTCGCGCTCGCTGGCCTGATCCGAGCGCTTCATTGCCTCGTCAATAAATCCTTTGGCACGTTTTTCCGTATGGAGCGTCGCCAGGGCTGCTCCCCAGTAGGCCGCCGCGCAATCAGGATCCAGCGTCAGTGCCTGACGAAACGACCGTTCCGCTTCCAGAAACCAAAATCCGTAGACCTGGCCAAGTCCCTGTTCGCAGAACTGCCTGACAAGGTCATTTTTTGTCGTTACCGGAAAGTGGACAACGCCGGTGCCTCCCATCAAATATGCCTGCTGCCGCGGACCTTCATTGAGAAAATCACCGTGGTAGGAGTGACCCGCCGGAACATCGGTCTGCACCCGAGCGTCACCACCAGCTTCCGAACCGCTAGACGTGGTTTCAGCCCGCAAGGCGAGGACTGATGAGCTTCCCATGAAAAGCAACAGTAGCGCCGGAAGACAACTTTTGGTTCTCATGATAAGCCCCAACCTGAATGATGGGTGGTTTGATCCGTCACCGAATCGAGTCGGGACGACTGGACGTCAGCATAAAACCGCGCCCCGACAATGTCAAATCGCCTGACACGATGTTTGACGCTGCTCCGAGAAAACCGACTTGCCGCCCTCATTGGACGGTCAGGTTAACAAAGTCATGCCGCTGAAAATAGTCATAGATCAAATCAGCAATGATCTGGTCTCCTTCAGGTGCTGCATGAATTCCATCGTTCTTGAAACAGAGTTGCCGCTTGAGCGGGTATTCCTGGAACAACTTGTCAAATTCTTCAGCGAGGTCGACCAGATGGACACCCTCCTCGCGCGCAACCTCCCTCACAGCGCCGACATATTCCTGATGCAACGGAATCAAATTATTTAAATTCGTGAGGCCCCGCTCCGCCAAATATTGTGGCTCCTCACCTTTCACATGAGATGACGGTGCCGTGATCAGCACCGGAACGATCCCGTTTTCAGCAGCAATTCGGGTGATTTGGCGCAAGTTGCTCTTGAAGTCCGCAAGTGAAACCCGGGGAGGACGTAATTCTGTCGTGTTCGTCTTGTATTGCCTGATGAAGACCGACTGGAACAGTTGCACTAATTTCAACCGGTTGAGCTTCAACAACCAGCCGGGGTGATCCCGATTGAATCTACCGACGTCTTTGTCCTCGACGCCGAAACTGGCCCAATGATCATTCCATCCATAATAGACGGTGATGATCTTGGGCTTGAGGGGAAGCACATCTCGTTTCAACTGTTGCAATCCCTGGTAGGTCGTCCAACCACTGACACCCACGTTGATCACACTGGCAGGTGGACGCGTTTCATCCTCCTTCATGATGGATCTGAAATACCCGACATACTTTCCCGATTCGGTACATGAACAACCCATAAATACGATGGCTGGTTTTTTTTCTCGCCATCGTTCGAGAACACTCTCGTAGTTCTGCGGGACCCACAGCAGATCCTGGTCCGCGTAGTAAAGTTGCTTCATGGTGACCGGATCAGGCCAGCCATATTCGATCTTGCTCAAATGCAGATTGAATTCAAAGCCGGTCACGCGCAGCAAGAGTTCACCGACTCCTAATGCAAACAACACAGCAACCAGCACGGCCAGAAAACTGAACATTATTTTTTTATGAGGCTGCATGTTACTTGTCCGGACAACTTATTGGTGAATCAACCCTGACTCCTTCGACGGGGTTGACACCCCGGTTCTCCTGGGCGGGTCCATCTTCCCATATTTTTTCCACCAGGATCTTTCTAATGCGTGAATTTCATCTGCGGTCAGTGGTTTTTTTCTGACCTTGGTGGTGATTCCCGATTCTGCGCGTATTACGTTGGGCCGGAAGCTTTGAATATAACCGGGTGGTGGACGTCGCGTGTGCGCCATCACACGAACCTGGTCTTCCGGTACTGGCGTCCTGGCGATCACAAAATCATTCAGACCGTGGACGTCCATGATGTTGACGTGTGGCATGACCCAGGCCGGAACTCCGACCGTTCCTTCCACAAAGACGGGAAATCCCTCCCGGGGCATCCTCAAACCCTCTTGTCGCGATGGATAGAGATTCAATTGGTGTTTCCAGAATGCTTTGTGCTCCTGATGCCGCATACCAACATGATGCACAATCAGCCAGGATTGGACCTCGTCAAACAGCCGGGCATACCACTGCAGGGGCTGAGGCCAGGCCGGGGCAATCGGCACCCGCATGACATGCGTTTCCTGTCGCGTGTCCAGGTGGTGTGTTAGCGCCCAATGGGTCCATGGAACGGGCAGGGAAAGTATAACGAGTGCACTTGACCAGCCAATCGCCTGCCATCTTCCTGCCTGCAAGCGATTGATACTCCACACAAAGGAAATAAAACAAAAAGGCAGGATGTGGTTATAAACTCTGTATTCAAAGTGATCGCCGCCAACGATCAGGGTGTAATATGCAACGTGGGCCAGAAGTGACAGGGTGACGACAACAGTCACCACTGGTCCGGTCGTGAGAAATTCTCCCCAGCGGGTTTTCCAAGTGGTTTCAGGTTGCGCATCACAGATTCTCTTCATCGATCTCAACCAGACGATACCCACCGCGACAAGAACCGCGAGCACCAACCAGAGCGCATATTCCAAGACAAAGGACAGTGCGTAGCGCATACCACTCTGTGGCCAGGCTTCAACCACTTTGGCGTAGTAGGTATTGGGAAGCCACGACCTGTAAAACCAAAGTCTCCATCCCATGTGTGCCGGAACAACCAGGAGCGGACTGGCACAAAACACCAGGTGCCAGGCCCGTTTTCTTTCCCCGGCACAAAAGGCAAGTCGTGCGACAATGACCATCGTCGCCAGACAGAAAAGCAACCCATCCGGACGGGTCAACGCAATGCACGCAGCAGTACCGGATCCCCAGAGGGCTTGTCGGGTCGGACAGACGATCGACGTGAAGATGAAGACCCAGACGGTCACCAGGAAACAAAACATGGCGGTTTCCAGACCCGAACTGCTCCCAGCAAGATAACTTCGGTTAAGAAGCAGAAAGATCATCAGCAGCGCCACAAAAAGGAGCCGGTTGCTTTGCAGCCGACAAGACCATTTCATACGGAAAAGCAGCAGTCCACTGACCATCAGAGTGAGGTACGAAAAGAAAAACGCAATCGTGTTTGCAGACTTCGGTGGCTCGACACCCGTTACCTTCCAGGTAAGGTCTAGGATCACGACCCACAAAAAACTCGTGTAACCCTCGACAGGCTGGAACGGAGCCGCATTCCATACGTAACCCAGTCCCAACACGCTGTTACTCACATAGCGAAAGGCAATGTATGCGTCATCTGTCAGAAACCAGAAGACTTGCCAGCCCTTGTAGAGTCCGACTCCGGCTGCAAGGAATAAACACAGGAAAATGACGCGCTCTGGTATCGCACTGCGACCACGGACACGACTCATGGTACGGTTAGTTCATCCGTTCTAGCAGGACATGGGTGAAGCTCGATTTCGTATGACGATAACAGGTCACACTACTGTCAAACGATGGAGCGCCCCGACCGTACACGGAGTTTCCCAGCGGGTCAATCATAATTTTGAAAAACCAAATTCAGAGTCCATAAGAATCGTCTCTCCAGCACCCCTTCAGGGACAGACTCGGTCCCCTGAATCGGTTCCGATCAGATCGCCGTGTCTGTCTTTCGCCACGTCCAGGGGACACAATTTGGACAAAGCAACCAAACTCCCTGGCAATTTCCCTCAAATTTCTCTCTCCTAATCCTGTCTACCAACCCATTGAGATTGAAGGATCGAGACTCTTTAATTTAAAACTAAAGAACCGTTCGACCGCTGACAGCCCGGGTCCCAGCAACAACTTGCGGAACACGGATCAGTGAAACCACCACACATGCTCACCGGTTGGCCACCAAGGTTGTCTCTCACAATTCTAAATGGAAGTAAGAAATTCATTGATTGAATCGTTATCAAGGCGCCATCTGACTCTTGTAATTTGTGTGGCCAGCGCCAGCTGGGGACTCTATTGGGCCTGCAAATATGCCTGGGTTTGCGACGACGCTTTCATTTCATTTCGTTACGCTCGTAATCTTGTGGAAGGACATGGCCTCGTATTCAACGCTGGAGAACAGGTCGAAGGCTACACCAATTTTCTTTGGACACTGATGCTCGCTGCCGGTATGGGCCTGAACCTGGATCCCGTGTGGCTGTCCATCGTATTAAGCATCACGTGTTACGCAGGACTTGTCGCAGTCCTGCTGTGGGCCAGTCGGCAGGCTCCCAGTGGTTTACCATGCCTTCCCTTCGCGGCGATTGGGGTGCTACTTCACCACGACCTGCAGGTTTACGCAACCAGTGGTCTGGAAACAGCGTTGTTCACGTTCCTGGTCACCGCGGGTGTGCTCGTTTTGACCATACCGAGACAACCGTTCACTCGAAGCGCTGGTATTCTGCTCACGTTGGCAGCTCTCACCCGACCTGAAGGCCTGTTGGTGGCGGGATTGGCCGGCCTGTGGCTCCTGGCCGTGGCAAAACCGGGATGGAAGACGGTACTGAGATATGCCCTGCCGCTGCTGTTTGTTTATCTGCCCTACTGGATTTGGCGATTTGACTACTACGGTTGGCCTTTTCCCAACACCTATTACGCCAAGAGCGGTGACCTGACCTACTACGGGCAAGGCATCCGCTATCTGTGGCTCTACCTGTCAACTTATTACGTTCTCTGGGCCGTGCCATTTGCTTTGGCTGCACTGCTGTGGCGAGTGGTGTACCGCCGTCAGTGGGCCGATCAGGAGGGCCGTGTGTTGCTGCTGGCCGGGTCGTTGGTACTGCTCTACACATTCTACGTGGTGCGCGTCGGCGGTGACTTTATGTTTGCTCGCTTTTTACTCCCCATCACTCCCCTGGCATTCGTCCTGGTGGAACATGCCCTGGGAATCCTTTTGACTTCGCCCTGCTGGCGGTGGGCAGTGGCGGCCCTGCTGGTGCTGGCGGTCGGACTTCGCACCCAGCCGTACGAGCAACCCCGTCAGCAGCATTACGGGATTACTGACGAGTGGCACCATTACCCGCCAGATGCTGTTAAACGGGCGCAGCGTGACGGAACCACGTTGGCAACCTATGTACGGGAACCGGACATGGTGGCGGGTTTCGGAGGCTCGCGCGCCATGCTGGTCTACTATGCGAATATCCCCACAGCGATTGAGATTTCAACCGGACTGACGGACGAGTTTGTGGCACACCAATCAATTCCCCAGCGCCAACGACCGGGACACGAGAAACCTGCTCCGATGGACTACCTGATCAAGCGTGGCGCCTGTTTGTCTTTCACGGACTCTCCACCACGGGCTCCTCTGAAGCGCATTCAATTTTCGGGGCCTGATGGGACGGAGGTGCGTGCGACCATCAACTACTACGACGGAGAGTACCTGGAGAGTTTGCAGGATCGTGAGGGCGTGGAATTTCTCCACCTGCCGACCTGGTTGGACGACTACATCAAGGTCACACTCCCCGGGGTCGAGCAGCAGGAAGTCCGCCAACTTCTGCATTTTTTGGATGATTTCTACTTTCAACACAACGAAGACCCGCTGCGCCGTGCTGCCTTGCTGCAGCGGATCGGTGAGGTCTCGCTTCCGTCACAGAAAATTCCTGGAAATTCTTGACCTGCGGGCAATGGTTCCAATCGTTCTACAAAACGTTTCCGGAAACCTGTCGGCGACCTTGCAGGTTTTCACGCCACCTGCCGCTCCGCTTCCTTCATGTAACTGATTGCCTGCTGGACGACGGTCTTCCAATCCGGTTTGGCCGGTACGCTGTCCATGGACAAATAGCCCGTAAAATTCATTTCCTGAAGGGTTTTGGCAATCCCGACAAAGTCCAGGTGCCCCGTACCGAGGATGGCGCGGTTGCTCTCGGCCAGATGAATGTGCATCAACCGGCTTCCGACCGATTGCAGGGTTTCGATGATCGGTCCATCTGCCATATTCATATGATAAAAATCAGCCTGAACCCCCAGATTGTCCATGCCGACCTCGTCAATGACACGCTGTGCTTCAGGAATCGAGTTCAGATATCCGGGATGCGCCTCAAATTTATTAACCGGTTCGATGGTGATGTTCACATTTTTGGGCGCTGCGTACTCTGCAACCTCCCGGGCCGAGCGGATAAATTGAGTGTGTAACGTTTCGATCGGTGTCGAAGACAACGGATATTCATTCTCGATAGGACAGGCACAAAGCTCGAACAGTGGTGGATCCTCGAACTCGGCGGCCAAGTCCACAGAACGCTTGGCATAACCCACGCCGCGCATGCGGACCGCCTCGTCAGTCGAGCACAGGTCCCTCTGCTCGCCGCAGTGCCAGGGTGCCCAGGCGCCAAGCAGCGCGGGCACCTTCAACCCCAGCGAAAAGGCCAAATCACGCACCTCGTGGAACCGTTTCCGATCGATCCTGTCCGGTTCCGCATCCATGTCCACACCGTCGTAGCCGGCCTCGGCAATCGTCTCGAGCACCTCGTGCGGATGTTCCCACACGCTGCAGCCGGCATCACCGGTCGTTAAAACGTTAAGCACCACAGAATATTTAAGGCCCATGATCTGATCCTCCAAAAAAATCGAACCACTGAAAATTTCAAATTCAGTTGTCAGCAGGTCCTTCCTGTTGAAAGGCAAACACAATAAAGTCCTCCTTCGGCATCTTCTATCGCATCGGCTTCTATCTCATCGGCTTCTATCTCATCGACACCTGCTCCCACCGGGACAGAACCTGAACGGGATCAGCGACGCCGGTCGTCTCCAATTGTTGTACCGTCACGGAAGCCACCAAATTACCCACCACTGCCGCTTCCACTTCATTGGCCCCGGCCAGTCGTGACGCGACAATGCCGCTGGTAGCACTGTCCCCGGCCCCCACGGTATCAACGGATCCCGGCGGTGGGTAGCCGGGTACTTTC
>Ga0310121_10000171_pt1 | contig 68072 bp, 68 predicted proteins | sample CB27_Tmax_986_MG_FD_203504 | JGI IMG/M metagenome (GOLD analysis project Ga0310121, IMG submission 203504) | Marine microbial communities from Western Arctic Ocean, Canada - CB27_Tmax_986 | ecosystem: Environmental > Aquatic > Marine > Oceanic | place: Canada: Western Arctic Ocean | collected... | reverse complement strand
TCCCCACTGCTGCCTCCCGTAGGAGTCTGGGCCGTGTCTCAGTCCCAGTGTGGCCGTCCGCCCTCTCAGGCCGGCTACCGATCGAAGCCTTGGTGAGCCATTACCTCACCAACAAGCTAATCGGCCGCGGGCCCCTCAACAAGCACCAGGTCTTGCGATCCCCGGCTTTGATCACTGCTCGTCCAAGAGCAGGATGTTATGCGGTATTAGCCTTCCTTTCGGAAGGTTATCCCCCACTCGAAGGTAGGTCACCCACGTGATACTCACCCGTTTGCCACTCTACTTGCGGACCGAAGTCCGCTTTCGCGTTCGACTTGCATGTGTTAGGCACGCCGCCAGCGTTGATTCTGAGCCAGGATCAAACTCTCAAGTTGAAAACATACGCCTCTGGCAACCCTCGCGGGCGGCCTTCGGACAACCCTCAACACGAGAGCCGAAAAAATGGCTCTTCGTTGTTCAGTCTGTTTGTCAGGCTGATACTCGGACGCGCTTTCGTCAACGTCCTATCTAGTTTTCAAAGAACCCACACCCGGTACGGCCTCCCGCACGAGCGATCCCCTTCAGCAGTGATCGTTACTTTCCGGTGAACATTTCACTGCTATAAGATCTGCTCACTCTATAGATCTACCTAGGTTGTGTCAACACCATTCACTTAACCTGAAGGCTAAATGGGCAGTCGGTGCCCCGCCCATGCCCTGAGGCTCTAGCATCGGAAATCATGAGCCGATCATTGCGGAGGGTAGGGAGCGCTGTCGAGCCTCAATGGCGTGATTTTTTGATGCTACGAGCTGCCCTGGTCACGTCCTCTCGGACCAGGTTGACCCGAGCGGCCTTCCTCCCGACCTGAAGAACAAGGGACCTGGATGGAGGATACACACGATGCATCCGGTCATTGATGCGCTCACCGTCGACACGCACACCACCCTGTTCGATGACGCGCGTCGCGGCAGACGCCGACGAAGCCAGTCCGGCCCCGACCATTATGGCACTGAGCTTCGTCCCTTCCGTTTCGACCACAGTGCTCCATTCGTCCAGATCAGTTGGGAGCTCTCTGCGAGCGAACCGTCGCTCGAACTCTGCCTCGGCAGATGCGGCAACCTCGGCCGAGTGAAAGTCGGCGGTGATCTGCCGTGCCAGGTCAACTTTGGCCTGCTTCGGATGTAACGTGCCATCGGCAGTCCGCTGTCTCATCGCCTCGATCTCCGCAACCGATAGGTCGGTGAGGAGCTCGTAATAATCCCACATCAAGGTGTCGGAGATTGACATGACCTTGCCAAACATCTCGTGTGGTGACTCCGCAATCCCAATGTAGTTCCCGGCCGATTTCGACATCTTTTCTACCCCGTCTAGGCCGACGAGCAGCGGTGTCGTTAATACGACCTGAGCCTCAACGCCGAAGGACGGCATGATGTCACGACCGACATTAAGGTTGAACAACTGGTCGGTGCCTCCGAGCTCGACATCCACCCTTAGATGAACCGAATCGTAGGCTTGGGCCAGGGGATACAGAAACTCATGGATTCCAATTGGCTGCCCCTTCTCGTATCGTTGGCGGAAATGCCGGCGCTCCAACATCTGTGCGACGTTGTAGCGTGCAGCCAAGCGTATCCAACCCTCGCTCCCCAGGTCACCAAGCCACCTACTATTGAAGTCGATGGTCGTCTCGTCCGGATCCAGAAGCTTAAACACTTGAGTCTTGTAGGTCTCGGCATTCTCCTGAATCTGATCGGACGTGAGCGGCGGACGCGTCTTCGAACGTCCGGTTGGGTCACCGATCAGCCCAGTGAAGTCGCCGATAAGAAAAACAACTCGATGCCCGAGATCCTGGAAATGCTTCATCTTCCGAATGAGCACCGTATGACCAATGTGCAGATCGGGAGCGGTCGGATCAAAGCCCACCTTGACGGTCAACCGGGGCCCGCCATCGATAGCCCTTTCGAGCTTGTGCTGCAGATCGGCGCGGCGGACAACGTCAACGCAGCCCTTGGTGAGGTACGCGATCTGTTCGTCGATTGTCATATTTATGTGGTTCGAACGAATCGCCGACCGACGATGCTCCACTCTCCGTCCAGGATCAGACCGATCGCTTCAGGGTAGACACGGTGTTCTTGCTCGAGGATTCGAGCGGCCAAATCGTCCACCGTATCACTATCATGCACAGGAACGGTCGCCTGCAGAACGACCGGACCGTTATCGAGTTCTGGGGTGACGATGTGAACCGTCGCACCGCTGACCTTCACACCGTAGCTCAGCGCCTGCCCCTGACCGTCCAGACCTGGGAAGGCCGGCAACAGTGATGGGTGCATGTTGAGAATTGCATTCGGAAAAGCGTTCACGAACTCCGCACTTAGCAGCCGCATGAACCCCGCTAAGCAGACCAGGGCTACGTCTCGTTTCTTGAGCTCGGCCACTACCGCGAGGTCGAACGTCTCGCGGGAGTCGTAGTCCCTATGATTGAGGTGCAGACTCTCGATGCCAGCCCGGCGTGCTCGATCGAGTCCGGCAGCGTCGGCCTTGTTCGAGATTACGACCACAATCTCAGCCTGCAGTCGACCGCCTGCGATGGCATCAAGAATGGCCTGGAGGTTACTTCCGCGACCAGAGATCAGCACGCCAATTCTACGATTCATCCGCTCAGTACCCCGCCACACCTCAGCTTGTGTTCGCCTGACACATGCAGTCCGGCCCTACGCATACTCGACCTGTCCATCACCGTCCGTGACCCGACCAATAATTACAGTGCTCGACTCTCCAGCCTCCGAAATCCGTGCCTGGACATCATCGACATTAGCAGGCGCACAGACGAGTACCATTCCGATTCCCATATTGAATGTGCGGAACATGTCGCGATCTGAGACATCCCCGGTTTGCTGGAGATAGCGGAAAATGGGAGGGACCACCCACGCCGCGCGCTCGATCCGTGCGGACCTCCCGGCCGGAAGTATTCTCGGGATATTCTCTGTCAGACCGCCTCCGGTGATGTGGGCGAGTCCCCTAACGGCGCGTCCGCCCGCAGAACGAAGCAGCGGCGCGATCGTGCTTAAGTAGCCCCGATGGGGTCGTAACAGGATGTCGCCAACGGTCGCCCCAGGTTCGACGTTGTCTAATTCGGAGTCGACCGACAAACCTGCGATATCGAACACGATCCGCCGCGCCAGCGAGTATCCGTTCGTGTGGAGACCGGCAGACGGAAGACCAACCAACACGTCACCTGTCTCGATTTGCTGTCCATCAATAAGCCGCGACCGATCGACGAGACCAACGACGAAGCCGGCAAGATCGTACTCACCGTCGCGATAAAAGCCTGGCATTTCCGCGGTCTCGCCGCCAAGCAGCGCACAGTGGTTCTCGCGACACCCTGAGGCCACGCCCTCGATGACAGCCGTCGACACGTCAGAGAACAAACGCCCAGTTGCAAGGTAATCCAAAAAAAAGAGTGGCGACGCCCCTTGAACCAGAATGTCGTTGACACAATGATTGACGAGGTCTCGACCGACCGTGTCGTGCTGGCCGGTCATGAAGCCAATCCTGAGCTTGGTGCCAACGCCGTCGGCACTCGCGACCAACACCGGTCGGTCGAGACCGGTCAGGATTGGTTCAAAGAGCCCACCAAACGATCCAATGTCGGACAACACTCCGCTCGTAAACGTGGTTTGAGCCAACCGCTTGACCCGCTGCACGATCTCATTGCCGGTGTCAATGTCGACGCCAGAGGATTTGTAGTCCATTTTCACCAGGGTCCTAACGTCAAAATTCCAGGATTTGAATCGCCGCCCCGGCAACAGCCTGTGCCCGAGACCCGATGCCTGCGCCCCAATAGTCGCGCCGCATCAGCGTATAAAACCGTTCCTCTCCGAAATCTTCGTCGAGCATGTCGAATGCATCCCGTAAGAGCAGTAACTCGTCCCCGGGGACAAATTGCTGACCGGCATCGACGAGGGAAACCCTGACCAGTTCTGGGTTACGCAACGCCACCGTTCCGAGCGCAAGTGCGATCGGCCCGCGCGCCGAGTCACCGGCCGAAAGCCCAACCTCGAACAAAACATCAAGGGCTGCACGCCGCCCGGCACTGGCTAGTGCGGCGAGCGCTGACGATGCACTGCGGACAAGTTCCTGGCCATCGTCGGCGGCGGTCGTGGCGCCATAGCGGAGCACCTCCACGATATATCGCAGCTGATCTTCGCAATCGAGATCAAGCAAGCAGGCAGCCGCTGAGACGATCGGCTGAAGTGTCGAACCGGCACGCTCCTGGACTCGACGCAGAGGAGCGAGTGTTCGCGGGTCGCCGATCTTCCCAAGTGCCAGCAGAGCGTCGTCGTGAAGTGGCCCATCCTCCGCGATGATCGGGATCAAAGAATCGACGGCATAGACTGCGCCGTGATCGCCGAGCGCTTCGATCACCGCACCACGGAAGTACCCCTGCCCTCGGTCGATGTCCTGCATGAGCCGCCCTTGCACTGCCGGATCGTCATCATTTGCAGCTAGTGCCCGGACAAGATAGGGCCGCACGAACTCAGACGTTTCCGTATCCAGAGCGGCCAGCAGCTTGGGTACCACCGTCGTGGACGGGACCTGTTCGAAGTACTCGTACGCCGCGGCACGAACACGATCATTCGGAGAATCCAGCGCTTCTTCGAACACGGCATGGCCCCGTGGTTCCTCAAGACCGTAAATCAGCACGATCGATCGAAACTGCACGTAGCTGTCCTCGTGGTGCTGCCACGCTTCGAGTAACACGGGAAGTACTGCGTCTGCACCTGCCCGACGCAGCGTCCGCGACGCTTCCATTCGCACGGTATAGTCAAAGTCACCTAGCTGGTCGACGGCTGTGCGGAGATCATCCTGGGCGGTCTGAGCAACGGCGGACTGAGTCAGAAAGACCACCCCGACAAGCAGGCGGACACACAGATTCATGGCTCAACCGGTTCGGCGCCGTCCGGAAGCTTGAAGACCATTTGCATGTACGCGTCAGCGTCGGACGGAGGCGCAACTGGGTAGTCGCGGGTGTAGCACGCATTGCAGTAGCGACTATGGGACGGCCCGACCGCCTCGTGTAGTCCCTCGAGACTCAGGTACGCGAGAGAATCGGCGCCGAGATACTCTTGAATCTCCGGCAAGCTGTGGGTCGCGGCAATCAACTCGTCGCGGTGAGGTGTGTCAATGCCGTAGTAACACGGTGACACCGTCGGCGGACAGCTGATCCGCATGTGGACCTCACGTGCCCCTGCAGCCTTAACCATCCCAACGATCTTCTGACTGGTCGTGCCTCGAACAATCGAATCGTCGACCAACACAACGCGCTTTCCCTCGATAATGCTCCGGACCGTGTTGAGCTTGACCTTGACTTTAAAGCCCCGGATTAACTGCTCAGGCTGAATAAACGTTCGGCCCACGTAATGATTTCGAATTAATCCCATCCGCAGCGGCACTCCAGAGGTTTCGGCGTACCCCGCCGCGGCACACAGGCCGGAGTCTGGAATTGGCACTACGACGTCGGCCTCGACTCCCGCCTCTTTGGCAAGCAAGTGACCCAGATTGGTCCGCACCTCGTTGACGCTTTGTCCAAAGACATAGCTATCAGGTCGAGCGAAATAGACATGCTCGAACACACAGTGCGCAGACGGCCTGGCGGTGAACGGCGAAAACGACCGAAGGCCGTTCCGGTCAACAACCAAGACCTCACCAGGCTCGATGTCACGTTCATACGTGGCACCGATGAGATCCATCGCGCAGGTCTCCGAGCACACCACATAAGCATCACCGAGCCGGCCAAGCGCGAGCGGACGAAAGCCGTGCGGGTCGCGCACCGCGATGAGACTCTCTGGCGTCAGCATCGCTAAAGAGAACGCGCCGCGAACCCTGGAGACGGACTCAACGATCGCGTCCTCCGCGGTGCGTGCGGTCGACTTCGCGTAGAGATGGAGCACAACCTCGGTATCGCTGTTAGTTTGAAAGATCGACCCACTAGAGACCAGTTCGCTGCGCAACTCTGTGGCATTAACGAGATTCCCGTTATGACACAGGGCAATCTGGCCGTGGGAGCATTCGATAAGAATCGGCTGTGCGTTCACAACTCGACTGTCTCCGAACGTCGAGTACCGTACGTGCCCAATAGCTGAATCGCCGACCAACCCGTCTAGTACAGTTTTGGAGAAGACGTCGCTGACGTATCCCATAGCCCGAGCCAATTTGAGTCGTCCGTTACGGGACACCGCGATCCCCGCACTCTCTTGCCCTCGGTGCTGCAAGGCATAAAGTCCGAGGTAGCTTAGGTGGGCGGCATCAGGATGGCCGAAAATCCCGAAGACCCCGCACTCGTCTCGGAATTTGTCGCGATCCCGGGCATCGTCGTTTATCTCACTCATGCGGCTCCACCCCCAAAGTGGCGCGCCAGACCATGTGCCCAGACACGCTCAATCTCATCCAGAGGACAATCGATCGCCGAGGCGCCGTCAACCGACAACCGGAATCGCCTCCCTCCCGTGCTCCCCACAACTCGTGCGGGAACACCGGCATTTATTGCCCGGCTCAGCAGTTCGGCCGCCTGCGATTCCGCGACCGAAGCAACGACACAGGAGGCCGTCTCGCCAAACAGCGTTGCGGCAAGCGTCAGCTCGTCAGACATACCATCGTCAACGCCAACAGGTGGCAATGACACCTCAAGTCCGATCCCTCCACTCTCAAAACAACATTCAGCCAGGGTGACAGCGGTGCCGCCTTCGGCACAATCGTGAGCGGATTCCAGGAGTCCGTCGGCGATCGCCGAGACGAGGAACTGCTGGAGCTTATGCTCCGCCACGAGATCGAGTGTCGGCAGTTTCCCCGCCACCCGCTGGTATACAAGTTTGAGATACTCGCTCCCACCGAGTTCAGCTCGACTCTGTCCGAGAAGCACGACCGTGGAACCGTCGCGACGAAACACCCGACCCAAGGCTCGGGTGGCATTGTCCACCACACCAACCACGCCGATGACTGGCGTCGGCTGGATCGCCAACCCATCCGTCTCGTTGTACAGGCTGACATTTCCGCCCGTGATCGGAAGATTCAACGCTCGGCACGCATCGCCAATCCCTTCGACACACTGGGTAAACTGCCACATGATCTCCGGCCGCTCTGGATTGCCAAAATTAAGGCAGTTGGTGACACCCACTGGCATCCCGCCGGCACACGCAACATTTCGAGCGGACTCGGCCACGGCGAGCATAGCGCCCTGATACGGGTCGAGTAGGCAGTATCGGCCATTGCCGTCAACAGAGAACACCAGAGCCCGGTTGGTGCCCTTGACCCTGATCACTCCTGCACCCATCCCGGCCGGCACGATCGTGTTAGTGCGAACCATATGGTCGTACTGGCGATAGACCCAGCGCTTGCTTGCAATCTGGGGTGACGCGAGGAGCCAACCTAGCACTTGGGCTGCAGGTGGTGATGATCCGAGGGTCGTCAGGTCGAGCGCCTTCCGTTCATCCAGATCGGAAGGACGACGGGTCGGTCGGTTGTAGACAGGACCCTCCTCGGCCAGGGCTCGGTTTGGGATTTCCGCCACGACTCGGCCGTGATTGCACACCCGCAGCAACCCATCATCGGTTACATTACCGATCCTTGCAGCGTGAAGATCCCACTTCTCGAAGATCTTCTCGACCTCCGCCTCGTGTCCCTGTCGCACGACTAATAGCATTCGCTCCTGCGACTCCGACAACATGATCTCGTAGGGATTCATACCGGTTTCACGCTGCGGGACCTTCGCGACATCGATCTCAATCCCGACACCGCCCCGCGAACCCATTTCGCAGGTCGAACAGGTAAGACCCGCGGCGCCCATGTCCTGGATGCCGACGAGGGCGTCAGTCTCCATCACCTCGAGACACGCTTCCAGCAGAAGCTTCTCCATAAACGGGTCACCGACCTGCACATTCGGACGCTTTTCCTCGGTCGTCTCGTCGAACTCCGCCGAGGCCATGGTAGCGCCGTGGATTCCATCGCGACCGGTCTTTGCCCCGACGTAGTACACGGCGTTTCCTACGCCCTCCGCCTGCCCAAGAATGAGCGTGTCCGCCTCGGTAACCCCTAGACAGAACACATTTACCAATGGGTTACCCGCGTAGGTCTCGTCAAACCCCATCTCGCCGCCAACGGTTGGAATCCCAATGCTGTTGCCATATCCGGCAATCCCGGCCACGACACCGGCGACGACCTGTCGCGTCCGCGGATCGGCGAGTGGACCAAACCGCAGCGAATTTAGCAACGCGACAGGACGGGCTCCCATCGTGAAGATGTCACGAATGATTCCACCGACGCCGGTGGCCGCGCCCTGGTACGGTTCGATAAAGGAGGGGTGATTGTGCGACTCAATCTTGAAGACAGCGGCCAACCCATTGCCGATATCAACCGCGCCCGCGTTCTCCCCTGGCCCTTGCAGAACTCGGGGGCCTTCGGTCGGTAGCGTCCGAAGATGCACGCGCGAGCTCTTGTAGCTGCAGTGCTCCGACCACATCACTGAAAAGATGCCGAGCTCAGTTACATTCGGTTCGCGGCCGAGGATCGCGAGTACTCGCTGATATTCGTCAGCCGTCAGTCCATGTTCGGCGATCGTTGCGTCGCTAATCATCCTCACCCAGCCTTCGTTACACCGTCGAGCGCGGTGATCACAGACTCTAAAACGAGGCGGCCGTCGGCACTCCCCACGACGTGTTCGCAGGCACGTTCAGGATGCGGCATGAGTCCGACGACGTTTCGCGACTCGTTACAAATACCGGCGATCGCCGACGTCGACCCATTCACGTTCCAGGCCTCGTCGACGGTGCCGTCCGGTGACGTGTAGCGAAAGATCACGCGTCGATTGGCCTCCAACTCCGCGATGGTCTCGGGCGGTGCATAATAGTTACCCTCGCCGTGCGCGATCGGAATCCGTAGAACCTGACCAGCAGAGGCGTTCTGTGTGAACGGAGTGTCAGTGTGTTCAACGCGCAGACTGACGTGTTCACAGATGAACTCCAAGTGTTGATTTCTTCGCATGCCTCCCGGAAGCAATCCGGCCTCCAGCAGAACCTGGAATCCATTACAAATACCAAGGACTGGACCTCCCGAATTCGCAAACTCCGCGACCCGTCTCATGACGGGGGAAAACCGGGCGATGGCTCCGCTCCGTAAATAGTCGCCGTACGAGAAGCCCCCCGGTAGAACGACGACATCGGCCCCGCGTAAATCCGTATCCTTGTGCCACACCAGCTCGGCCTCTTGGCCCAGCACCTCGGTGATGGCGTAGTGCGCATCGTGGTCGCAATTGGACCCAGGAAACACGATGATTACGAATTTGGTCTTTCCCATAGGCTCATGGAACCTTCCGGCTTGCTTCTAACCACGGCCGGCGGGCCGCTTCGTTATTCCACCTCCACTCGGAAGATCTCGATCACCGGATTCGCCAACACGTGCTCGGCAACTTCTGACACGGTGGCGCGCGCTTCATCAGGAGAGTCGGCCTCGATATCGAACTCAAAAAACTTCCCCTGTCGGACATCCGTGATTCCGCCGTGCCCAAGGGTGTGCAGCGCCTGAGTAATTGTCTTGCCCTGAGGATCAAGAATCGACGGCTTCAACGTTACATACACCTTGGCCTTCATTTCCGCTGGTCTCCAAATACCCGGGCGAAGATTGCGTCAACGTGACGCAGTTGTATCGCCAAATCAAACACTAAGTTAATCTCCTCGGGCCGTATGACACCCGACACATCCGTATCCTTGAGAAGTAGCTCCTTGAAATCGAGCTGTTCGTCATGCGAGCGCATTGCATTCCGCTGAACCCACGTGTAGGCCTGCTCCCGCGACACACCGCGTCGCGCCAGCTCCAACAAGACCGAACCCGAAAAGACAACACCCCGCGACCGCTGCAGATTTTCCAGCATTCGATCGGGGTGAACTACGAGGTCACGAACGATCCCCGTCAACCGTCGAACCATGTGGTCCACACCGCAGAAACTATCCGGGAAAATGACCCGCTCGACTGACGAGTGGGAGATGTCTCGCTCGTGCCAAAGCGCAACGTTCTCGAACCCCGCGAGAGCGTTGGCGCGAATCAGTCGGGCCAGGCCCGTGATCTGTTCGCAGCCGATCGGATTACGCTTGTGAGGCATGGCCGATGAACCCTTTTGTCCCCTAGCGAACGGTTCTTCAACTTCGCCGATCTCTGTTTTCTGAAGCCCCCGCACCTCAAGGGCAAACGTCTCGAGCGACGCGGCAGTAATGGCGAGCGCTGATAAAAGCTCCGCATGACGGTCTCGCTGAATGACCTGCGACGCGACCCTCGCCGGCTGCAACCCAAGCTGGTCGCACACAGACTGCTCAATCGCGGGATCGAGATGAGCGTAGGTCCCGACGGCACCCGAGAGCTTGCCGACGCTGATCGCCTGGCGCGCCCGTTCCAGCCGTTCACGATCACGACTCAGCTCATCGAACCAGAGCGCTAGTTTTACGCCAAACGTCATCGGTTCAGCGTGCACCCCATGAGTCCGGCCGATCATTAGAGTCTGTCTGTGCTCAAACGCCCGGTCGCGAATCGCCGCAGAGAGCCTGTCCAAGTCAGCGAGTAGAAGGTCGCACGACTCGCGCAGTTGAAGCGCCAGGGCAGTATCGAGTACGTCGGACGACGTCAGTCCGAAATGCAACCACCGAGCTGACGGTCCAACGTGTTCCGCCACGGCGGTGGTGAAAGCGATAACGTCGTGTCGGGTGGTGCGCTCGATTTCATCGACCCTCGTCGCCTCGACCTTGGCCCGATCCCTGATGTCGCGGGCGGCATCAGGAGGGATCACCCCGTGTTGGGCCATGGCGTCGGCCGCCGCGCACTCGACCAACAGCCAGGTCTCATAGCGTTGCTGGTCAGTCCAAATATGGCCCATCTCGGGCGGGGTATAACGTGGGATCATGATTCAAAAAGTCGTCGGCCGCGGGTCGAATATCGCAGGTCGCTCGGTCGCACTGATATCAAATGGGAGACTGATCTGGACACGGTTAACCCCGCCACTGCCACCTGGCCACGTGGCCAAGTCGACGGTTCGCGCTCGTGAGTCCTGCAGAGCGACGACGACCTCTACGTCTTTCCGTCCGCTCGCAGCAAGTGCTTCGCGGCAGGTCATCTCGGCGATTTCTGGCACGTTGTTCACGCGGCTCAAGTGCGCGAGGATCAGGCAGCGCACCTCCTGCCCCAAATGGTCGCGAATAAATTCAGCCAGCGCTTCGTTTGAGAGATGACCACGGGCACTGCCGATCCGAGCACGAGTCGACCGATCATACGGGCTCACGCGTAATAACTCCGTTGCATAGTTCGACTCGACGACGAGTAGCCGACATTCGCGAAACCGCTCGACCAACTCGGAGGTCATCGAGCCGATGTCGGTAGCAAAACCGATTTCGCCTTCGAGAGTCTCGATGCGAAATGCAACGGTCTCCGATGCGTCGTGCGGAATCGTGATTGGGTGAAAGCACAGTCCACCCACATTGTGGGACCGGTTCGCCCGCAGCGGACGCCACGTTGGTATGTCGGCGGCACCCCAGTCTGCGTGCGCCTTCTCAGTCGCGTACACAGGCACGTCATGACGGCGACAGAACATCCGTGCCCCGCGCGTATGGTCACCGTGGGCGTGGGTAATCACGATCGCTTCAACCCCCTCAGGACCGAAGCCGATATCACGCATGCGGCGAGTGATCTGCCGGTAGCTCAATCCGGCGTCGATCAGCACGCCGCGGCCGCAATGCGTCAACAGTGTCGAATTGCCGCCGCTCCCGCTCCCGAGTACGGTCAGTTGCACTGCGATGGTGAACGCTCCTCAACACCGACGTTTCGCGAGTCGGCTACAGCCGACTCGCTGGGTCATATCACAGCAAAAGCTGGGACTCCGATACCGACCCGGCGCTCGCCGGTCCCAGTACCGTCACCCCGAGTGATCCATTCGAAAACAAATCGACCGCTAGTCGCTGAACATCGTCGGCACCCACGCCGTCGATCGCCGCAAGGTGCTCGGAGAGGTCGATTTGTCGGCCGAAACAGAGCTCCGAACGCGCCAGCTGTGACATGCGACTGGTCGTGCTCTCCAAACCGAGTACCAGATTACCCTTGAGATGATCTTTAGCGCGCTGTAACTCCGAATCAGGTGCGGGATCGCACCTCAGGGTCCGGAGTTCGGCGACTACCAAATCGATGACGCGCGAGACTGCCGCGGGGTCACAACCCGCATAAACTGTAAGCACGCCAGCGTCGCGATACGACATTAGTCCGCTGCTGACGGCATATGCCAAGCCGTGCTTCTCTCTCACGTTTTGAAACAAACGAGAACTCATCGAACCTCCGAGCACGGTGTTCAGAACGTAGGTCGCATAGCGGTCTTCGTGGTCCTGCGGGTATCCACAGGTTCCAAGGCACAGATGACTCTGCTCCAACTCCCTATCTTTGACAACGAGCCTCGGATTCGGGAGGGGCGGTCGAAGATCGAGAGAGTCAGGATCAACCTGAACCGGGTCAAACGCCTCTTCGATTAGATCGCGTAGACGCGCGTGGTCAAGATGACCGGCCGCGGTGACGACAAAGTTGCTACCGACGTAGGTTCGCGTAAAAAAGCCCCGCAGGGCCTCCTGGGAAATACCGGTGACGGAATCAGGCGACCCCAGGATAGAGCGACCGAGGGGATGCTCGGGCCAAAAGGTCTCGGTGAATAATTCATGGACGAGGTCATCTGGGATGTCCTCGACCATCTTGATTTCCTCAAGAACGACCCTCTTCTCCTTCTCAAGATCGTCTTGGCGGAATTCGGGACGTAACACCAGGTCGGCCAATAAATCGACCGCCCGAGGCAAGTGTTCGTCCAAGACCTTGATGTAATAGCTACAGTACTCCTTGGCCGTGAAGGCGTCGAGCTGCCCGCCGATCGAGTCCACTTCCTGCGCGATATCCTGGGCCGACCGCCGGGCCGTCCCCTTAAAGAGCATATGTTCGGCGAGATGGGCAATACCCTCATGACTCTGGTCCTCGTGACGCGAGCCCCGAGCAAGCCAGACGCCGAGACTAGCCGACCGTGCATCCGGCATCGATTCCGTGAGGAGACGGAGGCCGCTGGAGAAGACGTCGCGAATGATCATGTCGGAAAAATCGCCCTCGCGGCGCCTGGGATCTAAAGCTGAAGCGACACTCGCAAGCTGTTGTACAGAAAGGGATTACGAGAACGATCTGACCGAGTCATGATATCACGATGGCGGCGGCCGTTCAACTGCTGCACGCTTCCCAAAGAGTGTGTGAACACCATAGACGACGTGCTAACATGCCTGTCCTCAGTGCCTTGCGTCACCTCCTGGACTCGCACGATGACGTCACCTATTGACATATCAGAGCTAGAACCCGCCGAACTCGAAGTTGCCATCGGGCAACTCGGTGTTCAACAGTTTCACGCCCGCCAAATATACCAGTGGATCTACCGACGAGGCGTCTCAGATTTCGGTCGGATGACCGACCTCTCGCTCAGCCTTCGACAGCAGCTAGAACAAAGCTTCGTCGTTAGTACGCCCACCATAGAGAAACGACAGCGCTCTGCGGATGACACCGAGAAGCTTTTGCTGCGACTGAACGATGGTCAGCTGGTCGAGTCGGTGTTCATCCCGGACACACCACGACAGGCGTTCTGCGTATCGACCCAGGTGGGTTGCGCGATGCGGTGCGGCTTCTGCCTCACCGGGAAGATGAGCCTCGCCCGCAACCTGACGGCGGGAGAAATCGTCGGCCAAGTCCGGCGGCTCGCGCACACGCTAGAGCTCGCAGAGACCAGCTTCAATGTGGTCTTGATGGGTATGGGCGAGCCCCTCCACAACTATGACGCGACGATGAAGGCGCTGAGAATTCTGAGCGCCGAAAGCGGATTCGCCATGCCGTCGCGTCGGATTACCCTGTCCACGGTCGGTGTGCCAGCCGGGCTCACCCGGCTGGCACACGAAGCAGTCATCCCAAACATCGCCGTGTCGCTTCATGCTGCCACTGAAGATCTTCGCGAGCAGCTCGTTCCTGTCAATCGCACGTATGCCCTGATGGACATTATTGCGGCGTGCCGGAAATTTCCCGTCGCCCGGCGGCGTCGAATCACATTCGAATACGTCATGCTCGACCGCGTGAACGACTCTGTCCGTGACGCTCATCGTCTAGCAACGTTACTCCGAGGCATTCGGTCCAAAATTAACCTGATTCCGCTAAACGAGGCGCCCGGCATTCCGTTTCGGCGGCCTTCCGATGCTCGCATCGATCAGTTTGCGCGGACGTTGACTAACCAGGGTGCAACGGTCTCGGTCCGAAAGAGTCGCGGACGCGACATCCGAGCTGCCTGCGGTCAGCTAATCGTCGAGGGCAGCGCGGCGTCGCCGGCCCTGGCGGCACGGATGAACAGATAGTTAGGCAACGAGCTCGCCGGAGGGTGGCTCACCGGCCGAGATAATCCGAACACGCACGCGCTGGTTCTCAGGTTGGCTGGCCTGAATTCGCACCTTTAAGTAGTTGTCAGTGACAGCGACTCTGCCACTGTCGATCGTCAAGGCAGGCCGAATGGTCCCAAGCTGCGACATCCGGAAACGTGCTGCTAGCTCGCTCCCAACAGCCCGGATCGCTCGGGCGCGCTCCCGAACCGTCTTCCCATCTACCTTCCCAGCCAGGCCGCTCGCATCAGTGCCTGGCCGGTCAGAGTACGGAAAAACGTGAAGGTAAGTCAGTGGGCTTGCGGAGAGATACTCAAGATTTTCCTCAAAATCCTCTACCGCCTCACCGGGAAAACCCACAACCAGATCTGACCCGATTCCTGCATGCGGTATTCGGCCGCGAATCGTGTCGACGAGACATTGATAGTAGCCGCGCGAATACGGACGCCGCATGGCCTGTAGCACCCGGTCGCTCGCGTTCTGGAGAGGCAAGTGGAAGTGCGGAGCGAATCGGCCACTTCTCGCCACGAGGTCAACAATCGCCTCGCTGCAGTCCATCGGCTCGAGCGAACTGATCCGAAACCGCAGATCACTGGGATGGGTATCGAGCGCGCGAACAAGCTCGAGCAAGCTCGTGCGTGGAGACAAATCACGGCCATAGGACCCGATATGCACACCTGTGAGCGAGGCTTCCTTGAAGCCCTCGGCCACGACGCGATCGACCTCTTCGAGCACATGGCTCACCGACATACTCCGACCGGAACCCCGAGTCGACGGGATGATGCAATAGGCGCAGACCTCGTCACACCCCGTTTGCACCCGTAGCGTGTAGGTGGTACGACCGGAACCGGGACGGATCTTCTCGCCGCATGAGCCGTCGCCGTCGCCGAACCGATCTGCCGTCGTCGGCTCGTCGTTGAGGCGCCACGGATCCACCGTGGCGACGAACGTCAGCTTCTGCGAATTCGACACCACGGCCGTCACATTGGGCAGCGAGGCCAGCTCGAATTTCGCTCGTGTTGCGTAACAGCCGGTGGCTACGATACGGGCGCTCGGGTTCTTACGCGCGATCCGCCGAATGATCTGGCGCGCGCCACGGTCAGCCGTAGCCGTCACCGAACAGGTATTGACGATGACGAGCTCCGCCTCCTCGGCGTCGACCGGTCGACCGCCTTGGGCCCGAAGTTGGCGCTCGATGTCAATTGAGTCGGCCTGATTGACGCGGCACCCGAAGGTCACGATGGCGTATTTCACGAATCTGTCGACAAGTATAGTGCTGAGCAAATTGATCGCCTCGGAAAGACTCGCGAGACCGGCTACGCCTGTGTATGATTTCGACCTTGCCAAAGCTCGAACGCAATTGGCAAGCGTCGGACTCTCGGATGTTGACGGCGATGAACGACTCGACGGCCTAGACGATTATCATCTTGGGTGCGAATGAATAACGATAATCCGTCACCTCGACGCACTCCGAACATCTGGCAGGCGATGGCCCCTGTCTGTTTTCTGATCGGCATGCTGTCGTCTTCGGTGTATCTGTTTGGTGGCCAGTCGTCATCCGGACCGAATCAAATCGCGCTCATTCTCGGGTCAGGTCTCTGTTTAGCTATCGGCTTCTTCAACGGACACCCCTGGAAGGATCTCGAAGCCGGCATCAGCCGAGGTCTGTCGGTCTCGATGGGGGCCATCCTCATCCTGCTGGTCGTGGGATCGGTAATCGGGACCTGGATCCTCGCCGGAGTCGTGCCGACGATGATCTACTACGGACTCTCGATTCTCTCGCCGTCGCTGTTCTACGCGGCCGCATGCCTCATCTGCGCTGTGGTGGCCACCGCGACAGGCAGCTCGTGGACAACCGTAGGCACCATCGGGATCGCCTTGATCGGAATCGCGACGACTCAGAGCCTTCATATGGGACTGGCCGGCGGCGCCGTGGTCTCCGGAGCATATTTTGGCGACAAGATGTCTCCGCTGTCCGACACGACCAACCTCGCACCTGCGGTCGCAGGAACCGACCTGGTCGCGCACATTCGACACATGGTGTGGACGACGGCGCCGAGTTTCGCAGCCGCCCTCATTCTCTTTCTGGCGGCGGGATTTTTCACACCCATACCCGACGACACAGCGAAACTCGATTCCGTCCTTGGTGTCCTCGAGACGCAGTTCGTGATTGGGCCTCACCTTCTGATTCCTGTCATTGTCGTGCTCGCTCTGGTGATTCGGAGGGTCCCAGCGTTCCCAGCCCTCCTGATAGGGACGTTACTCGGTGGCGTGTTCGCAGTTGTGTTCCAGCGCACCACGGTGCTCACTTACATGGGCGCCAGTGACCTGCCGGAGTGGGTCTCGCTCATTAAAGGGGTGTGGGTCGCGATGTATGGAGGCTTCGAGCTTCAGTCGGGCAATAGCACGCTTGACGAGCTACTGTCCCGTGGCGGAATGGCCAGCATGCTGATGACGGTCTGGTTGATCATGACGGCCATGATCTTCGGTGCAGTGATGGAAACCACGGGGCTCCTTCAGGTCATTGCCGCACGAATCCTCACGGCCGTTCGCGGGCCAGGCAGCCTCATCGCGACCACGCTCGGCACCTCATTTGGGATGAACGTACTGGCCTCGGATCAGTACATCGCGATTGTTCTTCCGGGTCGGATGTTTCGCGATGAATACAGACGCCAGCGGCTGGATCCGAAGAACCTGTCACGAACGCTCGAGGACGCCGGTACCCTGACATCGGCGCTTGTCCCGTGGAACACCTGTGGTGCGTTCATGGCTCAAACACTGGGTGTCTCCACACTCACCTACGCGCCATTTGCCTTCTTCAATATCCTGACCCCGCTTGTAGCAGCCGTGTACGGCTTCACCGGTATTAGCATTCAAAGGCTAGAAGAATCTGAGACGGAAGGGGGTCGTGGTCACGATGTCCACACCGTCTCCTGACGAAAACGCGCCGGATTCATGAGGAACGACGAAGCAAGCCGCAATTCCGTGTGCCTCGGCCCAATCTCGTCCCTCGTCAATTCCCATTACATAGAGCGCCGTTGACAGAATATCGGCAGCCAACGCATCTTGATGCCAGACGGTGACCGACATAGAACGGCTCACCGGCATCCCATTGCGGGGGTCAATAACGTGGCCGATTCGAAAGTTGCCATCAATGAGAACATCACGTTCTGACCCACCCGTCGTGGCGATTGACCCCTCGCCGAGAAGAAACTCCACCACCGGAATTTCCCGCAGTTCTGGATGGGCAAGCGCCACCGGCCAATCACCTTCCGACGAAACCGCAATTTGGCCACCAAAATCGATCATCCAAGCACCTGATTCCGCATGTTCAGCACGCCGCACTCGGTCAAGTGCAGCACCTTTTCCAAATCCACCGGCATCTAACCTAACATCAGCGAATCGCGAAGCTGCGCAGCGCCCTAAATCGATGGAAACGTGCTGGAAACCAGAGCGAGCTTTTGCAGAGGCGAACGTATCGGGATCCGGCAAGCGTCCGTCTCCTCGAAGCGCCCACGCCTCCATAAGCCGCCCCACTGCTGGATCGAATCTACCCTCAGTAACACTGTGCCAAGTGGCCACCTGATCGAGTAAAACACAGACCTCCTCGGGCAACGGCAACCAAGTCTCAACCGGTTGCCGATTTAGTGCACTGAGCACACTATCGTCCTGCCAGGTACTCAGTGCAGCCTCTGTCTCCTCTACCACTCGAACCATCCGATCGAGTCGGTTGATCCCAACGCTCCTGTCATTTGCTTCAACGACTAACGTCGCAACGGTTCCCATCAAGAAGGCCATTCGCTCAACGCGAACATTGTTCGAGTCAGGTTGGTACACAGTGGTAGCGAGGCATAGGAGCATACCTGCGGCAAACACCTTCATAGCTATAGGCGGGCAGCTTCAGGAACAGCGGTGTCGGGTGTCCCAGTCGAAAATCGATTAATGCGGTATCCGATAACCAAGTGAACGGTGTAACCAATAAGGAAGACCGTACTCGTCAGGACATGCGTCCAAATAGAAACAGAAATCAGTACTGGTGTCGCCGCTACCTGAATGAGATAGCCAGAAATAGCCATCGCCGAAAAACTAATGAGTGAAGTCCATCCAGTTCGTCTATTTTCCAGGTTCGGTGACAGGATCTTCCTGAGGGAATGCGACCGAAACAGCATGCCGAAAAAGGCAACGAAAAACGGTGCGGCTATCACATGTAGTGACAACATCATTGACTCCCACGGATGATTAACGATCGCGAAAGGATCATCAGTTACCATTAGGTATTTCATGCAGAAGTACACTACGCCGCTCAGCGCCACAATGACGTGGAATACATTGAATCCCCACCGCTCCCACCAAGTCATGGCGTTGCCTCCACTTCAGCCGTGAGTACCTGATCAATTGCCATCACCCGCCTGACCGCCTGGTTCACTGCCTGTGCGGTTAACGTTGCGCCAGCAATTGGGCGAATTGACCGCTGAATCGCGAGATCACTGTTTAAGGGTTTGCCGTCAAATTGGCGCATCCACGAAGGTTTCGCAATGTAATCGGGCGGCTCTAGAAACGCTGTTACGTCAATTCTTCGAACACGCCCATTTACATCAAGCGATACAAGCAAGCTTTGCTTTTTTGTTCGAACCTGATGCGTGTCAATATAGGCACGACCCACAACAACTCCGCTTCTTGAAGCCGTATACCGCGCATAGATTTTTACATCCAGATCAACCCGTGAGAGCGTCGTGATGCGCTCAACCTGCTCCTCTGTTAAGAAAATGCGTTCGGCGACCACAGTTGCGTCAGGAAACACCGACGCAAGAGCCTCTTCACGTGTGACCAGTCCAAGCTGCGCGTCCAGTGTACTGACGGCAAGAGGACCACAGGCGATCAACACAAGCCATCGTCCGGAGTTTCTTGCAGACAGTAAAGGTTGCATGTTTCCTCGTATCAGAACCCGTACCCAAGATTGAGGTTGAACTGATCAAGGCCAGATTTAGCATCATTGGTGACCCACATACGATCCATCTTGACCACAACATTTGGAATAGGCTTGAACTCAACGCCAACTGTTCGAAAGTTATTCAATGTTGAGAGACTCCTGCTGTACCCTGCCGGCATCTTCGCTTGAGTATCCACCCGCTCAAACTTGATATAAGGCGTGAAGGCAGGACCGCCAACATTGGATATCTGTGACAACACGTTATAGCCGAAAAGGATGTAACCACCTTCCATCTTTTCGGCAAGTCCTTGTGAACCAGAGAGCCCTTTCTTCTGATTAAAATTTATAGCGTCGTCAATGCTCGCCGTCGCATAGAGACCACGAATATCGAAGCCACGCACCTGGGCCTGACCATGCAGATCAAGAATGGTGGTCTCGAGCCCATCGTCACCCAAGCTGCCCTGCGCCGAACCACCCCGATAGAAACTGCCGCCAAAAAAAATCCCAGGCGTCGGAGCAATATCCAGCCGGCCCGTCACAGCAAAATTGTCAGCTTTAGCTTTGCCGCCTTTTTGCCGACCTCCGCGTAATCCACCCGATGAGAATTTGTCACCGTTAAATCCATTTACGGCATACAAACGGAAGGACACTCTGTCAAAAGTACCGTAAACACCAGCTCCATTCTCGCGCCACGTTGAAGGAATAATTTTGTTTTCTGTGAACGGCCGCTCCGTCCCCATAAATACCGTGGGTTCGTGAAATTCGTTGACCAACCCCATTGGAACGAGCAACATACCACCTCGAATACCGAAACTTTCCGTCGCTTGATAATCGACGTAAGCGAACTCCAAATATGCTTCTGTCGCGTGCTCAATTTCAATCTCAGAATTAAAAACAAACTTATCGTTGAAACGGTACCCGGTGTAGATAATGGCGCGAAGTGCATCAAACTGAGACCCCTTCCCGCCCAGGGCACCGCTCTGTTTTTCCGACGCGTAGTTCTCGTAGAGGAACTCTCCGTAACCAGCTATTGAAAGACCTCGATTGGCACGAAACACTGCTGCAGCAAAGGGGGCCAAACCTATGGCCCGTGCATCGTCAGCACTTAACTCCCTCTCACCTTCGCCGCTACGAAGCCGCTCCAGTTCTTCCGCGAGTAGGTCGACGCGACGTTCCAGTTCTTCAACATCGGCCTGGGTTTCTTCGGTTTCTTCTTCGTTCTCTGTTGATTCCTCAGTTGTGTCAACTTCAGGTATTAACTCCGGGTCATCAACAGACGGACCCTGTGTAAAGCTGGTCCCCACTGTCGTGAGCAACAATCCCAGCACACAAGAGAGAACAAACTGAACTTTTTTCATTTCACTAACGTCAAACAAGGTCACACCTAACGTTTCTGTGCCGGTTGCACGGCATGACTTCGACCCATAGAATGACTATGAACGTGACCACGCCAAGCGACCTTTAGGGGAAGCCGAACGTCAGAGCGTTCGTTAGGCCCACCGCATGCTCCAGCATGCGGTGGGCCACTTAAAATCCTTAACCTCCTTACGACCATCTCGACCAGCTCAGGTTGCGGAGATTAAAAACCACCTCACTAATGAGATTGGATCTCAGTTAGGAGATTGAACTATATACCCGACCATTTTGGTCGGTCAAGCTAAATGAGACTGAATCTCAATAAATATCAACCCTGAAACGACCCCACCAGCCTGTCGTATGGCCGCTATGTTGACCTATCGGAAAATACTGATTTTTTGGATGCCTCTCGCTGGCACTTGGCTAATGATGGCAGTCGAGGGACCCTACCTCGTCGCGATCATCGCAAGGCTCGACGACCCGGTCACCAATCTGGCTGCGTTCGGAATTACCCTCGCCTTCGCGATCATCATCGAGTCACCGGTGATGATGTTGATGAGCGCATCGACGGCATTGGTGGAAGACCGGGAATCCTATTTCGCACTCCGCCGGTTCTCGTATGGCCTCAGCGCCCTGCTGACCCTGGTTCAACTAGTTATCCTCGTACCGCCCGTCTTCGAACTCCTTGCCTTTGGGTTGTCACTCCCTGACGACGTCGCGAGGCTCGCCCATGGAGGTCTCGTGCTGATGCTGCCGTGGACCGCCGCGATCGGGTATCGGCGTTTCAGGCAAGGCTTACTAATTCGGACAGGGCTCACCAAACGCGTAGCGTACGGGACAGCTGTGCGCCTGACAACGATGTCGGTGACGGCCCTCCTCGTGTACCGGACCTCGACGCTACCTGGGACGCACATCGCAGCGCTCTCGCTGTCTGCGGGCGTCATCCTCGAAGCGCTGGCAAGCCGTACGATGACCGCGGGAGTGCTTCGGCGTATGCTTGAACGCCGTCGCGATCCTGTCCGACTCGCCAGCCTGCGTCTGCCCATGCTGTTGAGTTTTTACACGCCCCTAGCGCTAACGTCACTGCTCGCTCTCGCGTCACAGCCGACCGTTACGTTCTTTATGGGCCAGAGTCGATATGGGCTTGAATCGCTGGCGGTGCTTCCGGTCATCCATGGGCTCACTTTCATCTTCCGCTCCTTGGGACTGTCATATCTCGAGGTAGTCATCGCCTTGGTTGGCCCACGTCGGGAACACTACCCGATGATCCGTAACTTCGCTCTAGCACTCGCACTCTCCGTCACGACCGGTCTCGGTCTCATCGCATTTACGCCCCTAGCTGTGGTTTGGTTCCACAACATCTCAGGACTCAGTCTCGAGCTGACGGCCTTCGCCCTTGTAACGACTCGCATTCTGGTGATTCTTCCAGCCCTGTCGGTCCTGCTCGCCTGCCAACGAGGCCTTCTGGTGCATGCCCGTCGCAACGCATCGGCAATGTGGGCCACCTTGATCGAGCTGACTAGCATCGCGATCATCCTGACAGTTGGTATTCATTGGCTAGACCTCGTGGGAGCGGTGGCCGCCGCCGTCGCAATTGTGTCCGCGAGAGTCGTGAGTACGGTGTGGCTGATACCAGCTTGCTGGAACATACTGCGGCGCCGTCCTGAATTAGCCTCGGAGGCCGTCATTCCTCCGGTACCTCAGACGCCATGATCGAGATATCAAAATTCTGGGTGGCGGAGTGGATCGTCTGTGCGTTCTTCACCTACTTGATCTTGCTGGCCGTGCGTCGTCCGCTTCAGCGTCGACACCGCCTCCGAGTGCTTGCCGTTTCGATGGTCTGTATCGGACTTTCCGTCATGCTCTCCCAACTGCGACCGTCGCCGGCTTTGCAAATTATTCGAGAGTGGATCCCTGGTATTTATCTAATGCACGGGTACTGGCTATCTGGGCTTTTCTTCGAGCGACCGATGACGGCCGTCGAGCGACGCCTACTTGACTTCGACCAGGTTCTGTTTGAAACGCTCAAGGGCACGGAGTTCTTGACGCGGGGACCTCGCATCGTGTTGGAATACTTCGAGCTCACATATCTACTTGCATATCCCTTCGTGCCGGCTAGCTTTGGTGTCCTGTGTTGGTTGGGAGCTCGCGCCGATGCCGACAGCTTCTGGACCGCACTGCTCATCGCCGGCTTCGGTGCATACGGGTTGCTTCCGTGGATACAGACCCGTCCCCCCCCGAACATTCGAACAAGTGAGCCTTGCCGATGCCCGTGGTCTCTTCTTTAGTCGACTCAACGTGAAGGTGCTCGATAATGCGAGTGTTCAGGTGAACACGTTCCCAAGCAGACACGCATCGGTCACATTCGCAGCGGCGCTGGCAATATCCAGCGTCGACATGAGGCTCGGACTGGTCTTTGGCATTGTCGCGACGAGTATCACGATCGCAACAGTCCTCGGCCGATACCATTACGCCGTCGATAGTATCGTAGGCCTGCTACTCGGTGTGACCGCGTGGTGGATCGGTTTCCATCTCGTGTAAACAAGATCACAACAATGCAGTGACATCAAAGCCGTCGTGCCTCCGGTTTACGCTTGCGGAGCTCCTGTTAGTCGTCGACCCTCTCTCGGTCTCTCGACATCAATTCGATCCTCGGGTATTTCACGAACCACGTACCGTAGCGCGAACGACACGCTCAACGGTCAACCCCTGAACGACGATCGAGAAAATCACTACGAAATAGGTCGTCGCGAGTAAGAACGGTTTCACCGGACTTGGCGGCAACGACAGGGCGAGCGCGACGGAGATGCCACCGCGCAATCCACCCCAGGTCAGCACCGGAATCGCCCCCTTTGTGAACTCCTGTCGCAACCCGAGCAAAGTAATCGGAACGGCTACGCTCACAAACCTCGCCAGTAAGACGACCAGTATGGCGATCAGTCCGGCGCCTACAATCTGACCGGTGATCGTCACTGCGATCACCTCGAACCCGATCGCTAGGAACAGCAGAGAGTTGAGAAGCTCGTCCAACATCGACCAAAAGGTTTCGATGTGCGCTCGCGTGGTTTGACTCATAGCGAAGCGCTTGCCGTGGTTACCGATGAACAGACCGGCCACAACAACCGCCAGTGGCCCTGAAACATGAAGCCGCGTCGCCAACGCGTAGGTGGCCATCACGAGCGATACCGTGATCAAGACTTCGAGGGAGTGTTGATCGACCGTCCTCATGGCACGATAGGCGGAGAACCCAGCAGCTAAACCCAGGATGATGCCTCCGATGGCCTCCACCGCCAAGAGCTCGGCCGCACCCCCGAGGTTGACCTCGCCGTGTTCGCTCCCGCCTACCGCTACTGAAACGAGTACCGTGAACAGGACAACGCCAACGCCATCGTTGAACAGACTTTCCCCCGCGATTTTGGCTTTAAGCGTCTCAGGGACCTTTACCTCCTTGAGGATCCCCATGACCGCGACGGGGTCGGTCGGAGAGATCAGGGCACCGAACACGAGGCAGTACGCCAACGGAATCTCGAATCCGCAGATTCGAAAGCCGAAGAACATCAGAGCGGCGACGATTAACGTCGACGTGAGGATCCCCACGGTCGCCAGGATCCCGATGACCCAGCGTCGGCTGAGGAGTGAGTCGAGATCGACGTGCAGGGCACCAGCAAAAAGCAAAAAGCTCAGGACCCCTTTCATCAGGGTGTCCTTAAAATCGATATCAATCAGGGTGCGGCGAACGCTCGTCTCTAGACCGAGCTGCGGAAACACCGCATCAACAGCCAAGATGACCATCGACACCGCGAGGGCGATGATGACTAGGCCGATGGTGTGCGGAAGACGGAGCCAGCGATGGTTGACGTAACCAAAGACAGCAGCAAGGGTAACCAGGAGAGCGATGAGATTAAAGATGGAACTAACGGACATAGTGAGAAAGCTTTCGACTCGGGGGTCAGGGGTCGTGGATAGTCGTCGGTCATGAGTCTAGAATCGTCGAGCGTGACTCATGATTTCCGGTTCTTGTTCCTCGGCTTCGCGGGGTGTTGGTTCTTCTCGAGAAGTTCCGCATTCAGCCGACCGAGCTCGACGCTTCGTTGATACGCCGCCAGCACTGCCTTCGACACGACTGTCCTGAACGCCCCCTTCTCGAGCTGATAAAGAGCGTCCGCACTCGTCCCTCCCGGCGACGTGACCATGTTTCTCATCTCAGCAGGGTGCAACTGCGAACGCTGGGCAAAAATAGCCGATCCCCGTATCGTCTGCACGACAAGCTCTCGCGAATCCGCCCGCGAGAGACCCAAGTGCACAGCAGCGTCGATGAGTGCCTCCATCAGTAGGAAAACGTAGGAGGGCCCGCTCCCACTGATGGCAGTTGACACATCAAGGAATCGCTCGTCATCCACATACAACTGATGCCCGAGCGCCTCGACGACGGCTCGAGCCTGCTTGCGCTGTGAGTCAGAGACCTCAGGGGTCGCGGTCCAGACCGTCATGCCTTCACCCACCTGCGCGGGTGTGTTCGGCATAGTTCGAACGATCGCGCGGTGCTGGAGCCCGGCCGCGAGTGAATCAATCGTGGCGCCGGCCACGATCGACAGGACCAGAGCGTCCTTCCTGATCTTTCCTCGGAGATCATCAAAGACCGAGGGCAGTACCTGAGGCTTCACTGCAAGCACAACCACTTGACCTTTTTTGGCAGCGGTTCGGTTGTCCTGGGTCGTGTGGATATGAAACTTGTTTTGCACCTCACGGAGCCGACCACGACGGCGATCGCTCGCCGTGATGTGTCCTGGTCCAAGTTGATGTCTCGACAGCAGCCCATCGATCATCGCCTCGCCCATTGCACCGGCGCCGATGAATGCGAGATGGAGATCGTGAAGTACGTGGTTCTTTCTCAAGGTGGCTCCTCGACGCGCGTGAATAGCGCCTCCCATGGTTGGACTATTCTAGTGCGGTGGGTGACTGCCCCCAATTAACGGCCCACGACTCAGGTTCCTCAACAGCAGACCCACGGCCATAATCATGGATCCCATCGCCCACAGCCTGGTCGGCGCAAGCCTATCCGCGACCCGATTGGGGCGGCTCACGGCTTTGGCGACGCCAACGCTCATACTCGCCGCGAATGCCCCTGATATCGACATCCTGAGCACAGCGATAGGAAGAGATTTCTCGCTCGGATTCCGACGTGGATGGACCCACGGTGTGCTTGCGCTGGCGGTGCTACCGCTCGTGCTAACTGCCCTGATCGTACTCGTAGACCACGTCTTCGCGAGACTCAGACGCGAGCCAGCGAAAGCGCGCGCGGCGCCACTCATCATCTTGTCGTACATCGGTGTTCTGACCCATCCGCTTCTCGATTGGCTCAACACCTATGGTATCCGTCTCCTCATGCCATTTGACGGCCGATGGTTCTATGGTGACGCACTTTTCATCATTGATCCTTGGGTCTGGCTGCTGATCGGTGCGGCGGTGGCGCTAGCGAATACCCAGTCGGTGGTGAGCCGCGCAGCGTGGCTGATACTAAGTGTCGCCGTGACCGCACTAGTGACCGGCGTCGCTGCCGTCCCCGCCGCGGCACGGTGGATCTGGGTTGCTGGTCTCGTTGCGATCATGGGGGTGCGCATCTGGAATGGAGCCCAACACCAACTGCCTCGGGTGGCGACCGTCGGCTTGAGCTGCCTAACGCTGTACATCGCCGCCATGGTCGCAGGTTCGCGGCTCGCATCCCGCCAGGCATCCGATTGGCTGACCCAACGCGGAGAGATCGGGTCCGTGGTGATGGCCGGCCCCCTCCCCGCTAACCCGTTTGTACGAGACATCGTCGTCGTCGACGAGCGCCATTATCACTTTCTCGAACTGAACTGGCTTCGTCCCGATCGATTTAAAGTAGCAGGACTACCAATTCCTCGTGGACCGACCGGACCGATCATCGACGCCGCCCGGACTGCGTCTCATGTCCGAGGTTTCCTCGCGTGGGTTCGGTTCCCGGCGTATTCGGTGGAGACGCTGGCCGATGGCTTCCGAGTCACGATTCGCGACGTCAGATACACGCGGGTAGAGGGTTTAGGACTCGGGACAGTCAACGTCGAGCTTGACTCGAACCTCGCGGTGCGACCTCCGCGCTGAGTTCTACCGGGGTCATCGTCGGGGCGATTCGCATATAGGCATCTCCTGCGACCTAGTCATCCATTAGTTCCTTCGGTCACCACAGATTGACCGACTGCCCGCGGGTCGACACGCGCAAATCTCTCCCTGTATCGATCGGTCGTCGAATTTGAGCGAGCCCCAGACTAGAATGAACTTGTGATCCTCGTCCAGCTCCTGGATCTCTATTCGCTGGTTGTCTTCGCGGCAGTCATAGTCTCGTGGTTTCAGATTCCACCAAACCACCCCATCGTCAATGTTCTAAAGGGGTTAACCGAGCCACTACTGGATCCGATTCGACAAATCCTTCCGGATATGGGCGGGCTTGATTTCTCGCCGTTAGTGCTGCTCTTTGGCCTCCGACTCGTGCGTGACCTGTTCATGTCGACCGCATTGGGCGGCATATAGCAAAGTGAACCCGACTAGGGATAAGAACGACAGCGCTCGACCGGCAGATTCCACCGCGATATGGTTAGAAAGGTGCACGGCCTAATCCAGAAGATTTGGGACTGCCTCGGATTCACCGACGGCGATATAATGCCGCGAATCGTTTTTGCCCAGCGATGAGTCAGTCGTCGGGCTTTGCATAAAGGAGTACGTCATGCACTGGATCACCTGGTTTCAGTGGACGAAAGCACTTCTCCTCACGGCCGTGATGGTCGTGTGCTGGACTGTCGGCCCAGTGGCTCAGGAGCCCGAAGCAACTGACGCGGCGGGGACAGGCGAGGAGAACCCGTTTACTACGAGATTTGACCGACGGATGGGTGAACGGATCTTCCTGCGGCAGTGTTCACGTTGCCACGGCCAAGATGCGCGGGGAAACGACGAAACGGGCGCACCTGACCTGACGACTGGACGGTTCGCCAACGCAAGCACACTAACTGGAGTGTTCAATGTCATCAGAAACGGCGTCCGTGGCACCGCCATGCTGCCGGTCGCACCGAGCACACCCGACGAAGAGATCTGGCAACTCGTTAGCTATGTCGACTCGCTGAGCGGCAGTCCCGCAGACTTCGACGTGGCTGGAAGCGCACCGAGCGGCCGCCAGATATACGCGGGGAAGGGTGACTGCGCCAGCTGTCACATGATCGACTCGGACGGGAACCGGCTAGGTCCTGATCTGTCACGTGTCGCGGAGCGCCGCCGACCCAGCGAACTGAGGTCCGACCTCGTCACACCGAACGCGGAGGTGAACCCGCGGTGGTGGACCGTGCAAGTGACACGCGCTGACGGCTCGACCCTTGAGGGTCTACGAATGGGTGAAGACACGTTCACGCTCAGACTCATGGATCAGGACGAGAACCTGTGGTCGTTCTTGAAGAGTGAGATCAGATCGTATGAACGCAATGAAGAGTCCACCATGCCAAGCTATGAACAGACACTGACTGCGGGAGAGATCGACGACCTCGTTGCATATCTTTTCTCGCTTCGGAAAGACTCGATACGCTCGAGTGTTCGACCGTCAGACATAAGGAGGAACCAATGAAACAGCTTGCGCTCATTGTCGTACTATTCGCCTCTGCACAACTGGTGATTGGCCAGGAGCCGAGCGCTGACGGCATGGCACCAGCGTTTTCACCTGTGACCTGGGAACGACTAGTCAACGCCGCTGATGAGCCCGAGAACTGGCTAATGTACTCCGGCACACTGGACAGCCAGCGGTACAGCGGGCTCGACCAAATCAACAATCGGAATACTAGTGGACTCGAACTGAAGTGGGCCTATCAAATTCCAGAAATCGACCGAGCTGAAACGGTACCCCTGGTCGTCGACGGCGTCATGTTCATCACCGAGGCGCCGAGTAACCTAATGGCGGTCGACGCCGTAACCGGGCGACCATACTGGCGGTACGAGCACGAGCTACCTGAGGACCTGCGAATCTGCTGCGGCCGAAACAATCGCGGCGTTGCCATTCTTGGCGAAACGCTGTACATGAGCACCTTGGAGGCCCACCTCGTCGGCATCGATGCCCGCACCGGCAACCTGATGTGGGACAGGGAGGTCGCCGACTACAGGGCAGGCTATAGCAAGACGGCCGCACCCCTGATCGTCAAAGACCAGGTAATAACCGGCATTGCCGGTGGCGAGTTCGGGATCCGTGGTTTTATCGACTCATATAACGCAGAAACCGGTGAACGCGAATGGCGGGCCGACACGATTCCCGGACCCGATCATCCCGATAACCGCACGTGGGCAGGAGATTCCTGGCGCACGGGCGGATCGGCGAGCTGGATTACCGGGTCTTATGACGCTGACCTCGACATGGTCTACTGGGGCACCGGAAATCCAGGACCTGACTGGAACGGTGATGTCCGGATGGGTGACAACCTCTACTCCGATTCGGCACTGGCCCTGAACGGCAATACCGGGGAACTCGAGTGGTACTTCCAGTTTACCCCCCATGACGTGCACGATTGGGACGCCATCCAGGTTCCGATCCTAGCCGACCTTGAATTCGACGGCGAGATGCGGAAGGTGATGATGTGGGCCAACCGCAACGCGTTCTATTACACGCTCGACCGTGAGACCGGTGAGTTCCTGATAGGTAAACCGTTCGCAAAACAAACATGGGCAGAAGGCCTGGACGAGAACGGTCGACCGATACGGATACCCAATACGTCGCCCACCGAGGACGGCGTAGTGGTCTCCCCATCGGTTGGAGGTGCCACCAACTGGTGGTCACCAGCCTACAGCCCTCGAACGGAGCTCTTCTACGTCAACGCCTACGACTCTGAGCAGAAGTTTTTCAAGCGGGATGAGGACTATGTCGAGGGTGAGCGGTTCACCGGCGGAGGTGGCGAAAACATCCTTCCGCAAGATGCCTATCACAGCGCGATCCGCGCCATCGACCCTCGGACGGGTGACATCCGATGGGAGTTTCCTCTGCAGCCGAGAGCCACAGCCGGCCTATTGACGACGGCCGGTGACCTGGTCTTCAGCGGCGGAGTCGACGGGTACTTCTTCGCGCTCGATGCAGTCAGCGGGCAGGAGCTCTGGCATATACAGCTGGGCGGGCGGGTGCACGCGGCACCGATGTCATTTTCGGTCAATGGTCAGCAGTACGTCACAATTGCGGCCGGAAACGTCGTCTACACGTTTGGGCTCAAAAATTAGCACCGAGGTGGAACGGCGGAGACAGAAATCAGGAGTTAGGAGGACGTTGGAGGCTGCTGCAGCATTTGGACAGACCGCCTGTCTCCACTTTCTTCCTCGGTTGTGACTCCCGACTAGTGCGTCCTCTTGTCTTTGAATCCAGATCCTGGCCAACCGCCGCTCTCGTGTTCTGTTCCGGCCGACAAGAGGGGACGACCGCGCGCGCGACGGCGGGCTGAGAGCCCCAGAGACATGGCCATGCGTCGATCAGCCACCCGACGAACGACAACAACCCTCGTAGGCCTCGCGGCACTGGGTCTCGGTGGGTGGTTGGCGATCCAGACCCAGGCGGCAAGCCGGTGGCAGGGCTTGACGTTGGCCGCAGCGCAGCCACCCACCGAGCTGACCGGTTCGGTCATCGGGTCGCCATCGCCACGCAACGCCAACTACTCCATCGACGTTCGACTCGACTCGGACCGGCGCACTCTGACAGGCCGAGAAATTCTGACCTGGCGAAACATCTCCAACGTCACGACGACCGAGCTGCAGTTTCATCTCTACTACAACGCGTGGAAGAACACGCAGTCGACCTGGATGCGCGAGCGTCTCTTGGGACGAGGCCCGGGACTGCACGACCGGTCTGAAGATGACTGGGGGTGGATCGATGTCACGTCGGTACAGCTCATCGGAGTCGGTGATGCGCCGCCGATCGACCTCATGGAGCGAGCCCATCACATCTCGCCCGATGACGGAAATCCAGACGATCAGACCGTTTTAGTGGTTCCACTGCCCCAGCCGGTCGGACCGGGTGACACAGTCAATCTGGAGATCGAATGGACATCACGGATCCCAAGAACTTTCTCACGCACCGGTGCCATTGGTGATTATTTCTTCATTGCCCAGTGGTTTCCAAAGATCGGTGTGCTCGAGGAAACCGGGTGGAACTGTCATCAGTTCCACGCCTCGACCGAGTTCTACGCCGACTATGGAGTCTACGACGTGCGAATCACCGCACCCACAGGTTGGACGGTAGGAGCTACCGGCGTAGAGCGAAATGTTCGAGATAACGCCGATGGCACCACGACCCATCAGTACTATCAAGAAGACGTCCATGACTTCGCCTGGACAACCAGTCCAAATCTCCTCGATCTCTGGGAGGTGTTCACTCACCCAGTGCTCCCCGATGTCGCGATTCGACTACTACTCCAGCCAGAGCACTTCGCCCAGGCCTCGCGATACTTCGACGCGACACGTTCCACACTGAAGCACTACGGGGAGTGGTTTGGAGCGTATCCCTACGACCACATCACCATCGTCGACCCCGCCTGGCAAAGTCGTTCTGGCGGAATGGAGTACCCGACGTTCTTCACGGGTGGGGCACGATGGCTGGCCCCAGGTGACGTATCGACCCCAGAGGGCGTGACCGTCCACGAGGCGGGACACCAGTTCTGGTACGGGGTGGTGGGAAACAACGAGTTCGAGTACGCGTGGCTTGATGAAGGCCTCAATACGTTTGCCACGGCTCGCGTTCTCGATGAGTCCTTCGATCCTCATTTTCGAGCGGTCCGTTTCTTCGGTGGTTTTGTCCCCTGGGTGCTTCGGGACGTACCCTGGTCAAGGACAGTTGATGGCAACCGGGTCACCGGGTACAGACAAAACGCGAGGCAGGATGCGCAGTCGACGTCAACCTTCCGATACTGGCCAGGGACAGCCGGTAGCATCACCTACAACAAGACGGCCATCTGGCTGCACACGCTTGAGCGCTATCTAGGGTGGTCGACATTACAGCAAGGAATGGCCACTTTCTACGAACAGTGGCGGTTTGCCCACCCAAAACCCGATGACTTCTTTCGGGCGATTAACGCCGCAAGCGGTCAGGATCTAAGCTGGTTCTTTGACCAGGTGCATGGCGACGCCAGCACCTTTGACTACGGGATCGACCAGTTGACGAGCCGACGACTGAGTCGTCGGGGATTCTCCGGCAGTGCGGGAGCGGATTTCTCGGACGGTTCTGACGAAGGGCCGTTCGAGACGACGGTGGTGGTCCGACGACACGGCGACGGTATTTTCCCGGTGGAAGTCCTCACCGAGTTCGAGGACGGGTCCACGAAACGCGAGACCTGGGACGGCACCGGTCGGTGGACGGCATTTAGCTACAAGGGTGATACGAAAGCAACTCGAGCACTCGTCGATCCCGACCGGGTGCTACTTCTCGACACCAATGTGACCAATAACGGCAGGACCCTCGCGCCGATGGCTCAGCACGCCGCGACGACATGGACCCTTACCTGGATGGTCTGGCTGCAGGATGTTCTTCTCACATACGGATTCTTCCTATGATGCACGCGCTGATCGACGGTATCCAGCGTGTCAACAAGGCGCCGGCCGTTCTCGTCGGCGTCTACGTGATCACGCTACTGGCGGCCGCGCCGCTTGGAATCATCATGCATGAGGTCATCGCGACAGACCTTGGCAGTAGCATCGCCGCAGATGACGTAGCCTTCGGTGTGAACTGGCAGTGGTGGGAAGAGTTCCAGTCGCGCGCGACCGGCATTGCCCGCACATTTAATCCTCGAATCATCGGTTTTGCTGCGGTCTTACAGAACCAAAGCAACCTGGTCGACAACCAACTACCGCGGAGCGAGGTAATCCTCACCGTGGTAGCGTACTTGGGAGTCTGGATGTTTCTCGTGGGCGGCATCATTGACCGCCTTGCCCGCCAGCGGCGCATCGCAAGTGTCGGTTTCTTCGCCACATGCGGGACCTTCTTCTTTCGCTTCTGTCGTCTGGGCCTACTTGCGGGTGTCGCGTACTGGATCGTGTTCGAGACGGTTCACACCTGGCTATTCGGAAATCTCTATGATGTCGCGACGGAGAACCTGGTAGTCGAACGTTCCGCCTTTCTCATTCGGATCGGGCTGTACGCGACCTTTGCGCTCCTGCTGCTGCCGATCAACATGGTCTTCGACTACGCGAAGGTCCGGGCCGTCGTCGAGGACCGGCACAGCATGGTCGGCGCCGTTTTGGCGGCGATCAGATTCATTTGGAGACGCCCACAGGCGACGGTAGGCCTCTACCTGCTCAACAGTGGCCTGTTTCTCGCCGTCCTGGCGGCATACGCAATTCTTGTACCAAGCCCTAGCGGCGGCGCTGCGTCGATGTGGATCGGTTTTGCGGTGGGTCAGGCGTACATCGTCGCGAGGCTGTTCATGAAATTGGTGTTCTACGCATCCCAGACCTCATTCTTCCAGAGTCAACTCGCCCATTCGGAGTACGTCGCAGCACCTTCTGCTGTATGGCCAGACTCGCCCGCGGCTGAAGCTGTCAGTATCGTCTCGTAGACGCGCCGGTCAGGCGAATCGACGGCGCCGGCACGTCTGTGATACAAATGGAAACGATCATCACCCGTAGCCAAGGAACTGCTATGAAAGCCTGGAAAGTGTCTGTGTTCTGCGTCCTCATTTCCGCGGTCGTCGCCTGGTGGGTGGTCGTACCCATCAGTGCTGAGCAGCAGGCGCCGAAAATACAGCAAGCGGTGGAACACTCGCTCCGTGGGGGCGACTTTAAACGTATCCAGGTTTCAGTCGCCGGAAGCGAGGTCACCCTGAGTGGCACTGTCCCGCACCTGCTCGCGAAGAATAGAGCGATCGAACGAACGTTGGAGGTTTCCGGCGTCGACACCGTCGCCAGCGAGCTAGAACTGCCCGTGGAGGAGGAGGACGCTGACATAGCAGCTGAGGTGGCCAAGGAGATCAATCGGTACCCCCACTTCACGATATGGGACTACATCGATGGCAGCATCGAGCAAGGCGTCGTCACACTCCACGGTAGTGTCACCCCGAACCGCAACAAAAAACGTGAGCTTTACGAGAGGATCGCCAAGGTCAAGGGCGTCCAGGACTACAAGGACGATATCGAGGTGCAATCTACATCAAACGCCGACAACCGCCTACGGGAAATCATCGGCCGCAGACTGCTCTCCAGCCAACACTTCGACCGAACCATGAGGATGCGGAACCCTCCCTACCATATTGTCGTCAACCTCAGTAGTGTCACGCTCCGTGGGTATGTCCAGTCAGAGATCGAGTATCGCGAGTTGGAGCAGATCATCCGAGAGACACAGGGCATCCTTAATGTGGACAATCAGCTGCAGGTGCTGCGCTAGTGTAGTGAGTCACATAAGGTTGTCGAGCGGGTCTGACTCGCGTTCGACGCCAACGACTGGAAGGCGAAACGTCGTGTCTCCAGTCTCCTGAACATCCTGGAGCACGCGGGTCGAGTCGTCACGATTGTCATACACCGACCACTGTGATCGGTAGGTGGTTCTGGAATCGAAGAAGCCGTGCCGCTCGACAGGTTTAGAAAAACTGGACTCGCTTCTCAGCCGGAACGATGACGGCTGACTCGCGCACCTCCCTGGCCGCGATTAACCGCAGGACACGCCGGTCCCACCGAGACCGCAATATCCACCTGGGTTCTTGGCAAGGTACTGCTGATGGTACTCCTCGGCGTAGTAGAACTCCTCGGCGAGTTGAATCTCGGTAGAGATTTGATCGAATCCCGCATCAGATAGTCCGCGCTGGTACATCTCACGTGACGCTTTGGCAGCCTGCTGCTGGGTACTGGTTTGATAATAGACACCTGACCGGTACTGTGTGCCGACGTCGTTCCCTTGCTGCATACCCTGGGTGGGATCGTGATTCTCCCAGAAGGTGAGGAGCAATCGGTCGAAGCTCACGAGACTCGGGTCGAACACAACCAGTACAGCTTCGTTGTGGCCCGTCTGTCCACTGCATACCTCCTGATACGTCGGATTTGGTGTAACCCCCCCCGAGTACCCGACGGCCGTCGTGTAGACTCCGGGAACCTGCCAGAACACCTGCTCGGCACCCCAGAAGCATCCCATTCCGAAGAACACCTGCTCAAAGCCCTCCGGAAAGGGCGGGGTCAGTGGCGTCTTCTTGACGAAATGTTCCGACGGAACGGGCATTGCCTCCACCCGGCCCGGCAGTGCGTCGGACAGATCAGGAAGCTTCAGTTTACGGGACGTTGTTCTCAGTCCAAACATGGCATGGGTCTCAACTCGGTCATCCGACATTAAACTGTTGCCTACAAGGCTACCCAACAACGCCCCGTTCGGCTAGTACGGTGCGTCGACAGCATTCGTGGCGTTCGTAGAACGCAGTGAATCGCCCGGACGAAGAGCGAGAACGCCTCCGGCCGGACTGCCTCTAGTCAGGACAGTCCTGTAGCTCTTTTTGGTGATAGTCTGTTAGGAACAATTCAGGGTCTGGGTTTCCTGGCCGCACCAGTAACGTGCTCTCTCAACTCAGAGGCGACAATGGATCGAAAGTATCTCAAGAGCCTTCCATCTCGGCGAATTACACCGCCGGAAATGTTCTTCAACAGACGGAAGTTCCTATCGGCATTCGGTGTGGGTATCCTCGCAACACCCATGGCCATGTGCACGTCGGCAGGTGCGGCGCAACGTCCCCAGAAGTCACTCATCGACGTTCCTCTGCAGCGATCCGATGTGTTTCCGGCCGACCGTAACGCCGCCTATGAGATTCCTTCACTGGTCAACCGAAACGACCTAACCGCCCCCGAGGTCGCCGGCTCGCACAATAACTTCTATGAGTTCCTCTCGGGACGCGGCGGACCCGTCTGGCAGTTTTGCGGCGACTTCACCGTCGAACCCTGGAAGGTCGAGGTCACGGGCGAATGCAACAATCCGATGACCCTCGACCTAGACGACATCTTCGCTCTTGAGCATGAGGAGCGTGTCTACCACTTCAGATGTGTGGAACGGTGGGCCATGAACGTCCCATGGTCGGGCTTTCCGTTGAGCCGGCTGATCAAACAGGCAGACCCGACCAGTCAGGCACAGTATGTCAAGTTCACCACCGCCGCCGCCGAAGATGAAATGCCAGGTCTCAAGAGCACACCCTGGTATCCATGGCCCTATCAGGAAGCGTTACGGCTCGATGAGGCGATGAACGAACTTGCGATGGTGGTGACCGGAGTCTATGGAAAGCCTTTACTCAGACAGCATGGTTCGCCCATCCGAATTATCGTGCCCTGGAAGTACGGTTACAAAAGCCCAAAATCGATCGTAAAGATCGAATTCCTGCGAAGTGAGCCCAAGACGTTCTGGCAGGTCCAACCGCACGAGTACGGCTTTCTCTCGAACATCAACCCGAATATCCCACACCCGCGATGGCCCCAGAATGTCTCGTTTTGGCTCGACACCGAAGAACCGTTCGATACCCCGATTTTTAATGGCTACGAGCAGTACGTCGCCGACCTCTACCCGGATGAGCCACTTACACCGCAACGGCCTCTCCGTCAGGGAGATATCGCACGCTAACGCGGTAAGCCAGATAGAGTCTGGTGGTTCATCATGATCGCCTCTGGATCGTCGCGAGGTCACCTGGCGTCTGACGTATAGTGTCTGCTCCCATGTCCGCCGATCGCGCATCTCGCGCCACGGCTCTCGTCGAGCCCGACGACGAGTTCAACCAACAACTCGTTGCCAACGTTCATCCGTCAGACTGGACCAACCCTATCCCGTCTGGACGATACAACCTGGTTGTCATCGGGGCCGGGCCGGCCGGGCTAGTCACAGCGGCGGTGGGCGCCGGCCTGGGAGCACGAGTTGCGCTCGTTGAACGACACCTGATGGGCGGGGACTGTCTCAACGTTGGCTGTGTACCCTCGAAGGGTATCATCCGCGCGGCCCGAGCCTGGGCGGCCGCGTCGAACGGCCGTGCCTTCGGTCTATCAGCCGACCCTGTACCTCGCCACGACTTCGGCCAGGTCATGCGGCGCATGCGCCGCTTGCGCGCCCAGCTCAGCCGAGTGGACTCCGCCCAGCGTTTTACCGACCTCGGAGTCGACGTGTTTATCGGAAACGGCTGCTTCACCGGGCCAGAAACAGTTCAGGTGGGAGATGCGACGCTCGGATTTAATCGGGCCGCCATTTGCGCCGGCGCCCGCGCCGCCGCGCCGCCGATCCCAGGACTGGAAGACACCGGGTACCTGACGAACGAAACCATATTTTCGCTTACGGCTCGGCCTCGACGTCTAGCCGTCATCGGCGGGGGCCCTATCGGGTGTGAAACCGCCCAATCGTTTGCCAGATTCGGCAGTCAGGTCACGCTGATAGAGCAGTTAGAACGCATTCTGCCACGAGAAGACGCCGATGCCGCAGCCGTCGTGCAGGAACAGATGCGACGCGATGGGGTCGTGTTTGCGTTTGGAGCCCGTGCTGATTCAGTAGAGCGACGAGGAAACGAGAAAGTGATCCGTTACACCACTAACGAAACGACCCACGAGCTCGCGATCGACGAGATCCTCGTGGGAGTCGGGCGTTCCCCCAACGTCGAAGGGCTTGGCTTGGAGGCAGCGGGTGTGGCGTTCGACAGAACGGGCGTCATCGTTGACTCTTCACTCCAGACGTCAAACCGGCGAATTTACGCGGCCGGCGATATCTGTTTTCCGTTCAAGTTCACGCATACGGCTGACGCGATGGCGCAAATTGTGATTCAGAACGCGCTGTTTCCTCACCCCTTCGGGCTCGGCATAGCACACACCAGCTCGCTGATCATTCCGTGGTGCACCTATACGGAACCCGAGATCGCGCACGTTGGTCTGTATGAGCCCGAAGCTCGCAAGAAGGGCATCGAGGTGGAAACGTTCACCCAAAACCTTGACGAGGTTGACCGGGCCGTACTGGACGGTGAAACGGCTGGATTCGCGCGTCTACACGTCAAGAAGGGCACCGACACCATTTTGGGTGCGACGATCGTCGCGGGTCATGCCGGCGACCTGATCAGCGAGATCACTGTGGCGATGAAAGCCGGTGCCGGGCTAGGCCTGATCGGCGAAACGATGCACCCGTATCCTACCCAGTCTGACGCCATTCGGAAGGCGGCCAAACTGATGCGGAAAACTCGGTTCTCGGCCCATCATAAATCGATCCTTGCCCGCTGGTTCAGCTGGACGAGGTGAGCGCGCGCGGCAAATTCGGCGAATCGGTGCGCCGCTGGGTCTGGTAACAACCGCCTTCTTTACCAACTACCTGGACACCTACCTTCTTCTCGGCATCTTTCCGCCAGCGCGCTACCTCACTACCGTCCTCGCAAAACGGGAGCTGGCCGCTCTGTTTGGTGACGTATATCGCGACTACCAGCGATAAATCCCGCGATTTCTACCACGGCCGGTATTGCGACCCACCGACAGACAGCGCTAGGATCGACCCGGAACGAGAGGAGGCGAAACATGCACATCTCTATCACTTACTGCGGCCGTTGAAAGTACGGACCCAAGGCCACCAGTTTGGCGGCCACCGTGAACGGAACGTTTGGGATCGAATCGGAACTAATCGAGGGAAACAATGGGGTCTTTGACGTCGTGGCCGATGGAACAACGGTCTTTTCGAAACATGAGACCGGGCGGTTTCCCGACCACGAAGAGGTCATTGCTGCCCTTCGAGCTCAAGAGGCATCGAGCTCGACGCCATAAGACCCGCTCAGGCCACGGACTCCACTCTGGCCGGCTTCGGGGCCGGCCACATTCTATGGCAGCGGCGTCACCGCAGGTGAATCATCCAGTGATGATCGTGCATCCCCGGATCGAGACAGTCATACGCACAGGCGAAGCTCAGTTTCGAGCGCCACTTGATCTAATCCTGGACGACGTCGCTATCATTTCCGACGGCGCAATTACGTACGTGAACCAGGCCGTTACAGAGACGTTTTGCTTCGACAAGGCCGCCCTGCTTGACGCAAAGCTGTCGACTCTTGTGGCATCACCGAATAAAGATCGGTTTCGGGAATCTACCGATCGTCACACAACCATTATGACCAAAACCGTCGAGCTCGATCGGGCTGACGTTTCGAACCGAATCGTAGCCGCCTGTTTACGACCCGTCAGCGCGGGTGGGAGCACCAGCATTCACCTGTCGGTGCACAGCAGCGATGATGTGGGAAGAGGAAATACCGTACCGCTCCAGCAGTTCCGCCGCCTTACCGCTTCGTGGAACCTCGCAGACGGCCAGACGTGCGACGGTAATACCATGATGAGCAACTGCCTCGCTCACGGCGTCGCCGAGACCACCGACTGAATAGTGGTCCTCTACCGTGATCAGCTGTCGGCCCGTCTGCAATCCCGCGCTGACGAGAGTCTCGGTGTCGACCGGCTGAACCGAATAGGCATCAATGACGCGAATCGAGATACCCTCGCTCCGCAGGTGATCATAGGCGGCCAAGGCTTCAAATACGGTGACGCCAGCCGCGACCACGGTCACGACGTCAGACTCGCTCTCGCGGAGCACCTTTGAGCCACCGACGTCGAATTCCTCGGTCGGAGCGTAGATAACTTCGGTCTTGGGACGGCTGGTTCGAATGTAAGTCATGCCCTGGTGGCGGGCGGCGGCCGCCACGATCCGCTCGGCACTCACGCCGTCACAGGGGTAGAAAACCGCACAGCCTGGGACGGCTCGCATCATCGCAAGATCTTCGAGGGCCATCTGCGACGGGCCATCCTCCCCAATCGAAACCCCTGCGTGCGATCCGGCGAACTTGATGTTCGATCCACTGATCCCGGCCATTCGAACGAAGTCCGATGCCCGAGTCAGAAAACAGGCGAAGGTCGATGGAAACGGGATCGCTCCTCGACTGGCCAATCCCATGGCCGCCCCTACCATCACCTGCTCGGCGATGTGCGTCTGGTAGAACCGGTCGGGACAGACACGCTCGAACTTCTCGCTGAACGTGGAATTTCCAACGTCGGCGTCAAGAGCGACGACTCGCGGATCGACTCGACCGAGCGCTGCAAGCGCTGTCCCATACGCTTCACGCGTAGCCACAATGTCGCCCAGACGATAGTCAGGAAGAGGTAACTCCCCGACCGACCCGCTGGCCGATTCAATGATTCGCGTAGGAGGAGGTGGAATGGTCGGTGTCAACGTCCCAGCGACGAGTTGCGACTCCAGCGCGGCAAGGGTCGCGTCGAGGTCAGGCCCTTTCTTGATCGCTTGACCGTGGCACCCGTTTTTGCCCTCCATCAGGGGAACGCCTTTCCCCTTGAGAGTTCGCGCCACGATCATCGTGGGACGACCGGAGGTCTGGCGCGCTTCGTCCAGCGCATCGAGAATCATTTGGAGATCGTGACCATCAACGACCAGTGCATGCCAACCGAAGGCCCGCCACCTGGCAGCATAGGCGTCAACATCGTGACCCCATTGAGTGCTTCGGCTCTGGCCAAGGCCGTTCACATCGGTGATCCCGCAAAGATTGTCGAGTGCGAAGCATTCGCCGACTTTGGCTGCCTCCCAGACCGACCCTTCAGCCGACTCGCCGTCACCCACCATCACATACGTGCGGTAGTCGGAGCCGATACGACGTGCATTGAGAGCCAGGCCGATCGCAGCGCAGATTCCCTGTCCGAGAGAACCAGTCGCCACGTCAACGAATGGGAGACGGGGTGTGGGGTGTCCCTCGAGATCGCACTCGAGCTCTCGCAGTCTAAGCAGATCGCTACGTTCGACGAACCCGGCCTCAGCCCACACCGCATAGAGCAGCGGCGCGGCGTGGCCCTTTGAAAGGATAAACCGGTCGTTGTCTTCCCACTGGGGATCCGTGGGGTCGAAGCGCATATGCCCGAAGAAGAGCGCCGCAACGATGTCCGCCGCGGAACAGCAGCTCGATGGGTGCCCGCTTCCGGCCTCAGACGTTGCACGAACCGACTCGATTCTGAGTCGTGCCGCGATGGTCTGCAACGCAGGAATCAATGCTGATCGTGACGATTCTTCAACTGACACAGCGACCTCCAAGCGGGGGGAGTTTATCACGGAGACTCTGCAAAGCAGGCGTCGTCGAGCGCCAACACATACGATGCGACGTCGACGCTGTGAGCTCGTGCCACATTGGACTGAGACGCTAGTGCGGCCCGAGCTCGCTCACGGAAGTTAGCACGCTCTCCGTCGCAGCTGAGCCGAGCGAGGAGGTGAGCGGCTCGGCAGTTGAGCGCAAATGGCGTGATTGTCTGGCGCAGCAGCCCTACATCATCCGTTGCGACGACACGGTCGACAAACGCACCCAGGCGAGCATTCCAGAGAGCACGCATGGCAAACAACATAAGCTCCTGAGCAAGATCGAGGTAGACGTCTCGGTTGGTCAGCAATTGGCAAATCCCACAGCCCTGCTGATCTCAGCGGTCTTTATGTTGCGCCATCTCGGAGAAGATGAGACGGCCGACCTCGTCATCGGCGCCCTTTATCAGATCCTCGAGAAAGGTCGCATCAGAACTTGCGACATCGGGGGAACGGCCACGACGACCGAGTTTATAGAGGCGATCGCCGTGCGGCTCGATTCCTAATTCGTCATTCCTCCGTAATGTCCGCCGTGATGTCCAGCTCGATGCAGCCCTTGATACTGTTGGCCGCCGGGCAGCTGATCGGGTGCCGCGCGACTGCCCGCTCAGCCTTCTCCCGCATGCCTTGCGGGATCTTCAGCGTGTAGCCAACACGGATCCGAACAATCTTGAGAACCTTCTCAATCGCTTCGATATCGCCCTCGACCACGGTCTTGATCGTGTCCGATGTCACGGGAATGTCGCGCACCTCCAGTGCGCGGGCAAGGGTGCCAAGCAGTCAGGCACCGACGGCGGCTACCATGTGGTCCAGCGTCGCCGGGACCTCCTCCTCCGGTTCGATCCCGTAGAAGTCCTTGATTCCCCCGTGAACGCCGAATCGGATCGGCGTGTCGAAGCCCTCAAGGAACGCCTGGCGAACCGGTCCCTTCACACGCTCAACTCGCAACCGACTGGTATGGACGATGTCTCCCACGGCTGGCTCCTTTTTGAAACTTCTGCAGACTGGCTCAAAAAACTCTTCAGACTAGATGGTACAATCTTCGACCGTGTCATGGCCAAGAACCTGGGTTGTCATCGACGGTGAGTGGCGGCACAGCCAGTGACGGATGACCCTTCACTGGGAGACCTGGGCGACATGCCACCTGAGGAATTCAGACGTCAGGGCCGGGCACTCGTCGACTGGATCGCCTCCTATCTAAGTAGTGATGATCGTCCAGTCCTCTCCCGTGTCAGACCAGGCGATATTCGCGAGGCGCTTCCGTCCACCCCACCCGAAACCGGAACCCGATTCGACGAGATTTTCTCGGACTTCGAGACGCTGCTAATTCCTGGAATCACCCACTGGAACCATCCGGGATTCTTCGCCTACTTTGCCATCTCCGGCAGCGCGCCCGGTGTGCTGGCGGAGTTCCTCACTGCTGCCCTGAACGTGCAGGCAATGCTGTGGCGAACTTCGCCGGCGGCGACCGAGCTCGAGGAAGTAGCACTCGGTTGGCTTCGCCAGCTGCTGGGTCTGCCGGACTCATTCGACGGCGTCATCTACGACACCGCATCGATCGCCAGTCTCCACGCCCTGGCGGCGGCGCGGGAGGTTGCGGTCCCCGACGTGCGAACGAAGGGTTTAGCCGGTCGAAGCGGCCTTCCGCGGATGTGCGTCTACGTGTCGGAGCAGGCTCACTCTTCGATCGACAAGGCGGCCATTACTTTGGGCTTGGGGCAGGATGCCCTGCGCAGGATTCCTGTCGACAAGCAGTTCCGGATGCGAGTGGACGCCTTGCGCAATGCTATTGACGCTGACCGGTCGACTGACCGGCTGCCAGTGGCGGTCGTGGCAACGGTGGGGACGACCTCGACGACAAGCGTCGACCCGGTCGCGAAGATCGCGGACGTGTGCCAACGAGAATCAATCTGGCTGCACGTCGACGCGGCATACGCTGGAGCCGCTGCGATCGTGCCAGAGACGTCCTCCATCCTCCAGGGCTGCGAGCGAGCAGACTCGCTCGTCGTCAACCCTCATAAGTGGTTGTTCACGCCGTTCGACCTCAGCGCCTTCTACTGCCGTCGGATGGATATGGTGCGCGCCACGTTCGCATTGACGCCCGATTATCTCGCGACGACTGAGACCGGCGTGACCAATCTGATGGATACCGGCGTTCAGCTCGGTCGGCGGTTCCGGGCGTTGAAACTCTGGGCCGTGCTCCGCTACTTCGGTGCGGCCGGCATCAGATCCAGACTGACGGAGCATATGCGGCTGGCCCAGCTCTTCTCCGGATGGGTGGATGACAGCGACGATTTCGAGCGACTGGCGCCTGTGCCGTTGAGCGTCGTCTGCTTCCGGGCTCGGCCGGCTACGTTAGCGTGGACCGACACACAGCTCGATGCTCTCAATGCTCGGATCTTGGACGCCGTCAACGCATCGGGGGAGGTGTTTCTGTCGCACACCAAACTCGACGGGCGCTTCGCTTTGCGACTGGCCGTGGGACACATTCGAACCGCAGAGCACCACGTCCGCCGCGCCTGGGAGCTGCTCAACGAGGCGATGATTCGCGCGGCCAGTGAAGTCCCGGTGACAGACAGATGAGTTAATTGGTTGGTGCCGTTCCAGTGAGCCGACGACCACGCTTCGGGTCGGAGTAATGCTAGTACCGTTAAGACCTCAAACCGACCAATCCAGATGGCCAGCGTCAGAGGTCTCTTGCTCGCGCTGTAAAGGTGCGCATAGCTCGACATCGGTCCAACGGTGGACAACCCATGTCCGATGTTACCCTGCGTCGCAATCGTCGCGGGGAACCCGGTCACCGTATCAGCCCCAAGACCGATAACCACCGTGTCTTCGTGTCGTAAAAGTCCCGCGTCTGCCCCGGCGCGCACCAGTTTAACCCTCCGCCGCTCAGAATGTATCGTCTCAGATTTTCAGGCCATGTTCGGTCTGTGATCTATACTCGCGACCGATGGATCCTGCTGTAGTGTCGCTCGGTGCCCTGCTCGTTGCGATCGTGGTCAGTTGCACAATCCGCCTTCACGTCGGCTTTCTTGCCATAGCTCTCGCGTGGATAACCGGCGTGTACGTATCGGGGATGAGCGCGAATGAGGTCATAGCCGGCTTCCCGACCCGGCTCTTCCTCACGCTGGCGGGTGTGACCCTGCTGTTCTCGCAGGCCCAGGCCAACGGCACACTTGGTCTTATTGCCCACCAAGCGGTTCGGTACTGCCGCGGTAACGTCGGTATCATGCCAATGATGTTCTTCCTGCTGGCATTCGTTCTGGCCTCGGTTGGCCCGGGCAACATCGCGTCAACGGCGTTGGTAGCACCGATGGCGATGGCGGTCGCCGGTCAGGTCGGTATCCCGGCCTTCCTGATGGCGATCATGGTCGGCAATGGCGCGAACGCGGGGTCACTGTCACCCATCGCCCCAACGGGGATCATCGTCAACGACGTCATGGCCGAGATCGGCCTCGATGGTTTCGAGCGGATGACGTACATCAACAACATGCTGGCTCATATCGTCATTGCGTTTCTGGCGTACTTCCTATTCGGCGGATGGCGCCTGCTGGGGCGCTACCACCAGGGCGCGCTGGACGTACCCCCGAGCGATCCATCAGACGCGACGTCGACTGACGGCAGGACGCTGTTCAATTCGACCCACTGGATCACCGTCACCGTGATCGGGAGCCTCCTCGTGGGTGTCATCCTGTTTGACGTCAATATCGGACTTGGCGCATTCGCCGCAGCGGTTCTCCTCTCGCTCCTCAGAGCCGGTGACGAACTTAGGGCGGTGACGCTAATGCCCTGGCGGGTCATCATGATGGTCTGCGGCGTCACGGTGCTGATTTCTGTGTTGGATAAAACCGGTGGTCTCGCTTTGTTCACTCAACTGCTCGCCGGCCTGTCTACGCCGCGAAGTGTCACGGCAGTCGTCGCCTTCTCGACCGGCTTTATCTCGATCTATAGCAGTACGTCCGGTGTCGTTCTGCCGGCGTTCCTTCCAACCGTACCTGGCCTGGCCGAACAGTTGGGTGGCGTAGAGCCGCTAGCCATCGCTTCTTCGATGAACATCGGCGCTCACCTGGTCGACGTCTCGGCACTGTCCACACTTGGTGCCCTCTGTATGGCCGCCGCACCGACGCACGAAGATAGCCGAAAGCTTTTCAATCAACTGATGGCGTGGGGACTTTCCATGACGGTCGTGGGAGCATTGATATGCTTCCTGCTCTTCACGGTAATCGGCGTCGGTCTGCCGTAGAGCGCCCTTCGGTTGGTCGACAATGCTCGGTCGACGACTCCACGACCCGCCCCTCTTCAAGCGTGATCACTCGGTCGGCAATCTGTCGCACCTCATCGGGGGAATGGGACACGTAGATCAGCGGTGTCCTTAGCTCCTCGCGCACACGCTCAATATACGGCAGGATCCGTTTCCGTAAAGATTGCTCGACCGCCGCCAATGGCTCGTCGAGCAACAGCAGTTCTGGTCCGGACATGAGGGCGCGGGCAATCGCGACACGTTGTCGCTCGCCCCCTGAAAGTCCCGTAACGCTGCGATCGACGAGCGGAGAAATTTCCAGGAGTCGAAGCACCGTATCAGGCGACATCGACGCGCCGCAGCCGGTGCCGTAGAAGATGTTCTTGCGCACGCTCATATGGGGAAACAGCGCTACGTCTTGCGGAACATAACCGATACCGCGCGCGTGGGGCTGGAGATCGAGGTTGTCTGCTGAGTTGAACAGCACATGCCCGCCAACCTTGATCACACCGGCCGTCGGACGGCGAAGACCAGCGATTGACTCGAGCACTGTCGTCTTCCCTGCACCCGAGGGACCAAACAGCGCGACCGCCTGGGCCTCGAAACGCTGGTGAATCTCGAGGGTGAACGAGCCCTGGTGCACAGTGAAGTCGAGTACGATCGGGACACCCGCCATCACCGACATCCGTTTCTCGTCATCGGAAGCACAGACTACAACCCTACGGCGCTCAGGCGATTCGAGACGAAAAGTGCAGCGAACGCCACGAGTGCAGCCGCCGCGAGTAGGACTGTCGCCGACGCGTCTTGTCCGGTCTGGGTGTAGACATAGATCGAGGTGGAAAGCGTTCGGGTGCCCGGTAACGTTCCCGCGATCATGACGGTCGCACCAAACTCTCCAAGGGCGCGTGAAAAGCCAAGCACGGCACCGGCCATCACGCCTCGACTCGCGAGCGGTAGACTGATCGTCAGAAACACTCGGACCGGGTGGGCACCAAGGGTGGCCGCGATCTGCTCGTACCTCCGGTCGACCTGTTCGAAGCCACTCCGGGCCGCCCGAACCAGCAGTGGCAGCCCCATCACGGCCATCGCGAGAACAACTGCTTTCCAGGTGAAGATCACCTCGATTCCGAGCTGGTCGAACCATTGACCAATTAACCCACGACGTCCGAACAACCTGAGCAAAATCAGTCCGGTGGCCACTGGCGGGAGTACGAGGGGAAGCGATATCAGTGTCTCCACAACCGTCCGGCCTGGAAACGGTCGTCGAACAAGGATCCAGGCCAGCGCGATACCCGGTGGCAACATCACGACCGTCGCCAGTGCCGCCATGCCCACACTGAACAGCACCACTCGCATCAACTCAAAATTCACGGCGGCCCACCTCTCAGCGCGATGAATCCAGCGTCCTCGAAGATACGTCTGGCACGTGACGCGCGAAGGAAGTTCAACAGCTGTTTCGCGGCGGATTCGTGTGGCGCCCCGGCAGTGACGGCGGCGACATATCGTATCCGTGGCCCCTGTTCGACCGGAATAACAAACGCGATAGCGACGTTCTCGGCCAGAGCCACATCTGTTTGGTAAACGACTCCGACATCTGCGTTGCCCGCCTCTACGGCGGCGAGCGCCGCCCTGACACTCCGAGTGGGCACCACCTTGAACCGCACTGTGTCCCAAACGCCCACCGACTTTAGGAACTTTTGAGCGTAGACGCCCGCTGGAACCGACTCTGGATCGCCCATGGCAATCCGACGCACACGTGAGCCCTCAAGATCTCTGATTCCCGAAACGTAACCGGCCAGGTCGACGTCACTCACGACGACGAGCTGGTTCGAGAACAGATCGACCCGGGTTGAAGTGATGATTCGGCCGCCAGCTTCCACGCGATCCATCTGTCTGGTATCGGCGCTGACAAACAAATCGCCACTCGCACCAGCGAGCAGTTGAGTCGCCAGTGTGTCTGAGCCGCCGACGTTGAGGTCAACAGCCACACCGGTGGTCCTCTCGAATTCGTCCGCGGCTCTACGTAAAGCATCGGACAGGCTGACCGCCACTGACACCAGTATCCGCGGGGAGTCGCTTGAACCTGAACGGGTGCCGCCAAGACCACAGGCTGACACGGTAAAAGTCGTCACGAACAAGAGGGCCAGGCGTGCGATCATTTAATAAACAATTTAGTATGATTAAATCTGTTTACTCAAACGATTAAGGGCGAATAGGTACAATTATGTCACTTTTAACCGTCCGAGAGGCCGCGGGTCGACTGGGTGTGGCGTACTCGACGCTAAAACAGTGGATCTATAAGGGCAGTGTCCGAAGCATTCAGACCGAGGGTGGGCATCACCGAATCGATGACGCTGAGGTCAGCCGCCTCCTCGTCCAACGAAGCACCACGGCTCCCCGGTCCCGCCGGCGGAGGACGAATTCAGGTGTACTGATCGCGCTGAGCGGCCGGAACCGCCTCAGCGGGGTGGTCGAGGAGGTGCGGCGGGACGGACTTTTGGCGCAGGTGCGGTTGCGCGTCGGGGACCAGTCGCTAACAGCAATCATCACACGTGACGCGCTCGATGAACTTCGTCTACAGAGAGGTGATGAAGCGATCGCGGTCATCAAAGCGACCGAAGTCATGGTCGGACGAGAACCCCCTACTGCGCTGTGAACGTCGGTGGCAGGATCGACTGTAGCTGAAGGCCCCAGCGGCCATTCTGTCGGGTCACAATGTATAGAGCTGGACCGGTCCGATATGCACTACCGTCCGAACGTCGTCGGCTTGACACGACCCTGTAGTGCACTTTATCGGGTGCCACATGAACCGCTTCGACGAGGTCGAACGTCGTATAATCCCACCCCTCGGCCTGCCGAAGCAGATCGAAATCTGTCTCGATATCTTCGGAGCTCTGGCGTACCACAACCTGCCCGGCGGGACCGATACTCAGCCGCGGAAAGTTACTGGCCCGCACAATCGCTTCATTGTCTCCAGCGTTCCACGCCTCGACATACTGGTCCAGGGTGGCGCGGGCCGCAGCCTCACTGGTGTCTTGTGCGGTGGTCGGTCTCCACACGAGAATCAACGCTGCCACCAGAAGCCCAACCAGTCTGACGTCAGTCATCAACATCCTCTCTTTCCTCCCTGCCAGTTGTGACTTGTCAATATTTGACAGTTTTGCGGAGGCTAGGCTAGTGTATCTCTTACGATGTATTTGGAGTTTTTCTCCACGCACCATCATTGCTATTCCCGTCAAGTGGCGGGTCGGCGGGCGTGCGCCTGGCTCTGAGCAACAGCAATACAGAACCAATACAGGCACGACCACGGCCTCGCCTTTGGCGAGGCTTTTTTTGTGGCAAAAGGAATAGGCCATGGATTTTTCTAAATTAAATGGGCTCATACCAGCGGTCGTCCAAGACGACGAAACCGACGAACTATTGATGGTCGGGTTCATGGACGAGCAGGCCCTGGAACAGACAAGAACGACCGGATTTGCTACGTTCTACAGTCGCACGCGACAGCGGATCTGGATGAAAGGTGAAACGTCTGGCAACCGACTTAAGGTGCAACAGATGCTGACCGATTGCGACGACGATACCGTCCTACTCCGGGTCACCCGCCTCGGCGACGGCAACGTCTGTCACACTGGGGAACGCACTTGCTTCTTCCGGAAACTGGACGGGTGAAGACCTCGAGGCAATGAGACGGACCGGCAGACCACAAGATCGCGGAGACACGAGTTCATGACACTGAGACTGGGAATCCCGAAGGGATCGCTGCAAGATTCAACCATTCACCTCCTGGCTCGAGCGGGCTTCAACGTGTATGTGAGCCCTCGGTCGTACTTTCCAACCATCGACGATCCTGCGATCGAGTGCACGCTGATTCGCGCTCAGGAGATGGCGCGCTATGTCGCCGATGACGCCGTTGACGCTGGTCTGACGGGACAGGATTGGATTGCCGAACATTACGCCGCGACGGGACAGACAGTGGTAACCATCGCCGACCTGATTTACTCGAAACAAAGCTTCCGAAAGGTTCGGTGGGTCCTAGCCGTGCCTGAGACATCGACGTATCGAACACCACAGGACCTCGATGGAAGCACGATCTCCACCGAGCTGGTGCGGGCCACCGAATCGTATTTTGCCAAGCTCAATGTCTCGGTTAACGTCGAGTTCTCCTGGGGTGCGACTGAGGTCAAACCGCCGCGACTGGCCGACGCCATCGTGGAAGCGACAGAGACAGGATCGACGCTGCGTGCTAACCATCTCCGAATCATCGACACCGTTCTGGAGTCAAACCCACAGCTCATCGCAAGTCAACGGGCGGTCGACGACCCATGGAAGCGGGAAAAACTCGACAACATCGCACTCTTATTACGAGCGGCCATGGAAGCGCAAGGTCGTGTTGGCCTGATGCTTAACGTGGAACGTGGCAACATCGACCAATTACTGCGTCTGCTGCCGGCGCTTCAGAAGCCAACCGTCGCTCCGCTAAGCGACCCGGACTGGGTCGCTATCACGACGATTCTCGAAGAGCGGACCGTCCGTGAGCTTATCCCCAAACTTAAGGCGCTCGGTGGCCAGGGTATCGTGGAGTACCCGCTCAACAAGATCGTTCTGTAGAGAACGTGTGGCAGGGAGATCGATGAAAATAATCGCTTCGTCAAATACCAGGGCGGTTAGGCGACTGCTCGACCGAGCGCAGAAGCGCGACCCCGTCGTGGAGGCACAGGTCACGCGGATCGTGAGCGGCGTCCGGCGGCGCGGTGACCGGGCACTCCAGGACTACGCACGGCGTTTCGACCGAGTGACCGGCCCACTGGAAGTATCCCGGCGAGAGATACGGAGCGGGGCGAAGCAGACACCGCCGGCCGTGCGCCGTGCCATCAAGGAAGCAGCGCGTCTTATACGTCGCGTTGCAACGAAACAGGTACCAAAAAGCTGGCGTACCACAACCGTTCCAGGCGTTGTTGTCGAGCAGCGCGTCCTTCCTCTCGAGCGGGTTGCCTGTTACGTCCCCGGCGGACGGTATCCGCTTCCATCATCGCTGCTGATGACGGCCCTGCCCGCCCAGGTAGCCGGTGTCCAGACAATCATCGCGGCGTGTCCACGCCCGGAACCGGCGGTGCTTGCCGCGGCACTGGAGGCCGGGGTGTCAAGGCTCTACCGGGTCGGCGGGGCCCACATCATCGCCGCCATGGCCTACGGTACCGAATCAATACCGAAAGTCGAGAAGATCGTCGGTCCGGGGAACGCCTACGTGGCGGCTGCGAAGGCACGTGTTTCCGGCGACTGTCCGATCGATTTCTATGCTGGTCCGACCGAGATCGTTATCGTTGCCAAAGCCGGCCACCCTGACTGGATCGCCGCCGACCTCGTCGCCCAGGCAGAACACGACCCCGATGCACGTGCCGTACTGCTGACACCGAACCCAAAGCTGGCGGAGATAGTCGCCGAGGCGGTCGGGAGGCGACTTGTCCTATACCCAGCCGCGCGTGCCTCAATGACACGCCACGGAGTGGCGATTGTGACGAGTACGCTGAGCGAGGCAATCAAGCTCTCCAATGAAATCGCACCCGAGCATGTCGTGTGTGAAACCGAAGGCGTGGCGCGCCGCCTCACACACGCCGGAACGGTCTTCGTCGGACCATACGGGGCGCAGGCCGCCGGCGACTATGCGACCGGGTCGAACCACGTGCTCCCGACCAACGGCGCCGCCAGGTTCCGGGGCGGACTGAGCGCATCAGACTTCGTTCGCATCAGCAACGTGCAGCGGCTGACCCGTGCTGGCCTGCAGCGCCTGGCTCCCACTGCGATTTCGCTGGCAAACGCGGAAGGGCTGATCGCGCACGCAGCGTCGGTGGCGACTCGCGTGAGGTAGGAGGACACTGTGCGACGAGCGACGATCAAACGGATAACCAGCGAAACTCAGATCACGCTCACACTGGCGCTTGACGGGAATGGGCGATACGACGTGCGAACCGGTATCCGTTTCCTCGATCATATGCTCGAGCTGTTCGCCCGGCACGGGCTCTTTAACCTCACGCTCAAGGCCACCGGAGATCTCGACGTCGATCAGCATCACACGGTCGAGGATGTCGGCATTGCGCTGGGTGAAGCGGTAACGCAGGCCCTGGGAACGAAGCGCGGCATCAATCGGGCTGGATACTTCGTCATGCCGATGGACGAGACGTTGGGTGTGGCAGCGATCGATCTCAGCGGCCGAGTGCACACGGTGGTTGATCTGAAACTTCGCGTCAAACAGGTCGGTGACCTGCAGGCCGAACTGGTGCAGGACTTCTTCGAAGGGTTTGCCCAGGGAGCGCGAGCCAATCTCCACCTTAAAGTGATGTACGGGCGCTCGAGCCACCACCGTGTCGAAGCCATCTTCAAGGCGTTTGCCCGAGCGCTTCGGGTAGCGTGCTCTCTCGACCGCCAGCTGGGGAAAACTCTCCCGAGCACTAAAGGGTTACTGTGATCGCTCTCATTGATTACGGCGCGGGAAACCTCACGTCGGTCCGCAAAGCGCTCACGTATCTCGGCGCGGCGCATGTGACACCAACGACACCAAAGGAGCTCGAAGCCTGCTTAGGGGTGATCGTGCCTGGAGTTGGTAACTTCCAGGCGACAGAGGCGCTTGCAGGCGTCTGGACCGCGGCCATACGCAGAGCCGTCCGGTATTCGGTCCCCCTGCTGGGCATCTGTTTGGGACTTCAGTGGCTCTTTGACGGAAGTGACGAAGCTCCCAGCCTAGCGGGGCTGGGTGCCATGCCTGGCACCTGTGCATTGATGACGGATTCTGGGAAGGGAACGGACGGCTCTGCACCGCTTAAGGTGCCGCACGTCGGTTGGAACAGCCTTCACCTTACGCGGTCATCGTGGCTGCTTGAAGGGGTCGGCGAAGGCGACCAAGTCTACTTCACCCATTCGTTCGCCGCACCTGTCACAGCCGATTGCGTCGCGTCGACCGGTTACGGAGTCGAGTTTGCCAGCGTCGTCGAACGGAACCACATCGCTGGTGTTCAGTTTCACCCCGAGAAATCAGGAGACGTCGGGTTGGTGATTTTGGGAAACTTCCTTGCCCGTGTTGGAGCCCACGCGACATCCCAGTAACGACAGAACGGATGCTGTCCAAACGAATCATCGCCTGCCTTGATGTTCGAGACGGCTGTGTCGTCAAAGGCGTCAATTTCGAAGGCCTTCGCAATGCCGGCGACCCGGCTGAACTTGCCATTCGATACAACCATGAAGGAATCGATGAGGTCGTCATTCTTGATGTGACGGCAACCATCGAGAAGCGCAAAGCGCTCGCCGACACGATCCACTCCGTCGCGCAACATATCTTCCTTCCCCTCTGCGTTGGTGGCGGCATCCGCGACGAGCAACACGTGGAGGCTGCGATCGAAGCCGGGGCCGACAAGGTCAGCTTGAACACTGCAGCGGTTACCCACCCTGAACTCATCACGACACTGGCACGACGATACGGCAGCCAGGCGATTATTGTCGCGATCGATGCGAAACGCTACGACGACCGGTTCCAGATCTACGTCCGAAGCGGGCAGGAATCGACCGAGCGCGATGCCATCGAGTGGGCCGCCGAAGCTGCCGACCGAGGTGCGGGTGAGATCCTGCTGACTTCGATCGACCGAGATGGCACGAAACGAGGCTTTGACTGCCCCCTCACCGCAGCAGTGTCAGAAGCGGTTTCGATTCCAGTGATCGCGTCGGGTGGCGCCGGGACATTCGACCATTTCGTCGACGTCTTCACGATAGGGAAAGCAGACGCCGCGCTCGCGGCGTCGATTTTCCACTACTCCGAACATGCCGTGGCTGATCTCAAGACGCACCTAGACCACGCTGGGATTCCCGTGCGAAGGTAGATGCTGATCCCTTCTATTGATCTTCAAGGCGGTCAGGTCGTCCAGCTGATCCAGGGAGAACAACAGGCTCTGGCGAGCGACGACATCGAGTCGTGGGTTCAAAAGTTTCGGCGGTTCCCCAAAGTCCAACTGATTGACCTCGATGCCGCGATGGGATCAGGTTCCAACGATTCCATTGTCCGATCGATCACTCCCAGACTGCCGTGTCGGGTTGGGGGAGGAATCCGCACCGTTGAGCGCGCTCGAGAGATACTGGCGTACGGCGCAACCGCGGTCATCGTCGGGTCGTCGCTGTTTAAAGATGGACAGCCAAATACCGAGTTCGCGTCGCGACTTGCCACGGCAGTGGGAGCCGACCGGATCATCGCAGCGGTTGATAGTAAGGGAGGACAGGTCGTCATCAAGGGGTGGAAGGAAGCGGTCGGTCTCTCAGCTGTGGAAGCGGTGCAGCAGCTTGAACCGTTCTGCGCTGAGTTTCTGTATACCCATGTCGACACGGAAGGCCTCATGCAGGGTACGGACCTCCGCGCGATCATGGCCGTCCGTCGCGCGACGGCCAGAAAGCTCACAGCAGCGGGAGGCATCACAAATCGGTCGGAGATCGACCGGCTCGACCGTGAAGGAATCGACGCGGTAGTGGGCATGGCCATTTACACCGGTCGGCTCAAGATCGAAAGCGATAACTGATCGATGCAAAAATGGGACCCTGAGCAGTATGCACAACATGCGAGATTCGTCTCGGATCTCGGTCGTCCGGTCGTCGATTTACTCGATCCCCAACCAGGTGAGCGTGTGCTCGACCTCGGGTGCGGCGACGGTGCGCTGACCGAGCGTCTGGTGTCGGCCGGGTGTGAAGTCATCGCCATTGACAGCAGCCCCGAGCAGGTGGGGGCGGCCCTTAAACGTGGACTCGACGCCAGAATCGGCGACGTATCCGAACTGAGCGTTGAAGGTTTCTTCGATTGCGTCTTCAGTAACGCTGCTCTTCATTGGATCACGGACCCTCAACCGGTAATTGCCAACGTGTGGAACGTGCTCAGACCCGGCGGACGTTTCGTCGCCGAGTTCGGAGGGGCGGGCTGCGTGGCCACGATTCGCGAAGCACTGGAGGCTGAACTCTCGGAGCGGGGCCTCGACGCACACGGTCTTGATCCGTGGTACTTTCCGACACCGGAGGAGTACGGTGCCCGTCTCGAATCCCAGGGATTTCGGGTTGACCTCAACATGCTTTTTCCTCGACCGACTCCACTCCCATCCGACATTCAAAGCTGGCTGGAAATTTTTGCGCAAACATACATTAGCAGCGTCACCGAGCCGGACCGGCAACCGTTGATTGACGCGGTCCGGACACGGCTGGAGCCGCAGTTGCTGAATACCGATGGTCTGTGGGTTGTTGACTACGTGCGGATACGGGTCGCCTCAACAAAGCCGGAGTGAGATTTGCTCGCCAAGCGTGGTCACCCGGAAATGAGACACCAGACGCTGAAACAGTGATCTGCGCGGGTCTGGGCGCTCGTAAGCATTCCCAGCAGCGCCTTCTACCACGTCGGCCTGACCGGTGAACCGCTTCCTAAAGAGATACCTCATCAAACACCCCTCAAGGCTCGAGGCAGACTTAAGCGCTAACCCGCGGAGTTCGTCAACGCGATCGCCAAATGGGTTAGAGCTGTCAGAGCCCAGGCCAACCCGGAAGATCGACAAAGTCCTTCCCAGTCAGATCGAACATCGGACCGAGCGGGAGATCCCGCTCAGGGTTCGGGCTGTGGCGATCGGGTGCGACAGGCTAGCCGTTCGGAACCCGATCTCGGCTGACGCCACGGTCGCGGCCTTATTACAGAGCAGCCGCCATTTCGCAGTAAAATATTGCGATGCTGAGCATAGTCTACGACCGGGTAGCGGAACCCGCATACTCACTCGCGATCCGGATTCTCGAACGACCCGAATCGGCCGAAGAGATCGTGGCCGCTGTGTTCGAGCAGCTTAAGGACGAAGCCGACGTCTCCAATGCTGACGTTGACCATCTGGGGGCCGTCGTCCTTTCGCTCGTTCGACAGCGGGCAATCGTTCGTCGGAACGCGGACGCCGCGACTAGCAAGGTTGGCACAAAGCAAGAACGCGCCGCCGTTGAGATACCCAAGCCCACTTCCGAACGTCGAGAGCCTCTGCTGAGCCCAGCGGCGCGGCTTCGTCTCCAGCAATCGCTCGCGAAGCTTGCGCCTGAGGAACGCACCGTCATCGAGTTAATTTTCTTTGAAGGGCTGACCCAGCATGAGCTCAGCGACCGGTTGACGCTGCCGATCGACACCATACGACTCAACGTCGAACACGGGCTGCGAACACTCGCCGGCACGGCACTTGGTTAATCATGACTGAACCATCGCACCGCTCCCACGATGGGATGGCTGGCCTGTATGCGATCGGCGGATTGAACCGGATTGATCGCGATCGGTTCGAGCAGCACCTTGAGACATGCGTCGTCTGCGTGGCCACGGTTACGCAGCTGCTTCCGGTCGCCCGTGGGCTATCGCAGGCTGCTCCGACCCAGCAACCTCCGGCCAGCCTCCGGCTCAGGATTGTCGGGGCGGATTCGGATCCGCGACCACGACGCGACGCGCGAATCCCATTATCTGGCGTCCGGCTCGCGCCGGTGTATCGCGTCGTCGCCGTGATGTGCCTAATTGCAGCGGCTGCGCTCGGATGGTACGCCGCACAGCACGTCACCCGTTCTCGACAACTGCGCGACAGTCTGGATGCGTCCGTCTTGCGCATTCAGGCAGCGGACCATGATGCGGTCACCTCTCGCCAGGTGGCACGTGAGCTTCGGGCACGCGCTGACGTTCTGGCTGCACCCGACGTTGCGACCATCAGCCTTCAAGGCCAACCGGCCGCACCGAATGCCTCGGGCAGAGCGTTCTTGAGTGGAACGCGGGGAGCCGTGCTGGTCGCATCAAATGTCCCACCCCTACCTCCAGGCCAAATCTATCAGGTGTGGTTCGTCGTGCCACCGGATCCGATTGCAGTCGGCTTCGCACGCGTCGATGGGGCCGGGCGGATTTTTTCAACTGTCGATCCGCCTAGCGATGCCGGAATTCCTCTCGCCATCGCGGTGACCCTGGAACCAGAGGGCGGTGCCGCCGACCCCAGCGGTGACCTGCTGCTACTGGGCCGGACCGATCGATAGCTGCGGGTTCGCAGTCAGTAAACCCTTGAGATAAACCGCCACGAAACAATTTACCTGTAACGACGGTAGGCGGGATCGAGTCACAGCGTCACGCTCCTCCCACCCGACGCATGAGAGGAGCACCAGGTCGTCGGCGACCAGTACCGCGGCATCTCAGGTCGAGACATGACCCAGAAGAAAAGAGGCGTGATGTTCAGTGAGGAAAAAACTACAACCCGAGACCAGCTCCGTCTTGATCGACAGCCCACCGGGAGCGTGGGTCTGGGCGAAAAGCACGCTCATCGGTGAAACGCCTCTGCTAAATGTCTCTGCGGCACTCGGCTACCGTGAAGTGGTTGTCATCCACCCGGAGACTGGAAAAGTCCGTGAGACAGTAACGGTCAGCACCGATGCGACCGCGGTCCCAAACCTTGATCAATAGTCTAGGCATCACTCTAGCGTGATGCCTAGACTGAGTAGATTAGCCAGTAGTTGGTACGCACCGACCGTGCCAGCCGGAAGCTGTCTCCAGAGCCCAAGCCCGAGATAGATCCAGCGACCCTGCCCATACCTGGCCTCAACAAGCGCGCCTCGTTTTGTCCCTGGGTTCCATTCAAACGTGTCCTCTAGTTCGACCAAGTCGGTGTACGCCGGATCCTTGTCACCAAGGAAATACAGGCCCCGCTCTTGAACCCAATCGTTCCAGGTCGTCGGCCCGATGGGGTTGGGCCATCCAAACACTGAGTGATCAGTGCTCAATACGCGAACGGGCGCATTCGCGTCGGTTACCCGGTCGCGGCTGACCTGGGCAACGTACGGTCCGTACTGAGCGTTGTTGAACTCAAACTTGTTGTACTGAACGATGAACGTCCCGCCACCGTAGACATACTGCAGCAGCCGATCGTTGTTCGCCCGCAGGTCCGATCGACGCTCATAGGCGCGGACCCCAGCGACGATTACATCGAACTTCGACAGGTCACCCCACGCTAATTCGTCAGCGTCAATAAATTCGACGGCGGCCCCAAGTTGCTCGATGGCAGAAGGAACTTCGTCACCGACACCTTCGATGTAGCCAACGGTGAGGTTCGCCGGAAGGGCAACATCGATCAACTTGATCGTCGACTCAGCCGGGCGAACCAGATGGCGACGCCCAATGTGCGAGTACTCGATAACCTGATGTCCGGCGTCAAATAACCCTTCGGGCGTATGTACCGTTGCCCGGATCTGGTACTCGCCACCAGCTTGCGCCGGCGGTGTCACCGTGAACCGAACGGTCTGCGTCTCGTCCTCCCTCGAGAACCGTACGGGGATGGTCGGTGGCGTCGCCGTCCAGCCGACCGGTAGGTCCAGACGAACATCCCCTTCAAAGGCGCCAGGCCATGCATTCGCCACTGTCACACGGATCATCCGTGACCCACCGGTACCCCGAGGGATGATCGCGATATCTGGGGACACCTCGACGGCCAGCCTGGGGACGACGTTGATCTCGGTTCGTTTCTCACCGGCAAAGACATCATCGCCGTATCGATATTCGATCGGTCGCTCCACGACCACCCGATTCGAGCCGAACTCAAGCTCAAACGAGGCCATAAACGGAGACGGGCGAAATGGCGCCCCGTAAGGAACATCCTCATCGAAGGCATAACGGGCAGATCCGGGAACACGCCCCCAGTGAATACTCGTCGCCGCAGCACCAGTCGGAACCCTGAGCTCGGCGGTACAACTGTAGACGTCTGAGGCGAGCACCTCGCTCCGCCCGCATGCCGATCCTGACGCATCGAAACCGTCGATCCGTATGTCCGCTACCACAAACGACGCATCACTACGATTGGCGACCAGCGTCGTCACGGTGAGGGGTTGCCCCGCGGTCACGAGGCCGTCATCCGCCAACGCCTCCAGACGAACCCCGTGTGCCAGTACCACCGCTCGTTCGAACTGACGCTCCTTGGTGGCCAGCCGGTAGTCGATCTCCCACATCGCATCCCCAGACAGCCCACTGGTATCGAGACCGGTTCGGATACGCTGGACGGCGGCCAATCCGGCGAGGACTGGTTCGCGGACTGCATCTGGGTCACCGGAATCGAAGGCAACCAGCGCTTGGCTCGCAAAGTCGGCGACCTCCGCCAGCGCAGCCTCCAGGCTGACCGGAGGACGGGACCCAGCAAATCTGGCAAGTCCCTCAATTGACGTGTCGATCCCGTCGAACAGCGACGACTCGGCGCGGCCAACCTGACCGGAAATCGAGGTATGAACTAATCGGTAGCTCGCCGAGGCCTGACCGGGCAGCCTGATGAGAGGAGACATCCCTTGGCACTTGTGCATGCTTCGTGCATGACTGCCAACCTCAGCGTAGGTTCGTCCCAGCAGCCTGTCGTATCCCGCTAAGTTAATAGTCGTGGCATCCGGCGGGAGTCCACCACGGCTCCTGAGTCCGAACCCGGTGCTAAAGTAGAACTTCTTCGGTGCCCAGGGTCGAAGCCCCGCCTGCAGCTGCTCCGGAAATCGGGTCGGGTCGGCAGCCGCCCCATACGCCTCGCGGGCTAGAATCGCCGACGCCTGATGATGCTGCCCACCGCCCTGACCCTCTGGGTTTAGTCCCGCAACAACATCGGGACGAACCGTTCGGATCAACCGCACAAAGTCGGCGAGTATCTCCTCTTCTCCCCAGCGCTCGAAGGTTTCTTGCTGGCTGAACGAGTACCCGAAGTCGACGGCACGCGTGAAAAACTGCTCAGCTCCGTCCAGCCGATGCGCCGCCAACAACTCCTCTGTACGAAGCACGGCAAGGGCATCAGAAAGCTCAGAACCAATCTCGTTTTGGCCACCGTCACCGCGGGTCGCTGTCACCAGCACTGTCCGATGTCCCTTACCCTTGGCGAGTAGTGCGAGCAGCGCGTTGTTCTCGTCGTCAGGATGCGCCGTGGCCATCATGAAGGTGCCGACAGATTTGAGCTGACGTAACGCCACTCCTAACTCGACGTGTTCGGTCCCCACTTGGACCGGCTGCGCCCAGGCGACGGAGCCTCCGTGGACACACGAGACGACCAGAACCGCCACACCGATACGGGCGAGTCTCTTTCTGACCATAACGGTCGAGTATACACCCGAGAGGGTACTGATGGCTTGCAAATAGCTGTATTTGTAGGGCTTACGAGGTGTCAGTGCAAAGCTCTTTGTAAAGCGCCTCATACCGAGGTACGACTTCTTCTGTACAAAACCGCGTATTAATTCGAGTGAGACCTTCCCCTACGAACCTCTGGTGCAGCTCCGGATTACTCAGTAGTTGGACCGCACTATTCACCATCGCATCGAGGTCATGCTCGTCGTGAAGAAACCCTGAGACACCGTCCTCAATGACCTCTGGGAGTCCGCCCACCCGCGATGCCACGACGGGCACGCCGCACGCCATTGCCTCAAGCGCCGCCACGCCGAAGCTCTCCTCTGACGACGGCAGCAGGAAAAGATCGGCGACCGAGAGAATCGGGACGACCTGCTCCTGCTCGCCCAGCGCATCGACATGAGCACTCACACCGAGCTCTCGAGCCACCCGACGCGCCAGCGGCAGCTCTGGTCCATCTCCAATTAGTAGCAGACGCGCCGGAACACGCTCTTGAATCCCGTGAAAGATCCTCACGACTGCGTCGGCACGCTTGACTGGGCGGAAGTTTGAGATATGAACCACCAGCTTCATACGATCATCGCCGTTTCGATAGCGAGCTCCCAAACCATGGTCTGTTTCCCGTCGATGGCGGTGACGGTCAAGAAAGTTCGGAATCACCCTAATATCCGCACGCACTTTGAGCTGCCGATACGTCTCGAGCCGCAAACTATCGGAGACAGCCGTCACCGCATCTGACTGATTGATACAGAATGCCGCTGTCTCTGAGTATGACTCATCACTCCCAATAATCGTGACATCGGTCCCATGCAGGGTAGTGACGATGTGAGGGATCTTCTTGACGGTAGACGCCGCTAGGATCTGCCGAGCCAAATACGCTGCGACCGCGTGTGGAATCGCGTAGTGGGCGTGAATGATGTCGAGGTCGAACTCTCGAGTAACCTCAACAAGTTTGTTGGCGAGCGAAAGTAGATACTGGGGCTCGCGAAACAGCGGATACCCAGGAGTCTTAACCTCATGAAAGACGAGCCCAGCCTGGAATTCGCCGAGACGAAACGGCGGGTCTGAGCTTATCAACCTGACATTGTGTCCACGCGCCGCGAGCGCTTTGGCCAGTTCTGTGGCCACGATTCCGCTGCCGCCGACCGACGAGTAGCAGACGATCCCTATATTCATGACTTAAGCCACGTCGACCTGACGAGTGGTTCCCTCACAACCACGCCTTCCGCTTGACCCACACCGATCAGCGCACCGAGGTGAGCGTCACGAGCTTCGATCATTTGATGAAAACTCGAGGCCGTGAGTCGAGTCTCAACCGCCTGGTCTCCAACTGGGTGAAACTGACTTCGATGACAGGCCAGGGCCTGACGTTTACGATCATAGGTCCCGGTCACATCGATGACAAACGATGCGTCAGCGATGTCGTTGATGAAGTAATAGCACGCCCAGTCAGGCTTCCATGGATCACCGTCGATGGCAAACCGACGCAGACCGGCACGGAACACAGCTTCGGTCAAGACGCGGCTCGCCGCCTCGTGATCAGGATGCCGATCGCGCCAATAAGGCAGCAGCGCTACCGCGGGACGACTGCGACGAAGCAGCTCGGCGACCGAGCGGACCTGAGCGACAGACTGGCTCTCGGCCGCAATGCCGCCATCCGACCATTCGAGGTTCTTTCTCCAGGTAACGCCGAGAACTTCGGCTGCGGCTTGCGCCTCGTTCATACGCTGCTCGACCGTGCCGTTGCTCCCCAGCTCACCCCGCGTCAGGTCGCAGAGACCAACACGGTATCCAAGATCGACATGTGTCGCAACCGTGCCTCCAACGCCGATTTCGATGTCGTCGGGATGTGGCCCGAAGACCAATATATCCACCGTCGTCATTTTCGATCTCGTACTCCCATTCCCGCGCAATATCAAAACGCAAGAAGTTGGAGCTAACTTGGAACCCAGGTTTCGCCTCGACGAACTAAAACGCAAGCTGTATGAATACCGCCCGACAAAACAACGAAAAGTTCGCCAAGACACACCTCTCGGCTCTGGTCCTGAATCTGCTAAGCTCTGGATTATAGGACTGTCAACCGGCCAGAGTCACCCATTTCGACGCTCCTGAATCTCTACCCCATGGGTCGCACTAGAGGAATATGGAGATAACCATTCATCGCCTGTGGCGCGCTACCATAGTCGGGTGTTTTGGTTTGCTTTTTAGCATAGCCCACCCGGCGTCTGGGCAACTGCGCGATCTAACTATAGACGAGATCTTCGACCCCCAACGGCGGGTCGATTTCGACGGAAATCCACCTCGGGAACTCGTGTGGCTTGACGACGATCGCTATCTTGAACGGGTTGACCGATCGGCTGCGAGTGCTCCGCTAGTCTCGGTCGACGCCAGAACAGGACAGCGCGAGCCGCTCTTTGATGTCGCACTGATGGAGGCCGCGCTTGCGGCATTCTCTGAAATCGGCCCGGAGGAGGCGCGCCTCCTTTCTCGCCGGAACTCCCATCTCATGAATCCCGGGCGGACCGCGCTTCTCTTCGACCTCGCCAATGATCTCTACCACTATGATGTCGGCACCAGGCGCGTGTCCCGTCTTACGCGATCACCAGAACCCGAAGAGCATCTATCATTCAGCCCAGATGGCCGGTTCGTCGCATTCATACGGAATCACGATCTGCACTTGGTCGATATCGACCACCACCACGAGTACCCACTTACTCACGACGGAAGTGACGTCGTGCGTAACGGTCTTCTGGATTGGGTCTATCAAGAGGAGATCTACGGTCGTGGAAATTTTCGCGGGTACTGGTGGAGCCCAGACTCGACACAAATTGCGTACCTTCAACTGGACGACTCCAATGTGCCAGGCTACACCATCGTTGACCACATTCCCTACCACCTGGAGCTGGAGAATTGGGAGTATCCAAAGGCCGGTGATCCGAACCCTATCGTCCGGCTCGGTCTCGTTCGGTCAAGTGGTAGTGAGACCACATGGGTCGACACCGAGCACTACACATTGGCACAGCCTCTAATCGTCAACGTCGGATGGTCGTCTGATAGCAGGAAGGTTGTCTTTCAAATCCAAGACCGTGAGCAGACGTGGCTCGACTTGAATATGGCGACGTCGTCTGGCGAAGTGACCCGTCTTTTCAGGGAGACTACCGAGGCTTGGGTGAACGTGAACGGGCCTCCAACATGGCTTGCAGACCAAGGCTTCTTGTGGCTATCCGAACGCACTGGCTGGAAGCATCTCTACCACTATGGTGCCGACGGAGACCTCGTTCGGCAGATCACCGATGGCCCTTGGGAAATTCGGGAAGTTCACGGCGTCGACAAAGCGGGTGAGTGGGTGTATTTCTCCGGCACCGAGCGGAGTCATATCGGACGCGATATCTATCGAGTTCGACTTGACGGCTCCGGATTGACACGGCTATCAAGGTTCCCTGGCACGCACCGGGCCAGATTCAACCCCAGTTTCACGCAGTACATCGACACGTGGAGTGACGTTAGCAGCCCCCCGAGTGTTCGTATCCACGCGGCGGATGGCACAGAAACTCGAGTCATTGACGCCAACCGGAATACGTCACTCAGCGACTATCGTCTGGCAGTGCCCGAGTTTGTCCAGGTCGCGAACCGAGATGGCTTCGTGATGGAAGCGATGATGATCAAGCCTCCAGATTTTGATCCCACTCGACGGTATCCCGTCTACCAGCACGTCTACGGTGGGCCCCATACGCAGCGGGTCCGCAACGCCTGGAGCGGTTCGACGTACCTCTTCTGGCAGCTGCTGGCCCAGCACGGCGTCATTGTCTGGGTCATGGACAACAGTACCGCAAGCGGCAAGGGCGCTGTGTCCGCGTGGCCCGTGTATCAGAACTTCGGGGAACTCGAACTGCGTGATATCGAGGACGGGATTGCTTGGCTTGGCGAACAACCATTCACGGACGTCAGCCGGGTCGGGATCGAGGGATGGAGCTACGGCGGTTTTATGGTGAGCTACGCACTGACCCACAGCCGGAGCTTTACCTTTGGGATCGCAGGCGGATCGGTCACCGACTGGCGAGACTACGACACGATCTATACCGAGCGGTACATGCGTAGACCACAGAACAATGGTGAAGGGTATCGTCGAAGCTCCCCGCGGTTTGCGGCGGCTGACCTGCATGGTGCGCTTCTCCTCGTCCACGGCACAATGGACGAGAACGTGCATATGCAGCACACACTGCAGTTCGCCTACGAGCTTCAGAAAGCAGGGAAACCGTTCGACATGATGCTCTACCCCCAGTCACGCCACAGAATTGGAGACCCCGAGCTCGAGAAGCATCGGCATATCAAGATGCTGGACTTCACCCTGCGGCATCTACGTCCACACTCGGTGATACCAGCCCCTACGTCTGCGACACGTTGACTGCTCGTATCACTTCTGCCATCACTCAGGATCGATAGCCGCTGAGTTGCGTCCGCCGTGGGACGCGCTCATACGCGACTTCCGGACCGGCCGACCGCCGAGGATATCTGCATACAGACGGTGAATGGGTTGTGGCGGCTCTGGATCCGAAGCATCTACATCAACAATCTCCCAACAGGCCGGGCGTCCATGGCCCTCGGTAACCTTCTTGGACGCGTCGGCGGTCGGAAACTACCCTAGTGGGATGGGGTGTATGATGCAGCCGTCGTTGCGGGCGTAACCTCAAGGAGCGTTCGAGCATGATCATCACCACCACCCCAAGTGTCGACGGGAAAACTATCATTCGCTATTGCGGCATCGTGACCGGCGAGGCAATTCTGGGAGCCAATCTCTTTCGTGATTTATTCGCCAGTGTTCGCGACATTGTCGGCGGTCGGTCCGCCTCTTATGAGAAAGAACTCCACACCGCCCGAGAGCTCGCTTTCAAAGAGCTCACAGAGGAGGCGGAAAAGGTCGGTGCCAACGCGATCGTGGGGGTTGATATCGACTACGAGGTGATCGGACAGAGCGGTAGCATGCTGATGGTTAGCGTCAGTGGGACGGCTGTAGTCACGTCATAGGATGCTGCATGCCGCAGTTGATCGAGCAACCTACACTCGTCCCCGCAGCCGGAACAAAGCCAAAGCAGATCCAGGAATTTGTCGGACACGTCAATACCGGTCACGCAGGTATCAGTGTTGCCCGGATGATTTCACCTGCAGGGTGGCAGGAACCGGGACAGCGACCAGAATTCGAGGAGGTGACTCTCGTCCTCGGTGGCCTACTCCGGGTCGAACACGAGGCCGGCCAGATCGATGTGCGAGCTGGACAAGCCATCGTCACTCACCCCGGCGAGTGGGTGCGCTATAGCACCCCGGAAGAGGGCGGCGCTGAGTACCTCGCCATCTGCCTACCAGCGTACTCTCCAGGGTCAGTGAACCGAGACACCGAGACGTAGACAGGGAACAGTCTTTCGGATTCCAGGTGACTTTCCCCGTCAATCCGCATTGACTTGCCGGTTGGACATCGTGTCAACCTGTCTACTGTTTATCTTTTCCGGCGGACCGATCGAGCTTTGGCCATGACGCTGACCAGGATCGAATCAAGTGTGAGCGCTTCGGTTAATTCGAGATCGACGCTGCGTTAATCACCACGTGAAGCCAACCGAATCACGATACGACAGACTCGACTGGTACGGTGATCAGAACGACCTTGTCGGTGAGATCTTATACGGGGCGAGACAGGGGTCTGAAGTCGAAACTGGGAAGAATAAGAGGCGCTGTGGGCACCCCGGGACACGACCGGCTTCACGTCCTCTTCTGACCCCTCCTCGATCCCTGTTTCCTCGCATGTCTGGCGTCATAGGCAATCGAGCCACATGCACGCCAGCGCACTGAGTCGTAGAAGGTTTAATTCATAGCTGTGTCCAGCGCCAGATACAAGCGACCAATCCAGGAAGAACCCGTTGGACAGATAAGACATCCAGCTGAAGGCGACCGTCGTCGCCGCGAGAAGTAACGCAACCACCGCGGTGTAGGCGCCTACGACAAGGAGAACCCCCGCCAGCAGTTCGACGAGACCGGTGCCAATAGCCACCAGGTAGGCGGCCGAGACTCCCGATGCTTCAAGCAGCCCAGTGCGGTATGAGCGAGGTGACTACCCGACACCGGAAAGAACGTGGGCCGACCATGGGCGATGAAAACGACCCCCATGGAGAGACGAAGGATTAGCAGACCTAGACCGCGTATCTGCTTAAGTCAAGACAACTCGTAGACCTAAAACGCCAGGGGCGACAGGCAGAGACCCCACTACGGCGACGCTGGAGGTGTCGCGGTCCCAGTGGCCCTCGGGCTGAGTATCTCATCGATGAGGAATACGTCGGTCAGCAACGCCCGCAGGTGAATCATCGCATTGAGATTGTCGACCATCTGAGAGCTGATGGACCGCTGAGCAAGCACGAGACGGATCGCTGACAACGCATCAGCGGCGTCTCGTCTCAACACATCGATGAAATCTCGGTAGAACTGCGGTTGGTCGGCCTGTTGCTCTTCGACGACCTTCACGAACAGATCAGCCAGTTCGGGTACGGCGGTCTCACTGCGTTGCAGAAACTCTCGAACCTGGCCTGATGACTTCGTCGCCTGGTCGCCGGACACACCCTGAGCCGCATACGCCAGAAAAAATTCGTAGCTTTCTTCGATCGTATCGATTCGAGCTTTGAGCTCCTCAGCGGCGCTCACTCTTCGCCAGATTCCCGCGTGACAACCCAGCGTTTTGGATCGTGGTGGCCGAGGTAGTGCTCACGGTCCACGTATCCGAACAACATCGACTTCGTAAGCCAGATTTTGTCTGGACGGACCGCGAAGTAGATATGAGTCAGTGTAAGCATGACGAACAGTGCAGAGCCGAGACCGTGAAGAACGTACACCAGGCCCCAGGTCTCATCAGCCAAGAGATAGGCGTTTTTCGTGACCAGCGGTGTGTCGATCCTGAACAACATTACGAGGCCGGTACCGATCACGGCGAATCCTGCCAGCGTAACGGCTAGGTGATACAGCCGATGGTCGAGCGGATACTTCGGGTGCTTCTTGACTTCGACGTCCTGGCCAAGCTGACGCTTGATGCGCTGGACCGCCTCCTTGATATCGCTTGGACCGATCCAGATCGACCAAAAATCGAGAAAGAAAGTCGCGTGAACGATGTGATACAGCACCGACACGGTCAACAGGACACCGGACACCCAATGAATGGTGAGCCAGGGAAACTCGACCCCGACGAGGGGAAAGAATCCGGTGATCAAAAGTGCCAACATCGACGCGGCCATGATCCAGTGAAACGCTCGTGCCGCCAATGTGTGCCGCGTAATCTTCTCTGGAACATGGGCGGCCTCGCCAGTCCCCACGTCTGCACCACCCCCCGCATGGGCGCGGACGAGCTTCGGTACCCAGACCGCCGCATAGATGAGGTGGAAGAGAATGAATGCAATCCCGGCCCAGAAGGCAAGATAGAGGATATCCATAGAGATCCGGATCAGGATCTCCTGTCCCCACGGGTTACTGCCCCACTGAAAGAACTCCATACCTTATGCCCCAGCGCCGCGAATCGAACGAATCACGAGGTTCTTGAGGAGTGAGACCTTGTAGCCGTTGTGCGCCAACGGCTTGACCCCGCGGATCGCAATCTGCCCGGCCTGCTCGGCCAGCGAGTCCGTAACCGTCTGGCCCCGCACCTCATCCTCCACCGCCGTCAGCCGCACCGGCGTGGGGGCCATCCCGTTCACCACTATCCGGATGTCCTCAATCGCTCCGTCGCGCACCTTGGCAGCCGACGCCACACTCCCCAACGCAAAATCCCACACCTGGCGGTCCCGGCTCTTCTCAAAGTAGAACCGCGCCCCCGCCCACGTCGAGGGAATCCGCACCGCCGTCAGTAAATCACCCGGTTCCAGTACCGTCATCCGCTCGATGTCGACCTCGGGGCCCACAAAGAACGCCGCCGCATCCACCACGCGTTCGCCGCTGCCATTCCGCACCACCATCTGCGCATCCAACGCCATGAGCGCCGGCGCTGTGTCGGACGGATTCACCGCCACACACCGACTTGCCCCCAGCACACAGTGTTCGCGGTTCATCGCCGTCGGGGTATCCGCATAACAGATGTTGCCCCCCGCCCGGTAGCAGTTCCACCCATCCCGGTAATACCAGCACCGTGTGTCCTGGCTCACGTTCCCGCCCAGTGTCCCCTGATTCCGGATCTGCGGCGAAGCCACCACCGCCGCCGCATCCGCCAGTAGTTGATACTGCTCCTGTACCGCCGCGTGCCGCACCACCTCGCTTAGCGGCGTCATCGCCCCAATCTCCAGCCCGGTCCCCGATGCCTGAATCTCCCGAAGCGACGGGATCTTCCCGAGATCCACCACCACCGACGGCCGCTTCACCCTGTCCTTCAGCCAGTCCCACGTGTCCAGCCCGCCGGCTAGCACCCACGCCTCCGCGCCATACTGATTCAGTAACCCCAGCGCATCATCAGTGCTGGCCGGTTGAAAAAGTTCGAAAGCCGGCATGTTGTCGCGAATTACCGCCATTGGTCATGTCTCCCTGACTACGTATGTGTGGCCAACCGTGAGTGCGGCTCAGGTAGCCCATCCAGCTTGGTTAAGATCATGTCGGTCATGATCGGTGTCCGCAGGAATTGACCGTCTTCACCGAGTGACTCAAATACATCGGCAATTGCGCACTGTACCGCCCCGCACCCGGCGCCCTGCGACGGCTCGCCGATCCCTCGGGCTCCCAGTGGACTAAACGGATCCGGGTCACCAGCCGCGACCCACTCCATTTCTCGCTCATGAGGCACGTCAAGTATTGACGGCGGCCGGTTCGAGTAGAACCGCTTCGATACATGCAACCCCCAC
>Ga0310121_10000170_pt1 | contig 68290 bp, 55 predicted proteins | sample CB27_Tmax_986_MG_FD_203504 | JGI IMG/M metagenome (GOLD analysis project Ga0310121, IMG submission 203504) | Marine microbial communities from Western Arctic Ocean, Canada - CB27_Tmax_986 | ecosystem: Environmental > Aquatic > Marine > Oceanic | place: Canada: Western Arctic Ocean | collected... | reverse complement strand
GACCGCTGACGAGTTCCAGGGCAGCCCCCAGGCTGCGTGTGGGACCGATGCCACGCAGGCGCGCCCTCGTGTCTGGTCGACCGCTCTCGGCTAGGATGTCTCGCGCAGCGTCTGCCGTTCCTGTTCGAGGGCGTGCAACTACGAGTCAGTTCGAACCAAGCTTCAGTTGGGTGGCGGCCGCTGCAAGCGCTTTGTCGAGGCTCCAAATCTTGCAGTTTGCGAGGAGGGCGGACGCGAGCAGATGCATGTCGACCCACCCAAGGCCCCGACCGGAGAGTTGTCGTTTGACTACGAAAGTCAGGACTTCGTCGTGCTTAGCCATCCTGACCTCCGGCAGTGCCTTCAGCAGCGCTAGCAGCTCGTCCCGATTGCGGAGTGTGCCGCAGGCCAGCTCCCCAACGACGAACTCATGGCAGCAGACCCTACCCTCGTCGAGCAACTTGACCAATTGCTCGTTACTCCGTCTCAGGTGGTCGATCCACACCGACGTGTCGACGAGGGTGATCATACAGTCGGTGGCCGTCGCCTGGGAATCGGGCGGAGTTTCGTTTCGGTGCCACCCAAGGCCGCCAAACGCCGGGCGCTCTCGAGTGCGATCAGCGCCTCCAAGCCGCGTCTCACCAATGCCGTCTTTCCCGTCGCGCCGGTCAACCTGGCGGCTTCTGCCAGCAAGGCGTCATCAACGTTGAGCGTCGTTCGCATATGCATAATGATGCATTTTCTATGCATACGCGTCAATGTGCAGCGTAGCGAGCTAACGCGGCCACGGGGATGGGGGCCTTTCGGCATCGGCCTGACCGTCCTGCGCAAGCTCGCCCAGAGGGTAGGGACAGTGCGACGAGCACCGCGCGGCCTGCCCAAGACGGAATACGCGCCCCGCGACATTTTTGACGCCCGCCAAGCACTGTTTCGAACGGGAACAGACGCTGGCTGCCGACCCGCAGGTTCCCGTAGTTGCCGATGAACTCGAACCCCTGTGGGCTCCGAGGCGAGGACCGGCGCATGACGGTGGGCTCGTCACCACGGGCGTAGGGGAAAAGACGCCAGCTTGCCCCGTCGGTAGCCGTCAGGCGACGATAGTGGGTTCAATTCTACCCAAGGACTCAGATTGCCGACTGAATTGCAATGAGCAAGAACTCTTTTGGAACACGCCTCACCCTACCGGCTGGCCCCGGGCAGGCCGTCCAGCTCTTTTCTCTCAGCGAGCTTGCCAAGTCCGGATATCCCAACGTCACACGGCTCCCGTATTCGCTCAAAGTGCTACTGGAGAATATGTTGCGGCGCGAAGACGGGGGGGCGGTGACTGCCGACGACATCGAGGCGTTGGCCCAGTGGACACCGGGGACAGCGCGCGAGATCGCGTTTATGCCGGCCCGGGTGCTTCTGCAAGACTTTACGGGAGTACCGGCGGTGGTCGACCTGGCGGCGATGCGGGATGGAATCGCAGCGCTGGGCGGGGACCCGGATGTCGTGAACCCCCTCCAGGCCGCTGAGCTCGTCATCGACCACTCGGTCCAGGTCGACCATTTTGGGCAGCCGGACGCGTTCGACCTCAATGTCGGGCTCGAGTTTTCGCGGAACCGGGAACGCTACTCGTTTCTCAAGTGGGGTCAGGAGGCCTTTCGAAACTTCAAGGTCGTTCCGCCGGGCACTGGCATCGTGCACCAAATCAACATTGAACACCTCGCCCGGGTGGTGTGCCGGGAAACTGTGGATGGAAACGTCGTCGCGTACCCGGACACGTTGGTCGGTACGGATTCCCATACGACGATGGTGAACGGCCTTGGGGTGGTGGGCTGGGGTGTGGGCGGAATTGAAGCCGAGGCAGCCATGCTCGGCCAGCCGATTTCGATGCTTATTCCAGAAGTGGTTGGGTGTCGACTGACTGGTCAGCTGCGGGAAGGGATGACCGCGACGGACCTGGTGTTGACAATAACTGAGCAGCTCCGTCAACACGGTGTGGTTGGCAAGTTTGTGGAGTTCTTTGGGGCCGGGTTGGCGAGTTTGACACTCGCCGACCGAGCCACGTTGGGCAATATGTCGCCCGAGTATGGGTCGACCGTGGCCATCTGTCCGATTGATGAGATGACGCTCGACTATCTGAGGCTCACCGGTCGTGATCCGTCCCAGATCGACCTCGTTGAAGCTTACGCAAAGACCCAGGGCATGTTTGGTCTTGGCGGCGACGAGCCGGTCTACTCAGAGTTGGTCGAATTCGACCTCGGCAGTGTCGAGCCAAGCATCGCCGGTCCAAAACGGCCTCAAGACCGAGTGCCGCTCCGCGCGGCCAAACAGTCCTTCTCGACGGTGCTCAGCGAGATGCGACCGGCGGCGGGGGTCCCGTCGACCAATGGTTCACTGGATCACGGCGCCGTGGTGATCGCCGCCATCACGAGCTGCACCAATACCTCCAACCCGAGTGTCATGGTCGCGGCCGGTCTAGTGGCCAAGAGGGCGGCCGACCGTGGTTTGCGGCCGAAGCCCTGGGTCAAGACAAGCCTGGCGCCGGGGTCGACGGTGGTGACGGAATATCTGGCCGCTGCCGGTCTTCTCCAACCGCTCGAGCAACTCGGGTTTGGGCTGGTCGGCTATGGCTGCACGACATGTATCGGGAACAGCGGTCCGTTGCCGGAGCCGGTCGCAACCGCGATCCAAGAGCGGGACCTCGTTGTCACGTCCGTCTTGAGCGGAAACCGGAACTTCGAAGGACGTGTCCAAGCACTGGTCCGGGCGAATTACCTCGCCTCGCCACCGCTGGTGGTCGCGTATGCCTTGGCCGGTCGGATGACGACGGATCTGACCACGGAGCCGCTAGGGCAGGACACCGCCGGCGAGGATGTGTTTCTCCGCGACCTATGGCCCAGCGGGCAGGAAATTCAGACGGCGATGTCCGCCGCGGTGACCCGCGACCAGTTCACATCGAAGTACGCCAATGTCTTTGATGGGGACACGCGATGGCAAGACCTCTCCGCTCCGAGTGGTCAGCGGTTCGCCTGGGACACCGACTCGACGTATGTCCAGCAGCCACCTTTTTTTCAGGAGCTTCCGGTCGACCCGTCGCCACCCGGCGACATTCACGATGGTCGCGTCCTGGCCGTGCTTGGCGACAGTGTGACCACGGATCACATCTCGCCTGCCGGTGCGATCCCGGCCGACGGTCCAGCCGGACGGTATCTGGTCAGTCGGGGAGTTGACCCCGCGGATTTCAACTCGTTTGGCAGCCGACGGGGCAACCATGAAGTGATGATGCGCGGCACGTTTGCCAATATTCGGCTTCGTAACCAGCTGGCGCCGGGCACGGAGGGGGGCTGGACCCGCTATCAGCCCGCCGGCGAACAGATGTCCATCTATGACGCTGGCATGCGATATAAGGCGGAGGGCACGCCGCTCCTCGTGCTAGCGGGCAAGGAATACGGCTCTGGGTCATCACGCGACTGGGCAGCCAAGGGCACGATGCTGCTGGGAGTTCAAGCGGTTATTGCGCAAAGCTACGAGCGTATCCACCGAAGCAATTTGGTGTTCATGGGAGTTCTGCCGCTTCAATTCAAGGATGGGCAGGGCGCCGCAGAGCTCGGGCTTGCCGGTCACGAAGCGTATGGGGTCACCGGGATCGGCGTTGGACTGACGCCGCGGGGTGACGTCCTCGTGCGAGCGACAACGGCGGACGGGACGACAACTGAGTTCGACGCCACGGTTCGCATTGACACACCGGAGGAGCTCGAATATTTCCATCATGGCGGAATCTTGCCGTATGTCCTTCGGCAGCTTGCGAAAGGGTGATGGCTATGAGCGACGCGACATATCGGCGAACCCGCATATCGCCGATCGGATTCCGGATGGCTATAGCGGTCATGGGAATGATGATGATGACGACAGCGACATCGACTACGCAGAATCAAGACCGTACGACGCCGGACCAGATTGCGTGGGACCTCAGTGAGATCTATCCGACCGAGGCGGCCTGGGACGCGGAGAAGGACAGGCTCGACGAAGCTGTCGCCGGTCTCGCCCGATATCGAGGCACCCTCGGCGGCGGGCCGGACGCATTGCGAGAAGCACTGGACGCGGTAAGCGCCATCGACAAGGAGCTGTCCAGGCTGTATGTCTATGCGTTTCTCGAATCTGATGAGGATCGACGAGTATCGGCCACGCAAGAGCGGCGGAGCGTCGCGGCGGCGTTACTGTCGGAGTTTGGCGAGGCGACCAGTTTTATGGCACCCGAGCTACTCCGGATCGGCTCGGTTGTGATCGAGCGCTTTCTTGCAGAGCATGGCGAAGACGGGCTCAACAAACACGCCGTGTTCCTCCGCAACATCCTGCGCCAGGAACCGCATACATTGTCCGATGAGGCTGAGCTCGTGCTCGCGGCGACCGGCCCGGTCGTCCAAGGACCAGAGCGAATTTACGCGATGTTGGCGAGCTCGGACATGCCGTTTCCGACCGTGACGTTATCGACCGGGGAAGAGGTCACATTGGACCAGGCGGCGTATTCGCTGCATCGCGGAGCGCGAAACCGTGCCGACCGTAAACTCGTGTTTGATAGCTTCTGGCAGACCTGGAAGCTATTCGAAGCGTCACTGGGGCAGACGTTAGACACCCACGTGAAATCGCACGTGTTTCAGGCGCGTACGCGCAAATACGAGAGTGCGCTACACGCGGCACTGGCGGGACCGAATATTCCAGTCGACGTGTATCAGACGCTCATTGAGGCAACGCATCGTCACTTGCCATCGCTTCATCGATATTTCCGATTGCGAGCACGGATCCTCGACGTGGACGACTTGGCGTACTACGACATCTATCCGCCGCTGGTTGCGTCGGACCGGACGTTCGACCTTGCCGAATCCAAAGCTCTGGCGCTGGCCTCGGCGGCCCCGCTCGGGGCTGCGTATACCTCGATGTTGGAGGAGGGGTTCGCCGGAGACTGGATGCATGTCTACCCTCAAGTCGGGAAGGCCCCGGGCGCGTATATGCATGGCGCCGTGTATGACGTCCACCCATATCTCTTGCTCAACTTCAACGGGACATTCAACGACGTCTCGACGTTTGCGCACGAATGGGGACATGCCGTCCATACGATGTTGTCGACACGTCACAACCCCTACGAGACGTTTGCGTATGCCACGTTTACCGCCGAGATCGCGTCGACAACCAATGAAGTGCTATTGCAAGAGCACATGTTTGCGAATATTTCGGATGACGAGCGCCTCTACTATCTCGGCACTGCGCTCGAGACCATTCGAGGCACGTTCTTTCGTCAAGTGATGTTTGCCGAGTTCGAGCTCAAGATTCACGAGCTGGTCGAGGCGGGCGAAGCGCTCTCCGGCGAACGGATGACAGAGCTCTACGAGGATTTGGTTCGCCTCTATCACGGGTCCGATGACGGGGTGCTGGCTTTTGACCCGGCGTATGCGACGGAGTGGGCGTTCATCCCGCACTTCTACCGGAACTTTTACGTGTTCCAATACGCCACGTCGATCGCGGGGGGCACGATGTTCGCCGAGCGTATCCTGAACAACGACGAGCATGCCCGTGAAGATTATCTGGCGGTGCTCTCTGCGGGCGGGTCGCGTTACGCGTACAACCTCCTGCAGGAGTACGGCATCGACCTCGCGACCGACGCGCCATATGATGCGCTGATTGCGCGTATGGATCGCGTCATGGATGAGATAGAAGCTATCTTGGATCGATAGTCCAACACGTATGTCCGACTCGTCGGGTCTTTTGACCCACAACTGACCGACAACTGACCCACAGCGCAGTGCCGGTATCCTGGTTCATGTCGTGTCGCGCGAGTAGCTAGTGGTAGACACCGCCAGACCTTCGCCCCGCGGCGTCGAGGGCGGTCAGCGTTTTCTCCATCTTGCGGCCTTCTGGAGTCTGGCCGTCGTGCAGCCGATTTTTTCCGTGCTCGCAGAGAATCCAGAGTTCTTTGTGGCGCATGCCGCCAGACCCGTTGACCTCATTGCGTTTGTGCTGCTCATGTGCACATTCGGCCCCGTTCTCGGAGGTCTCGTGGTCTGGTGTGCCGACCGAGTGCGCGTGGGAACGATTACCAACTGGGCGATCGTCTCGTTCCTGCTGGCGCTTGTCGCGCTTCCAATCTTCAACCGGAGCTGGACGCTGGAGCTGGTGACGACTCTTGTCATAGCCGCCGCGGTGGGTGCTGGTCTGGCCGCCGCCTACATGTGGCTCAGACCGTTGCGTTTGTTCGCCACCTTTCTGAGCCCGGCGATTATCGTCGTGCCGATGGTATTTCTGGCCGCCACGAGTATCCAGGGGCTCGTCTGGTCCCCCCAGGATGACCACGTCATGCCAGAGGTCTCGCTGGCCCACACGCCGCCAATTGTGATGGTGGTGTTTGACCAGCTCCCGCTTCCGTCGCTCCTCGGTCGGGATGGCTCGATTGATGGGTCGTTGTATCCAAGTTTTGAAGCGCTCGCTCAGGACGCGGTGTGGTTTTCCGGCGCCACCGCAGTAGCGGACCTGACCGAGATGGCCCTCCCGGCGGTCGTGACGGGGCAGCGACCCGTGGTCGGACGATTGCCAACGGCCGCCGAGCATCCCGGTAACCTGTTTACGCTTTTGGGTTCTCGGTATCGCGTGCTGGCGGCCGAGCCGATCACCAGACTTTGCCCGGACATTGTGTGCAGGCGCTCGCAGTCGTCAGTGTTCCGATGGTTCGGGTCCGTGCTCTCGGACGTGGCGGTTGTGTATCTGCACCTCGTGTCCCCCCCCGAACTGGCTGACAGACTGCCCGCCATCACCCAGAACTGGAAGAACTTTGTCGCGAATGACAACTGGAGAGGTCGGTGGGCCCGTCACCGCGACGGTGACCGTCGGGTGCAAGTGAAGGAGTTCTTGGACGCGGTGGAACCGCCGTCCGAGGATCGCCCGTCTTTCTATTTCTTGCATGTCCTCCTCCCCCACGAGCCGTGGGTTCACCTCCCCTCCGGTCAGCGCTATTCGGTGGGAGGGCGAATGGCGGGGCTCAATCGGGAGGGGCGATGGACCGAAGATGAGTCGGCGGTGCTTCGGGCCTATCAACGTCACCTCCTCCAAGTACGGTTTGCGGATGCATTGCTCGGTGACGTGGTCGCTCGGCTGCGTGACGTCGGACTCTATGACGACGCATTGGTCGTCGTGACATCCGACCACGGTGCGAGCTTTCAGTCAGATTTCCTGTTCCGCCGGCCGCGTCCCGAGTCGTTTGCGGAGATCGCCTCGGTTCCGCTCTTTGTAAAACTCCCGAAGCAAGAGGCAGGTCGCGTCGTCACGGCCAATGTCGAGACGATTGATATCGCGCCGGTCATCGCGGGGGTGTTGGGCGCCACGCTTCCCTGGGAGATAGATGGGGTTGATGCGCTGGCGCCGGATATCTCGTATCGAGCCAAGAAAGTCCTCGTGTTTTCCGACGGACAAGGGGAGGCGGTCGCCTCCTCGGACATCCATGCGGACATCGACCTAACAGTAATGAGGAAGTTCGCGAGATTCGAGACGCCAAACGGGTTTGACCAGCCACGGCTCGGTTTGCATGACGAACTGGTCGGACGTAGCGTTGACGAGTTCGTGATTCGCGGGATTGGCGACATCCGGGTCGAGGTCGACCTCCCGGACTTCTTTCGTGATGTTGACCCTGCCGCGGACTTTGTTCTCGCGCATATCACCGGGGCTGTGGTGGACCTCGCGGAAAACGCCGAGATGCCCGCGCTGGCCGTTGCGGTCAACGGGATTGTCGCCGCGATGACCCGGCCATACGCGTTTAGAGTAGCGGGACGTCGGCACACATGGGAGGTCGTGGTTGATCCAGCGCATATCGTTGCCGGCAGCAATGAGATCTCGGTGTTTGCGGTTCGGGTGGACGAGACCGGCGGGGTCGCGCTCCACACAGCCTATCGTTCGGCGGGGCGCGATACGAGATCAGCGCCGAACTTGATTCTTCAGCCCGCAGGGCATCTGTTTGGGGTCACCACCACCGGCTTTTTTGACATCGAATGGTCACGTCAGCGGCCGTTTCGCTGGACGAGCGACACCGCCGTCGTTCGAATGGACAGGGACACCGTGGGTGCGTCGGTAACTGAGCTGCTTGTGGAGGTGCTGATGACCGGTCCGATGCCAAAGACCCTCGAGTTGGGCATCGACGGTTGCGCGCTGTTTGAAGGCGAAATTTTCGGCGCCTGGAGTCAGTCGTTCCCGCTCGGCGGATGCCAGCTCGACGGCGACTTAGAAATCGAGATTCGCTCGACCGTAAGCGGTCCAACCCCGACCGACTCGCGTGCGCTAGGGGTCGCAGTCTCACGTCTCGAGCTCCACTAGGGATCGGTCGCAGAGAAAAGTTCAGGGTGGTTCGAGCCGGGACGCTCGCGTCGGCGGCGTTGCTCTTCGGTATGCCCAATATGCGCCTTCGTCGCGCATGGCCGACGCGGCGTCGCGGCTCGAACCACCCTGAACTCTTCTCTGCGACAGTCCACTCGTCCTGTCTCAGGTCGTTATTCGACGACCTCGAGTCGTACCGTGGTTCGGCCGGCGTCGATAAAATCGAGTTCTTCGGCCGCGCGACGCGTGACATCGATCAGTAACGTGTCGTCGGGTCCGATTCGGTCATTTATCTTCACGACGACGCTTTTTCCGTTTGACAGGTTTGTCACGCGGACGCGGGTTCCCAGCGCGTATCCGTTGTGGGCAGCGGTGAGGCCGCGTTGGTCAAAGATCTCTCCGTTGGCTACCGGCCGGCCCTGGAAGGAATCGCTGTAGTAGACCGCAATACCGGTTTGGGTGGCCGCCTCGGAAGGCTGTTCGCGGGCCTCGCCTGGGCTGGGTGCCACTCCCAGGCTGAGCGCGAGAAAAAAACACCAGCGTGCGATACGGCCCAGTTTCGCATTCTTGTTCGGCACAGGCCCTCCTTAGGTGCAACCCGCTCAAAAGCCCCACTCACGACTGGGCACTAAAGACTGGATGGGATGATGAGCATCGCCACGACCGTGACCAAGAACAACACCGATGCGATGATACCGGTATATCCAAGCACGTCCCCAAACTTCATCCGGGTGACGGTCAAGATCGGGATGGCCCAGAACGGTTGTATCAAGTTGCTGGTCGAGTCGCCATAGGAGTACGCCAGCACGGTCGTCGTGGCCGAGACACCGAGCTCTCGCGCCGCCGGAAGCAGGTAGGGCGCTTCGATAAGCCACTTTGACCCCCCGGACGGCACAAAGACATTGACCAATCCAGAGTAGAAATACACGATGAGGGGATACGTATCCGTGGTGGCTACGGCTACGAATACCTCGCCCAGCCACGCCCCGAGTCCAGTGCCGTTGATGACGCCAAAGATGCCGGCGTAAAACGGGAACTGCAGGATGACCCCGGACGCCGTGCGGGCGCCGTTGGCAAAGGCTCTGACCACGTTTGACGGACGGCCCTGGAGCAGCAGCGCGCCCACGAGAAACACCGCGTTGTACGAGTTGATCGTCCAGCTGGCTCCGAATCCTTGGGTGACGATCGAATGGCCCAGTGGATAGGCGATGAGGATCGCGGCCAGGAATACCCATCCGCGAAACGCCTCCAAGCGAGCGGCGGGTGTACGCGGCTCGTCCTCGGTCGGCATCGTCGGAAGGATCGCCGTGAGCTCGGCGTTGGTCAGGGTTCGCGCGTCCTTACGGGGATGGAGAACCCAGATCATCGCGATCGCGACGATCGCGATGACAAGCAGATAGATTAGATTAAACGGCTGAAAGAGTGTTTCGGTGACAGGGAGCACTCGGTCGATGTTGCCGGCCTGCAGAATCGGGTTGCCTGGGGTCGCGAGGATCAATGGGGCCGAGCCAGAAAGACCGCCATGCCACACGGTGCCAATCCCGAGATACGCGGCGGCGATGAGCACACGGATGTCGGCTTTTGGATTGCGGCGCGCGATAAAGGGGACAAACAGTGCGGACGCGACCACACTGGCCGCCCAATTGAAGTACGCGATGACCATCGAGTAGATGCCCAGGAGCACGGCCGCCTGGACCGGATGCTCCGCGTTGGGTCGGGTGGCCAGCCAATCGAGAAAACGATGGGCGGGACGTGACGAGACACACGCGTGCGCCGCGATCATGGCGATCGTGAACTGCATCGCGAGCTCGAGAAGCGCCCACATCCCACCGCCCCAAGCCAGGACCGTTTCGTTCAGCGAGGCTCCGGCGCCGACGACGGCCAACGCAATGGCCGCGACCGTAAGCATCATGCAGACGACCCACGAGTCGGGGATCCATCGTTGGGTGGCACGTGAGAGACGGTCGCCAATAGCGCCGACGGTCCCGATCAGTGACGACAGTGGTGACGATGACGACATGCCTAACCTAATTCGTGGTGACTCGCGGCGCTGACGCGGGCGGGGGACCGTCCCCTAGGAAACCGTTGGCATGGCCAGGTCCGTGGTTTCGGACCCGACTGGCCAACGCGTCGTGACGGCTTTCGTGCGTGTGTAGAACCTGACACCGTCTGAACCGTGGATATGAAGGTCTCCAAATAGGGAGCCCTTCCATCCACCAAATGAGTAGAACGCCATCGGCACGGGGATCGGGACGTTGACGCCAACCATGCCGACCTGAATGTCGTGGACAAACCGACGGGCGGCACCACCCGACCGTGTGAAGATCGCCGTGCCATTGCCATACGGACTGCGGTTGACGAGCGCGATCGCGTCTTCGAGACTCTCTACCCGCAGCACGACAAGCACCGGGCCAAAAATCTCGTCGCGATAGATGGTCATGTCCGACGTGACACGGTCAAACAGCGTTGGTCCGAGAAAGAATCCCTCGCCATATTGGGCGCCGTCAACCGGGACATCGCGACCATCCACCACGAGTGTCGCGCGCTCGGCCACCCCAGCATCAACGTAGCTCAGCACCCGCTCCAAATGCTCGCGAGTGATCAGAGGACCCACATCGACACCGGCCCGGTCTCCTGGGCCGACGACGAGCGCCTCCGCGCGTACGCGTAGCCGTTCTACGAGTGGATCCGCCGCCGCGCCGACAGCCACGACGGCCGAAATCGCCATACAACGCTCACCCGCGGAGCCATACGCGGCTCCGATGAGTGCATCCGCCGCGCCGTCGAGATCGGCGTCAGGAAGGATGACCGCATGGTTTTTTGCTCCACCGAGCGCTTGCACTCGCTTTTCGGCGGCGCTCGCGGTCTCGTAGACGAACTTTGCGACCGGCGTCGAACCCACGAAGGACACGGCCGCGACGTCCGGATGTGTCAAGAGTGCGCTGACGGCTTCCTTGTCGCCGTGGATCACGTTGAGCACGCCGTCCGGCAGTCCTGCCTCGGTGAGCAATCGAGCCAGCATCACCGCGGCCGACGGGTCTTTCTCGGATGGCTTCAACACGAATGTGTTGCCGCAGGCCAGTGCGACCGGGATCATCCACAGCGGGCACATCACCGGAAAATTGAACGGAGTGATCCCGACGCACACACCCAGGGGTTGTCGTATTGAGTGTGCGTCGATATCCGTTCCCACATTCTCCGAGTGTTCCCCTTTGAGCAGGTGCGGGATTCCCGTCGCGAACTCGACGACCTCCAATCCTCGCTGGATAGACCCCGCCGCGTCCGGCAATGTCTTTCCGTGCTCTTCTGTCACAAGGGCTGCGATGTCTGGGGAGGCGCGCTCCAACAGGTCGCGGAATTTCATCAATATCCGCGCTCGGCGCAAGGGAGGTGTGTCCCGCCACGCCGGGAAAGCGACTCGCGCGCGACGCACCGCGTGGTCGACATCGGCGGCGTTCGCAAGCGGTATTGTGCGCACGACGGCGCCGGTCGCTGAATTGGTGACCGGCGCCAGCCGGTGGGTTTCAGCGGTCGTCTCGTGGCCGTCTACCCACATGGGGACAGTTTGTTCGGTGATGTCCGTGGTCATGGTCTGTCAGTGGTGAGATGCAGCGCTCACGTGACTCAAGTCTAGCAGTCCGCGCTCACGTGTCGGTGCCGTCGCAGGGTTCTCGACACCGGTTCGGCGCGACCCTACAATAGATTGGTTGTGACAAAAAATAGCATGCGGATAGTGTGGTTGGTGCTTTCGCTGGTCGCTGTGACAGCGAGCGTTGGTGGTGTGGCGACCCAAACTGATGTCGCGGGTGAGTGGGAGATTACTCTGGCCACACAGGTCGGCGAGACGACGTGGACAGCGACCTTCGAGCAGGACGGCGACACCCTCTCGGGCGAAATCGATCTTGGTGATCGCGAGATCTTTCCGCTGGACGGAACGGTCAACGGGACCGCGATCGAGTTTGTCTTTGTGATGCCCGACCTCGACGGCGACCAGCCGATCAATCTGTCGGGCACCGTCACCGGTGACACCATGGCCGGTGATGATGGGAACTTCAGCTGGTATGGGGCCGGCAATTGGACGGGGTTCCGCCGGGACGCCCAGTAGCGACTCTGGGCGGTCGGACGAATCCGCTCCCGACTTGCCAGGCGGTTCATTTCTGTTATAGTGCTGCTGAAGCAGGCTTGCTGAAACGTGGTGCTTGGCTTTTGCCGATGCACTCTTATCCCGGGAGGTTCAACATGAGCTGGACAACTCCGAAGTTCGAGGTGGTATCCGTCACAATGGAAATCACCGCCTACGTTCGCACCAAGTAGGTTCGACACCGGGCGGGGTCCCGAAGACCCCGCCCAACCCTTCCGCTATTTCTTCTAAATCCGTGCGCGTAATTCTGCTGGGCACTGCCGCTGGTGGCGGGTTCCCACAGTGGAACTGTTCGTGCCCCTGCTGCTCAGCGGCCCGCGACGATCCCGAGTCGGCTCAGCCCCGCACTCAATCTTCCGCCGCGATTAGCGCCGACGGCGTTTATTGGTTCTTATTGAATGCGTCCCCGGACGTGCGTGAGCAGTTGACCCGGTTGCCGGTCCCTCGCCCAGCCGAGGGCGAGACCGGGTCCGCCGGTCCCCGCGCAGTGCCGGTAGAGGGTGTCGTCGTCACCGACCCGGAGATCGACCACAGCCTCGGTATCGTGTTGCTTCGAGAAGGACGACATCTCGCGCTGTATGCGACGCCCGCGACCCAATCGGTCCTCGAGAACGATTCGCACTTTTTGCCGGTGACCCGGGCGTTTGCCGACGTCCCGGTCACGAATCTTTCGCTCACGGGTGCGGTGGCCTTGCAGAATCGCGACGGTCGCGCGAGCGGCTTGTCTGTGGAGGCGTTCGCCGTGCCCGCCGGCGCGCCACGTTTTGCGAGCGCCCCGGGCGAAGGACACACTGTTGGTCTCATGATCGAGGAGCAAGCGACGGGCCGTCGGTGCGCGTTTGTCCCTGGATGCGGCGGACTTGACCCCTCGTTGCTCGAACGGTTGTCCGCGGCAGATATCCTGCTCTTCGACGGCACGTTCTGGACGAATCGCGAGATGATCGATCTTGGGATCGGTGACCGCACCGCACTTGACATGGACCACCTTCCGCTAGGCGAGCCGGGCGGCAGCCTAGAGCAGCTCTCGACGCTGCCGTGTCAGCACAAGGTGTTCACGCACATCAACAACACAAATCCCATGCTGCTGGAGCGCTCCCCAGAGCGCGCCGCCGTGAACCAGGCCGGGATCACGGTCGGATACGACGGTCTGCAGATCGCGGTGTAGCGCGTCTCGGATGTACGGCTTATGACCACTGACCTTCAGGCGTCGGCCTTGTCGGCTCCACCGCCACCCCCGATTCCAACATTCGACACGCCGTTTGAACCCGAGGTATTGGTTGAGGCCCTCCGGGCATTCAGCACGTCCTACTATGCGAATCATCCTTTCCATCAGCTGATGCACGAAGGCGGGCTGACAAAAAGGCAACTTCAAGGGTGGGTTGCCAACCGGCTGGCGTATCAACGAGCCATTCCTCGCAAGGACGGCGCGATTCTGTCCAATTGCCCCGACCCAGACGTGCGTCGCGTCTGGCTGCAACGGATGGTCGATCACGACGGGACCGAGCCGGGCACGGGTGGGATCGAAAAGTGGATTTCGTTGGGCATGGCGCTTGGCGTGCCACGCGAGGAAATGGATGACGAGCGTCATGTCTTGCCGGGCGTTCGCCTGGCCACTGAATCGTATGTGACCTTCTGCAAGACAAAATCGTGGATCGATGCGGTGGCGTCGTCTCTGACCGAGCTCTTTGCGCCGGACTTGATGCGGCGTCGTATCGCCGCGTTTCCAGAGCACTATCCATGGGTGAGTCGCGACGCGCTGGAATATTTCGAAAGCCGTTTGACCCAGGCCCCACGTGACAGTAAACATGGTCTGTCGATTGTCTGCGCGTATTGCACGACGGTGGAAACGCAGCGACGTGCCTTTGCGGCGTTGGCGTTCAAGATCGAGCTCTTGTGGATGATGATCGATACCATCCATCACGCCTATTCGGATACGTAGGATCGGTATGGCCCTGACTTCCGAGTCCATCCCGGTGCTGTGGCGGTTGGCGCGCCTGGACTTTGACGCGGTCCGCCAGCAGCATGTGCTGCTGTACCCTGAAGGTGCTGTGCTGCTCAACGATACCGGTCATGCCATCTTAGAGCTCTGCGACGGGGCCCGCACCGTGACCGCGATCGCGGAGGCGCTCAAAGAAAAGTATCAACGTGACGTAAGCGCCGATGTCTTGGCGTATCTGACTCAACTGACCGAGGGAGACTTCGTCCGTGAAGCCAGCACGAGCCGTTGAATCGAATGGCAACGCCCCGGCACCCGCACCAATCGCCGGGGGACGACCGACGACACTGTTGGCGGAGCTGACCCATCGGTGTCCGCTCCGTTGCCCATATTGCTCGAACCCGCTCGAGTTGGTGGGCGCCGAGGGCGAGCTTTCGACGGATGACTGGAAGCGCGTCCTCACCCAGGCCCGCGAGCTGGGTGTCTTGCAGCTCGGATTGTCAGGGGGCGAGCCGCTCGTCCGGAAAGACCTAGAGCAGCTTGCCTCGCACGCACGCGGTTTGGGCTTCTATAGCACGCTTGTCACGTCGGGTCTCGGTCTCACTCGCAAACGGGCCGAACGTCTGCGGGAGACCGGGCTCGAGCACATCCAGATTTCGATTCAAGACACCGACACGCAAACCGCTGACCGGATCGCGGGCGTGCCGGCGGTCACCCAGAAAGCGGCGGCGGCCGCCGCGGTGCGAGAGCTTGGTTTCGTCTTGTCGGTCAATGTGGTGTTGCATCGCGCAAACCTGCATCGGGTCGGTGAGATCATCGAGCTGGCTGCCGACTGGGGCGCCGACCGCCTCGAACTCGCAAACACCCAATACTACGGATGGGCGCTCGAGAACCGGACCGCGTTGATGCCGTCCCGCGCTCAGGTCGAGGCTGCGAGCGCGGTCGTTGATGACGCCATCGCGGTCCACCGAGACCGGATGCAGATCATCTACGTGCTGCCGGACTACTTTGAGGAGTCTCCGAAAGCCTGTTACGGCGGCTGGGGCAGCGTCTATTTGGTTGTTGCGCCCGACGGACGCACCCTTCCCTGCCATGGCGCCACCCACATCACGACGCTGAAGTTTGACACGGTCCGCGAGCACTCCCTCTCGTGGATCTGGGAGCAGTCATCGGCCTTTCAGGCGTACCGCGGCGACGACTGGATGCGTGAGCCGTGTCGGACGTGCCCGCAGAAGGCGGTTGATTTTGGTGGATGCCGGTGCCAGGCGTTTGCGTTGACGGGTGACGCGACAAACCCCGATCCGGTGTGTGGTTTGACACCGCATCGCGCCCTCATCGACGCAGCTCTGCAGGATGCCGACGAACCTATCCACTATCAGTACCGCGATTTTGCTACGGGCCGATGACCGCGGACGGCGTATCACCGTGATACGCCTCATCAGACCTCGGCGCGTCACCTCCTCTGGCGATGTTGTTCTGTCGTCGCACGAACTCACATCGTTCTCTCGGTGCGATAGTTGGCCGGTCGGCGAACCCGTGGTGCCGGATTGGCAGTGGCGGGGTAGGCCATGACGAACATCGAGGACCGTGACATCGAGAACAAGGAACCAGCCATCCAGGCCGACGGGCTGGGGCGCGACTACGGAGAGGTGCGGGCCCTGGAAGGTCTCGACCTTCACGTGCCGCGTGGCTCGCTCGTCGGGTTGTTGGGGCCAAACGGGGCAGGGAAGACAACTGCCATGCTGCTCTTGGCCACGTTGCTTCGCCCGAGTCGTGGCGTGGCCCGGGTGTTTGGTCACGACTGCGCGAGCGAGCCAACGGCCGTGCGACGACGCCTGGGTCTGGCGTTCCACGAAGCCAGTATCGACGGGTTACTAACCGTAGAAGAGAACCTGTATTTTGCCGCGCGACTGGCCGGCTTGGGAGGAGCCACCGCAAATCAAGCCGTCCGCGATGCGCTCGCTCGCACTGGTCTCGAGGGACGGGCGAAGCAACCTGCCCGACAATTGTCAGCGGGTTGGCGGCGGCTCGCCGATATTGCCCGCGCCACGCTGCACTCGCCCGATCTCCTGATATTGGACGAGCCGACCGTCGGTCTCGACCCCGAGCATCGGGAGCAAACCTGGCAGCTTCTCGAGACCGAACGCCGCACTCGTCACACCTCGATCCTTTTTTCGACGCACTATCTGGCCGAGGCGGAGTCATGCGACCACGTGGTGCTGTTGGCCAATGGTCGCGTTGTGTCGACCGGAACGCCGGCGGCTCTCAAGGCCAGCGTGGGTGCGGAGATGGTCGAGGTCGAGGGGGCAGGTGCGTCGCGGTTTGTGTCAGCCCTGAGCGACCGGGTGACGGTTCGGACACAGATTCAAACCACCCGAGGCTTCCGGGTTGGGGTCGAGGGGTCTCGGGACGAGCTCGCGGGGCTCGCGAGCGTGGGGTCGGGTGTCGATCGCTTTAGCATACGCCCGGTGACACTCGACGACGTCTACTTCGCGCGGGCACTAACCCCCGTCTCGCCCGTCCCTGGCACCTCCACGTGAGCTCATCACACGAGGGCATGGACGCACTGCATACGATTCACGGTATCGTCGCTCGCGATTTGCGTCGCGCCGGCCGACAAAAGAGTCGTCTCGTCGGCGGGCTGGCGCGGCCTTTCATGTGGTTGATACTCGTAGGCACCGGATACAACTCCATCACGACCGTCGAAGGCTCCGTCTCGTATTACGCCTTTGTCTATCCGGGTCTCGTCGTGATGGCGGCACTGTTTGGGGCGATGCTTACCGCGATTTCGACGGTGTATGACCGAGAGTTCGGGATGCTTCGGCTGATGCTGTCGAGTCCATCCGGCGTCTACGCCGTCCTCACGGGACGAGCGGTCTCGGCCACGCTCGTGGGCGCCCTCCAGGGGGCGGTCGTGCTGCTCACACTTCCGATCTTCTTGCCCGTGACGTTGGCGCAGATGCTCGCGGCTCTCGGCGTCCTGATGGTCGGCGCCGCCGTAAGCGGCACGATGGGTCTCCTGGTGGCGGCGCCGCTGCGCTCGGTGGAGAACTTCGCCGGTGTGATCAATGTGGTGCTCTTTCCGCTTTTCTTTCTCAGCGGAGCCCTGTATCCCACCGCCGGAATGCCGCTGTGGGCGCGGGTCGCTTCGCAGCTGAATCCGGTCACGTATGCAGTCGACATGATGCGTGGTGCGCTCGGTCAACCGGTTGAGTTTTGCGTCTGGCGCTCACTCGGGGCCCTGGGAATGGCGCTGGTCGTGACATTTGTCGGGAGCGCCCTTCTGTTTGACCCCGAGCGCCGGTTCGTCTTGAAGGGGCGCGGCGGAAAACCATGACGGAATGTTCATATGGGAGCTGGCGCTCGCCGGTCACGGCTGCTGTCGTCGCGCGAGGGGCCGTAAAAATTCGCAATATTGTCGCGGACCGCGACCACGTCTATTGGGTCGAAGCGCGTCCGGAGGAGGGGGGACGCGTCGTCCTTGTGCGGTGGATACCTGGCGAGACGCCGGTCGACGTCACACCCGCCGAGAGCAATGTGCGGACGCGTGTCCACGAATACGGAGGCGCAGCCTATACCGTTGCCGACGGCACCGTCTACTATGTCGAGTTTGCCGACCAACGGCTCTACCGTCTCCAGACCGGGTCGGGGCCAGAGCCATTGACGCCAGCCTCACCTGCCGTACGCTACGCCGACTTTACCGTCCATCCGTCGCGAGATTGGCTGGTCTCCGTCCGAGAGACCGACGGCGAGGACCCACACGACAGCGAACCGACCAACGTGCTGGTCGCGATCGACGCGACCGAGCCGCTGGATACCCAGCGGGTGATCGCGTCGGGCCATGATTTCTACTCCACTCCGCGGTTTAGCCCGGACGGCAAGCAGATGGCGTGGCTAGCGTGGCGTCATCCCCACATGCCCTGGGATGCAACAGAGCTCTGGCTCGCCGACGTCCACCCCGACGGGCGTCTCACCGACAGTCGATGTGTCGCCGGAGCGGATGCCGACGATGCCATCTTCCAACCGGGGTGGTCGCCAGACGGCTCACTCTATTTTGTGTCGGAGCGCACCGGGTGGTGGAACCTCTACCGCATGCGTGACGGCGTCCCCGAAGCCGTGTGTCCCATGACAGCCGAGTGCGGGCGACCGCAATGGGAGCTAGGCACGACCACTTGGGCGTTTGTGGATGACTATCGGGTTGCGGTCGCTTTTGCAGAAGAGGGTCGCTGGAAGCTGGGAGTGATCGACACCACCGAGAATCGGGTAGGGGATACCTCCCACCCGGAAATCGGGACGTCTGGCCTGACCGAGATGTCGACCGATCTCGAGCCGGCCGAAAGCATTGCGACCATGGGTGGGCAAGTTGTATGTGTCGGGCGCTCCCCGCGTCGGGCGGATACCCTCGTCCGCTGCGATCCGGATAGCGGTGTCACCGAAGTGATCCGAGTGGCGTCGTCCATCAATATTGATGACGGGTTTCTCTCCGCGCCCATCCCGCTGCGGTTTCCAACCGATGGCGGACGGGGTGCTCACGCCTTCTTCTATCCGCCACACAACACCACGGAGTATGCGCCGGACAACGAGCAACCTCCGCTGATTGTCATTGCGCACGGCGGGCCGACCGCGGCGGCGTGCGTGCAGCTCAACCTCGAAGTCCAATACTGGACAAGTCGCGGATTTGCGGTCGTCGACGTGAATTATGGTGGAAGCACTGCCTACGGTCGGGACTATCGGCAGCGATTGAACGGCCAGTGGGGTGTTGTCGACGTCAATGATTGCGTCAACGCGGCAAAGCACTTGGCCGGCGAAGGGCTCGTGGACGGTCAGCGGCTCATCATTCGTGGGCGAAGTGCGGGTGGGTACGTCACGCTCGCGGCGCTCGCTTTTCACCCCACCGTCTTCAGCGCGGGCGCCAGTTATTACGGCATCGGGGACATCGAAGCGATGGCGAGCGACACCCACAAGTTCGAATCACGTTACTTTGACACGCTAATTGGGCCCTATCCTGCGGAACGAGACGTCTTTCGAGCCCGTTCGCCGATCCACGCGGTAGACCAATTGTCGTGTCCGCTCATCCTATTTCAAGGTCTCGAAGATCGCGTCGTTCCGCCTCAACAGTCGCAGGCGATGGCCACCGCGGTCGGTGACAAAGGGCTTCCGGTGGCGCTGTTGACCTTCGAGGGTGAGCAGCACGGGTTTCGCAGGGCGGAGTCGGTGATACGCTGCCTTGAAGCCGAGCTCTTCTTTTACGGCGCGGTTTTCGGATTCACGCCAGCGGGCGAGATCGCGCCGGTGCCAATCGAGAATCTCCCCGGCTGAACGCCTGACTCCCGACGTCCTTCAACGAGTCGCGCCAACTAGTCGCGCTCGGAGCGCGCCTACGCGCGCTTTCTTGGCGGAGTCGCGCGGCCCGTTCATCGGCGTGCCTCATCGGGTGCAAACATGCGCCACCGTGCCCAGTTTGCGCGCGTCATAGTGTTCGGCGGATCGCAACATATGATGATAGTCTGGTATCAGATATCCAAAGGCGACTGACTGGAGGCCAACGTGGGTCGGACATACGCGGCGCGGGTACCGTCTCAAAGCATTACCCCACCCGAATTTTTTTACAACCGTCGCACGTTTATGTCGGCGTTTGGCTTGGGTTTGCTCGCGGCGCCGTTGAGCGTCTGCGCGGCCGGGGCGGCTCAGCGCCCGCAAGACTCCATTCTCGACATTCCGTTTCAGCGGCCCGACGTCTTCCCGGCCGAGCGCAACGAGGCTTATGCGGTGCCGACGGCCATCGCCGGTGACCCTCGCCAGGGTTTTAGACGACGCGGGCAGCGCGCGGATCTGACCCCCCGCGAAGTCGCGGGTTCCCACAACAACTTTTACGAATTCCTTGCCGGGCGCGGCGGGCCAGTCTGGCGGTTCTGCGGGGACTTTGAGGTCGAACCGTGGCAGGTCGAGATCACGGGCGAATGCAACAACCCGATGACACTCGACCTCGATGATCTCTTTGCCTTCGACCACGAGGAACGCGTCTATCACTTCCGCTGCGTCGAGCGGTGGGCCATGAACGTGCCGTGGTCTGGATTTCCGTTGCGGCGGCTTATCGAGAAGGCGGATCCCAACAACCGGGCGCGATATGTCGTGTTTCAGACCGCCCAGAACAATCGCCAAATGCCCGGTGTGACGTCGTCCCCGTGGTATCCGTGGCCGTATACCGAGGCGCTTCGGATTGATGAGGCGATGAACGAGCTGGCGATGGCGGTGACCGGGGTCTACGGCGAGCCACTTCCCCGCCAGCATGGCTCACCGATCCGAATCATTGTGCCGTGGAAATACGGGTACAAGAATCCCAAGTCTGTCGTGAAGATCGAGTTTGTTCGTGATGAGCCGAGCACGTTCTGGCAGATTCTGCCTCACGAATACGGATTTATCTCGAACGTCAATCCGAACATACCCCATCCGCGGTGGCCGCAGAGCGGCTCGTATTGGCTGGACACTGAAGAAACGTTCCGGACGCCGATCTTCAACGGGTATGACGAATACGTCGCTGGTCTGTATCCCGACGAACCACGCGAAATGCAGGACCCGCTGCGCGAGGGGCAAACCGCTCGCTAGCGGACTGGCACTTTTCCCCGGGACGGTCTAAGAGTCACCAACCGTCTCAGAGCAGGGCCCACGGGCTAGCTGCGCACTCGTGCCACCACAACGGCGCGGCGCGTGGCTCCCTCGGCCGTGACCGACCAGTCCCGGTGACTCTCGGCGGAAAGGCTCAAGCCAACTCCACCAAACGGCGATGGATGCTGTGTCGTGTCGGACTGCACCTGTGGTCGACCCTTCATGCAGAGAGGGGGGGTGTCGTAAACGGTTGACGACTAATCGGCAGGCTCAGGGGCAGATAGGGTAGTGATGCGTGCAGAGAAAGGCCTCGTGTATTCCGTGAACAATGCCACCACGGCGTTCAACTGAGCATACACGGTAGTCGATCTGCGTTTTTCACTGGACCGCCGGTGGGGCAACGCTGATTTTCGCCAGTTTTTGGGCATCGACAACCTCTTTGACGAGCGATACAACTCGTCGACGATCACCGACGCCTTCGGCGGCCATTACTATGAGCCGTCACCGGATCGGGAGATTTACGGCGGCTTCACGCTTGGGTTCGGCGTGCGGTAGACACAAACAATCTGTTACAGTTGCGCGCGGTGCGCTGCGGGAGCGCAGCAGGAAGGTCGTTCTAGAGCCGACGTGCCGCGCCACAAAGGGCCGAGACATCCGTACCGCAAGGCGCGCGGGGATCAAGCATACGAACGTATGTGATCGAGGAGTAATGCCGCGGTGCGGGATGCATCGGTGGCCGAGTGGGAGACCCGGATGACCGTCGATGTAAAACCAGCAATTGATCTTGATCGGGCCCGCGAAGTGGTCGACCGGTTTCAGAACGAGTCGACCAAGTGGCTTTACGGATTGGACGATGCCGCGCGGACGCTCTCTTGGGCGTTTTTTACACTCCTGCCATATACAGACAAACTCAGCCAGGCAAAGAAGTTACGACAGCCCCACATCATGTTCAGGGGGCCGACTGGGACCGGAAAGACTGACCTCGTCAGCGCCTGCGCGATGGCGATTGACGCCAAGTTTGAGCGCATCCAGGGGATGCCTACCTATATGCCCGAGGACATCTTGGGCTACGAGACCATCATTGAAGAGGTCGATGGGACTCGGAAAATTCATTTCAAACCTGGCAAACTCATGGCGCACATCGTCCTCATTGACGAGGACAACCGTCTGTCAGGAAAAACAAAGGCGGCGGTTCTCGAGGGAATGGAAGAGAGCTCTGCGACGCTGGCGTCTGACTATGGCAACCTCGCCGAGGGAAAGATGTTACCGCTCTTTCCGTTGTCGTGTGACTTTGCGGACGTCACTGGTCCTCGGTTCTTTATGGTGATCTGTACCGAGAACATCTTTGGCGAGGAGGAAGGCACCTTTGCCAACCCGGTGGCGCAGCTCGACCGGACGACGCTCTCGATCAATATGTTGGACCCGGAAAGCGAAGAAGACGAATACAAGATCACCGCTCGTAATGTCGTGGGCCGGAAGGTCGAGAAGCTCACCAATCTGTATGAAGTGCTCGACATTGCCCAATACATCTTCGACAACGTATCCATTTCCGAATACGGCCAGCAATACAAGGTGCGGTTGATTCGAAACACGCGTCCACATCGAGTACAGGGAAAAGCGGCGCGCACCGTCAAGGAATACATTAGGGTCGGTATCTCACCACGCGTGCACTTTCATCTCGAGGCAGTGGCCCGAACGTTTGCGTTTTTCAACGGTGACATGGTTGTCACGCCGGATCACATCAAAGCCGTGGCTGAACCGGTACTGGCCCATCGCCTGGTGCTACGAGAGGGAATGGAGTTTTCGGTCGTCAAAGAGGAGCTCCTGCAGAAGGTGATTGACGACATGGAGATTCCTCCGTGGAAGTAGAGCAGGTTTTTGCGCGATTCCGAGACATCAAGCACGGGATCAAGTCAAAGAAGAAATCAACGAGTATTCACTACGGCGAGCACAAGAGCGGATTCAGAGGCGCTGGGTATGACATCGTTGGAGTCGAACGGTGGAGATCCGGTCAGCCGCTGAAAGACATTGCGTGGAACATCAGCCTGCGTACGTTTCCCGAGAAGTTGTACAAGATCGAGCGAATGGAGCCAAAGGAGCTCCGCACGCTGCTGGTCGTCGACCTCTCGTATTCTACGCTGTTCCAATTGACCCAGGAGTCGAGCAAGGCGCTGTTACTCCTCGATCTGATTGGGAATATCGGTCTGACTCGTGCCAAGGTCCGGGACCCGGTGGGCATGCTGGCCTTCTCAGATCAGATCGAGATGTTTATCAAGCCCAAACTTGGGACCTCGCAGGTTTTTCACCTGGCGCATCTGATCTTCGAGAAACTCAACCTACAGCGCCAGTTTCCAACCCGTCGAAGGGCGGACTTCTCCGTGCCCTTCCGGTTCATGGCCAGCCGGCTCAAGATGCGGCACTCCATTATCGTGTTGTCAGACTTCGTCGACATGATAAATGACCCGGATTCGATCGACGTTCCACTGCTGCGGATGCTGTCATCTAAGCACGATATGATGTTTTTTGGGTTAGACGACCCCGATGAGTTCAAGTTCCGAAGTCGTCTCGGCTATGTCCGGACCTCGGACATGGAAACTGGAAAGCAAACGGTGGTTTCGGCGCGAAAGGCGAGCGCCATCCGGAAGAACATCGAAGACTCTCGGGCGTCGTTGCAGCACAAATTGAAAAATAAGTGCGGGATCGATTCGGTCGTGCTCACGCCAGAGAATCATACCGAGGCGCTGCCGAAATTCTTGATCGCCCGGACGTCCAGGTAGCGTAGGCAACACCAGGAGACGAAGAGACCGACATGACCGGAGACGGAAAGTTCAAACGGGTAGCGGTACTGGTGAGCGTCACGGCCCTCTGGCTGGCCCCGATGGCCGGAGCACAGGCCCCGGCGCCGGGGCAAACTGGCGAGCCAAACGACCCTGGCGTAGATTCGTCGGACGTGGGCGTCTCGCCCGTCCGTATCGAGACGCTCGAGTTGGAACCGACGGTCGCTAAGACCGGCGACACCATCTATCAAACCTATCGCGTACGTTTCCCAGATCTCATCAGCGAGGGTCGAGAAATCATCATCCTCGAAGACCGGATGACCCCGGAGAATCTGCCGGTTTATCCGTTTGAAGGGGTCTCGCTCGACATTCAGAAGCGTCAGGTCGAAGACCAGCACGTATGGGACTTTGAATACGGATTGCGACTGATCGCTCCCGAAAAAGCCCTGTATGTGGTGCCGGGCTTTAGCTTTTACTACTTGGTCCGGGATCTCGGTGAGGACATTGAGGACGCAGAGGTACAGCAGGTCGACGGCGGGGGCAACCTGGTGCGCTATGTCACCACGATCACCGACGTGCCGGTCCTCGACATCCGCGACACTATCGAGCTGGGCTCTTTTCAGGGCCGCGCGACATTGTTTAGTACGCTGGCGTGGGGGGTGGCTCCGTTGCCGTTGCTGGTGTGGTTCGGCTCGCTGATTCGTCATGCCAGACGACCCCGGATGGTGACCGAAGAGCAAAAAGAGGACGCTGATGAGTTGGCGCGGATCGAGGCCGAAATCCCGGTGCCTCCCTCTATTTGGGAATCTCGTCGCACACTCTCGGCTCGGTTGGCGGCGTTGAGCGGTTTGCCGAGGGCTACTCCAGACAAGCCTCAGGACACACTCACGCTGAGTAAGCTCGGAACACTTCAGCGGGATATGATCATCGGGACACGCGAGTATTTGCGGGCCGAGTTGCCGGAACTGGTCTCTGGTGACACTCCGAAGGATATGCTGGCGCACGTGGAAAGTATGAAAGATGGCTCTCGCAGGCGGTCGCTCCAGCAGTTGGCGACCCGGCTTGTCACGTATCATCGCGCGCTCGAACGTGGTCAGGTGGCACCGGTACCGGACCCGGCGAAGGAATCCAAGGAGCTGAGCAACGCGTTGAGCCAACTCCGGCCACACAATCGCTTGTTGAACGGAATCAAGGGAGCCTTCGGCGTCGAATAGGGGGATTGTCTGTGCTGATGACCTGGACAGAGATCGTCAACTTCGTCAGTGGGGCGCTCAGCGACCTGCTTGAGACGGAGTATGCGCAGGTTCGCTACGGCGATGTGCCAATGGCGGTGTGGCTCGCCCTGGTCGTAGGCCTGGCGCTCTTCGCAACCTTGGCTCGTCTGTTGTTGAGTCAACGGCGGAATAGCCGGTTTCATTCCGGTCACAACATCGAGGCGGCGCATCAGAAGCGTGTCTGGGTCAAGGCGCTTCATACCGCGCCAAAGCTACTGATTGCGGCGGCCGTCGCCTTGGTGGTCGTGGCCGCGGCCGACCCGTTCTTGACCGCCACTGAAGAAGTCAGCGGTTATGTCGAGTCACGCGTGCGGGTCGATCTCGTGGATACCTCAGGGTCCATGGCCTGGGAGTTCCCGGATACCGGGAAGTCAAAGGCCGAGGTCGCGCGCGACGCTCATCTACGCTTTCTTGAAATGCGGGCGGGCAAGAACGACCGTGTGTCGTTGTGGCTGTTCTCCACCTATCCCTATATGGTGGATGACTTTGTGCTCGACGACGAGCTCTACTACTTTCAGGTCTGGGATGCGCCGTATGTGACGACCCAGCGGCTCGACAAAGCCATGGTCGTGCCGCGTGACAAAGTGCGGATTATTCCGGCGGAAGGCGACACGAATATTGTTCGTCCGCTGCAGTCGATCGTGAAGGCGTTTGACCAGGACGAGGCGGCGATGGGTGGCAACGAGAATGTCAATCGTGCCGTGCTCATCATCACCGATGCGGCTGTTGACGAATTTCCAGACGCGGAGTTCGCCGAGCTCAACCGGCGCAACGTCGTTCCGTACATCATTTACATAAATACGAGCGACGTTCGCACGGCCATGCTTGGGCAACCATCGACTCCTCGTCTCATCGAGATGATTCGGGAGTATGGTGGCGACTACTTCGACGTGACCGACGAAGACAGCCTGACACAGGCCTATGAGGCGATCGATGAGCGGGAAGCGGTGCGGGTCGAACTAAAACACCGTGCGCTCAAGGTCCCGATCTATTCACGATTTTTGTTTCTGGCGATGGCAGTGCTAGTGGTGGCGATCCCGGTAGGGTTCGCATCCGAGTTGCTCTGGGGAACTACTCCGTAGGAAATACTAAATGAGAGTTACAGACCTTATCGACCGCGAGAGTTCGTTCAAGTATCTGATCGGCTTTGTCCTGGCCGTGCTCTTCTTACTCGTGGTGGCGACGCCATCGCGGAGTTTGGCCGGTTTCTACGGTCAGCTCGACCGTCTTAGCGACAGCGTGCGACGGGGCGACTTCAGTCAGGCCGAGACTGACCTGTCGGAAGTCACTGGCTTTTACGAATCGAGTCGGGCCTGGGGATTCCAATGGGTCGCCGATGGCTATTTGTTCCGTGACGCGTTTCTCCAGCAGGGTTCGTACAACTATCTGACTGGGAACTACGAGGCGGTGGTAAGAGACCTCGCCGACGAGGTGGACGACGCGCGGGCGTCGTTTCTTCTCGGTACCGCCAAGTTCCAGCTCGCTCGTCAGCGCTATCGAGCGATCCCGGATGATGCCCGTGACGGTGAGGCGCGCCGGCAGGCAATCATCCAGGAAGTATTGGAACAAGTGAATGCCGATTTCGAGCGCGCCCTCCGAAGCGACCAGGAAGCGCGCTTCAGTTACAAATGGAACTACGACCTTACCAGTGATCCGGTGGCCACCCGTCGAGCCCTAGAGGCACCACGTGAGGCAGAGCCCCCCGAACTGGAGCAGATGAAGGGTGAGGGTACCCCCGTCCGCCGCCGTCGCGGCTAGTGTCGCTGGCGAGGCGGCCATCTGACTGCGTTGCTCTTCGGTCACAGATGACTTATCTGCTCCCTCGTCGCGCCCTGTCAGCTGGTCGCCTCGCCAGCGACACCGGGCGTGTGACGCATTCGGCAGAAACGACCGGTCTGCGCGCCCATCGCGCCCTGTTAGATCTGGACACACGCGTTTAAGTTATGAACTTGTTGCTTTCCGCGTTCGGCGATTCGGTTGAGTTTGCCAATCCGGAGTACCTGATGGTGCTGCCGATCGCGGCGCTCATATTGCTCTTTGGCTGTGTCGTCTTTGGTCTGAGACTGGCTCTGCGCCCGGCGTGGACCCATGGTTCCAGGTATCCCTTCTTTGGGCACATCAAGTTCTGGTTTTTGCTGGTCCTGACGCTTTCTCTTGTCTCGATGGCTGCCGCCCGACCGTTCTGGGTGTATGGCGCCTCGAGTTTTAAACGGGGAGACGTCGACGTCGCCGTGGCGATCGACGGTTCGGCGTCGATGTGGGTCAAAGACCTTGGCACGATGTCTCGGCTCGACGTCGCGATACGCGAGGTGATGAACCTCTACACGCAGGAGATCTTGACACCCGGCGACCGGGTTGCACTGTTTGTCTTTGGGACGACGGCCGTGCGGAAGGCGCACTTGTCGTCAGACGCGGAGCGATTTATCGATCAAGTGGGTCGCGTCTCGCCGCCCTCCACTTTGACCGGCGACGCGTTTCCCTGGGACAGCGATATCGCGTCGGCATTCGAGCACATTTTTTCGTCGATCGACAACCAGGACCGGTTCGAGTCGGGTGAAGAGAATTGGACCCCCGATCGTCGGACCGATCGGCTGGTCATCTTGTTTACCGATGGTGACTTTGCCGAGGACCCGGAGCAGGTGTCTCGGCTCGACCAAGCCCTCAGCGAATTTCAACGTCGCGGTCTGACGGTCTATCCGGTGGGAGTGGGCTCGCCGATAGCCACCGATCTCGACCGGGTGCTCGAAGATTATGTCCAGGGCATCGACTACGATGCGACGTTGGTGACCGACCTCGAGGGCATCCGCACCCAGTTGACCACGGCCGGTTTTTCCATGCTCGAGCAGCGAACGAGCGGTCGTTCGTTTGTGGTCGACAGTCCTGGTATTTCCGCCTCGCCGTTCCTGCGAGCCGCCATCGACAGCCACCGCAGTATCTCGTTTCAGCTGGTGCCGTCCGATGACCGCCAAGAGGTATGGCAGTGGGTGCTCGCCGCCGCGGTGCTGGTGTTCATCGTCGCGGTGATCTTCTACTAGACTAGCGGCCGCGCGTCGTGCAGGGAGGGAGCTCTCCGGCCGTGGCGAGTCCTTCGATGGTGGTGGCCTCGCCGTCCGCCTCCTCTGAACGCGCGGAGCGTGCTGTTAGCCTCCACGATCACGATACGTGTGCCTCGCCGCGCCTAGACAGCACACCATGCCTCGAGCCTTACGACTCGAACTTTGGCAACGTTGGGCTAGTCCCCTGTAATCGTAATAACTTGCATAAGTCCCGGAGCGCGGCGCGCGGCTGACAAGGCACGACGAGGGAGCAAATTGGGTTCTGTTGCAAGCTTCGGGATCACGCGCGAGAATCCGTTGCGTGGACCTCGTTACGTGGCCACTCCGAACACCTTGTGGATCGGCTGCGTCTGCCCGACCACGTCGCCCTTCGCCATCCACCGCGCCTGTCCCGTGCGGAGCGCATGCATCATCTCGATACCGCGGACGGTCCGGCCACGCCGTGGTGAATCGCTTAAACCCCAGCATCGGCCGGATGCGGCGTTTGATGAATCGATGGTCCTGCTCGATGATGTTGTTCAGATACGTGCATTGGCGAAGATTCGAACGCGGTCGGACGAGTCCCTCGTGTCGGACGGCCTCGACGCGACCGAGTAGGCGGGGTTCTTGTCCACGGTCACCACGCGAGGGGGCGTCGTGGTGCGTTCCTTGCGCCCCCAGAGCGGAGTCAAGGTCCAGGGTACGCCAGCAGACCCCGATTGACGTTGCTGAGCGTCGTGAGCAGCTCGGGGTCTAGAGCTGGACTTCTGGCACGTTGCCGTCCATGTGGAGCTCGGCGTCGGTGGCTCCGCGGATCTCATCCACCGATACTCCGGGCGCCCGTTCTACCAGATGCAGACCATCGTCTCTGACCCGCATGACCGCCAGTGAGCTGACGATGGTGTCGACGACCGCTTTGCCCGTCAACGGCAACGTGCATGTCTGGAGAATTTTCGCGTCGCCCTTTTTTGAGAGGTGGTCCATCACGATGCACACCCGCTTGGCGCCGCTGACCAGATCCATCGCCCCACCAGGGCCTTTGACCATAGAGCCCGGGATCATCCAGTTGGCGAGGTCACCGTTTTGGGATACTTGCATGGCGCCCAGGATCGCCAGGTCGATATGTCCACCGCGGATCATGGCAAAGCCTTGGGCGCTACTAAAGAAACTCGCGCCCGCTACCGCGGTGACAGTCTCCTTCCCCGCATTGATGAGGTCGGCGTCAACCTCGGCCTCGGTAGGATACGGACCTATGCCGAGAAGACCGTTCTCGCTCTGAAGCATGACCTGAATTCCGGTCGGAATGTAGTTGGCGCAGAGCGTCGGTATCCCGATTCCAAGATTGACATAGAACCCGTCTTGCATCTCCGCCGCGGCCCGCTGGGCCATTTGCTCACGCGTTAGGGACACTAGGCTCTCCCTTCGTTCCGGGTCTTGAGTCGCTCGATGACCTTGTGGGGGTTCTCGCCCACGACGACTCGGTCGACATAGATACCTGGGGTGTGGACCCCGTGCGGGTCGAGCGAACCGGTCGGGACGATCTCTTCGACCTCGGCCACGGTGACGGTGCCAGCTTCGGCCATCGGTGGATTGAAGTTTCGGGCCGTCATGCGATACACCAGATTTCCTTCGGCGTCTGACTTCCAGGCCTTGACGAGCGAGACGTCCGCGGTGAGCCCCGTTTCGAGCACGTGCCAGCGGCCGTTGAATTCGCGGGCTTCCTTTCCCTCGGCCAGCGGCGTGCCATATCCGGTCGGGGTATAGAAGCCGCCGATGCCAGCCCCTCCCGCTCGGATGCGCTCGGCCATGGTGCCCTGAGGATTGAGCTCGACCTCCAGGAGCCCATCGAGATACTGCCGCTCGAACAGTTTGTTCTCGCCCACGTAACTGGCAATCATCTTTGTGATCTGACGGGTCTCGAGCAACAGCCCCAGCCCGTCGCCGTCGACACCGGCGTTGTTACTGATACAGGTGATGTCTTTGACACCTGACTCGCGCAAAGACTTGACGAGATTTTGCGGGACGCCGCAGAGGCCAAAACCCCCGACCATCAGCGTCATCCCGTCGTGGAGCAACCCATCGAGGGCATCGACCGAACTCTGGAAGACCTTGTTCATATGCTCGTGATCCTATTTTTTCATCGGTCCGTCTGGGATTCCCGCGCCCTGGCGGATGAAGCGCGCGAGGTTCGACATGTCCTCATCACCATAGCCCTGGGCGATAAGACCATCTTCGATTGTGGCCACGAGCGATGCGACCGGCACGGGGACCTGGAATTCACGCGCGGTTTCGAGGGCGATCCCCAGGTCCTTCCGATGCAGTCGCAGACGGAACCCCAAGGGGTAGTCGTCGTTGAGCATCTTGTCGGAGCGATTGTTGAGTATCCACGAACCGGCAACGCCACCGCCGATGGCATCGACGACCTTTTCGGGGTCAGCGCCTGCCCGGTAGGCCAGCGTGAGTGCTTCACCGAGTGCCATGAATGTGCCGCTGATGACCACCTGGTTTGCGACCTTGGCGATCTGGCCGCATCCCACTGGTCCGATCCGCGTGACCTTGCTCCCGATGACCTGTAGGACCGGGCTGGCGCGTTCGAAGTCCACCTCTGAACCTCCGCACATGATCGTGAGTGTCCCGTGAATCGCTCCTTCGGAACCGCCCGACACGGGCGCATCGACGTATCCGATGCCCTTTGCTCGGAATTGCTCAGCGATGAGACGCGTGGCCTTGGGCGCGATCGACGAGCAATCGATGATCAGTCCGCCCTCGGCGAGGCCTTGTATCGCGCCGATCTCTGAGTCGAGCAGGACCCGCTCGACGTCGGGCGTATCCGATACGCACGAGAGCACGATCTCGGTGCCTTTTGCCGCATCCGCGGGGGTGTCGGCACGAGTAGCACCCAGCGACTCGAGCGGCTCCTCCCGGCTCCGGGTTCGGTTGTGCACCGTCACTTCAAAGCCGGCTTTAATCAAGTTTTCGGCCATGGGTGCACCCATGGTTCCCATTCCCAGAACCGCAATTCTCATGACGTCCTCCTTCAATCTATCGAGGCTCTCGCCCCACACTGTCGCCGCGCACCGGGGACTCCGATTGCCTCGTTCCGTGGCGGCGGGGCACGGCGGGCGTGTTGTCTTCCACAAAGGCGTGCACAATTCCTCGTCCAGACTGGGGGCGATTGGTGACCAACGCCATGAGCTTTTTCCAATACCGGAACGAGGGGCTATACACGGTTTCGACGCGCGAGAAGCCCGCCGCGCGGGTGATCTGCCGGAGTGCCTCGAGGGTCGGCATGGCGCACATTTCTCTTGGCGCTTCGACGGCGTGCTCATCCCCCGGAAAAAACGGCACCAACGGATACTTCTCATGCATAAACGGCAGCAGCACGTGCGTTTCGCAAATGAGGAGCTGCCGTGTCACCGCGCGTATGCGTTCTAGCGCGGCCAGCGGATTGCGGAGATGGTAGAACACACCAAGCATCAGAACGACATCGAATTGCCCGATCTCTTGCGGGTCGAGGTCGTGGATGTCCTGGCGTCGATGCTCGACGTGAGAACCCAACCGTCTGTGGGCGGAAAGGAACTCCTCCATGCCAAACCTGTTCCATGCGTAGTTGTCGACGGCCAGGACCCGGCGCGCACCTCGTCGCTCGCATTCGAACGAAAAGTAGCCGTGCCACGCGCCCAGGTCCAGAATGCTCAAGCCGGTCAGGTCCTCCGGGATCTGGAGCAACTGAAGCCGGCGAGAAAAGCGCCGTCTGATGAGCCCTTCTTTCGACAGCGCGGCAGCGCCTGTCTCTGGGGCCGTGATGACCTCGTGAGGGCGGACCGTCATGCGGGCTGTTTCAAGACGCGTCTGCGGCTGGATTGGAGTCCGACGCCGTGTATCGCGACTTCATGAAGGCGACCCCGGGTTCAAGCACCCTCCGCCACGCCTCACCGGGGAGCTCGTCGTATTTCGGATCGAATGCCTTGACCGTGCTTAACAGAGCCTCCATCCAGTCGTCATACAGCTCCGGCCGCACGTCGAGGTCGCGCTGGCTGTGACGCGTCGCCAACACGCGCAGCAATACATCGGGCTGACCGGTTGGGTAGAACTTGGCCACATGCACGATCGACAAGGCCAGCATTCGCTTGAGCGAGTCGAAGTTTGCGCGATTGAAGCGACCCGCGATCGCGGACGACGACGCCAAGAAATTGTCATAGAAGGCGTCGACAAAGGTGACCCCCTCCATGGTGTGCTGGGTGGCGCGCCAGTAGCTCAGATGAAAGACCTTCTCGTAGTCGGGTGTCTCTGTCATGCCAGGGTCTCGTCGTGCGAGCCTGGCTCGGGCAGCCAGTGCTCGGTAATTGTCGTGAGTCGCGGGTCAGACAGTGGGAGGACGGGAAACGTTACGAGGAAGGTGGTGTAGCACAGACCGAACAGTCCGAGAGTACCGGCGGCAACCATGATCTCAAATATACCAAGCGGCAGCCCCTCGCCGTGCCAAAGAGACGGCGACACCAGGAGAAATCTTTCGAGCCACATCCCTGTCAATACGACTACGGCGATTCGCGTTAATCCTCCCGGTTGCGTCTTGACGGAGCGGCTCAGAAGGACCGTGAACGGTAACGCGAATGCGAGGACTACGACCGTCCATGTCACGGGCGCCCACATACCGTGCATTCGGTGGTAGACAAAGGTCGTCTCCTCCGGGAGGTCGCCATACCAAATCACCAGGTATTGAGACCAGACCATATACGCCCACAGAATCGAGAACCCAAACAGAAGTTTGCCGATGTCGTGCATCTGCTGCGGGCCGATATAGTCCTGGAGTCCGAGTCGGTCTTTTGCCCAGACACCCACGACGGTGACAAAAGCGACTCCGATGAACACGTTGCCGACGAAGTAGTAGGCCCCCATCAACGTCGAGAACCAGTGCGGTTCCAAGGCCATGACCAGGTCGAATGCCACCAACGTGAACACCCACCCGTAGGCGATGAGCAGGACCGGCGCCAGGCGGGTCTGCGCCTCCTGACTCCTCGACCGTTCCTTGACGCTGCCCTTCCAGCCGGCGATCAGCCATCGAGTCACTCTGGAAGCTGGTTGCTCACCGGCCTCGACGAGCATCCCGATATCGGGTCGGAGGGAGCGATAGACAAACAGCACACTGAGGAGGGAGAGTAATCCGAACGATACGAGCTGTCTGGTGACAAAGAACGTCACGTTCAACCAAGGGGTTTTTTCCGGAATCGGCTCGTGGACCCACGGTGCCCAGGTGGCTGTACCTGAAAGAAGGACAATGAGCAGAAGGGCCGCCACGGGGAGAAACGCGACGGTGGCTTCCGAGAGGCGCTTTAACGGACGGCCCCATCTCGCCGACGTGACCTGGAGGAGCGCAGACAATACGACGCCGGCTTGGGCCAGACCGGCGAAGAACAAGAAGTTGACGAGAAGCGACTGCCATGCTCGCATGCTGTCGCCGTAAAGAACCTGGTCGGCGAATGCGGTCGTGCCGACCACCGCCAGGGTCAAGAACAGCCAGCGTGCGAAGAGTAATCGTCTCCGGCCGAATATGGGTGGCCCTGAGACTGGTGGAGTCGTCATTCTTCGGGTTCAGGATTCGGGTTGAGCGTGCGAAGATGGTGCACGACGGCCCAACGCTCGTTCACACTCAACGAGGCGGCGAATGGCGGCATATTGAACCCCCCTTCGCGCACGATGCTATACAACCAACCGTCTGCATAGCCCTGTACGTTGGCGGCGGTGAGGTCCGGCATCCGTCGGAAGTGTTCCGCCACGGCCCCGTCGCCCAGCGCGTCGACGCCGTGGCATGGAGCACAGTAGATACCATAGAGTTCGGCCCCCTGGGCCAGAATGGTGCGCGACGCTGGCAGGGGATTGTGTAGCTTGTCTCGGGAGTCGATCCGGTTCATGGCTTGCTGCCCGTCAATGGCGAGCACATTCTCCGGTGGGGTCATGGGGCGTAGCTGAGGGAGTATCACCGGCCCCACCCACATATCGCGAATCCAGGGGAAAGCCGAGACACTTCCGCCGGCAAGGAGGAGGGCGAGCAGGGTGCCTCCGACCCTACGCATGGTCGCTGACCTCTTCACATCCTGCCGCGAGGAGATGGGCCCGCACTGCGTCGACACGGGCTGCGTCGCATGTCACGAGCACCCCAAATTTGTCATTGGTAAAACGTGGGTCAGAGACTCGCTTTCTGAACGGGTTGGGAAGACGTGCCAGACCGAGAAACCCCAGTAAGCCAAAAGTCGCCCCAAACAGAATCGTCAGCTCGAACGCGATCACCACGAACGGCGGAATCGACAAAAGTGGTTTGCCGCCGGTGATCAGGGGCCAGTCGAGCACCGTATAGATGGGTAAGGCGAAACCGACGATACAGCCAAAGAGCCCGCCGATCAGCGTAAACGTCCTGACCGGGCTCACCTGGATATCGAGTGCCTGGTCGATGGCATGGCTGGGAGTGGGACTATAGACATCAACTCTGCCCAGCGCGTCGTGCTGAATCGCGATGATTGCCGCTGCGGCTTTCGAGCCGTCGTCGAATACTCCGAGTAGCGCCATGCCTTAGACCGGCTCCGGCCACGCCGTGGCCGGAGCCTCCTCCGCGGGTTGCTCGGTCGATTCCTTCATCTCCGTGATCGAGACGGCGGGGAAATTGCGGACAAACAAGAGGAACAACAGAAAAAACAATGCGAAGCTGGCGGCCGTGATGCCGCCTTCCACCCAGGTCGGTGAGTAGACCCCGTCCGTCCAGTTCGCCGGGTCGTAGTCGTGACTCAGCGAGCTCACGATGATGACAAAGCGCTCGAGCCACATGCCAATGTTCACGAAAATCGAGATCACGAATAAAGCCACCAGATTGGTCCGCAGGTGTTTGAAGAAGAGCAGCATCGGGATGACGGCATTGCAGATGAGCATTGTCCACGCAAAGACTGCGTATTGTCCGAACATGCGGTCGAGGAACGTGCCCTGCTCGAACTGGCTGTTGCTATACCACGCGATGAAGTATTCCGTCAGATAGGCGTACCCGACAATCAGAGAGGTCACAATCAACAATTTTGCCAGGTTCTCAAAGTGCCAGATGCGGATGTACTCCTCCAGCCCGAGCCATCTCCGTAGTGGGATGAGGATGGTGATCACCATCGCCAGCCCCGAGAGGATCGCGCCGGCCACAAAGTAGGGGGCGAAGATCGTGCTGTGCCAGCCGGGGAGGATCGCCATGGCGAAATCCCACGACACGACGCTGTGGACGGAGACGACCAGCGGTGTCGCGAGCGCCGCAAAGAAGCCATACAGACTGTTGTAGTGACGCCACTGACGGTTGCTGCCCTGCCAGCCCAATGCCAGGATCCGATAGATCGGTCGCCGCCAGTCTTTGACGTGGTCGCGGGCGGCTGCAATGTCTGGGATGAGACCGATGAAGAGGAACATCAGGCTCACGGTGAGATACGTCGAAATCGCAACCAGGTCCCAGATGAGCGGTGACCGGAAGTTCACCCAGAGCTGTCGCTCGTTCGGATATGGAATCAGCCAGTAGAAGAACCACGGGCGTCCGATGTGGATGATCGGAAAGAGCCCTGCGGTCATCACGGCAAAGACGGTCATGGTCTCCGCGGCGCGTGCCACGGCCGTTCGCCAGGTCGCTCGAAACAGAAACAGTACGGCAGAGATCAACGTCCCTGAATGCGCGATACCAACCCAGAACACAAAGTTTGTGATGTAGATGCCCCACGCGACCGGGTGCTCGTAGCCAGCGACGCCCATGCCACGTTGCACTTGAGTCCAGAAGCAGAAGACACCAAAAAGCACGACGGCCGTGAGTGCTGTGAGCAGACCCCAGTACGCCCTACCGGGCATACGCAGTGTGCGCAGGATGTCAGCGTTGATCTGGCTGTAGCTCATCGGCGGTTCGGTCTGGGACGAGCCACTAAGTCCGTGTCACCTTTTTCAAATACGTGACGGCCGGTCGAGTGTTGAGCGAATGAAACACGCGGTATGAACGCGCGTCTTTGGATAGCTTCGAGACGCGACTCTCTGGGTCGTTGAGATCGCCAAAGACGATGGCGTGCGTTGGGCAGGTCTGCGCGCAGGCCGGCGTCACGTCGCCGTCCTGGACCGGTCGACCCTCGTCTTGAGCGGTGTCTTTGGCTCCCTGAATCCGTTGCACACAAAATGTGCACTTCTCCATGACGCCGGCCATCCGGCCGGTGACATCCGGATTGAGCTGCAGGTTGAGAGGCTCGGGGAACTGCTGGTCGGACCAGTTGAATCGACGCACCTTATATGGACAGTTGTTGGCGCAATAGCGGGTGCCCACGCACCGGTTGTAGACCTGGGCGTTGAGACCTTCGTCCGTGTGGTAAGTGGCAAATACCGGGCACACCGTCTCACACGGAGCGTGGTCACAGTGCTGACACATCATCGGGAGGAACCGGTTGTCGACGCCAGCGTCCCCTTGGCTGGTCGGCTCGACAAAGCGCTCGATCCGCATCCATGACATCGTGCGTCCGCGTCGCATCGCGTCGGCGCCCATGACGGGCACGTTATTTTCGGCGTAGCACGCCGCGACGCACGCGTTGCAGCCATTGCACGAGTCAAGGTCCACCGTCATGCCCCAGCGGTGAACCGGGTGCTCGTGGTCTTCGTGGAGGCTGAGATGAAGGGGCTCGGGATGCACGTTGCCCGCCGCCAAATCGGCGAGCGACACCGACTGCGCTACACCGCGGTCATCCTGGTCAAACGTATGCTGGAGCTGGGCGACGGGGCGCAAGACGTCAAGCGGTGTCGCGTCAACCCGCGTGCCCAACCATCGCCGCCCGCCGGACGCCGTTTCGGGGGTCGGATCCAGAAGCACGTTGGCATTGACACCGTGGTTTGCGAATCGCCCGTAGTCCGTGTGGCCCTGTCCGAGAGGAATCGCGAGGACCCCGTCCCGAATGTGAGGGTTGGTGAGCAGTGTGACATCGAGGGTCCCGTGGTCAGACTCCAGCTGAATCAGCTGACCGTCCTTTGCACCCAGCGAACGCACGGTCGCCGGGGAGACCTCGACCCAGCTGCCCCACGTCGTTTTCAGCAGCGGGTCGGGAATCTCCTGCAGCCAGGAGCGGTTCGCGCCGCGTCCGTCGTAGAAGTGCAGCGACGGATACACCATGAGCGCGAACGCCCGCTCCGATTCCGTCTCACGCAGACCGAGGCCACCGGCGAAGAGTTCTGGATTGAGCCGGACGACCCGCGGCTCAATCGTGTGAAACGTGCCGCCGTGTCGTTGTGCGGCTGCCCAAAAGTCGTCGAAGTCTGGTGACACCGCGGTTGCGGTGTCGCTTCCGTCGGCGCCGGGTTCGATGTCTGCTTCAGCGACCGGCAGTGAGGGCTGAAGGTCCTTCCACGTATCCTGCAGCGAGTCAAGAAAATCGCCGCGACGGGGAAACGCCCCCGCGACATCATCGCCAAGACTGCGACCGGATTCCAGTAAAAGGTCGCCAAAGTGCTTCGTATCGAACAGCGGACGCATGGCTGGCTGCATCAGCCCACGAATGCCGGCCACCGGCTCGGCATCACCCCAACTCTCGAGCGGCGTAGGTGTGGGCAGCACGAGGTCGCTTCGCACCGACGTCTCGTCGCGATGACAGGACATGGCCACGACGAAATCAACAGCGTCGAGGGCGCCGCCGAAATCGAGAGCGCCTGGCAACGTATGGACGAGATTGACGTCGTGCACGATGACCACGTCGATCTCTCCGTCACGCATGGCCTCCGTCAGCGCCGTGAGGTCTCGGTAGCTGCTGGCACGCGCCCAGGCGCTGTCAGGTCCAAAACGCACTGTCCGGCCGATGTTGCCGGCCACGCAGTTGAGCAGGTTGATCGCCACCTGGCTTGTTGTCGCGTTTTCGCCGCTGGCGGCCACACCGCCTCCGACGGCGAGAGTCCGACCGGGGCCGGCGGCCGGGTTGGAAAATGCACGGGCCAGCTCTCGGATCCGGTCGGCAGTGACACCAGTGCGGACGGCAATACCGTCGACCGAGTAGTCGCCCACCAGCTCGCTGAGCCGACCGATGTCGGCCGCACTCAGGTCAGCTGCCTGCACGCGTCCTTCCGCGATGATCACGTTGATCATTGCGGCCGCGACGAGACCCTCGGACCCTGGCTCGATCTGGACCCACTCGTCGGCGTTCGCGGCGGTCAGTGACATACGAGGTTCGAGCTGGACAAACCGTGCTTTTTCGCCATCGCGAGGACGACGTGCGTCGGCGTGATCGCGGGTATGACCGACGGTGGAGAGCCACGTCTCTTGAAAATCTGCTCCAAACGACACGACAAGACCTGGCGTCTTGAAGTCGTAGCTCGGAATGGTGTTCTCCCCAAACGCACGCTTGTTTGCCTCGCGGATCGCTTCATAGGCAAACGGCTCGTATCGAAACCTGCGCGCTCCGACAGCCTCGGCCCACGTGTCAACCAGGGCGTCCAGCGTACCCGTGAGAAGAGGAGTCACTATGGCCACCCGCCCTGGTTGCCCGGTGTCGATGGCGGCTCTCAGTTGTGTGACCAACTGAGCCTGGGACGACTCCCAGTCCGTCTCGTCGAGCACACTTTGACCCGTCGCCTCGTGTGTCACCCGTCGCATGAGGGGACCGGTGAATCGGTCGGGGCTATACAACCCCTGTAGTGCGGATTGCCCACGCACGCACAGGTTGCCGTGGTTGATGGGATGGGTGGGGTTTCCCTCAACCTTTACCGCACGTCCCTCGCGGGTCTTCACGAGTGTCCCGCAACCAGCCGGGCACTCGCCGCACACACTGGCATACCAGGTGGCGACACCGGGGATCGAATCCTCCGGCGGAATGACATACGGGATGATCCGCTCCGGTTCCACCGGTGAGCACGCCGCGACGGCGGCCGCGGGGGCGGCGCTGCCGAGCACCCTCAAGAAGGTGCGTCGCCCGACTGTTTCGGTCAAACCGTCGTCGTGACGGTTGTCGTGCATCACTGGGTGTGTGTCCTGTTCCCGGCGTACTTCGGGTTCGTCATGATTCGGCTATGTGAACACTCTTGTTGCGAATGACCATAATGTTGCAAATGACCATGGGCTGTCGGCTCAGTAGTGGCAGGTCAGACAGTCGATCGAGACTTCGCGCTCTTTGTGGCACGTCACGCACCATCCCATGCTGAGAGATTCAACCTGCAGAGCTATTTCCATCTGCGCCACGTCGCCGTGACACTCAGCGCAGGCCAGCCCGCCCCGGACGTGACGCTTGTGAGAGAAGCGAGCGTAGTCGGGAAGATCGTGCACCCGGACCCACGGTATGGGCTCTTTGTTTTCCCAGAAGGCGCGTAACTTCTGGATTTCCGGTCGCTCACTGAGCACCTGGGCATGGCAACCGACACACGTTTCGACCGACGGAATCCCTGCCACGGGGCTACGCCGCGCGTAGACATGACAGAACTGGCAATCCAGCCCGACTTCGGTCACATGGTGCCGGTGACTGAATGCGATGGGCTGAGCAGAGGGAGCGAGAGACGCGGTCGTGTCGTCTAGCTCCTCGATACCGGGTGATTGGGGGTCTTGGCCACTTCCCCAGAGCGCCGACGCGGTTGCGGCGACCAAGAGCGCGCCCGAGAGGCCACAAGTTGTCCAGAACGGAGCTCTGCCCGTGATAAGACAAACCATCCTTTTTTGAGAAAGCTGCGCGGATCACACGTCGTCCGCAGCCTGAGGGAAAAATTGAAGACGGCTAGTGGACTGTGCGATTGGCACGGCCAGTTTCGATCAAACAGTATATCACCCGTCCTCGCGGTGATTGACGGACGGTGACAGCAGTAAGGGGGGTTTTCCGGCGCGGCTACGGATCCACGCGATAACCCCGGCCACTTGTGGTTGTCGTATTAGTCGGAGTTCGAGCCGCCGCTTCCCCGGAAACTCCAACAGCGAGAGTGCAACGAGCAGCGTGATGACGCCCTGACCGGGGAGGACCATCATTGCCAGGCCGGCAACGAGGAGAACTACACCCACGAGATTCTTGAAAACTCGGGTGAGGACGCGCGCCGCCGGGTGGCGGCCAAACCATCCTTCGGACGTTGGGCGGGCGCGTATGAAGTAGTCAGCCGGAATTCTCGCCAGGAGTACCGGCATGACCAGCAGGCTGCCCACAAAAACCACCCCCGACAAGCCAGCTGACCAGGCGAGCGTGCTCTGGTTTACTCGTGCCCACGCCGACACCGCCTGGAGCCAGGCACTGACGCTCAACATTCGTCTCTATTGTACGTTGGTGCCACCCGGGATTAGGTAACGAATCCCTGACCCGGGAAACAGCGGCCCACCCACCAGCTCGCGCACGTCCCGTGAGATAATCCTCCATATGAAAACGACCCACAGATTGCGCGGTTTCCGACCGTTAGCCACGGTCGTTTCGCTGTGTGCGCTCGCGCTGGTCATCCTTGGCGTCACTCTGGACGGCGCAGTTCGGCCGACAAAGTTCAATTATCAGATCGCGACGCTCGACAACGGCCTCACCGTCGTTCTCTCCGAAGACCACTCCACGCCCATTGCACATATCGAGCTGTGGTATCAGGTCGGGTCAAAGAACGAGCGAGCCGGTCGCACCGGATTCGCGCATCTTTTTGAGCATCTCATGTTCAAGGGTTCAAAGAATGTGCAATCCGACCAGCACTTGTCGTTCATCTCTCGAGTCGGTGGAGATGGCAACGCGTATACCACCGAGGATGCGACGGTGTTTCTCCAGACCGTTCCCTCGCAGTATCTGCCGCTGGTGTTCTGGCTCGAAGCCGACCGGATGGCGACGCTCCGGATCGACCAGAGAACGCTGGATGCGGAGCGTGAGGTTGTCAAAGAAGAACGGCGCTGGCGATATGAGAGTGAGCCGTTTGGTCTCCTGTCCGAGCTCATCTACGACAATGCCTTCAGCGATCATCCGTATAAGCACACCCCGATCGGATCGATGAAAGACCTGGAAGCGGCGTCTATCGACGACGTGCGGGAGTTTTACAACACGTTTTACGTGCCCGAAAACGCCACCCTGGTCGTCGTGGGCGATTTCGAGAGTGGTCGCGCGCTGCAGATGATCGAGCACTACTTTGGGCGTGTGCCAAAATCCGAAAAACCGGTGCCCCGGGAAATCCCCCGGGAACCGGCGCAGGTCACGGAACGACGAATCAATCTCGAAGCGGACAACTGGCCGCTTCCCGCCGTCGTCGTGGCGCATCACATTACATACGACGGCCATCCCGACGCGTATCCGCTGCATATTGCGTCAAAGATCCTCTCCGACGGGCAGAGCTCACGCATCCACCGTCGTCTGGTCTACGACGAACGGGTGGCCATCTCGGCATTTGGCCAGGGCACACTGATCGAGGACCCCAATCTGTTCTATGCGGTTGCCATCGTGCCCCCGGGCCGTACCCCTGAGCAGGCCGAACGAGCGCTCATTCAGGAACTAGAGCGTCTCAAGACCGAGGCAGTGACCGACAAGGAGCTCGAGCGGTCAAAGAATCAGTTTGCTCGTGACTACGTCATCGGGCGGATCTCGGTGGCGAACAAGGCCGCGCACCTTGGTCACGCGGCGGTGATCCACGACGACATCACCACCGCCGACGCCGAGTTCGATATCTTCATGAATGTGTCCAAGGACGACGTCCGGCGGGTGGCGGAGACCTACTTCACGGATGAGAGCCGGTTGGTGATGACCATCATGCCGCGGGCGTCGCAGAGGGGGTTGCGGTCGAGATGACGTCTCAACGTATGTGCCGCGGTGTCGCGTTCGTCACACTGCTCTGTCTCTTCACGCTCTTCGCGGCCGAGAGGGCCTTTGCCCAGCGTTCGCAATGGCCATCCGAGACGCCACCACCACCGCTGTTGACACCGGAGCTCGTGTTTCCGGAGTATGAAATCCGTCAGCTCGACAACGGCTTGCAGGTCGTCTACGTCGGCTCGCACGAGCAGCCGGCGGTCAATGTTCGGCTGGTCGTGCGGGCTGGGGCCTCGACCGACCCCACCGCAAAACCGGGCTTGGCGGCCCTGGCCGCTCAGATGCTCGACCAGGGCACCACCACTCGCAGCGCCCAAGAGATCGCCGAAACGATCGACAACATCGGGGGGGCTCTCAGTGTGGGAGGGGGCACTGATCTCAGTTTCGTGAGCACCCTGGTGATGAAGGATAGCTATGACCTCTCGCTGGAGATGCTGTCGGACGTCACCCGAAACCCGATTTATTCCGACGGCGAGATCGACCGTCAGCGGCAGCAGCTCTTGTCGGGTATGCAGGTCAGCTACGACGACCCGTCATATGTGTCAGGAGTAGTGTTTGGCCGGCTGATTTACGGGGTCCACCCGTATGGTCTTCCCAGTAGCGGGACCCCCGCGTCGGTACAGGACATCAGTCGTGACGACCTTCTCGATTTTCACCAGCGATACTACTTGCCAAACAATGCCATCCTGGCCGTGGTTGGTGATATCACCGCGGATGAGGCCTTCGACGGGGTCGAGCGATTTCTTGGGGACTGGGAGCGTGGGCCACTGCCTACGCCGAATTCGATTGAGCCGCCCGCTCCGCAGGGCCGGTTGGTCATCGTGGACAAGCCCGGCGCGGTCCAAACGGCGGTCCGGGCGGGACACATCGCGTTGCCTCGGGCGCATCCGGACTTTCTGGCATTCGATGTCGCGGTAAAGATACTGGGTGGGGAAGGCGGCAACCGCCTCGGGAGCGTCCTGCGGACCGAGCGTTCATTGACCTATGCAGCGTCGGCCGCAATGGTCGGTCGTCGGCTCAGTGGCGACTTCTTGGCGGAGACGGATACCCGGTCATCAGCCACGGCCGAGGTCCTTCGGCTCACCGTTGACGAGATCTCGCGGATGCGTCGGGAACCGGTTGGCGACCGAGAGCTCCGGACCGCCAAGGACTATCTCGCGGGGAATTTTCCGCTGTCGATAGAAACCCCGAATGCCATCGCGTCCCGCGTACTCGAAGCGATTCTGTATGGGCTCGATCTGGACGAGCTCGAATCGTATCCGGCGCGGATCAATGCGTTGACGACCGCCGAGATTCAGCGGGTCGCGCGGGCGTATCTGAAGCCCGAGAACCTGTCCATCGTTTTGGTTGGGGATGCCGCGACCTTCGTCGACGACCTGTCCGGCGTGGGGTTCGACACGTATGAAGTCGTTCCTATCTCTGAGCTCGATATCTTGAGAACCGATCTTCGTCGCCCGACCGGCGCGGGTCACTAGCTCCTTCGTTCCGCCTGGCAAGCATTTCCGAGTCCGGCGCCCGAAGCTGTCAAACAGGTAAACTCTGGGGTTGAAGGTCCTGATTTCGTGTGGCGAGCCATCGGGTGACCTGTATGCCGGCGCGCTGACCAGAGAGCTCCGCGCCCTGTCGTCGTCGGCCAGAGTGTTTGGGTTGGGCGGAGACGGTCTCCGCGCCGCGGGCGGTGACGTCGTCGAGGACTACCACGGGTTGACGGTCACCGGGTTGTCAGAAGCTCTGGCCGTCCTGCCCCGCTCCTATTCGATCTATCGACGGCTCGTGGCGCTCGCTCGTCGCGAACGTCCCGACGTCTTTGTCCCGGTCGATTTTCCGGACTTCAACTTTCGCCTGGCGGCGTCCATCAGACGGATGGGTATTCCAGTCGTCTACTACATTTGTCCGCAGCTCTGGGCGTGGCGACGAGGGCGTCTCAAGACTATCAAGCGGTTCGCGACCCGGGCCCTCGTGATCTTCCCGTTTGAGGCGGCGATCTATCGGGAGGCCGGTATCCCTGTGGAATTCGTTGGCCATCCACTGCTCGACCTCGCCACGCCGACGTGCTCGTCGACCGACTTTGAGCGCGAGTACGGGTTGGACCCTCGTGCTCCGACCGTCGCTGTGCTCCCCGGGAGTCGACCAAACGAGGTCCGCGCGATCTTGCCCGTGCTGGTGGAGGCGATGCGTCGTATCTCTTATCGGGTTCCAACGACCCAGTTTGTCGTGGCCCGCGCGCCCCGCTTGGATGATGCGCTCTTCGCGCCGCTGTGCACGTTGGCTGCCGGCGCCACCGCTCGTCCCCCGATTGTGGTGGTCTCTCGCACTGATGACGTACTCGAGGCGGCCGACGTCGTGGTGACCGCGTCCGGGACAGCGACGGTCCAAGCCGCGCTCCACAAGCGACCGATGGTCATTGTCTATCGTCTGTCGCCCCTGACCTTTCGTATCGTGAAAGCCTTCGCGCATGTTGATTCGGTGGGGATGGTCAATTTGATCGCGGGCAAGACGGTCGCCCCGGAGCTTATTCAGGATGATTTCACGCCCCAGGCGGTCGCAGACGCCATCGTCACGTTGTTGCTCGACCCGGAACTCAGGCAGCGAACCCGGGGGGAATTGGAAGAGGTCTGCCGCAAGCTTGGGGGGGGCGGAGCCAGCCGGCGCGCGGCCGAAGCCGTCGTCGCGGTCGCGGAATCTGGACGTGGGCGTTGAGGCGCGACGCCGCTGGGTCGAAGCGCGTCCCTACAGCTGAGCCCGCATCCAGGCCGTCGCGAGGCTGTCCGCATACTCGTTCCAACGGTTCCCCGAATGGGCGGCGATCCAGGTCAACTTGCACGTCGGGTGCGCTCGGTAGAGGGCCAGCAGTTCCTGCACGAGCGCCAGGTTCTTGATCGGGCCGGTCTTCTTTTTCCAGCCTTTCCTCTCCCATCGGGGTGCCCACTCGGTGATGGTGTTTACGCATAGTCGGCTATCCGTGAGGATGTCCGTCGTGGCGTCTTCTGGCAGCATCGTATACGCCTCAATCAGTGCTCGAAGCTCCATACGATTGTTGGTCGTATCCGGATCGTGTCCGTGCTTCTCGGCCTGAATCTCACCGTTCTCCACCCACACGACGCCCCATCCTCCGGGACCAGGATTCGGCGTGGCGCTCCCATCAGTAAAGACCCCAGCGTTGGGACCGTCGCGATACTTCGCGAGCACTTGAGCGACTGTCAAGTTCTCTTCACGAAGAGACGCACCGCGTGCCGATGTCGCCCCGCGCGGGCTCGGTCGCTTTTTTTGCGAAGACTGGCGTGCCGTCTGAGGCGAGTGCTCCCGGCAGTATTTCGGTTGCCACCCGGGATATTTGTCGATCGCTGCCTGAGGGACATCGAAGGGTGCCCCGCACACTGTGCATTGGAATGGTGGCATCGCCGAAAGAGTATGTTAGCCGTCGGTCGGCAGCGTGTCCCGGGGGGCTGTCCGGGGAACCCACAACCATCCCGGTCCCCGCACGAGCGCGTCCGCCTCCCCACCGGTGCGACGCCGGGTTGGCCTCGTGTCGGGACCGCAGGGCAACGATGTTGCTACTGAGAGCCGAGGTCGCGGAGGAAGTTGACGATGTTCCAGATATCGTCGTCGCTGACCCGGCCGGCCCACTCCTCCATGAAGTAGTCGGGGGGCACGCCCTCGGCGATGGTCTTGAAGATGTCGCCGTCGGTTTCGCCACCATAGACCCACTCGTCGTCCACGAGATTCGCAGGGGGGACGTCTCCAAACGCCCCTGCACCGTCGCCTTCGCCACTCCTGCCATGACACGATGCGCAGAACCGCGTATACACGCGCCGGCCGGCTGCGATCGAGTCGGCTGTCGCTTCGTTCGGGTTGTCTTCACTGACCTGCGCGTGGAGCGTCGTGACGCCAATCGAGTCGGATGTCGGCGATGACCCAAACTGGCCAGTGACGACGAGCGCGGCCAGGGCGATGACAAACGGGACGAAGCGCATACGTATTCTCCTCGCGAGCTGTAGTATCGGCCTCAGTATACCGTAGGCCCTTCTTGCTAAAATCATCAGATCTCGCCAGATTGCGGATTGATCTGAATGTACAAACTTGAGACAGCGGGGCCGGCGCGCAAGCAGCTTGGCCGTCGTGTTGCCGCCCTCGCTGCCTGGTGGCTTGCGGTCGCGCTGACCGCTGTAGCGAGTGAGGCCCAGACCAACACCGGCCAGATTAGCGGCATCGTCCGCGACGAGTCGGGAGCCGTGCTCCCTGGCGCCACGGTGGTCGTGACTCATCCGGCCAGCGGTTTTACGACGGAGCGTGTATCCGACAGCAGCGGTTTGTTTTTTTTCCCCGCACTGCCCATCGGTGAGTGGGAGTGCGTAGTGGAGCTGACCGGCTTTAGTCGGGTGGTCCAGTCCGGTGTGACACTCGAAATCGGCCGTACGCTTGACCTCTCGTTCGAGCTGAATTTGGGTCAGCTCAGCGAGGAAATCACTGTGAGCGCCACTGTTCCCACGCTCCAGACGACCACCGCCGAGATCAGCGATGTCATCGGGAATCGACGCATCGAGCAAATGCCATTGAACGGGCGTCAGTTTCTTCAACTCGCGTTGCTGAGCGATGCGGTGGTGATTCCACCGAGTGGGACGCGTGGTGCAGCCCTTCAACAAGCGGGTCCGCTGCCCAACGTCGGCGGGCAACGGGCAGGGCACAACATTTATCTGCTGGATGGCTTCAAGGTCACCGACGAACTCTTCAACAACTTGGTCATCAATCCGTCGGTCGACTCTATTCAAGAGTTCAAGATTCAGAAATCGATGTATCCGCCCGAGTTCGGCGGCAAGGCGTCGGCCCTTATCAACGTGGCCACGAAGTCGGGAGCGAACGCCGTGAGTGGCACAGGCTTCGCCTTTGCGCGTGACGAGCGTTTTGACGCGCACAACTTTTTTGACCCGTCGGACGAACCGGTTCCGCCGTTGGACCAGCGGCAGTTTGGGGGGACCGTCGGTGGGCCACTGGTGCCGGACCGGACGTTTTTCTTTTTGAGCTTTGAAGGTCAGCGTACAGATCGGTCGCTGACAAAGACTTTTTCGGTCCCGTCTCTAGCGGTCCGCCAGGGCGATTTTTCGGGCGGCGCGCCCATCTGCGACCCCCGCTCAGTCGACGACGGCACGGGCGCCTGCGGACGTTTCTTTACCGGCAATCAGATACCGGTGGACCGCCTGGACCCGCTGGCGAGGGAGTTCCTCCACAACGTACCGGTGCCCATGGAGGGCGGTGAGGTCCAAAACTTGACGGCGGTTGAGCTCATGAACCGGGACGCCATCCAGTTCAGTCTACGTCTCGATCATCGTCTGGGTCCGAATGACCACGTCTTTGGTCGGTTCAGCACGTTTGACGCCGATGACCTCGAGCCTTTTGGGACCGGCGTGCTCGAAGAGTCGCTGGTGCCGGGTTTTGGTCGCGGTCTCGATACCACGACACGCAACCTCGGTCTAAGCCATACAAGGACCTTCGGGTCGAGCATGCTAAACGAGCTCCGGTTTGGATGGATGCGGGTGCGAGGCGGCCAACGCAGTCTCAACGCGGGAAACGAATTCGCGACACGCGTGGGGCTGGCGGGCGTGACCACCGACCCTCGGGATACCGGGTTCCCGCAAATCAACACGGGAGGTCTCTACAGTGTCATGGGAGACCCCACGAGCTTTGTCCGTCGAGACAACGAGCACTTCGAGATCTACAACAACTTCTTGATCGAACGCGGAACGCATCGTTACAAGTTTGGGGGGTATCTGTTTCATCTTCGGTTTCGACCGGAGAACCCCGACGCGGCGCGCGGGGCATTCACCTATACCGGACAGTTCAGCGGGAATGCCATGGCCGATTTTCTGCTTGGGTATCCAGTGGAGGCTCGGTCGGGTATCGGGGGGCGGGGGGCAGAGGACGCGCGTACGACGTGGCTCCACCTCTATGCCCAGGATGACTGGCGGCTGCGCGACAATCTCACCGTGAACTATGGGTTGCGCTATGAGATCAACCAGCACATGTCCGATGTTGAGAATCGATTGTCCACGATCGACTTTTCCGTGCCCGGTGGTCGCTACGTCATTGCCAGCGACGACGCTGGAAACATTTCGCCAGACGCGGCGGCGCTGCTTCCGCTCATCCCTATCCCGTGGGTGACCTCGGCGGACATTGGTTGGGACAACAGCCTGCTTCGACCCAGCAAGAAGCGTTTCGCACCGCGGCTGGGGCTGGCCTGGACGGTTGACGACCGAGCAACGACCGTGGTGCGCGGGGGCTACGGGATCTTTCTCAACCAATGGGCGTATAGCGTCCAGACGGCGTTGACTCGCAACCTGCCATTTTTCTTTCTCAAACAGGTTGATGTGCCGATCGAGCAGCGCCGCCCCGAGCTCACGACGGCCGACATCTTGACCGCGGATCCGACCGGGAGCATTGGTGGTGCCATCATGGACCATGACTATCAGGTCGAGTACACCCAGACCTGGAGCGGTGGAATCCAGACCGAGCTCGCCCCGTCGACGGTACTTGATGTCTTCTATATGGGCTCGTATACGATTGGCGCCGACAACTCGACTGTGCACAATGTGCCAATACCGGGTCCTGGTGCGATCGCCGCCCGCCGGGACGTGCCGGCGCTGGCTGGGATTCCCGCGATCCGATTTGACGGAAAGTCGATTTATCACGCGGTGACGTTTAAGCTCGACCGGCGGCTGAGCAACGACCTGGCCTTTAGCGCCTCGTATACGTTGTCGAGGTCAGAGGACGACGCGTCAAGCCCCGGGGCCACCGAATCCGAGGCCAACCGGCCGCAGGATGTGCGCAATATCTTTCCCGGTGAGAACGCGTTGTCCAGCTTTGACCACCGGCACCAATTTGCTGGTCACGCGACCTATGAAATTCCCGCGTTCCGAGGCGTGGGCGGTTGGCAAGAGAATCTCTTTGGCCATTGGCGGGTCAACGGAATTGTGAGCGTGCGGACTGGCGCACCTTTTTCGGTCAATCTGACCCAAGATGCCGCCAACATTGGTGCCGGACCGGCGCAACGCCCCAACCTGACCGGCGACCCAAACCTGGCTGGCGGCCTGCGAACGGTCGACCAGTGGTTCAACACCGGCGCGTTTTCGCGTCCAGCGCCGTTCACGTTTGGCTCGGCCCTGCGGAATCAGGTATTCGGCCCTGGATACGCCAACGTGGATTTGGCGCTTTCAAAGACATGGTTGCTCGACCCCGGCCGGTTCGAAGTACGGTGGGAAATCTTCAACGTGCTGAACCGCGCAAACTTTGACCTGCCTCATCGGTTCTTTGGGTCACCAAACTTTGGGCGAATCTTTAGCGCTGGCAACGCCAGAGAGATGCAGTTTGGGTTGAGATACTCGTTCTAATGTTGACCGCCACGACCCTCAAGGCCCAGGCGGTCGAACTTGGCTTTGACCTCTGTGGGGTCGCGCCGGCGGTCGAGCACGCAGAGCTGGGGTTTCTGCCCGATTGGCTGGCCGGCGGGTACGGCGGCACTATGGGCTACTTGCCGCGCACCGCGCGTCGACGGGCGGATGTCCGTCACGTTCTTCCGTCGGCACAAACCGTCATCTCTCTCGGCACCGTCTACAACACGGATCGGCCGTATTCCACCGAGCTCGGCGACCCGTCCATCGCGGACATCTCCCGATACGCTTGGGGGGCGGACTACCACGACGTTGTCGGATCACGGACGCGTGCACTTTTCGAGTGGATGCGCACGACAAGTGCGGAGCCGTTCGAGGGACGCACGTATGTCGACACTGGCCCGGTGCAAGAACGGGTCTATGCGCAGCATGCCGGTCTCGGCTGGATCGGAAAAAACACATGTGTCATAAATCCGGAGCTCGGCTCCTGGCTCTTCTTGTCAGAGATTCTCTGTAGCCTGCCCCTCGAGACCGACTCCCCGTCGTTGGACCAATGCGGCACATGCACGCTGTGCCTCGACGCCTGTCCGACCGGGGCGATTGTCGAACCATGGGTGCTCGATGCGACTCGTTGTTTGTCGTATCTCACGATCGAGGTGAAGCAGACCATACCGCTGACGTTTCGTGAGGCACTGGGGGCCCACGTCTACGGATGCGATATCTGTCAGGACGTCTGTCCGTGGAACGCGCAGGCCGCACGCACCGATGACGTGGTCTGGCAACCGCATGCGGCGTTCGACCGCCCCGCGCTGACCGACTTGTGGGGGCGTCCTGATAGTGACTTGGCGCCGATCGTCGCCAAGAGCGCGATGTCGCATACGGGGCTTCGCAACCTCAGGCGAAACACAGCGGTGGCGCTGGGGAACAGCGGGACCGCGGAGGCACAGCACGCCCTGGCAGCGCCCGCGGCGGTCGCCATGGACGCGGATTCCATAGTGACGGAGCACGTCGCGTGGGCCCGCGAGAAGCTGGAAGCGTCGCGGACCGACGTGATAGGGTGATCAGGTCGATGTCGTTTCCGTCACTCGCCCCGTCGTTGCTGGTCTCGATGCCGCAGCTGAACGACCCAAACTTTGCTCGAGCGGTCATTCTTTTGTGTGAGCACGGGGAGGATGGAGCGTTCGGGCTTGTCCTCAATCGTCGCACCGAAGCTCGCGCCTCCTCGGTTGTACATCTGAATCCCCCACCGGCCTCGGACAGCGGGCTTTCGCTGTGGATCGGTGGTCCGGTCGAGCCGGAGCGCGGGTGGATTCTTCTGGGCGAAAAGCCGTCTGATGCCGAGGCGGTGGGGGTTGGCGACGACATCTACTTGTCGACATCACAGGGCTTGCTCCGTCGTCTTCTCGAGCACCCGGCCCCACCCCAGACCCGGCTGCTCACGGGGTATGCGGGCTGGAGTCCTGGTCAGCTCGACGCGGAGCTCTCTGCCTCCGCGTGGCTCACCGCGGAGGCAGACCGGGACATCATCTTCGACACGCAGCCGGACGATATGTGGGAAGCGGCCATTCGACGACTGGGCGCCGACCCGACGTCGCTCCTGATGGGTGGCGCGGCCGTTCACTGAGATTCACTCAGGCTGACGGCCCCTACGCCGGGAGCGTCGTCCCGGCGTCACTGGCTCGACTTCGTTTCTATAGACTTCTCCACCCTTCATCACCCATCGGATGTTTCGTATCGCCTCGATGTTCTCGAGAGGGTTTCCCTCCACGGCCACGAGGTCAGCGACAAAGCCCGGCGCCGCCGTGCCGATCTGATCGTCGAGGCCGAGGGCTTCGGCGGCCCGAGAAGTTGCGGACACGATGGCGTCCATCGGCCGTTGCCCTGCATCGCTCACCCGAGCGACAAGCTCGTCGGCGTTGCGACCATGGGCTCCGGCCACCGCGTCGGTGCCAAAGATGATCTTCACGTCGCTGTTCATCCGCGTCCGCCGGAAGGTCTGCAGGCCGACACGCCGCGCCTCCACCATCCGCTCGAACCCCGTGGTGGTGTAGTTGCCGATGCCCAGAAACGCGTCGCGATGATCGATGTAGTTTTGATACAGCAGACCGAGATGAGGGTCGACAAAGGTCCCGTGCTCGGCCAGGACCTCGATCGCCTCGTCGCCGTAATTGGTACCGTGCTCGACAGATGTGCATCCAGCGCGAGCAATGGTGATGACCAGGGCGCCGTAGGCATGGACCGCGGTTCGCAGCCCTTGGTCCGCCGCCTCCTGGCAGACCGCTTCGATCTGCGCGTCAGACATCGTCCGCCGCCCTCCGTCGCGGATGCTCCCCGAGGCAAACACTTTGACGACGTCAGCGCCGTCGGTCTTGAGCTGTCGGACAAACGCCCGAATTGCTGCCGGGTCACCAGTCGCCACCGTCACTGGTTCGAGCGAGGTCAGCACCCGAGGCCCCCAGATGTCACCCTGCGCAATGTGGTCACGTAGATACGCATCAAGACGACTTCCCAAGCTTTGCACGGTCGTGAACCCGGCCAGCAACGTGCGCTGGGCGTTACCCGCTGCATAGAGCATGATCTCGGCGTCCGAGTCATCAGATGACGGCCGATGAATCTTGCCGTCGTGGTCAAAATGAGACGTGAGATGCACATGCGTGTCGATAAGACCCGGCATGACCGTCAAATCGGAGAGGTCATACGTGACGTTTCCGCGGAGCCGGTCCATCCGCGAGATCATCCCGTCCTCGACGATCAACCGGACGTTTGGTGTGGCTTCGCCGGTGCCATCGATGAGCAACCCGGCACGGATTGTGATGGGGCCGGTCTGACACAACACGAGGCTGCTCGAGAGCCACGCACAGACAACAAGTGAGGATGCGATTCGGGTCATGGTGGGTGGTTCTCGTTTCTGAAGGTGCCTATCGCTTGAATACGCGTCGAGAGGGTCGTGGTGTCCGTTTCACCTCTGCCTGACGCTCGACCAGCTCGGTCAGCTGGTCTCGTCTCTCTGTCAGCTGCTCCCGCTCTCGTTGGAGCTGGTCATATCGGGTAAGGCGGTCGGACTGGATCCTGCCCTCCTCGACCGCACGGCGGACCGCACACCCAGGCTCGGTCCGGTGACGGCAATCCCTAAAATGGCAATCGGTGGCGTATTGCTCGATATCGTCAAACGCCATCTCGACCGCGCGATTTCGGTCCCACAACCGTAACTCGCGCATACCCGGGGTGTCGATGATGACACCGCCGTCGGGATGCACAAGAAGCTCGCGATGGACGGTCGTGTGCCGACCCCGACCATCGCTAGCTCGCGTGCTGCGCGTCCGCTGTCGCTCGTGTCCGAGCAGCCGGTTGATGATGGTGGACTTTCCGACGCCTGATGAACCGAGGAGCGCCACGGTCTGGCCGATACGCAGGTAGGTCGCCAGGGCTTCGAGCCCCCGCTGGTCCACGCAACTCACCGCGTGAATCGGAACGTCTCCCGCCAGTCGTCGTACGATGTCGATGGCGTGCTCGAGCGCCGGAGACAGATCGACTTTGTTCAAGACGATGACTGGTCGCGCGCCGCTGTCCGCGGCGGCCACAAGATACCGTTGAATGCGGTTTTCGTTGAAGTCGTCGTCGAGCCCCGAGACGAGGAAAATTGTGTCGATGTTGGCGGCGACGACCTGCTCGGCCGTCGTGTTACCCGCCGCCTTGCGAGAAAAGTAGGTGCGTCGCGGAAGCACCGCGTGGATGGTCGCCGGTCCGGTGTCATTGGCCCGCAGCGCAACCCAGTCGCCTACACCGGGCAGTGACATCTGGGTCTGGGCCGCGTGTTTGATGCTCCCGGCTACGCTGGCGAGCACACCGGCTTCGTCGCATGACGCAGTTTGGACCCGGAAAAGATAGTTGTGCTCGATGCTGACCCTCGCCGGTGCGAGGTCTCCGTCGCCTTTACTGTCCGCCACGACGGCATCGAACGATTCGGCGAAGAACGGTCCCCAGCCCAATCGATCAAGTGTGGTCGGTGCAGGGTTCATTGATGATTGTCATTGGGAAAAGATACGTGACCGTTGCCGCGATCTTCTAGTGTTCGCGCTCCCAAAGCAATGGCTCGGGACGCTGGTGCGGGTCGGGCGCCGTGTCCGAGGCCACAAGTTTACTGACGCTGACACCGAGCAGCCGGACCGCTCTCCGGCCGCATTCCGTCTTGTCGAGCAGCGCGATCACGCGACACACGAGGGCCTCCGGGTCTCGCGTAGGCTTGACGTCCGTATGGCTCCGGGTCACGGTCGTGAAGTCGGAATACCGTATTTTGACCGTGACGGTCCTGGCGAACAGGGGCTGCCGAGCCAGCCAATCGGCTGCCTGCCGGGACATACGTTCGAGCTCTGCGCGAATCTCGTCGAGACCGTCGAGATCTTTCGGATAGGTTCGCTCCGACCCGCTCGACTTTGCGTTTCGGTGAGGCGTGACAGGTCGGTCGTCCTCTCCCCGAGCCAGGCGCTGGAGGCTATCGGCTTGCTGTCCGAGCAGACCGCGCAGCGTATCGGGGTCGAATGCTCGAATGTCTACCAGCTGCTCGATGCCCTGCCGGCGGAGTTTCGCCGCCGTCTTTGGACCTACCCCCCAGAGCGAGCTCACCGGCAGCTGCTGGAGAAACGATTCGACTCGCGCCGTCGACACGACCGTCAATCCGTCCGGCTTTTTCCATCCCGAGGCGATCTTGGCGATGAACTTGTTCGGTGCCACGCCGGCCGACGCGGTCAGGCCTGTCTGGTCTTTGATTTGACATCGGAGTCTCTTGGCGACGGGTGTCGCAAGTGCTTCGCCCCAACGGTTCTCGGTCACGTCCAGATACGCTTCGTCCAGAGAGAGCGGTTCGACCAACGGGGTGACGGCTCGAAAGAGCGCGAACACTTCCCGGGACACGTCGCGATACTTCGTGAAGCGTGGGCGGACGATCTCCAGCTCTGGACACAGTCGTACCGCTTTGGCCATGGACATGGCGGAACGAACACCAAAGACCCTGGCTTCGTAGCTCGCGGCGGCGACGACGCCTCGGCCCTCCGGATGCCCACCAACCGCGACGGGTTTCCCACGCAGTGCGGGATTGTCGCGCTGTTCGACCGAAGCGTAGAACGCATCCATGTCGATATGGATGATCCGCCGCAGGGGTGAAACCATGGCGAAAGTCTAACCTGGCGCGCGTCGCCCAGTTTGTCGCCGGAGGCCGTCAACCCAGGTGAGCTCTGACGTTGGTCGCAGCCTGCTAAACTGAGGAGATCGATGCTTTCTGAAGAGAAAAAGAAAAAGAAATTGACCGCTGGCGCCTGGGAGGAAGCTCGCGCCCTGGTCTGGCACCACCGTTCTCGATTGGCCCTGGGGTTGGCCATGCTGCTCGTGAGCCGGGCGGCCGGGCTCATCTTGCCCTCCATGACGGGCTATGTCATCGACGACGTTATCCCGAACGGCCGTGCGGACGAGCTGGCTTTGCTGGCCGGGATCAGTCTAGGCGCCGCGGTCGTCCAAGCGGGTACGTCGTTCGCACTCTCCCAAGTGCTGGGCGTCGCAGCGCAGCGGGCGATCACCGATATGCGCAAGAAGGTGATGTCACACGTGACGCGCCTTCCGATCGGATACTTTGACGCGACGCAAACCGGCGTTTTGATTTCGCGCATCATGACCGATGCGGAAGGGATCCGAAACTTGGTCGGCACCGGTCTCGCGCAGCTGGTTGGCGGTGTGCTCACGGCGCTGGTGGCGCTGGGTGTGTTGTTCTATCTGAACTGGCAGCTCACGAGCATCACGTTGGTCATCTTGGTCGTGTTCGGGGCGTCGATGTCGATCGCGTTTAGTCGGCTACGACCCATCTTTAGAGAGCGTGGAAAAATCAACGCCGACGTCACCGGTCGGCTCGGCGAAACCCTTAGTGGTATTCGTATCGTCAAGGCATATACCGTCGAAAAGCGAGAGCAGTTGGTGTTTACCAAAGGGGCGCACACGCTCTTGCGGAATGTCGCCAAGGCGGTGACGGGCGTGTCCGCGGTGTCGTCTGTCGCGGCCTTGGTGATGGGCGCGATCGGTTCGTTGATGATTCTCTTGGGCGGCCGCTCGCTCATGGCCGGGACCTGGCAGATCGGTGAGCTCGTGCAATACATCTTGTTTACCGGGCTGGTTATCGCGCCGGTCATTCAGATGTCGTCGATTGGGACCCAAATCACCGAGGCCTTTGCAGGCCTCGACCGGATTCGCGAGATCCGGAAGATGCCGACGGAGGACGAACAGGACCAGAGTCGCGAAGCCCTGACCAGCATCGACGGTGACATTCGCCTCGAGAACGTGTCGTTTGAATACGAGGAGGGCGTGCCCGTGCTGCGGGATGTGTCACTCGTCGCCCCGGCCGGGACGACGACGGCGCTGGTCGGTTCGAGCGGGTCGGGAAAGAGCACCTTGATCAGTTTGGTCATGGCGTTCAACCGGCCGAAATCGGGTCAAGTGAGCCTTGATGGCCGTAACCTCGATTTGATCCGGTTGCGGGACTTTCGCTCACTCCTGGGAGTCGTCCTCCAAGACAATTTCCTTTTTGACGGAACGGTGGCCGCCAATCTCAGCTTTTCCAAGCCCGATGCTGACCGGTCGGAGATCGAGCGGGTCAGCCGCCTCGCGCATTGTCACGAGTTCGTGATGTCGTTTCCTGACGGATACGACACGATCGTTGGTGAGCGTGGCGTCAAGCTGTCCGGCGGACAGCGACAGCGTGTCGCGATCGCCCGCGCCATTCTCGCGGATCCAAAGATCTTGATCCTCGACGAGGCGACCTCGAGTCTCGATAGTGAGAGCGAGTCGATGATTCAGGATGGTCTCCGAGAGCTGCGGACGGGTCGGACGACATTTGTCATTGCGCATCGTTTGTCGACAATTCAGAGCGCCGACCAGATTCTGGTTCTCGAGGGTGGGCGTATTGCCGAGCGCGGCACGCATGCAGAGCTGCTGGCGCTCGATGGTCGATACAAGCAGCTTTACGACAAACAGTACCGGTTCGAGCGTGACCAGTTCATCAACCCTGGGGAGGACTTCACGCCTGAGCTGCCGACGCCGGTTGTCACTTCGGCGTCGGGCGGCTCCCGTGCCCTATAGGCCGCGGCTTGCGCGCGGTCGCAAACAAGCAACCCAGGTGATCAGAAGGGAAGCGCATGAATAGGTCCGTGGGATACACCGTCGGGGTGCTGGTGGGGCTTGGAGTCCTGGTGCAGGGCTTGGCGCAGGGTGGTGGCGCTCGGAGTGGAGCGGAGACCGAGACCGGTACAATTCGGGGTCAAGTGACCATCGACGCGGGTGACGTTCCTGAGCCAGTCATGATCGACGTGACCGCGGATCAGGCGACGTGCGGTCTCCAAGTCGAGGACTTCTCGACGGTGGTGGATGTCTCGGGCGGGGTCGCCAACGCGGTCGTCACGCTCGTCGGCGTTCCCTGGACCGAAGAGCCGCCGACGCCGATCATCAACAATGCCCAGTGTTACTTTAGGCCACGGGTTCAGGTCGCCAAGACCCGGAGCGTTGTGTCGATCCAGAGCGAGGATGTCGCCTTGCATAGTACGCACGCGTATGACGACCGCGCCCGTACGATGTTCAACATCGCCATCCCGATCCCAGGGATGGTCATCGAGCGACCCCTGCGGCGGCCCGGTGTGGTCCGGGTCGAATGCGACTCACACGGCTGGATGCGGGGCTGGGTCTATGTCACGAACGACATCTCCACGGTGAGCGAATCCGGCGGCGGGTTCGAAATTCCAAATGTGCCGGCCGGCACATACGAGCTTGCGATTTGGCATGAACGATATATGGGCAGGTCGCAGACTGTCACCGTGGCGGCCCGAGGCGCGGTCCAGGCGGACTTTCGACTCGAATAGCGCAGGCGACGTCTGCTTGGTGCCGGCGCTCGTGGTCCGCATTCGCCGAAAGTTCGCCGAAAGCGGGTTGCTACTCTTCAGGCTTCCACCGCAGTCCTTCTCGCAGGATACGCTCCAGCAGTGCTTCATACGACAGTCCTGCATGTTCCGCTGACTCCGCGAAATCTTCGCCAAAGGCAAGCTGCGGATTGGCGTTCGCCTCCAGCACAAAATACTGGCCCGCGTCGTTGAGTCTGAAGTCCATCCGCGCATAGCCGCTCATCTTGAGCGCCCGATATACCCGCCTGGCAACCTGTTGAAGCTCTGTCGCCAGACCGGTCCGCAACGTCTTGGCAGCTCTCGTCCTGATTCCGTGTTTCTGCTGATACGGGGCACTCCACTTGACGCGGTCCGTGGCGATCTGATGCATCCGCTCGCCCATCTTGTCAAAGTGCATCTCCCAGACCGGAAACGCCCGCGTCCGGGTGTTCCCGACAACACCCACGTAGAGCTCTCGTCCTCGTATAAAGCGCTCGGCGATGGCATCGGTGCCGATCGACTCGTGGATAAAATCCACGCGTTCGCGCATTTTACTGTCGGTGTCCACCACCGACGCCTGAGAGATGCCGATTGACGCGTCCTCGTTCAATGACTTGATGATGAGCGGAAATCGAAGCTCCGGCGGTCGTCGAACAGCACGGTGTCGCTTGAATACTGCGAAGCCCGGTACTGGTATCTCGTGATACACCAGCAGTTGTTTTGAGAGGGCCTTGTCGCGGGAGAGCATGATGCCCCGCGGGTTGCATCCCGTGTAGGGCAGTCGGAGCAGTTCGAGATGAGCGACGATATTCGTCTCAAACGCGGTGACTTCGCGGAACGCCTCCATCATATTGAACGCGATGTGAGGCCTGAATTCGTCGACGGCCCGTTGGATGACGCTCACGTCATCGCTTACGCCGAGTGGATAGACCTCGTGTCCGAGTTCGGCCAGCGTGCTGGTGACGTCATATTCGGTCTTCCAATCCACCGTCACGAGGTCGACGTCGGACACATCGTCCGGCGGCACCAGGTAGTCATGCATCAAGGCGAGGACGCGCAGCTTCTTGCGCACCGTCACAGCGTCATCCGCCACACATTATGAACGAGACCAACGTTTCCGAAGGTCGAGTCGCATACCCGGCGTCGTATCCCACGTCACCGATTCCTTGCATAGGTCTGGGGCGAGGCACTAGTAGTACGATAGCCGTCATGGGACCGCAGTTCGTATACACGATGAAGGGCCTCAGCAAGGTGTATCCGCCAGCTCGGGCAGTCCTCAACGATATTTGGCTGTCATTCTTGCCAGGCGCCAAGATCGGTGTGCTGGGACTGAATGGGGCCGGAAAGAGCACGCTCCTCAGGGTCATGGCGGGTGAGGTGACCGAATTTGACGGCGAGGCGTTTGCCGCCGATAGGCTCACGGTTGGCTATTTGTCTCAGGAACCGCAACTGGACCCTACCAAGACCGTCGCTGGCAATGTCGATGTCGGAGTCGCGCCGCAACGCGAGCTTCTCAAGCAGTATGACGAGGTCACCCGACAGCTCTCCTCGGGTCATTCGGACCTGCAAGAGCTCATGGAAGAACAGGGGCGTATACAGGATCGAATCGACGCAGCCCGCGTGTGGGACCTCGATTCGCGGGTCAAAATGGCGATGGACGCCTTGCGTCTCCCGCCCGGACGGACCGACGTCTCGACCCTATCCGGCGGCGAGGCCCGACGGGTGGCGCTCTGCCGGCTTCTGCTCCAGTCACCTGATTTGCTTCTCTTGGACGAGCCGACCAATCATCTTGACGCCGAGACCGTGGGGTGGCTCGAGCGTTTCTTGGCGAGCTATAAGGGCACCGTCGTCGCGGTCACGCACGACCGGTACTTTCTTGACAACGTGGCCGGGTGGATTCTGGAACTCGACCGCGGGGCGGGGATTCCGTGGGAGGGTAACTACTCTTCCTGGCTTGAGCAAAAGCAAGAGCGGCTCCAGAAAGAAGCCAAGCACGAGGCCAAACGGCAGCGCACCCTGGAGCGGGAGCTCGAGTGGATTCGCATGTCGCCCCGCGCTCGGCAGGCCAAGGGGAAGGCCCGTCTCAATGCCTACGAGCGGATGCTCTCGGAAGACGCCGGCGCAAAGATCGAGTCGGTCGAAATCTATATTCCGCCCGGGCCGCGTCTCGGCGCCGTCGTGGTAGAGGCCGAGGCGATCACCAAGGGTTATGGTGACCAGGCCCTGCTCCACGATCTCTCGTTCACATTGCCGCCCGCAGGAATCGTCGGCGTCGTCGGACCAAACGGCGCCGGGAAGACCACATTGCTTCGTCTGATCACTGGCGAAGAAGAGCCCGATGCGGGAACGCTGCGTCTCGGGGACACCGTGAAGCTAGGCTATGTCGACCAGAGTCGCGATGATCTCGACCCCGAGAAGACGGTGTGGGAAGAGATTTCTGGAGGTCAGGACGAGGTCACGCTGGGCAATCGCACCGTGGCGTCTCGAGCCTATACGTCGTGGTTCAACTTCAAGAGCGGTGATCAACAGCGTCTCGTGGGGACCCTATCCGGGGGCGAGCGAAATCGCGTGCACCTGGCCAAGCTTCTCAAGGGTGGCGCCAATCTGCTGCTCTTGGACGAACCTACGAATGACCTCGACGTCGACACTTTGCGTGCGCTCGAGGACGCGCTCGTCGAGTTTGCGGGTTGTGCGGTTGTCGTGAGCCATGACCGGTGGTTCCTGGATCGGATCGCCACGCACATTCTGGCGTTCGAGGGTGGCTCGGAAGTCGTCTGGTTTGCCGGCAACTATGCGGAGTACGAAGCTGACCGCCGCCGGCGGCTGGGCAAGGCGGCTGATCAACCCCAGCGCATCAAGTATCGGAGGCTGGTCAGGACGTAGTCGGTACCGGAGGTTCGGTCACTCCATGGTGTTTCTGCAGCCTGGTGCCTTCCTGGGAGGCACTATCAGCCAGGGTCCGACCGTTGCTGCCTACCGAGGAAGGTACAAGGGCGTCGCTGAGGGTTCGAGGGTGAGGCTTCTCCCGAGGAGCGTATCGGGGTCGGCGTGAGGCCTCGGCGCGAATTTATTGAGCCACCCGCCGGACCAGCTGGCGATAGACACATTGCCTTCCTGGTCCACGTCGATTTGATGAGGGCGGAAAAGTGCGCCGGCGAGTCCGCCAGGCCCCCCATAGGCACCCCAGAAGTGCTGGAGTTCGCCGTCTAGACTGAACTTGAGCACCCTGTGCAGGCTGGCCGAAATGACCCACACCGCCTCTCGCTCATCGACAAACACGCCCACCGGGTCGGTGACGTCCGGCCATTCTGCTATGAATTGGCCACTCTCTGTGAATATCTGAATCCGATTGTTGCGTCGGTCGGCCACATAATCGCGGTGGGCACGATCGATGGCCAGGCCGTGGACCAGGTCGAACTGTCCGGGACCCGTGCCAGCCTCTCCCCACTCCATCAGATAGGTACCGTCGGCGTCGTATTTGACGATACGCGTGTTCCAGTACCCGTCGCCGAGAAGGAAGGAGCCGTCCGGGATGAATGCCAGCACCGCCGGATCGCCGTAGTCGAAGGGCCGGGCGTTGGATTTGCACGCGCCTCCTCGCGCGTGGCCGGATCCCTCTCATCGCCAAGCTGCATCACGAGCTTTCGGCCGTCGTTTGTAAACTTCAGCACCTGCATGTGGACTCCGCGGCCGCGACTACGTTCCACGACCCATACGTGGCGCTCGGGATCGTAGGGACTGATGTAGACCTGATGCGGCTGGTGCAGGGTACTGTCCCACTGAGACCAGTTCTCCACGACCTGCCCGTCGCGATTGACGACTACCAGATAGTTCGAACCGCCGGGGCGCTCTTCCCCCTCCGCATCGCGATCGCCCCAAATGGCGACGATGATCCGATCCGGATGGTCGACCGCGACGCCGGAGACCTCACCCCAGGTCCAGCGTTCGTCGTGGTCCGATGCGGGCTTCCACCAGCCCGATACAGGCTCGTATCCACCGAAGCGGCCATCTCCACCCTTCGTGACGGTTTGGGACCGGCTCGGCAACCGGAGTCGCCGTCTCGGGCGCGCTCGACCCACTGCAGGACCACAGTGCGGCCAGGCACGCGACAAACACCGCAGTTCTTGCCGTCGTCATCGCTCCCACTCTTCGCCTGGCGCGATTCAACGCGCCGCCCCTCTGGTCAAGCCTTTCGCTTCACCTGCACCCGCCAAGCGGCCGTGCCGCTTCAGGCCCACCATGTCCTTCGAGCCACGAGCGCGGAGGGTCACACGCCAAGGGGTCAGTCTACGAGTCAGAATGGATGTCGGCTGGCTCTCGTCCCCTGGACAACATCGACGTACCGCAGGATTGGCGAGCTCACTTTTGCGTGAGCGGCTCCGCGGGCAGCCACGCCGGCGTACCTTCTTCGTACTGATTGTCGGTCAGGGGCCGCTGGTTCGAGCCGTCAGCGTTCATGATGAACAACTCAGCGTAGGGTTGCGGCTGGTTGATCACCAGCGGCGACTCATCCTTGTAGCCGAAACGCGAGCTGCTCCACAAGATACGTTCGCCGTCGGGCGACCACAGCGAGTGGGCGTCATTCCCCTCCGCATGGGTCAGCCGCTTCAGGCCAGTACCGTCGGGTCGGATGGTATAGATGTCGAACTCGTCATAACGAAACCGGTCATCGGGCGCGTAGCGCGTGAACATGATCACGTCCCCTTTGGGCGACCAGAACGGCAGCGTGTCATACGTCGTCGTCAGGACGCGCGACGTGCCGGTCGCGACGTCGACGACACGGAGGCCCTCTCCACGCTCGTTCTCGGTCCAATAGCGATAGACGATCTCCGTGCCGTCCGGCGACCAACTCGGGAACCCGGCGTTGCCCGGACCCGTGGTGACAGCGCGCACGTCTGATCCGTCGGCCTTCATGATCATGATCGCGGCGGGTTGGCGGCTGCGATTGAGAAAGAAGCCACCCGCGCCGAACGTCAGCCAACGTCCGTCGGGCGACCACTCCAGCCCCATCACCGTCACGTCATCCTGATAGACGCGTCGGGGATTGGTGCCGTCGACATCCCACATGACCAGCGCCATCCGGTCGCTGCTCGGTGTGCGCTCGCTCACGACGAGCGTCTGGCCGTCCGGCGACACGGCCGGCCAGCCGCTGGCGTGTGCCAGCTCGAGACCGGGCTCTGTCACGACGCCGTGCAGCTGCCGACCCGGCGTGTTGGAGTAATGGTGCATCGTTTCCATCTGACCGGAGTGATAGACGACCCGCGTGCCGTCCGGTGACCACGACGGACTAGCGAGGTCTTTGGGGGCACTCGCTTCGCCGCTCGTGAATGTTAGGGTCCCGGTTCCTCTGGTCTTGATCGAGTAGGCGATGCGATCGGGTGCAAGAAACTGCGGCGATACTTTGAGTCCGGGCCCTGAGGCGTGCACGATACGCTCACCGGTCGCGACGTCGATCGAGACGATATCCGAGCGGCCTCCGCCGAAGTGCGCGCCCACAGTATCCCGCACGGGCATCTCATAGAACACGATGGTGCGTCCATCTGCGGACCACGTCGGAGATCCCGCCATCACCTCCGGGTCCTTCGTGAGCTTGCGCAGACCACTGCCGTCGACGTTGACGACGTAGACGCTCGCCGCCTGCACGTGCTCCCATTTACCGGCGGGGTCCGGAAAGTCTTGATGCGGAAACCCGGTGCCCCGGTCGGAGCTGAAGGCAATCGACTGGCCGTCGGGAGACCAGCTCGGACGGAAGTCGCCGCCCGTCGTATCGGTCAGATTGCGGACCTCGCCGCTCTCGAGGTCCAAAATATAGATGTCCGTAGAGCCGTCGCCACGGGACGAGACAAACGCGAGCGAGCGAGTATTCGGCGAGAGCGCCGCCTGGTCGTCAAAGGCTGGGGAATCGGTCAGTCGCTTCAGGTCGCGCCCATCCACTCGTACCCGGTAGATATCCGCCGACCCGCTTCTGTCCGAGGTGAAAACGATCCACTGGCCATCGTTCGAGAAAGAGGCGTTGTAGTCGATCTCGGCGCCGGGTAGCAGCTTGCGTGGGTTGCTCCCGTCGGCATCGGCGATCGTCAGCTCGGACCGCAGCGGCATGTACTGGTCGACGTAAATGCGGTCGAGCTCCTGTCCCGCCGAAGCCAATCCACACCCTACAATGCCGGTGATGGACAACATCACGGTCCGTCTGGCGACTCTCATCTTCGTTCTCCCTCGCGTGGCATAGGCATGGCGTTGTGAATGCAAGAAGGCAGTGTACACGTCGGTCCACGGGATACCACCCTCGATAGGTTGAGTTGGGACGTGTCATCACTCCCGATCAGCGAACTCGAGCGTGCCTCGATGCTGGTCGTGAACGGCCCGCAGTTCGTGGCGACCGCCAGAGGAGATTCTGCCCGACGCAATGGCCGGACGCAACGCTCGGGTACGGCTTCAATGTATAGAATGCGAGCGTCGCCGACGCCTCGGCGCCGCGAGGGGATTCGGCGCTCGGTGAGACGAAGGTGCAGGCCGTGTCATCTGTGTTCACACGAGCATGTCAGCTCGGCTGCGGATTCCGCGGCGTGACGTCTTGAGGAGGGTGGGGGCATGACGAAACCGTTGGCAGGTGGCGCATTTATTCTTGCGACGACAGCCTTGTCGCTGTCAGCGGTATCGCTGGGGAGCAGCGTGACGGCTGGTGGACCCCCCAGGCCGCTGGCTCCGCTCCGCCCTCGTCCGCCGCGAAGCAGGTGCTGTTCAACCGGTATCAGGCGCCAGTCATGACGGTGTTTATCGCCGAGGCCGACGGCACCGGCGAACGGGCGTTGCTCCCGACATCGGAGCTGACCTATTCGCCGTCGTTCTCCGCTGACGGCCAGTGGGTGGTCTTTACGGCTGAGCCCGACGGACAGGCCGACCTCTTCCGGGTGCGCCCAGACGGCACGGCGCTCGAGCGGCTCACCGACAATCCGGCCTTCGACGATCAAGGGGCATTGTCGCCCGATGGGCGGATGCTGGCGTTCGTCTCGACACGCGCGCGAGGCACCGCGGACTTGTGGGTGATGGATCTGGCCGCGAAGACGTCATCGAACCTGACCAATCATCAGACGGGGAACTTCCGGCCCAGCTGGTCACCCGATGGCGCCTGGATCGCGTTCACCTCCGACCGCGACGCAGAGCCCGGTGACAATCCAGGGATGTGGGAGCATCTACAGTCAACCGGGGTGTATATCATCCGGCCGGACGGCACCGGCCTGCGACGTGTTACGCGGGATGGCGGCGTGGCGGGAAGCCCGTCCTGGTCGTCTGACGGACGGCGCATTCTGTTTTACGAGACCGACCCGGTCGGTGCGTATCTCGCGAAGGGCGCTCGGTCCCGCACCGAGCTCGTGTCGGTCGAGGTCGCGACGGGCAAGCGCATGCAGTACACCGCCTCGCGCGAGACGAAGCTCTCGCCCTCCTGGTTGTCGGACGGCCGGATCGGATATGTCGCCCGGGCGGGCGGGGACACGGGCGGTGTTCGCGTGTGGCATCCCAACCGACAGGTGGACACGGTCGTTCAAGGAGCGGTACGAAGCCCGAGCTGGTCGGCCGACGGCCGCCAATTGGTATATGAGCGGATCGAGCGACTCGGCTCGACCCAACATCGGGTGCCAACGTTCAGTCCCGACCCGGAATTCGAACTGCTCCTCAACGATCCGTTCGTGTCGTTTTCCCCGGATGGGACGCAGATGTTGTTCAGTCAATATGGTGACCGGACCTCGGACGTGACGGGGCTGGAAACATCGAACCCCATGAATGCGAGTGTGGAGATCATGCCGACTGACGGCTCCGCGACGTCGACGCTGTTCCACCGCGACGGCTTTAGCGCGTTCTCTGCCGTCTGGTCGCCGACCGGTGAGGAGATTGCGTTGTCCGTTGGACGCTACTTCCGGCCGGCAGGGCTACCGCCGGCACAGATCGCGCTCATCAAGCCCGACGGTTCGGACCTCCGGCTCATCGTAGACGACGAGCTCAACAACGGGTTCCCAAGCTGGTCGCCCGCAGGAGACCGGCTCGTGTTCAAGCGGGGTAGGCAGCTCTTTGTGGTGACCGTCGCCGACGGCACCATGGAGCCACTCACCGAACCGGCGTATTACAGTAACTTCCCGAGTTGGTCACCGGACGGCGGCCGCATCCTGTTCACATCGAATCGCGACGGTGACTTCGACCTCTACACGATTCGGCCTGATGGGACCGAGCTGCAGCGCCTCACAGACGTGCCTGGCGTCGACGCCCACTCGAGCTGGTGTGCGGGTGGCGACTGGGTCGTTTTCAGCAGCGCGCGGATGGGGTTCAAGGACGAGATGGCGCTCTACGACTCGGTGCCGCAGCCGTATGGTGAGATCTTCGCGATGCGGGCGGACGGCTCCGACGTGCGCCCGCTGACCGACAACAAGTGGGAGGACTCAGGCGCGGTATGTCGACCTGAGTGAGGCGGGGCGCTCCAGCGATACATACGGCGGAGTCGGCAGGATGTCCCGTGTAGGCGCCCTGCTACGGACCGAGGAGAAGCGATGGTCTCAGCACGGTTAGATGTGGCGGCCATCCCTGGGAAGGACTAGACATGGCGACAAGAGGCGACCGTCCTGACAACGACCCGAAGGTCGAGAAAGAGAAGGGTCTGAATAGGCGAGAGTTTGTCAAGACGGGAGTTGCTGCCGGACTCGGGTCTGGCGCCGTGTTGGGGTCAGACGCTGTGCATGCGCAGGGTTCGCAGACTGGCGCCACACGGACTGTCTGGGACTACGAAGCCGATATCGTGATCGCGGGAGGCGGGTGTGCAGGCCTGACCGCGGCCATTCGCGCCAGGGATCTGGGGGCCAGCGTGCTGGTGCTCGATCAGAACTTCGACCTCGGTGGCCGGATGCTGCACAGCGCGGGGCGGCTGTCACTGGGTGGGGGCGATCCGGTACAGCAGAGAGACATAGACGGCGAAAGCGACCGGGAGGGGCTCGTCACCGTCGATCCCGTCGAGGACCCGGCGGAGCTCGAAGACAGTATCGAGCTTCTCTTCACGGATATTACGGACTGGTCGATCGTCGACCCCAAAGGGCAAAGCCCGTACCGGTACAACGAGCGAGAGCTCGCGCGTGCGTGGGCCGAGAACTGTCCAGCGACTCGGCAATTTCTCATCGACAACTACGTTCGGTTTTCGAGAGTCAGCGGCACGCATGGCGGGGGAGGGCTGTCACGAGCCCGGTTGGCGACCTGTTTTCTCATGCTCGGCGACAAGACGGACATCAAAGCGGGAACTATCACCGCGGAGGACGCGGGCGTCGCAGACCCCGAGCGTTCCAGCCCGTTTGCGCCGGTGCGCATGAACAACGCGAGTCGCTCCGTTGGACCCAACGCCGTGGCAAACGGTGCGGCCCTCTCCCGGTCGCTGGAGTTCTCGGCGCGCGAGAAGGGCGTCAAGTTCATGCTCCATCGCCGTTTCGACGAAATCGTCCGTGAGGAGCCGTTTGCCGGCAGGGCGCTCGGCATAACAGCCAGCTACTCGCCACGGCATCACCCCGAGACCGGTGAGCTCCTTCAAAGCCTATGGCACGACGGCAACGTCGACGAGCGCCGAGAGACGGTGAGTGTCAGGGCTCGCCTCGCCGTCATCCTCGCCAGCGGCGGTCATGCGGGAAATCCCCAGGTCCGCAGCATGTTCTACCCAGCCATGCGGGAGCCCGCGTTCCCGACGAGTGGTCGCGCCCTCCTCGGCCCGGGAGGTCAGGACGCGTCGGCACTCATCGCGGGCCTGCGGGTAGGCGCCAACCTTGCCGGGATGCAGCAGAACGTCTCGTATTTCACCACCTTCCACATCTCGACTCGTCTCGGTACCCGCGATGCCTACACCGGGATGATGCCCGGCCATCCGACGTTCCCTTTCCGCGGGTCCGCCGGCTTCAACGTCGGCAATGCCGGCTTCGAAGATTTCATCGCTGTGAACCAGGTCGGGAAGCGTTTCTTCAACGAGGTTCGTCTCCCGCGGAGGCCCGGTCCCAGTGCCTATCCCGGCGACGGTGGCGCTCCCGGGCGCGGGCTGGCTCACACGCCGCTCGACTGGCGCAACTGCCGGAAGGAGTGGGTCAGGGAGATGTACAACTACGACCATGGTCTCGATGCCGCGCTGGCGCTGAACGAGGGGTCGGAGGCTCCCGACTATTTCTCAGGGCCCCTCTGGGCCGTATTCGACCAGGATGCCGTCGACCGAAACGGGTGGGAGCTGCGCTACCCCTACGTGTCGGAGAACGGCTACTTCTTCCGGGCCGATACCATTGAAGATCTGGCCGAAAGAATCTACGCGGGCAATGAGTTTCAGCGGATGCCGCTGCGTTACTTGGCCGAGACCGTGGCCGGCTGGAACGGCTACGTGGAAGCCGGTACTGATCCCGACTTTGAGCGCGAGGCAGAGGCTCCGATGAGCCCCATCATGACGCCGCCGTTCTATGCGCTGTCGATCATGGTGATCTGGCACGACTCCTACGGCGGGTTACGGGTCAATGGCCGACAACAAGTCGTGGACATGCAGGGCCAGGTCATTCCCGGTCTCTACGCGGGAGGCGAGGCCGTGGGTGGGTTTAACAAGCATGGCCTGGGCAAAGGTCATGTCCACGGCTATATCGCCGGCACGCATGCCGTCGAAGAGCCGTCCAGCTAGCGGACTGCTGTTCCATGCTCTTGGGCACTATACCTCGACGTATATGCAGACGCCGGGATTGGTCCCCATCCTTTTGGGGGTCGTATGAGCGGCTCGTGATTGTGAACGGGTTTTCCAAAGCCTACGGACTTCCGGGACTCCGTATCGGTTGGATCATCGGTCCAAAGGAATTCAAAGCCGAGGCCGTCCGTCGGCAGGACCACACGCTCATTTGCCCTTCGGCGCCGAACGACTACCTCGCGACTGCGGCGTTTTCCGCGCGCGAGAGCAAGACATACTTCTGGTGCCAGGCGACCATTTCGAGCGCCCACACCATCTCCGATTGGGATATGGCAACGAGCCGTCGGTACTTAGGATTCGTCACGAAATAACTTACTGTTTCGGCCGATGGAGATCATGCTCTGTGGCATGAAGAGCGCGGCCCAGATTTGCCGACAGTATGCGCAATTGCGAAACTCGCTTGACGAACGCGCCC